>Ga0209391_10002270_pt1 | contig 10062 bp, 9 predicted proteins | sample PPLLak3March2015_FD_187246 | JGI IMG/M metagenome (GOLD analysis project Ga0209391, IMG submission 187246) | Freshwater sediment microbial communities from Prairie Pothole Lake near Jamestown, North Dakota, USA - PPLs Lake P7 Core (1) Depth... | ecosystem: Environmental > Aquatic > Freshwater >... | reverse complement strand
GCTGGGTGTGCCGGGCGACTTCTACCTGGACACGGTGGCGAGCACGTTGTACGGCCCGAAGGGGGCGACGACGTGGCCGACGCCGGGGGTATTGCTGGTCGGTCCGGCGGGTAGCGCCGGTGCGACCGGCGCCACGGGCGCGACGGGTGCAGCCGGTGCCGATGGAGCCACGGGCCCGACCGGGCCCACGGGTGCGACGGGCACCGCGGGTCCGCAAGGCCCGCAGGGTATCCAGGGGCCGACCGGAGCGACCGGTCCGGCGGGTGCCACCGGCGCAACGGGTGCGACCGGGCCTGCGGGGACGGCCGGTACCGTGACGCTGGCCGGAACCACGAGTGCGTCCAACACCAACAACAAGACGGCTACCGTGACTTGTTCCGGCGCCACACCGCGCGTCACTGGTGGCGGCCACGTGATCGCGCCAGCAGTTTTAACGTATGTTGTCGCCAGTGTTCCCACGTCGTCGAGTACGTGGTCTGTCACAGTGAACAACGGGCCTTTCCAAGGCACGGCCTGGACGCTGACGGCCTGGGCGATCTGCGCGCCATAGTCGCTACTGGACGTCGTAACCAACCGAACCCCGGCAGGGCAACCTGTCGGGGTTCCTTTCTTGTGGGCGCGACAACAGGCACCCCCGTCGCACATTCCGCCCGCACCGTCGCGACCGGGCGCAGTTCGTCCACGACGCCATTGACGGGCGCATCGTTTGACCGCAGATTCCGCGGTGCGCCGCAAGTTCGCGGCGGACCTCGCTCGAAAGGGCTTGCGATGGCTGAATTCCCCTCTCCGCAGGGCATGACTACTCCGACCGGCCAGGTTTCGTCGACGGCTGCGCTCGTCGCCTACCTGCTGCTCGGTCTCGCCGCGCTCACGCAGATCGCGGGCTCGGGGCTCGCCACGCCGGCGCCGCTACTCACCATCATCGGCATCATCGGCGTCATCGTCGCCTACGTGAAGCGCGACGAGGCCCGCGGCACCTGGCTCGAGTCGCACCTCACGTGGCTCATCGGCACGTTCTGGTGGTCGACGCTGTGGGCGGTGATGGGCTGGCTGGTGCTGATCGCGCTCGCGATCGTGCTGATCGGCTTCGCGCTGGGCCCGCTGATCTGGGCGGTGACCGCCGCGTGGGTGCTCTACCGGGTGATTCGCGGCCTGCTGTACTTCAAGGACCAGCGGCCGATCCCGGGCGTATGACCCCACGCTGAAGTGCCACACGCGACGCCCGGCCTCCGCGCCGGGCGTCGCGCGTTGCGGAAGTCGTCAGCGTCCTGCCTTGGCGACGATGCGGTCGAAGTAGTACCCCGCACGCGGCAGCTCGCGACCTTCGGCTTCCAGCTTCGCCGCCAGCAGTGCCAGTCGCGCCGCAGCGCGGCGCCGCACGGCGTCGTCGGTCGCGTGCCGAAGGAGCGCCGCGAGGTCGGCGATTTCGCGGCGCTGTTCGACTTCCGGCGGGATGAACCCGGCATTCTTGAGGATCCGATAGCCGACGCGCAGGTCCTCCGGCACCATGCGGTCATCGTCGAGGTCGAGCGGCTTGCCAGCGCCGGGAAGGTTCTCGAACGCGCCCTCGGCGATGCCCTGCGCGATGCGTTGCTCGACGATGCTGTCCAGGAGTCCCACGGCGGTCAGTGGCGCGGCGGCGTGTAGCTCGCGGCGTTGCGCAAGGTCCAGTCGGCGAGGAAGTCGAGCGCGCCCTGCGCGCGCGCGGCGTTGGGATGGTTCACCATCGCCACCAGGATCCAACGTGTTCCGCCCGGATCCTGCAGGTAGCCCGCCAGGGCACGCACGCCCTCGAGCGAGCCGGTCTTGAGCAGCGCCCGGCCGGCAGCGCTGCCGTTGCGCATGCGCCGCGCGAGCGTACCGTCGGTCGCCGCGATCGCGAGCGATGTTGCCAGTTCCTCGCGCACGGGGCTCGCGTGCGCTGCGGCGAGGAGCTGCGCGAGCCCGCGCGCAGTCACGCGCTCCGTACGCGACAGGCCCGAGCCGTTGTCGACCTGGAAGCCCGGGATCGCGAGCTTGCGCTTGGCCAGCCAACGGTGCACGGCTTCGCGCGCACCGTCGATCGTCGCCGGTGGCGGGCCCGAGGTCGCGGCGAGCGTGAGGAAGAGCTGGCGGGCCATCACGTTGTTCGACAACTTGTTGACGTCGCGGATCACGTCGTGGAGAGGCGCGGACTCGAGCGCAGCGAACGGCTTGGCCGGCGGCGCCCGGCCTTCCCGCACGGTACCCCCGAACGTGCCGCCGGCGGCGGCGAAGTAGGCCGCGAACATGCCGTGGACGTAGGCCGGGTGATCGAGCAGCGCAACGTTCCAGTCGCGCGCGCCACAGCCGCGCGGGTACTGCCCCGGGAATGCCACGAGCGCCGCTTCGGGCTCGTTGACGAACGACCCGGACACCGAGCGCCGCCAATTGCCGCAGTCACCGTCGACCAGCGTGGGCGACGGGCCCAGCGCGACCTGCGGCAGCGGCGGTTCCATCCGCAGGTCGACGGCATCGCCGGCGGCGTTGGGCTCGAACGCGAAGCGAACGGACTTGAAGTTGACGAGCAGCGCGTCGGGCCCGACGTTGTAGGGTCGCAGCGGCTCGGCGTCGAACGCCGCGGGATCGTGCTCGATCGGCGCGAAGTGGCTGCGGTCGAGCACAAGGTCGCCCTCGATCCGCTCGAGGCCCTTCGCATGGAGGTCGGCCATGAACCCCTGCCACTGCTCTATCGTGATCTTGGGGTCGCCGTGGCCCTTGAGGGTCAGGTCGCCGTGCAGGGTGCCGTCTACCAACTCCCCGCCGAGGTAGGCCTCGGTGCGCCACCGATAGTCCGGCCCGAGGAGCTCGAGCGCTGCGAACGTGGTCACGAGCTTCATCGTCGAGGCGGGATTCATCGGCGCGTCGGGCTGGTGCGCGAACAGCGGCCGGCGCGCGTCCACGCGCTGCACGACGACGGCGACGTGCGAGAGCGGTACGCCGGCGTCGAGGAATGCGCGCGCGACGGGCCGCGGCAACTCCGCGCGCGCCGCGGCCGCCGTAAGCACGAGGACGAGTGCGACGAGCGCGCTACGCATCGTCCAGGATCGCGAGCGTTGCATCGACCAGCAGGCCCCAGTCGGCGTCGGAGGTCACGTACGGCGGCATGAAGTAGACGGTGCGCCCGATCGGCCGCAGCAGTACGTCGCGTGCCAGCCCCTCGGCGAAGCACCAGCGGGAGAAATCGGCGCGCGGTGAGTCCACCTCGAAAGCCCAGATCATCCCGCGTTGCCGGAAGTTCCGCACCTTCGGATGTGCGGCCAACGGCGCGGCACGGGCTGAGAAACGCGCGGCGCGCGCCCGGTTCGCGACGATCACGTCGTCGTCGCGGAAGATGTCGAGGACCGCGAGCGCCGCCCGGCACGCGAGCGCGTTGCCAGTGTAGCTGTGGGAGTGCAGGAAGCCGCGGGTGACGTCGTCGTAGTAGAACGAGGCGTACACGTCGTCGGTGGACAGCACGCAGGCGAGGGGAAGGTAGCCGCCGGTGATGCCTTTCGACAGCAGCAGGAAGTCGGGCGCGATCCCCGCCTGCTCGCAGGCGAAGAGCGTGCCGGTGCGACCGAAGCCCGTCATGATCTCGTCGGCGATCAGGTGCACGCCGTAGCGCGTGCACAACTCGCGGGCGCGGACCAGGTAGTGGGGGTCGTGCATCGCCATGCCGGTCGCGCCCTGCACCAGCGGCTCGACGATCAGCGCGGCCGTCGTCGCGTGGTGCCGGGCGAGGTACGCCTCGAGCGCACGCGCCGCCCGCTCGGCGACGTCGCGCGGCGCCTCACCGTCGCGGGCGAGGCGCGCATCGGGCGACGGCACGGTCGCGTGGCGCGCAAGGAGCGGCTCGTAGGTCGTGCGGAACAGCGGCACGTCGGTGACGGCGAGCGCGCCCAGCGTCTCGCCGTGGTAGCCGCCCGCGACGCTCACGAAGCCCCGCTTCTCCGGCTTGCCGCGGTTCGCCCAGGCGTGGAAGCTCATCTTGAGCGCGATCTCCGTCGCCGTGGCGCCGTCGGAGCCGTAGAACGCGTGACCGAGTCCCGGCGGCGCCAGTGCCGCGAGCCGCTCCGAGAGCTCGACTACGGTACGGTGGGTGAAGCCCGCGAGCAGCACGTGCTCGAGCGTCGCGAGCTGGTCGACGATCGCGGCGTTGATGCGCGGGTTCGCGTGGCCGAACAGGTTGACCCACCACGACGACACGGCGTCGAGATAGCGGCGTCCCTCGAAGTCGAACAGCCACGCGCCCTCGCCGCGCGCGACCGGCACGATCGGCAGCGTTTCGTGCACCTTCATCTGCGTGCACGGGTGGAACACCGCCGCGCGGCTTCGCGCAAGCCAGGCGGCGTTCCCGCCCGGTCCGGTGACGCTCATCGCAGCCGTCGGTCCTGCATGCGCGCGACCGCGGCGACCAGTTCGCGCGCGATCCCGGGCTCTCGCACCGAGTGGCCGGCATCGGGCACGACGATGTACTCGGCCTCCGGCCACGCCAGCGCGAGCTCGTAGGCGGTTTCGATCGGGCAGATGACGTCGTAGCGGCCGTGCACGATCGTGCAGGGCAGGTGGCGGATGCGATGCAGGTTGGCGAGCAGTTGGCCGTCGTCGAGGAACGCATTGTGGACGAAGTAGTGCGCCTCGATGCGGGCGATCGCCAGCGCGGCCGCGTCGTCGGCGAACTGCGGTCCGTTCTCGACGCGGGGCAGCAGCGTCGAGCAGGTGGTCTCGTAGCGGTCCCACGCGTAGGCTGCGGGAAGGTGGACCGCGGGATCGTCGTCGGTCAACCGCCGATAGTAGGAGGCGAGGACGTCGTCGCGCTCCTCCTCGGGCAGGAAGGCGTACAGCGCGTGCCACGCCTCCGGGAAGAGGCGGCCCATGCCGTGCATGAACCAGTCGATCTCGCGGGGCGTGGCGAGGAACACGCCACGAAGCACGAGCCCGGCGCACCGCTGCGGATAGGTCTCGGCGTAGGCGATGGCGAGCGTCGCTCCCCAGGAGCCTCCGAACAGCACGAACCGGTCGATGCCGAGGTGGGCGCGGAGCTTCTCCAGGTCGGCGACGAGCGTCCAGGTGGTGTTGTCGATCACGCTCGCGTTGGGCGTCGAGCGGCCCGCGCCGCGCTGGTCGAACAGCACGATCCGCCAGAAGTCCGGATCGAAGAAGCGCCGGTGGTGCGGCAGGCAGCCCCCGCCGGGGCCGCCATGCAGGAACACGACGGGCGGCCCGTCGGGGTTGCCGCACTCTTCCCAGTACAGCGTGTGGCGCGCGTCGACCGGCAGGCGGCCGATCGCCGCGGGTTCCGGGAGCGGGAACAGGAAGGAGTCGGCGGCGAGGTGCCGCGTCGCGTCGTTGTTCATCGGCACGTCGCGCGCATGTCGTCGCCGTCGGCGCGCGCCTCGGGGGGCGCGTCCTCGCCGTCGACGGGGCTCACCAAAGGCATCGGCGCTCTCCGTTTCCGCCCCGCGTCGCTCAGGGGGCTCGCTGTCCCGGGCGATTATGCCGCAGCCCTGCATTCGCGCCCGCGCTCGGCTATCCTCGCGGGATACGGGAACGAGGAGAGCGAACGATGCGGGAATGGCTGGAAGCTGTACCGTGCCTGCCGGTCGATGCCGGCGACGCGGTCCTGGTGGGCAGGGTGTACGTGCCGTCCTGCGACGGACCGGCGCTCGTTGCCGTGAGGGACGGGCAACTGCTCGACCTGTCGGGAGTTGCGGCGACTTCCTCGGCGCTCGTCGAGTTCGAGCATCCGGCGCGCACGGTGCGCGGTGCGATGGGCCTGCCCGTGATCGGCACGCTCGCGGACGTCCTTGCGAACACCCCCGACGACGCGCGCGACGGATCGAAACCGTGGCTGCTCGCGCCGTGCGACCTGCAGGCGGTCAAGGCGGCGGGGGTGACCTTCGTGGCGAGCATGCTCGAGCGCGTCATCGAGGAGCAGGCGCGGGGCGATCCGGCGCGCGCGGAGGCTGTGCGTGCGTCGATCGCCGAGGTGATCGGTACGGATCTTGCGGCGGTCCGCCCCGGCTCCGCCGAGGCGGCGCGCATCAAGGAGGTGCTGATCGCCGCCAAGGCGTGGTCGCAGTACCTCGAGGTCGGCATCGGTCCGGACGCCGAGATCTTCACCAAGTCGCAGCCGATGTCGGCGGTGGGCACGGGCGCGGACGTCGGCATCCACCCGAAGTCGGCGTGGAACAATCCCGAGCCCGAGGTCGTGCTGTTTGCGAACAGCCGCGGCACGACCGTCGGCGCCGCGTTGGGCAACGACGTCAACCTGCGCGACTTCGAGGGGCGCAGCGCGCTGCTGCTCGGCAAGGCGAAGGACAACAACGCGTCGTGCGCGATCGGCCCGTTCCTGCGGCTCTTCGACGAGCGTTTCGGGATCGACGACGTGCGCAGCGCGGAGATCGCGCTGCGCGTCGAGGGGCCCGACGGCTTCGTGATGGACGGCAGGAGCTCGATGGCGCGGATCAGCCGCGATCCGCTCGACCTCGTCGCCCAGGCGATCGGGCCGAACCACCAATACCCCGACGGGCTCGTGCTGTTCTGCGGGACGATGTTCGCGCCCGTCCAGGACCGGCGCGGCCCGGGGCAGGGCTTCACGCACGAGATCGGGGACGTCGTGACCGTTGCCACGCCGCGGCTCGGCGCGCTGGTGAACCGGGTGAATCGCACCGACGCGATCGCGCCGTGGACGTTCGGCACCCGCGCGCTGATGGCCAACCTCGCGCGCCGCGGCCTGCTGTAGCACGCCGACCGCGCCCGGACGGGCGCGCGGTCGCGAATCGCGCCAGCTGCTACGTTCTCTTGCCCTTGAAGGCCACCACCTTCTGCTTCTGCGTGCCGAGGCCCTCGATGCCAAGCTCCATGACGTCGCCGGCCTTCAGGTACTGCGGCGAGGGCTTCTGGCCCATGCCCACGCCGGGGGGCGTGCCGGTGGTGATCACGTCACCCGGCTCGAGCGTCATGTAGCGCGACACGTCGGCGATGAGCTTCGCGACGCCGAAGATCATCGTGCCCGTGCTGCCGTCCTGCTTGGTCTTGCCGTTGACGGCGAGCCACATCTTGAGGTTCTGCGGGTCCTTGACCTCGTCGGTGGTGACGAGCCAGGGTCCGAGCGGACCGAACGTGTCGCAGCCCTTGCCCTTGCCCCACTGTCCGCCGCCCTTCTTGAGCTGGAACTCACGCTCGGACAGGTCGTTGACCACGCAGTAGCCGGCGACGTGCTTCAGCGCGTCCTTTTCCTCGACGTAGCGCGCGCGCTTGCCGATGACAACGCCCAGCTCGACCTCCCAGTCGGACTGCGTCGAATCCTTAGGCAGCATCACCGGGTCGTTCGGTCCCTGGATGCAGGTCGTCGACTTGAAGAAGACGATCGGGTTCTCGGGGATCGGCGAGCCGGTCTCCTTCGCGTGGTCGACGAAGTTGAGACCGATGGCGATGAACTTGCCGACGCCGGCGACGCAGGGGCCGAGGCGCGGGCGGCCGCGCACGAGCGGCAGGCGCTTGGCATCGACCTTGCGCAGGGCGGCCAGCGCGGCCGGGGCGAGCGCTGCGCCGGACAGTTCCTTCACTTTGCGCGAGAGGTCGCGCAGCTTGCCTTCGACGTCGATCAGGCCGGGCTTTTCCTTGCCGGGGGGGCCATAGCGGACGAGCTTCATCGTGAGTCTCCTTGGAGCGGGTTCGTGGGGATGCGGGCGGTGGGCGTCAGATGGTCATGCCGCCGTCGCACGAATAGACGTTGCCGGTGATGTACGACGCCTCGTCGGAAGCCAGGTAGACCACCAGCGGCACGATTTCCTCGGGTTTGGCGATGCGTCCCATCGGTTGCCGCGCGACGAACGCCTTGCGCGCCGCGGCCGGATCGGCGTGCGCGTTGATGCGGTCGGCGAGCGAAGGCGTGTCGACCGTGCCCGGGGCGATGGCGTTGCAGCGGATGCCCTTCTGCACGAAGTCGGCGGCGACCGACTTGGTGAGGCCGATGACCGCGGCCTTGCTCGTGCCGTAGGCGAAGCGGTTCGGGATGCCCCGGATCGACGAGGCGATCGACGCCATGTTGATGATCGACGCCCACGTGCCCTTCGATTGGTGCTCGGCGACCATCGCGGGCAGCGCGGCGCGCGTCATCAGGTACATCGAGCGCACGTTGAGGTTCATCGTGAACTCCCAGTCCTTCGGCGCGCATTCGAGGATCGTGCCGTTGTGGACGTAGCCCGCGCAGTTGAACAGGATGGAGAGTGGCGGCAGCTCGCCGACGAGCTTCTCGACGGCCGCGTCGTCCAGCACGTCCAGCCGACGCGTCGTCACGTTGGCGATGCCCTTGAAGTCGTCGAGGAACTTCTCGTTCACGTCGGTCGCGCAGACGCTCGCGCCCTCGCGCGCCATCGCCAATGCGGCCGCGCGGCCCATGCCCTGGCCCGCGGCGGTGACGAGCGCGGTCTTGCCTGACAGCCGTCCAATCATTTCGACGTCTCTCCTCGTGGTGGGGCGTGTCCGCCGAGCGACGGCGTGAGCGCCGCGGTCGGGTCGGCCCAGTCGTGGTTGGGAACGTGCGCGAACCAGCCGGGGCGGCCGGGATCGCGGTCGTAGGGGTAGCTGCCGAGCTCGCGGTAGAGCGCGTGGTAGCGGGCGAGCTTGTCGCGGTCGAGCGAGATGCCGAGCCCGGGCGCATCGGGCACGCGGATCGCGCCGCCCTCGTAGCGCAGCGGGCCGCCCTCGATCACGTCGTCGGTCAGGTGGTGGTAGTGCGCGTCGGCGGTGTACGAGAGGTTGGGCAGCACGGCGCCGAGGTGCAGCATCGTCGCGAGCTGGATGCCGAGCTCGCCCGAGCTGTGCACCGCCACCTGCATGCCGAGGGTCTCGCACACGTTCGCGGCCTTGATGCACGGGCGGATGCCGCCCCAGAAGGTCGTGTCGAGCAGGATCACGTCGATCGCGCGGGTGGCCGCGTTGGCGGCCAGCTGCTCGAAGTTCACGACGACCGTGTTGGTGGCGAGCGGCACCTTCGCGAAGTCGCGCAGTGCCTTCATCTGGGCGATGCCGTAGACCGGGTCCTCCAGCCAGTCGTTGGCGAGGTCCTCGATGCCGCGGGCAAACGCGATAGCGTCGCCGAACGACCACGCCGAATTGGGGTCGTGGCGCATCCGTTCGCCGGGGAACGCCTGCGCGAGCGCCCGGTAGCACGCGAGCTCGTGGGCGGGGGGGAACACGCCGCCCTTCAGCTTGTGCGTCCGGAAACCGTGCCGGGCCTTGAGCTCGCGCGCGTGCGCGACGAGCTGTTCCGCAGTGCGGACCTCGCCCTTGCCCGTCGCGGGGTCGGGGTAGCGATAGAACAGGTAGCTCGCGAACTCGACGGTGTCGCGCAGCTTGCCGCCGAGGAGCGCGTGCACCGGCACGCCGAGCTTCTTGCCGATGATGTCGAGGCAGGCGAACTCGATCGCGGCGTGCAGCTGCGTGCGGTTGTTGTAGAGGCTCGCGGTCGGATTGCAGATCGCGAGGCGCAGCGCCTCGAGGCGGAACACGTCGTGCCCGCGCAGGTAGGTCTGGAGCCCGGCGAAGGCCCGGGTGGCGTCTTCACCGCCGCCGCCCATCTCGCCCAACCCGACGTAGCCGTCGGTCGTCTCGACCTCGACGACCGTGCGCACGAACCGTCCCCAGTGCGCGCCGTTGCTGTGGCGCAGCGGGGCTTCGAGCGGGACCGTTACGGGCGTGGCACGAATCGCGCGGATCGTCGTGGCAGACATGGCGTTGCTCGCCGTTGCATGGGCACGAGGGCTGTGCTTGCGGCAAGACGGGATCTTACGCCCTTGATCGTCAACTGGTAAAACCACTTGACCACTTGTCGCCTGACGTCGGCGCCGCGACGCGAATGCCCGCGTCGCCGCGCGGTTGCAAGCCGTGCCGGCGGATCGTAGCCTAGGACATCTGCCGGGGCTTCAACGCAAGGGACCCATGGAACGATTCACGATCTCGCTCGAGCAGGAACTCGCCGCGGACTTCGACCGGCTGATCCGGGAGCGCGGCTATACCAATCGTTCGGAGGCGGTGCGCGACATGCTGCGCGCC
>Ga0209391_10002269_pt1 | contig 10065 bp, 9 predicted proteins | sample PPLLak3March2015_FD_187246 | JGI IMG/M metagenome (GOLD analysis project Ga0209391, IMG submission 187246) | Freshwater sediment microbial communities from Prairie Pothole Lake near Jamestown, North Dakota, USA - PPLs Lake P7 Core (1) Depth... | ecosystem: Environmental > Aquatic > Freshwater >... | reverse complement strand
AGATGTTTGACATGCGGCAGCGGTGCCGCGGGAGGCTACAAAATGTCGGGGCACGAGAAATTCGCGTGGGCGTCGCTGGTGGCGAGCGCGGTGGTCTGGGCGTTCTTTGCGATGCGCATGACAGACGGCGGGCAGATCGTGGACGCAGGCGCCAGGCACATGCTGTGGACGTACGTTGCCACCGTCGTGCTGATGGCGGTCGCGCATTCGGTGATCGCGGCGGTGCTCGCTGCACGGCCACACGGCATCACGCTGAAGGACGAGCGGGACCACGCCATCGAGGCGAGCGCCGACCGCGTCGAGGGCTACGTCGTCGTGGTTGCGATAAACGCCCTGGTGATCCACGCCCTGGTGGACGCGATGTTTGCAGGGCACACGCTGCCCAGGCTCGACCTCTCCTCGCTGCCGACCCTCGTACTTGCGCTGATCACGACACTGTTCGCCGGTCACATCGTCAAGCAGGCGGTGACGATCTGGCTGTACAGGGCATGACCGCCGGGAGCGGGCGCGGGCACGTGAGGAACCGGGTGCGCCGGCTGCGTGAAGCGGCTGGCATGACCCAGGCCGAGCTGGCAGACCGGTTGGGAACGTCGCGCCAGACGATCATCGCGGTGGAGGCGGAGAAGTATGCGCCGTCACTGGAGCTCGCGTTCCGCATCGCGCGTGCGTTCCGGTTGCCGTTCGAATCCGTGTTCCAGTTCGACGACTGACCAGATCGGAGATCGCCCGTGCCGGTTGGGGCGCACCGATGCGGGACGCCTCGAGACGGCTAGGTGGCTGCCGGGGGCATCGGCTGGTCGCGAACCTCGACCCGGTTGCGGCCGAGGTGCTTGGCCCGGTACAGGCACGTGTCGGCATGCTGCAGGAGCGCGCGGACCGTGGTCTCGTCGCGCCGTGTCGATGCTGCGTCCACCGGGCCGAGGACGAGAATGGCGGAGACCTGCGCCACGCGGTCGAACGACACGTATCCGAAATATGGATGGTCGTAGCCGATCGAGATCGTGAACAGTCCGAAGCCGAGGAAGAACAGCACCGTGTGCCAGTCGTCCGCAGCGATGCCGCTGGCGGGTGACGTGATCGCCAGCGCGGCAATGGCGCCGACGAACAGCGTGGCGCCGTACAGCAGCTCGCCGGACCTCGACCAAGGCAGGAGATTGTTTTTCTTGGTGTCGCTCACCGCGCAGCTGCCGTCCTGCCGAAAGGGCGTCAGGAGGCGCAACACTAGCAGCAAGGGAGCGGCCCTGCGAGACTACGGGCTTGATGTGTCGAGGGATATGCCGTGAGATCCAGTCACTGGGCGGCCGCGGTCGCGTGCTTTCTGCTGCTGGCGATGCAGGCTGCAATCGCTTCGTCGGGCCCGCCGAGAGGCCAGGGCAGTTACGAGGATTTCGTCACGCTGTTCGGGGAGTTCCGTGCGGCGCAGTTGCCGTCGGCCTGGAACGCGAACTTCAACGATCCCTCGTCCCCCGATCACGGGTTGATGGACTACGGCCGGGGCGCGATGGAGGCGCGACTGGCGAAGCTCGCGAAACTCCGCGCACGTCTCGACGACCTGAACGTCGCCGCCTGGCCGCGTGAACGGCAATCCGAATATCTTGCGGTGCGCGCACTGTTCGACCAGCAGGAATTCCTGCTGCGCGTCTCACGGCCCTGGGCGCGCGATCCGGGCTTCTACGTGGATCAGCTGCAGCGCTTCGCCTTCACGTCGCTGCCGGCGGAGGGTGCGAAGCTGGAGCGGCTGCGCCAGGAACTCGCCGCCGTGCCGCGGATCGTTACCGCCGCCGAGGAGACGCTGGACGACGTCGCCACGGATTACGCGAAGCTGGCGCTGCACAACCTGCGCCACACCGATGGTGTGGGCCACGGTCATCCCTACCGTGCGGTGCCGCCCGCGGGAGTGATCGGCTGGTACGAGGACCTGCTCGGCCGTGCGCGGTCCACGCAACCCGAACTCGTGCCCGCCGTGGAGGCAGCCCTGGCCAGCGTCCGCGACTTCGATCGCTGGCTGGAACGCGGCATGCCCGGGTTCCGCGGCAAGGCGGGCGTGGGCAAGGCGCGCTACGACTGGTACCTGAGGCACGCCAAGCTGATTCCGCACACTGCAGACGAGCTCGTGCTGCTGTCGGTGATGGAGTGGGAGCGCGTCACCGGCTGGTACGCGATCGCCCGCCATCGCAATCGCAACCTGCCGGAGCTCGAGCCGTCACCGACGGCCGAGGAATACGCGCGCCGCATCGCCGCCACCGACCGCAACATCCGTGAGTTCCTCCTGCGCGAGCAGATCCTGACGATCCCTCCGTACGTCGGAGATCTGGACACGAACGCGCCGTTCATCCAGCGGCCGACCGGGCTCAATTTCTGGGAATACGTGCAGTTCCGCGATCCGCATCCCGACCATCTGCACGCCGTGATCCCGGGCCATCGCTTCGACGGCCTCGTCGAGGACAACAACACGCACCCGGTGCGTGGCCAGGTCTCCGATGGCGTGCGCGCCGAAGGATGGGGCGTGTACCTCGAGGAAGCGATGATGCAGGCCGGCGTGCTGGCCGAGCGGCCGCGCGTGGACGAGCTCATCTACCTGTTCGGCATCTTCCGCGCCGCACGCGTGCCGGCCGACATCGGCATGCAACGCAACGAGATGACGGTGGAGCAGGCCGTGCAGTACATGCGTGACCGCACGCCGTTTCTCGACGCGGACGTGGCGCGCGTGGACGCAGAGATCTACCTGCGGCGACCGCCGGGCTACGGCATCGGCTACACGGTCGGCTACCTGCAGATGCGCAAGCTGCTCGCAGACCGGCGCTGGCAGCTCGGCGAACGGTTCGTGCTGAAGGACTTCCACGACGACTTCCTGTCGCGCGGCCGGTTGCCGATGTCGCTGCTGCGCTGGGAGATGACCGGCCTCGACGACGAGGTGCGACAGCTGTGGACGCGAGAGCCGATTCCGGCGCAGTAGCACGGCATGCAGTCCAGGTCGCGCCAATCCGCGCCGTCGAACCCGACCCCGGGCACCGGCGCGACCCCGACGCGCAAACGTCCGCTGCGTGACCTGTGGCACCTGTTCGGCCCCTACTGGAGCTGTGAGCGCCGCGACAAGGTGCGCGGCGCGGCCCTGTTGCTGCTGTTGCTCACGATGGCGCAGGTCGGGCTCGCGGTCTGGAGCAACTACTGGCACCGCGCTCTCTTCGACGCCCTCGAGCAGCGCACGACGCACGGCGTGCTGGTGCAGGTGGCGGTGTTCGCGTTCATCTTCCTGCTGTCGATCGCCGTCACGGCCGTGCACCTGATGGTCAAGCGCTGGCTGCAGCTCGACTGGCGCTCCTGGCTGACGGAACAACTGGTCGGTCGCTGGCTGGAGGACGGCCGCCACTATCGGTTGCAGTTCAGCGCAGGCCGCCACGACAACCCCGACCAGCGCATCGCCGAGGACATCCGCATCGCCACGGAGAGCGCCATCGCGCTCGCGCACACGCTGGTGTTCTCGCTGCTGACGCTCGCCGTCTTCATCGACATCCTCTGGACGGTGTCGGGTTCGATCGTGGTGCCGGGCACGGACGTGCGGGTACCCGGTTACCTGGTGCCGCTCGCGTTCCTGTACGCGGGCGTGGGCAGCGTGCTCGGCTGGATGTTCGGCCGCCCGCTGATGCGGACGACCAACGACCTGCAGACCGCCGAGGCGACCTTCCGGTTCGGACTGTCACGGGCGCGCGAGCACACCGAGGCGATTGCGCTCATGCACGCCGAACCCCTGGAGCGCGCGTGGTCGGCGCGGCGCTTTCGCCAGGTGGTGCGCGACTGGGACAGGCAGTCGTGGGCTTTCCTGGGCCTGGTCTCCTTCAGCACGGGCTACGGCACCCTGCTGCCGGTGTTCCCGATACTGGTCGCGGCGCCGCAGTACATCGCAGGAGCCATGACGCTCGGCGTGCTGATGCAGGCGGCGCAGGCATTCCAGCGCCTGACGTCGGCACTGTCCTGGCCGGTGGACAGCATCGGCGAGATCGCGCGGTGCCGGGCCTCGGCCGATCGCGTGCTGTCACTCTATGAAGACATGCGGCGCCTCGATGTGGCGCCGCCGCAGGCATCCACCCCCCATATCGAGATCGACAGCATCGGCAACGATCACATCGTCATCGAGAACCTGTGCATTGCCGGGCCTTCCGGCCGCGTGATGCTCGAAGGCTTCAATGCGACCGTGCGCCGCGGCGAGTGGGTGCTCATCACCGGCGACTCGGCGGTTACCAGCCGCTTTTTCAAGGTCGTCGCGGGGCTGTGGCCATGGGGCAGTGGGCGGGTCCGCTTGCCGGAGCACGGCAGCGCGTTGTTCCTGCCGCAGCGCCCGCTCGTGCCGGAGGGCACGCTGCGTGAGGCACTGTGCTATCCGCGACCGGCCGATGCGTTCAGCGATGACGAAGCGCGACACGCGCTCGAGCGCGCGGGCCTCGAGTGGCTCGCACCACGGCTCGACGATTCCGACCATTGGGAGCAGGCATTGCCGCTGCAGGCGCAGCAGCGACTGGGCTTCGCCCGGGCATTGCTGCAACGGCCCGCCTGGATCTTCATGGAGGACGCGACCAACGCCTTCGATTCGAAGTCGGAGCAGCAGTTACTTGAAGTGCTGCAGCGGGAGTTGCCGCAGACCGCCCTGCTCACCATCAGCCTGCATCCGGGCCTCGACGCCCTGCATCACCGCACGCTCGAGCTGACGCTGGCGCGCGAGGTGAAGTTCCTGTTCAAAAAGGGGACGCACCCCTTTTCCTGAGCGGGAAAAGGGGTGCGTCCCCTTTTTCACTGAAAGCGCGGCGGCAACCAGCCGCGGGCGACGCAGTCGCGGAAGCACCAGGCGGGCGTCGTCTCGGTCCGATAGCTCCAGAAGAACCAGCCGCGATAGTGCTCGAAGGCGAGCAGCTGCGCTGCCGCATAGGCCCGCAGCCCGACGTCTTCCTGGAAAGCGTCCATCCGCTCGAGCGCGTGGTTGTAAGGGCCCGGCGCCCAGAGCGACACCACTTTGAGATCGAGGCCGAGGCTCCATTCGCCGCAGATCGCGGGTACGCCGAGCTCGCGCTGGATGGCACCGGCCTCTGCGCGCCACTCCACGCCGGCTTTGTGCACGTGGCCGTGGATGTCCATGTCGAGGTCTTCGCGCGAGAAGCACTGGTAGCGATGCACGTCGAAGATCACGTTCTCGAGCGGCGCGTCGCGGAAGAAGCTCGTGAATTCGCCATGCGACCGGAAGCCGTCATGGAAGACGATCGCCACGCGGTCTGCCGGACAATGCGCGCGGATCGAATCGTAGGCGCGGCGGTAGTACGTTTCGAGCACGGGCGTCGGCACGTCCCAGCGCGGCTCGTTGAGCACTTCGATCGCGTGCAGGCTCGGCGCCGAGCGGTAGCGGGCGGCGAGCCGGCCCAGCACTTCGGCCGAGTGGGCGAGGTACTCCTCCTGCGTGTGCCACTCGCACACGTCCTTGATGCCGCCGTTGTCGAAGCCGTTCTGGCAGCCGGGCGCCGCGTGCAGGTCGAGCACGACGCGCAGCCCGAATTCGGCGGCCCAGTCGAGCGCCCGGTCGAGCACGTCGATCCCGCCCTCGACGAACGGATGTGGATTCGCGCCGTACTTCGCGTGATACGGGTACGGGGGTCCGAAGATCCAGTGCCCGAGAGGAATGCGGACTGCATTGATGCCCACGCCCGCCAGCCACGCGAAGTCGTCACGAGTGATGAAGCTGTTCCAGTGTGCGCGCAAGCGTGCGGCGGCATCGCGCCCGAGTTCGGCGGACCACGTCGTCTCGTCGGTGGCATCGAGTCCTGCGAAGAGGCTCGGCGTCATCCACTTCTCGAGAACGAGCCAGCCGCCGAGATTGACGCCGCGCAGTCGCAGGGATGCATGGGTCGCAATGGAGGTCATCGAGCGGTCCTCGGTCTGTCAGCCCGCCGGCGCCGCCGGCACGGGCACCGGGTGATCATACTGCCGGGGAAATGCAGGTACGATGGGGGTCCCCCGCAACGAACGAAGACGGCGATGTCTGCTGGACTCGATACAAACAGTGGTTCCGGCACTGCGCCGAATGCCGACGCTGCGCGGTTGTTCGCTGAGGCGCAGGCCCGGACCCGGGCGGGTGACGCCGTCGGGGCACGCCAGCTGCTCGCAGACGCGGCACAGGCCGGTAGCCTGCCCGCCGCCCTGCAACTGGGCGTGTGGGAGCTGATCGGCCTGGGAGGGCCGGTGGATGTGCCGGCTGCGGTCGCCCGGCTGCGTGACACCGCGGATAGCGGCTACGCTCCGGCGAACACGCTCTACGCGCAACTCATCGCCGCCGGGGCGGGCGGATTGCGACGGGACTTCGATGAGGTGATTGCGCGGCTCATCGATGCTGCCAGGGCGGGCGACCCGCGCGCGCAGGTGCAGCTCGCCATCGTCATTCCGGATGTCCCCGACAACGCGGTCTTTCGCACTGCGCTGATGCGTGCCGCAGCGTCGGCTGGCGAGTCGATCTCGCGGATGTTCCTCGACCGCTCGCCGCCGGCGCCGCCGAGTCCGCCGATCGACTGGCAGGGCGTGCGCGGGCTCGTGTCGTTGCCGCACGAGCGGGCACTGCCGGCGCTCGAGGTGCGCAGCGAGCAGCCACGCATCGCTGCCTTGCGCGGATTGTTCACTGCCGAAGAGTGCATCTACGTGGCGCTCAAGGGCATGCCGATGCTGAGGCCGGCGCGCATCGTCGGCCGCGACGGCGCGTCGACGGTCGATGCGATGCGCTCGAACGAGACCGCCAAGTTCGGCCTGCTCGAGGCCGACGTCGTGCTGCAGAGCCTCGATTTGCGCGTCGCCGCGGCGCTTGGCCACCCGGCGGAGAACGGCGAAGGCTTCGCGCTGTTGCGTTACCAGGTCGGCCAGCAGTACCTGCCGCACTGCGACTGGATCGACCCGGAGCGAGAGGCCACGCGCGCCGATCTCGAGCGTTGGGGGCAGCGCATCGCAACCTGCGTCGTCTACCTCAACGACGCGTTCGAAGGCGGCACGACGGAGTTCCCGAGCATCCAGCTCCAGCTCCGCGGCGGCGTCGGCGATGCGTTCGTCTGGCAGAACGTGCTGCCGACCGGCGCGGTCGATCCGCTGACCCTGCATGCCGGGCGTCCGCCGACGCAGGGCATGAAGTACCTGCTGTCGAAGTGGATGCGCGATCGAAGCCAGGCCGGCAACGACGCCTGAAAAGGGGACGCACCCCTTTTCTTGCAAAAGGGGTGCGTCCCCTTTTCGAGTCCCTTTTAGAGCTGCGAGCTGACGGGCAGCACGCGCGCGAGCCACGCCTGGAACTTGCGTCCGGCGGTAGCATCCGGAGTGCTGTCGTGCGTCTGCGCGCCGTCGTTCCACTGCAGCTTGCCGTCCTGCAGCGTCACCGCCCAGGCGTGCTCGCCCGAGGAATCGATGCGGAAGATGTCCTCGAGCTGCGCCGCGATCTCGGTGCTCTCGACGAAGATGCCCTGCTCGCAGTTGAGCGATGTCGAGCGCGGGTCGAGGTTGTAGCTGCCGACGAATCCCACCTGGCCATCGACCGCGAGGGCCTTGGTGTGCAGGCTCGCACCGGACGAGCCAAACAGGCTCGACTTGACCGCGTCGCCGGCCCCGGGCTTCAGCTCCCAGACCGTCACGCCACCCTCCAGTAGCTGCTCGCGCCATTCGGAGTAGCCCCCGTAGACCATCGCGACGTCATTGGCGGCCAGCGAATTCGTCAGCACGCGCACGTCGCTGCCGGCCTTGTCGACGCCGACCAGGAACCCCGTGCCGGCCTCGCCGGGCACGAAGTAGGGGGAGATGATCGACACATTGCGCGTCGACGCCTCGAGCACCGGCACGAGCAGTTCCAGCACGTTCGATCCGGCAAGACCCAAGTCCTGGCCGGCTGCCTTGAGCGGATCGTCCGAGACGAAGCGGTAATTTGTGGCCCAGTGCATCGGCCAGTCGCCGGCGACCAGGCGCTGCACGGCGTCGTTCTGGCGCAGTTCTGCCGCAAAGCGCGAGTTCTCCGCCTGCGGAACGATCGTCGCAATCTTCTCGCGCAGCGCCTGCAGCGCCGCCGCTGACACGTCCTCGGGCGCGAGCACGTCCATCGGGTAGGCGAGCGGCGAGTTCCAGTAGCGATCGAACGATGCCGACGCATCGCGCACGATCGGCCCGACCATCGCGAAGTCGAGGTCGACGAAATTCACCTCGTCGCTCGCGCCGAAATACTCGTCGCCCAGGTTGCGGCCGCCAACGATCGCGACGCGGTTGTCGGCGATCCAGGTCTTGTTGTGCATCCTGCGATTGATGCGCTTGACGCTGCCGAGCGCCTCGAGCGCGAGGCTCAGCGAGCCGGATCGCGACGAGAACGGGTTGAACATGCGGACGTCGATGTTCGGGTGCGCGTGCAGTGCCGCGAACCCGTAGTTCTTCGCGCGCGCGTCCATGTCGTCCACCAGCAGTCGCACCTTGACGCCGCGGTCGGCCGCTTCGAGCAGGCGCAGGGCGAGGAATGAACCGGTCAGGTCGTTGTGCCAGATGTAGGTCTGCACGTCGAGGCTGCGTCCTGCCAGGGCCGCGGTGCGTGCACGGATGGCGAAGGCCTCGGGCCCCTCGCGCACGAGACGGAAGCCCGATTGTCCCGGGTGCTTCGCCTCGGCTGCGGCGATGAGTCCGTCGAGGGCCGTGGTGCCGCCGACAGGCACGGCGCTTTCGACCGGCAACTCGGGCCGCGGCTCGAGGCTGGCGCAGGCCGCGAGCGAGAGTGCCGCGACGCAGGCGGCGAAGTGCGCGAAGAATCTCATGACTTACTTTTCCGCGTCCTTGCCGAGGATGACTGCGAGCGCACCGTCTGCTGTACGCAGTTCGACCCGGTCACCTTCCTGGCGGATCGTCGCAACGGTCTCGAGCGCCTTCAGGAACTGCTGCTCCTGCTCCATGACTCCCTCGGGCTGTGCGCACATCTTGCGCGTGGTGGCCGCCGGCCCGAAGCGCAGCGACGAACCCGACACCGTGTACGTGCCGGAGTAGTTGTTGCACCCGGCAGACCCGCTCACGCGGCCGTCCGCGGCGAACGCCATCGTCAGCTGCGTGCCGGCGAGCAAGCTCACGACCGCCTGCCTGCCGTTGTTGTAGCCAGTGACACGCCACGACGTGCCGGCCAGCTCCTGCGACTGCGGCGCGAAGCTCGCGACCACGGCGCCGTCCGCACCGACCAGCTGCAGCTGTCCGGCGTCCACCCTGTAGGTGCTCGCGCCCTGGAGGCTCGTCATGAACGCGCGCGCCTGCTCCATGACATCGGGCGCGCATGCCATCTGCGTCATGGCGCCGGACGGGTTGATCTTGAGCGTCGCACCGCTCGCCGCATACGAGGTCGAGAAGCGGTTGCAGCCGTCCGTCCCCGAGGCGCGGTCGCCTTCGAAGCGCAGCGTCGCATGGCCGCCGGGCACCAGCGTGCGGCCGGGCAGTGACGACAAGACCCAGGCCGTGCCGTCGAGGCCCGGGACGTCAGCGGCGGGAGTCATGGACGTGCAGGCAGCGGAGAGCAGGCCGATAAGAGCGATGCTCGCGGCGACGAGGCGGAAACGCGGGTTCATGGAGATCGTTGCTCCGGGGCGGGACGGACATCAGCGGAAGCTTAGCGGAGGTAGACCGCTTCGAGCACGGCGATCGGCTTCCTCGACGCGTCGAACAGCTCGAGCACCTGGCCCTGGATCGACCAGGAGCGCGCCGCCGCCAGGACCTCGAGCAGCGTCGCCTGCCTTTGCTGCAGCTCCGCAGGACAGGGTGCCGGCGCGGTGGGTGGGTCGAAGGCGATCTGCGTTCCTGCGACGCGATAGGTGCTGCTGAACCGGTCGCACCCAGCCGTCGCCACGTAGCCGCTCGCTTCGTCCCGCAGGATCACGTGCGGCTCGCGCGTGTTGCCGATGGGGCTGACGGGCGCACCCCGCAGGCTGACGATGCGCCAGTACTGCGGGATCAGGCTCGCGTGGCTCATCGCGCGTTCGCAGGTCTGGCCGGGCCACAGGCCCACGAAGCGGCGGACCACCACAGTCGGAACCGTGCCCG
>Ga0209391_10002267_pt1 | contig 10067 bp, 10 predicted proteins | sample PPLLak3March2015_FD_187246 | JGI IMG/M metagenome (GOLD analysis project Ga0209391, IMG submission 187246) | Freshwater sediment microbial communities from Prairie Pothole Lake near Jamestown, North Dakota, USA - PPLs Lake P7 Core (1) Depth... | ecosystem: Environmental > Aquatic > Freshwater >... | reverse complement strand
AGAGGAACGCGCCGGGACGCGCCTCGCCGAGCGCGCCGAGAAAGCCGGCCAGCCTCGGGTCGCCGTCGGTGCCCTCGGTCGGCGGCACCAGGTACGCGATCGCCGCGTCATCGGCGGCGGACAACGCGCCGGGTTCGAGCTTGCCGTCGAGATCGGCACGCAGCACCTCGAGCCCTGCGGCAGACAGCCGCGTCGCGGCGGCTTCCGATCGCGCCAGCGCGATGACCCGCCACCGCGGTTGCAGGCGGCGCGCGAGGCGCAGGCCGGTGTAGCCGGCTCCGGCAATCAGGCAGGTTTGATCCATGCGCCGAGAATACGCGAATCGACACCGTGGCCCGCCCGGCCTCGCCTTCGTGGCATCCTGCCGCCATGCCCCAGGTCACGCTGATTCCGTCCGGCCAGAGCTTCATTGCGGAGCGTGACGAGCCCGTGCTCGCAGCCGCGCTGCGTGCCGGGCTGAACCTGCCGCACAGCTGCAAGGGCGGCCACTGCTCGTCGTGCCGCGCGCGTGTTCTCCATGGCTCGTTCGACTACCCGGGCGAAATGCCGCCCGGCCTGACCGAGGCCGAGGCGCGCGAGGGCTACGCGTTGCTGTGCCAGGCGCGAGCGATGACGGACCTGCGAGTCGAGACGCGCGAGATCCGGCCTGCTCCCGACGTCGAAGTGAAGAGCCTGCCATGCCGCATCGAACGGATGGACCGCGTCGCCGACGACGTCATGGCGGTGTTCCTGCGCTTGCCGGCGGTCGAGGAATTGCACTTCCGGCCGGGGCAGTATCTCGACGTGATGCTGTCGGAAGGCCGCCGCCGCAGCTTCTCGATCGCGAGCGCGCCCGCGGACGGCCGTTTCCTCGAGCTTCACGTGCGGCGCGCCTCGACCAGCGGATTCACCGGTCAACTCTTCGACAGCCTCCGCGCCGGCACGTTGTTGCGCATCGAGGGACCGCTCGGCCAGTTCTGGTTGCGCACCGAGTCACCGCGCCCGCCGCTGATGGTCGGCGGCGGTACCGGCTACGCTCCATTGCGGGCCATGCTCCGGCAATTGATTGCGACCGGCGATCGCCGACCGGTCACGCTGTACTGGGGCGGCCGGTCCGAGGCCGATCTCTACGAGCACGCGTGGCTGACCCAGCTCGAGCACGAACGTCCCGGATTCGCCTACCGTCCGGTGCTGTCGGGCCCGCAGTCGCCCGATGCGACCGGCTGGGCTGTGCGGCGCGGCCTCGTTCACGACGCCGTGCTCGCGGACCATCCGGAGCTCGCCGGGTTCGATGTCTACGCGAGCGGGCCGCCGGCCATGATCGAGGCGATTCGGACCGAGTTCGCCCGGCACGGCCTGCCGCGCGAGCAACTCTTCTTCGACTCCTTCGATTACGCGCCGGACACGCTTTCGAGAATGAAGAGCGCAGCCGCCGCGCGCTGACGCAGCGGCCTCAGCGCCGCCGCAAGCGCACGCGGGGCAGGTTCGGCCGCCGGCCGACCGACTGGGTCACCGACTGACGCAGGCATTGCATCGCGCGTTCGCGCTCGCCCATCTGCTCGAGCAGGTCGGCGAGGATCAGGCTGCTCTCCGCACTCGGGCGCCGCGCCAGGCTCGCTTCGAGATAACTGCGTGCCTTGCCGAACAGCTCGGCACGCAGGCACAGGCGCGCGCAACTCGCGAGCAGGTCCGGGTCCTCGGGGCGCTTGCGCAGCCAGGTTTCCGCGCGCTCGAGAGGGGCCAGCGAATCGGGCAGCACGAGATCGCCGTATGCGCGCACGGCGGCGTTGTCGGCGGTCTCGTCGATCAACTCGCGCAGCACGCGTTCCGCGCCCGGGTGATCCTGGCAGGCCATCGCCGCACGCGCGTAGGTGATGATCGAGTGCGGCAGCTTGCGTACCGCTCGCGGCAGGTCGGACCAGGCTTTCTCGAGCTGGGATTGGTCGGCGCGCTCGCCAGCGGCACGAATCTCTTCGAGCCGCACCTGCGCGAGCAGTTCGTTGACCTTTTCCTCGGGCAGCTCCTTTGCGCTGAGCAGCCGCGGCCCGAGCGCACGCAGCTGCTCGCTGCGGCCGAGCTTCTGGCACAGTCGCGCCATCAGCTCGAGGCCACGCGAATTCAAGTCGCCCGAGGCATCGAGCTGCTCGAGCGTCTGCAGCGCGGCCTCGTCCTGGCCGCGGCGCATCTGCATCTCCGACAACGTCACCAACGCAGCCGCGCGCGCTTCCGGTGCATCCTCCTGCGCCCGGGACAGCCACTCGTCGCGACGATCGGTCGCGTCGAGCAGGTCGGCCGCACGGGCGGCGACCAGATAGTTGGCGGCCGGGGAGTCGGCGTCCGGCGCGGCCCGGCTCAGCAGGTCTTCGGCGCTCTTCCACTGGCCGGCGGCGAGTTCGATCAGGCCGCGCTGGGTGTCGTCCCGGGCCCGGCGCCGACGGCGCTCGGCGCGCAGCTGCGCGATGCGACGCCGCGAAGCGAAGGCCCGGCTCACGCCGCCCGCGATCAGGTATCCGCCAGCGAGGAGCAGCACGAACACCGGCAGCGTGGTCTCGAGCAGCGACCGGCCGACGCGGATCGCGACGTAGCCCGGGTCCGCGAGCAGCAGGTGCGCCAGCAACCCGCCGCCGACCAGAGCCAGCGCGACGATCGCGGCTCCCTTCATGGCGCGTTCGGGCTGCCCCGGATGACGCCTTGCAGCAACCGCCCGGCCGCACCGATCTGCGGCAACACCGGATCGATGCTGATGGCGCCGAGGCTCTCGATCTCGGCCTGCGCCGCGCGCACCTCCGGGCTCGAGGGATCGAAGTACTGCCCGATCCAGGTGCCGGCCGCGCGCAGCGACTGCGAGTAGGCCGCGCCGTCGGGCTGCATGGCCGCGATGCGCGCCGCGAACAGCAGCAGCTCGAGGTGCTGCCGCCGCAACGATTCCTCTTCCTTCGTGACCAGCCGTGCCGTGGCGGGCTCGATGCGCCGCAACGTGATCAGGTCGCGCGCCGCCATCTTGAGCCGCTCCCAGGCCTGCTCGAGCCGGCCGAGTTCCGCAGGCTCGGCCTGGGTCCGGCGGACCTGCGAGACCGGCATGCCGATCACGGGCAGCGCCGGCACGGCATCCTCGAGCGCAGTGATCCGCGCGAGCACCTGGGCCAGGTCCGTCTGCACCACGGCCCGCAGCGCCGTAATCTCCCCGCCCAGCGCAGTGCGAACCTCGCGCACGGCCGGATCGTTGATCGTCGCAAGCCGCGCATCCGCCGACTCCATCGCGACGATCGCCGTGTTCACGTCGCCCTCGAGCTTCAGGCGCCGCTCCGCCAGTTCCAGCAGGTAGAGCGCCTCCGCGCGCACCCACGCGCGTTGCGGAGCCTCGGTGCGGGCGCGCAGTTCCTCGACGCTCTGGCCAAGCTCGACCACCTGCGCGGGCATCTCGCGCAGTCCGCGCAACTCGCTGCGCCAGGTGCTCTGGCTCGACCCGAGCTGCTGCGCGAGCGTCTGCAGGCTGGCGTCGAGGCGATCCTGGGTCCCGCGCAGTTCCGTGACCTGCTGCCGCAGGCGATCGATACGCCCGTCGAACTGCCCGAAACGCCAGTGGGCGTAGACGGCGAGCAGCAGGCCGATCACCACGAGCGCGACCAGCATCGGACTCACGCCCTGTCCGGTGCGTCGCGACTTGACGTCGGTGGTGAGGGATTCGATCTCGGCGGACATGGCTCGAATGATCGTATCACGCCCCGCCGGAGGGGCCGGCGCGCCCCGATTGCCGCGCCAGCGTGGCCAACATCACGCCGTCCTCGGCGCTGGGTGCGACGACCAGCGGGCCCCGCCAGCCGAGACTGCGGGCCGACGCTGCCACGCGTTCGCCGGGCACCAGCAAAGTCGCGTCGCGCAACTTCGGCAGCCGATCGTCGGGCGCTGCCTCGAGCAGCGCATCGAGGACCTCGCCGCTCGTGACGGCGACGATCAATCGGGTGTGGCCGCTCGCGCTGCGCAGCGCCTCGAGTGCCGCCGGATCCGCTGCCGCGGGTCGCCGCCGGTACACTTCGCAGAGCACGAGCTCTGCGCCGCGGCGGGCCAGTTCGTCGCGCAACAGGGTGCGGCCACCGGCGCCCTTCACGATCAAGATGCGCTGGCCGCGCAGGTCGGCGAATGGCCCGAGCGCGAGCAGGCCCTCGGAATCCGACGCGCCCTGCGGCACGGCATCGACACGGATGCCCTGCCCGCCGAGCGCCCGCGCCGTTGCACGACCAATTGCGGCGACGCGCGTGCGAGCAGGGCGTGGCAGTTGCGGCAACGACCACTCAACCGCATTGGCGCTGGTGTAGACCGTCCAGTCGAAATTATCCGGTACCAGCGCGGCCCGGCTCGCCGCGTCGAGTTCGATCGGCTCGATCTCGATGGCCGGCAGCAGGATTGCGTCGGCGCCGGCGTCCCGCAGCATCGCGACGAACGGGCCCGCCTGGCGCGCGGGACGCGTCACCACGACGGTGAGCCCCTCGAGCGCGGGCGTCACGATGCCGCTGCGGCCTCGTCGCGCAGTCGATCGAGCAGCGGCCCTGCACCCGTGGCCTGCATCCGGGCCGCGAGCTGCCGCCCGATTGCCTCGGCGTCGGCCGGGTTGCCGCGTTCCACGTCGCGGTAGACCTCCTGGCCGTCCGGCGCGCCCACGAAACCGTGCACGACGAGCGACTCGCCGTCGAGCGACGCATGCGCCGCGATCGGCGAGTGGCAGCTGCCGCCCAGCGTCTGCGCGAAGGCGCGCTCGGCCTTCAATCGCACGAAAGACGGTTCATGATGCAGCGCGACCAGCGCCGCACGGCTGGCTGCATCGTCCTCGCGGCACTCGATGCCGATCACGCCCTGGCCGACCGCGGGCAACGAAAGCTCCAGGTCGAGCACCTGCGTGATGCGGCTGCCGAGGCCGAGGCGCTCGAGTCCCGCGCAGGCGAGCAGGATGGCGTCGAGTTCGCCCTCCGCAAGCCTGCGCAACCGCGTGTCCACGTTGCCGCGCAACAGCTCGAGCCTGAGATCCGGCCGCGCGTGCCTGAGTTGCGCCTGCCGCCGCGGGCTCGACGTGCCGACGCGCGCGGCCTGCGGCAGGTCGTCGAAACGCCGATGGCGCAGCGACAGGAACGCGTCGTGCGGATTGGCGCGCGGCAGCACCGCGGTGATGCAGAACCCCGGCGGCAACTCGCTCGGCACGTCCTTCATCGAGTGGACGGCAATATCGGCGCGGCCTTCCTGCATGGCGACTTCGAGTTCCTTGACGAACAGGCCCTTGCCGCCGACTTCCGCGAGCGCACGGTCCTGCACGCGGTCGCCCTGAGTGCTCATCGGCACGAGTTCCACGGGCAGGTCGGGATGCGCGTCCCGCAGCAGCGCGGCGACGTGCTCGGCCTGCCAGAGCGCGAGCTGGCTGCGGCGGGTGGCGATGCGGAGCGGCTTGGACAAGGCGATCTCCAGTTCCTGTGATTCAGCGATTGTCGTCGGTGACGGCGTTCAACTCGGCTTCGAAGCGGAACAGCGCGACGAGCAGGCCGAGCACGATCGGTCCGACGAACAGGCCGATGAAGCCGAAAGCCGCGAGACCGCCCATGACGCCGACGAACACGGCCAGGGTCGGCACTTCGGCGCGCCCCGAAATCAGCAGCGGGCGCAGCAAATTATCCACGAGGCTGACGACGACCGAACCCCAGAGGGCGAGGAAGATCGCGTAGCCGTGATGTCCCTGGATCGCAAGCCAGATCGCGGCGGGAACCCAGAGCAGCGCGGGCCCGAGCATCGGGATCAGCGCCAGGATCACGCCGATCACGCCGAAGACGAGCGGCGAGGGCAGGCCGGCGATCCAGAAACCCACGCCGAGCAGCGCGCCCTGCGCCAGGGCCGTGAGCCCGATGCCGAGGAACACGGCGCGGGTCACGTCCGACAGGTGCTGCCACAGCAGCGAGCGCCGGCGCTGCTCGATCGGCAGCATGCGCACCACCTGGCGCGCGAGCGCCGGCCCGTCGCGGAGGACGAAGAACAGCACGAACAGCATCACGACGAAGCTCACGGCCGTGCCGAGCGCGCTCATCACCACGGACCCGCCCGACTTCATCAACACCTGCAGCAGGCGCTGCAACCCTTCGGTTAACCAGCCCTGCAACTGTGCGAGCGACACGCTCGTATTGGCATCGAGCCAGGCGAGGCTGCTGTCGAGCCAGGGCACGCGCGACAGGTCGATCTCCGTCCCCTTGCTGAGCTCGGGCACGCGACGCTCGAGGCGCCGCAGCAGTTGTGCGGCCTGGGCTGTCACGGCACCCGCGGCCGCGAGCACCGGCAGGATGAACAACAACACCGTCAACGACGTCGTGATGGAGCTCGCGAGCTGGGTGCGCCCGCCGAGGCGCTGCGCCAGGCGCAGGTTCCACGGCGCGAGCAGTGCTCCGAGCAGGACGGCCCACAGCAACGGCTGCCAGAGGGGCGTCACGATGCGCCAGACGATATAGCAGAGGACGGCGAGCAGCAGCAGACCGCCGAGCCGCACGTAGAGCCGGCGCTCGCCCTGGCCGGTGCCGTCCCTCAGCGTGATCGTCGACTCGCCGACGTCGTCCTGCATCCGGCTCATTCAGTGCCCGCTCCTCAGTTGCCGCAGCGCTTCCGCGGCGTGTCGCCTGCTCACCGGCAGGATTTCGTCGCAGTCCTTCAAGCGCACGGAATAATGGCCATCTGCGCCGCGTTCCACCGCCGACACATGACGCGTGGCCACGAGCGAATTGCGGTGGATCCGCACGAACTCCGGCAGGAACTCCGTGGCCAGCGAGCGCAGCGACTCGTCGATCAGGTCCCGGCCGCCGCGGTGGCGCACGGTGACGTACTTCTGGCCCGCCGCAAAGTAATAGATGTCCTCGACCGGGATCAACCGCAGCTGCTCGCCGAGCCGGGCGCAGATCTGGGCGCGCCGGCGACCGAGCTGGGACTGCTCGGCAAGCCTCAGCAGCTGCGGTGCGGCCACCCGCGCAGCGTGCCGGATCGCGCGCGCGAGCTTTTCCTGACGCACGGGTTTCAGCAGGTAGCCCACGGCCTGGGTTTCGAAGGCCTCGAGCGCGTGCTGGTCGTAAGCCGTCGTGAAGATCACGGCGGGCGGCTCCTCGAGCGCGTTCAAGTGCCGGGCCGCCTCGATGCCGTCCATGCCGGGCATGCGGATGTCGAGCAGCACGACGTCGGGCGCCAGCTGCGCGCAAAGCTCGAGCGCTTCGTTGCCGCTGCCGGCTTCGCCGACCACGGCGACTTCATCGATCGCGTCGAGCAGGCGGCGCAGTCGATCCCGCGCTGGCGGCTCGTCATCGACGATCAGCGTGCGGATGGCGTCCGGGGAGGTCGGTTCGTCCGTCATGTGCAGGGCGGCATTCTCCGCGGCCCGCCCGGTGCTGTCACCACGATTCGCGGTTGCCCCCGGCCGGGCCCGCCACCAGTGGGAAGCGAATCTTCACCCGGTAGGTCGTCGAGCCTTCGTCCACTTCGACGGAGGCTCGGCCCGGAAAGGCGAGATCGAGCCTCTGGCGGATGTTGTCGAGCGCCATGCGATTGCCGACGCGCACCGCGCGCGCAGTGGCCGACACCGGGTTCGAGACCTCGATGGTCGCGATCCCGCCCTCTGCGTGGCCCTCGATCGTGACCGTGCCGCCTTCGGGCAGCGGCTCGATGCCGTGGCCGATCGCGTTCTCGAGCAGGGGCTGCAGCAACAGGCTCGGCACGATCGCCTGCGGCGGCAGTTCGGCGACCTTCCAGCGCACCTGCAGCCGGTCACCGAGGCGCAATTGCTCGATGCGCTGGTAAATGCGCGCGACCTCGAGTTCCTCGCGCAACGTGATCTGGGCCCGGGCCTCGCTCAGGCTGACCCGGAACAGGTCGGACAGGTCCTCGATGGCTTCCTCGGCGCGCGCCGGATCGGAGCGCGTCAGCGACGCGATCGTGTTCATGCTGTTGAACAGGAAATGCGGGCGGATGCGCGCCTGCAGCGCCCGGATGCGCGAGCGGGCCTCGAGCTCGACGCTGCGGCGCCACTCGTGGGCGACGTAGAAATAGCGCAGGGCCAGTGTCCCGACGATGGCGGCAATCACTAGGGTGGGCAGCAGGAACGCCCAGTGCTGCGCGGGGAACAGCGAGGAAGGTACACCGAGGCGCTGCGCCCACAGACGACCGAACCAGAACACCAGTTCCGAGACCACCGCCACCGTGCCCAGCATCAGCCCGAGCGAGCCGACGACGGCTCTGCGCAAGGGCTGCGCGGCCAGCCAGGGTCGCGTCCTGCAAAGCACCGCCGCGCACAACAAGCCGGTCCACAGCAGGTAGGCGGAGGTACGTGCGAGGTCGGTCCAGAATGATGCGTCCGCCAGCGGCTGGCGTGCCAGGGCCAGCACGAAGGCGAGCAGCGCCGCGATCAGCACGATGGCCAGCACGGCGCGTGCCTCGCAGAAATCCGGCAGGAAGAACCCGCGGTCGCTTCCGGCCGCCGCCGGCTCCGGCGGCTGTGCGCTCATGGATGCGTCGGGTCCGCACCCTGGCGGCCAGAGGCGGCAAACATCGAGTCCTTAAGCCGGAAGATCGTGGAGATGTCCTCGTCGCCGTGACCCTGGTCGATGAGTTTCCGGTAGTGCAGCAGCGTCATCTCGACTACCGGCAACAGCACGCCGTGGCGCGCCGCCATGTCTTGGCAGATGCGCAGGTCCTTATCGTGCAGCCGCACCCGGAAGCCCGGCGGAAAATCATTGCGCACCATGTTCGGAGCACGGTGCACGAAATACCAGCTCGATCCCGCGCCCTTCCCGAGCGTCTCGATCAGCGCCTCGAGCGGCAGGCCCTCCGCCTTCGCGAAGGCCATGGCTTCCGCGACCGCCTGGATGATGCCCGCGCACATGATCTGGTTGGTGGCCTTTGCAGCCTGGCCGGATCCGCTTGGCCCGAAATGCGTCACGGTGCGGCCCATGGCTTCTAGTGCCGGGCGCGCCCGATCGAGCGCAGCGGCCGGTCCGCCCACCATGATCGCGAGTGTGCCATCCCGCGCGCCTTCGACGCCGCCGCTGACCGGCGCGTCGAGGAACTCGACGCCGCGCGCCGACAGCCTGCGGCTCGCTTCGCGCGCCGTGCCCGCGCTCACCGTGGAGCAGTCGATCACGATCGATCCGGGTCGCAGGGATTCGGCGATCGCATCGATCAGATCCAGCACGTCCGCATCCGCCGAGACGCACAGCACGACCACGTCGCACCGCCCGGCGAGTTCGGCTGGATTCGCTGCGGCGGCAACGCCGACCTCGCCTGCGAACTCGCTGGCTCGCGCAGGCGTACGATTCCAAATGGTGAGCAGCAAGCCCGCCCGATGCAGGTTGCGCGCCATACCGCGCCCCATGGCGCCGAGACCCATGAATCCGACGGTGACGCTCACGTCACTGGCCGCTGCAGAATTCGTCCATCAATCGCTTCGCATCCGCGCGCGCGGCGTCGATTTCTTCGCTGGAAAGGTAGCGCCGCTCGCCCTCGGTTTCGCCAGGTTCGTACAGCCGACGCGCATTCTGGTAGGACTCGTAGCGCTGGCGGGCGTCCTGGCAGCGCCTAGCACGATCCTCGGAAGTGAGCTCGCGCGCCTTCTGTGCGGCCTCGGTTTTCGCGGCCGTGTCGGCGGAGGCGGCATCCGCGCCCGCCATCTGCTTCATCTGCTCGTCGTAGCGTCGCTGCGCCTCGGCGGGATCGGTGGCCGTGGTCTGCACGCCGACACGCTGTGCGGGCAGCGTCTGTGGCTTGTCGGTGTAGATCGGTCGGCCCTGGGGGTCGGTGGTCTTGTAGACCTCGCTGGACTGGGCGCTGGCGGCGAGCAGCAGTACCGCCGCGACGATCAAGGTCGGTTTCATTCGAGCGGCCTCCATAGCAAGGGGCTGAGTCTAGCAGGACGGGCGGGAATGTCCCTGGCAGGAGCCCGGGCTTCCTCCGAACTGAGACGAGGGCCGCACGCCGATCCGATGGGCACCAAAAAAAAGCGGACGCCGAAGCGTCCGCAAGCGGGGGAGAGGGCGACCGGACCAGGCACCGGCCGCCCCCAACAGACTCGGTCAGAGGTTGTA
>Ga0209391_10002266_pt1 | contig 10075 bp, 9 predicted proteins | sample PPLLak3March2015_FD_187246 | JGI IMG/M metagenome (GOLD analysis project Ga0209391, IMG submission 187246) | Freshwater sediment microbial communities from Prairie Pothole Lake near Jamestown, North Dakota, USA - PPLs Lake P7 Core (1) Depth... | ecosystem: Environmental > Aquatic > Freshwater >... | reverse complement strand
GGTTAGAGGTTAGAGGTTAGAGGTTAGTGGTTAGTGGTTAGTGGTTAGTGCAAGAGTGGACGGCTGGGGACGCGGTGGGGCACGAAGTATCGGTCAGTGTGACCACGGCACTTGCGCAAGTGTCGCCTCCGTCCACTGACCTCTAACCTCTATCCTCTAGCCACTTCTGTTCAGCCATACCTCCAGCCCGTCCGTATTCAGCCGCATGTCGGCGTCGATCAGCGCGTGGCGCTGCGCAAGGTCGCCGGAGTAACCGTGCTCGTCGAGCCGGGCGCTGAAGTAGCGGAACATGTCCTCCTGGATGCGCTGCGTGCGGTCGGGCGCGGTGGCGTGCTGGCGAGCGATGCGCACCAGCTCGACGATGCTCTCGTGCAGGTCGCGCGCGAGGCGCTCGAGATCGGTGACCGGCCCGAAATGGGTCTGGAAGATGCGTTGCGGCCGGTACGACATCAGGCGGTCGATCGTGGCGTGCAGCGCATCGGGCTCGAACTGCACCGGCGTCGTGGTCGGGAGCATGAACGGCCCGCGCGCGGTGTCGAGTTCGTGGTAGCAGATGCCGAAGTTGTCGCCGCTGTAGACCTCGCGGTGGTCGAGGTCGATCGGGCAGTGGTGATGCCGGGCATGGCCTGGCGCGTCGATGAACTCGAAGGTGCGGCGGCCGAGCTTGAGGCGCTGCTGGTCCTCGACCACCAGCACGCGCTCGGCCGCGATCGGGAGGAGCTCGCCGTACAGCTGGCGATACAGGGCTTCGCCGTACACCTGGATCGAGCCGGCGATCAGCTTGGTGGGATCGATCAGGTGCGGGGCGCCGCGCGGATGCAGCACGGCCCGGGCGTTCGGCAGGGCCTGCATCAGCTGGCCGGCGCCGCCCGCATGGTCGAGGTGCACGTGGGTGAGAAACAGGTAATCGACGTTCTCGCGCGGGATGCCCAGCTCGTCGAGCGCGGCGAGCAGGCGCGGTGCGGCAGGGCTGGCGCCGGTGTCGACGAACGCAGCGCGGCCGTCATCCACCACGAGATGGCTCGCGGCGAGCCCGGGGCGCAGGTACAGCGTGTCGATCAGGTACACGCCGTTGCCTTGCGGCTGGGCAATCGGGGCGCTCGTGCTGGGAATCATGCCTGGGGCGCGGAAACTCGCGGGACTGGCCGCCTAGGGTGCGGCGTCGGCCCCCCGAAAACAAGAAGGCCGGGGTAACCCGGCCTTCTGTGCGTCAGGAGCTGGCTGCGCAGGCCTTACAGGCCCTTGCACTTGCCGTTCTTGCGGGTCTCGTCGGTCGAGCACAGCGCCGGGCGCTGGCTCGAGTAGTAGCGGGCCAGTTCGCGGATGTCGGCCTCGTTGAGCGGCTGGGCCATGCCGCCCATGACCGCGTTCTTGCGCTGGCCGCTCTTGTAGGCCTTGAGCGCGGTCCGGAGGTAGTCCTCGTGCTGGCCGGCGAGGTTCGGATACTCGGGCAGGATGCCGATGCCGTCGTTGCCATGGCAGGCGATGCAGGTCTGCGCCGCCTTGGGCGCCGCGCCGACCGCCTTGCCGGTGGGCTTGAGCTCCTGCCCGGCGAGGTGAGCTGCCATGTCCTGCATGTCCTGCTCGGACATGGTGGCGGCATGCGCGTGCATGGTGGCGTGCGCGCGTTCCTGGCTAGCGTAGGCCTTCAGCGCCACGACGAGGTACGCCGCGTGCTGGCCGCCGAGCTTCGGCACGCTGTACACCGGATAGGCGTTCTTGTAGTTCGGGATGCCATGGCAACCGTGGCAGGTGTACGCGAGCTTGGCACCACGCGCGGCGTCGCCAGCCAAAGCCAAGCCCGGCGCGACGAGGCCCACGATGGTCAGGCTCAGGGCGAGCCAGGCCGATCTCAAGGTCATTGCAGACTCCATGCGGGACAGCGGCCTCTCCCCGAAGGCCGAAGGGGCGGCATGTTAATCAAAACCATTCCGTGAGTCCAAAGCCCCGGGCTGGAACAGCCGCCCGGGCACCGCTGTCATACACTGCAGCCCTGCCTCAACCGAGACCCGGAGCATCCGCATGACCCCTCGCCACGCCTGGCTCGCCGGCTTCCTCGTCCTCGCACTCGTCCCGCTCGCGGTCCAAGCCGCCGATGACCGGCCTCGCACGGTCAATGTGTCGGGCAGCGGTGAGGTCGCAGCCGAGCCCGACCTCGCCCACGTCTCCCTCGGGGTCGAGGCCCGCAAGCCGACCCTGGCCGAGGCACGCGCCGAGGTGGCGAAGACCGTCGACCGGGTGCTCGCCCTCACCCGTGACCTGCGCATCGATCCGAAGCTCGTCAACGCCACCCGCGTGCAGGTGCAGCCCGAGTACAGCTGGAACGAGAAGGACCGCAAGCGGGTGCTGCTCGGCTACATCGTCAGCCGGCAAGTGCAGGTGGAGCTGCGCGACCTCGAGCAGCTCGGCCCTCTGCTCGAGCGCGCTGTGGACGCGGGCGTCAACCAGGTGAACGACCCAGTGCTCGACTCGAGCAAGCGCAAGTCGCTCGAGCGCGAGGCGATGACCAAGGCCGTCGAGGACGCGCGGCTCAACGCCGAGACCCTTTCACGGGCGGCAGGTGCAAAGCTCGGCCCGGTGCGCACCTTGAACGGCTCGAGCTCCGGTCCGCCGATGCCGATGTACCGACGTGGACCGATGGTGATGGCGGATGCCGCTGCGGCACCCCCGGCGGAGACCTATGAGCCCGGTGAGATGAAGTTCAGCGCGGCGGTCAACGTCGAGTACGATTTGTTAGTGGTTAGTGACTAGAGGTTAGAGGTTAGTGGGAGGCGCAGCTTGATTGTTAATTCTTACTAATCACTAACCTCTAGTCCCTAACCTCTAGTCCTTTACCTCTAGTCCCTCGCCATCGCCTCGGCGATATCGCCCAGCAGCCCGTTGTCGTCGGGCCGAGTCCCGGACGGATAGCGCCCGACCACCCGGCCATCCCGGCCGATGAGGAACTTCTCGAAGTTCCACTCGATGTCGCCGGGAAAGCCCTGGGCCGGGTCCGCCAGCCACTGGAACAGCGGGTGGCGCCGCGGCCCATTGACTTCGAGTTTCGAGGCCAGCGGGAACGTCACGTCGTAGCGCGTCGAGCAGAACTCGCGGATCTCGGCGTCGGTGCCGGGCTCCTGCGCACCGAACTGGTTGCAGGGAAAGCCCACCACCTTGAAACCCAGGTCGGCGAGTTCGCCGTGCAGTCGCCCGAGACTGGCGTACTGCGGCGTGTACCCGCAGCGGCTCGCGACGTTGACCGCCAGCACGACGCAGCCACGCAGGGGGCCAAGCAGGTCGGGCTCGCCCTGGATGCCGGCGACCTGGAAATCGAAGAAGTTGGACATGCGGATCCCCGGCGAAGCTGGGTGGCCTCGCATTGCCATGGGATTCGGCAGTCGACCGAGGGTGGTTTCGAGACTATCCAGGCAGGCGATCGACGATCAGGACCGTACCGTCCACGCCAGTCACGCGCACGCGCGAGCCCGCGGGCACGCTTGGGCCGCGCAGGGTCCAACGGCGGTTGCCGAGCTTCACGTGCCCGGAGCCGTCACGCAGCCCGTCATCGAGGGTCAGCACCTGGCCGATATAGCGCTCCCCCGTCCGGTGCGGGGACGAGGCGCTCTGCAGGTCCTGCTGCTGGACGCGGTACTCGCGCCAGAAGTAGAGCCCGAAGACGGTGCTGGCGAACAGGATGAACCAGACCATGCGGCCGGATACCAGGATTCAGGTGCCGCAATCCTCGCAAGCCGCGCGGGCGGACTCAACGCCCGGCCATTTATGTCACCACCGAACTGTGACGCGGCACTCAACCGCCCCCGGCCAGCCGCAGGTCCTTGCTGTACTGGACGTTCATGACGTTGTCCGACCAGCCGGACACGTACGGCTTCACGAGGTGCTTGTTCACATAGAAATAGACCGGCAGCAGCGGGTGGTCGGCAAGCATCAGCCGCTCGGCTTCCTCGAGCAGCGCCCGGCGCCGCGCCGGGTCGGGCTGGCGCGTGGCCTCCGCGAGCAGAGCGTCATATCCCGGGTTCGAGTAGCCGGTGAGGTTGATGCCGAAGCCGGTCTGCAGCAGTTGGGCGAAGGTGTAGGCGTCGTTGTAGTCGCCAATCCAGCTCGAACGGAACACCTGTGTGTCCTTGCGCGCCTGGATTGTCTGGAGCAGTGCCCGGAACTCCTCCGCGTACAGCTCGGTCTCGACCCCGAGCGCTTCCTTCCACATCGCCGCGATCGCGACCGCTAGGCGATTGTGCACTTCGCCCGAGTTGTAGCGCAGCTCGACCTTGAGCGGCTGCTGCGCGGAGTAGCCGGCCTTGGCGTACAGCTCCCGGGCCTCCGCGACCCGCGCTTCGTAGGACTTGTCCGCGTAGTCGAACTGCTGCGGCGTGTAGTTCGCCACGCCGCGCGGCACCCAGCCGTAGGCCGGCGCCTCGCCGAGCCCGGTCACTGACTTCGTCAGCCGATCGCGGTCGATCACCATCGACAGCGCGCGCCGCAACCCGGGGCTGTCCTTGAACGGCGGCCGCGTCAGGTTGAAGCCGTAGTAATAGACGCTGAGCTGCGGCGAGACGTGCAGCTCGCCCGGCAGGTTTTCCTGGATCCACGCGAACTGCTGGGGCGGCACGATGTAGGTGACGTCGAGCTCACCGGCGCGGTACTGGCGGAACTCGGTGCCAGCCTCGGAGTGGTGCAGGTAGCGCACGTGGGAGACGTGAGTCGCCGCGTCGTTCCAGTAGTGCGTATTGCGCCCGGCGACCACGTGCGAGCCCACCACCCAGTCCTCGAGCACGAATGCGCCATTCGACACAAGCTTGCCGGGCCGCGCGTACTCTGCGCCGTGCCGTGCCAGCGAGGGGCCGTGCACGGGAAAGGTGCTCGGGTGCGCGAGGATGCCGAGCAAGTAGGGCGCCGCGTTCGCGAGCTGGATCACCACGGTGCGGTCGTCCGGCGCGGTCACGCCGAGGGCGTCCGGCGCTTGCTTGCCGGCCACGATGGCCGAAGCGTTCAGCACGGGCTCGAGGACCTGTGCGTACGGCGAGGCGGTGGCCGGATCGACGAGGCGGCGCATGCCGGCCACGAAGTCGCCCGCCAGCACGGGATTGCCGTTCGACCAGCGCAGTCCCTCGCGCAGCCGGAACGTGTACTCGAGGCCGTCCGCGCTCACTGTCCACGACTCGGCCGCCGCGGGCACCGCACCGCCGTCTGGACCGACGGCGGTCAGGCCTTCGAACAGGTCGCGCAGGATGTTGAACGATGCGTCGGTGCGGCTCCGCTGGGGGTCGAGTGTGTCCGGCTCGGGCCCATTGCCCCGGCGCAGCGTGCCAGGGTCAGCCGCGACCGCGGCCTTGCCTTCGCCGGCGGACGTCGAGGATGGCTTGCCGCCACCGCACGCGACGAGCAACGCGCACAGTGCGGCGGCCCCGAGGGCGCGAAGGCTTAACGGGATCGGGCCGGCGAACGTGGTCATGAATCAGGTTCCTCGGGCAGCGCGGGCGGGCGTCGTGCCGCCGCCATCGCGCCGTTTCAGATGGATGAGCAGCAGCGACACCGCCGCGGGGGTGATGCCCGGGATGCGTGCTGCCTGACCCAGCGTGGCGGGCCGGTGTTCGATGAGCCGCTGGCGCACCTCGTTCGAGAGGCCACGCACCGCTGAGTAATCGAAGTCTTCCGGCAGGCGTGTCTCTTCGTTGCGGCGCTGCCGCTCGATCTCTTCGTGCTGCCGTTCGATGTAACCGCGGTACTTCGCCTGCACGTCCACCTGCAGCGGAACCTGCACCGCGAGGCGCTCATCGGCTCGCCAGTCCTCGGCGCCCTCGCCCACGATTTCGACCAGCGCGTCGTAGGCGACTTCGGGCCGGCGCAGCAATTCGAGCGCGCGCTGCTCGCGCGACAGCGAGCCGAAGCGCGACTCCGCCGCCGCCCCGGCCCCGGTCCCCGGCCTCACCCACGCGTGGTGCAGGCGGTGCAGCTCGCTATCGACCGCCGCGCGCTTGGTCTGGAAGAACTGCCAGCGCGCGTCGTCCACCAGGCCCAGTTCGCGGCCCGCGGGCGTGAGGCGCAGGTCGGCGTTGTCCTCGCGCAGGGTCAGGCGATATTCCGCGCGGCTGGTGAACATGCGATACGGCTCGGGCGCGCCGCGCGTGATCAGGTCGTCGATCAGCACGCCGATGTAGGCCTCGCTGCGGCGCGGCCACCACGGCTCGCGCTCCTGCACGGCCAGCGCGGCGTTGAGGCCCGCGACGATGCCCTGCGCCGCCGCTTCCTCGTACCCGGTGGTGCCATTGATCTGCCCCGCGAAATAGAGGCCACGCACATGCTGCGTCTCGAGCGTGGGCTTCAAGTCGCGCGGATCGAAGAAGTCGTACTCGATCGCGTAGCCCGGCCGCGTGATGTGCGCCTGCTCGAAGCCGCGGATGCTGCGCACGAACGCGTGCTGCACGTCGAACGGCAGGCTGGTGGAGATGCCGTTCGGGTACACCTCGTGCGTGTCGAGGCCCTCGGGCTCGATGAAGACCTGGTGCGAGGCCTTGTCGGCGAAGCGCACCACCTTGTCTTCGACGGACGGGCAATAGCGCGGACCCACGCCTTCGATCACGCCCGTGAACATCGGCGAACGGTCGGTGCCGGCACGGATCAGCTCGTGCGTGCGCTCGTTGGTGGCGGTGAGGTGGCACACCACCTGGCGCGGATGTTCCGCACGCAGGCCGAGATACGAGAACACCGGCGTCGGCTCGTCGCCTGGCTGCGTCTGCAGGCTCGAATAGTCGATGGTGCGGCCGTCGATGCGCGGCGGCGTGCCGGTCTTGAGCCGCCCGACGCGGAACGGCAGCGCGCGCAGCTTTTCGGCAAGCCGGTTCGAGGGCGGATCACCGGCGCGCCCGCCGGCGTACTGCTCGAGACCGACGTGGATGCGGCCGCCGAGAAACGTGCCCACCGTCAGCACGACGGCACGGCCGACGAACTCGATGCCCGCCTGGGTGATCACGCCGGCGACACGCCCACGGTCCAGGCGCAGGTCGGCGACTTCCTGCTGGAACAGCGTGAGGTTCGGCTGGTTCTCGAGCACGCCGCGGATGGCACGCTTGTAGAGCTGCCGGTCGGCCTGGGCGCGGGTGGCTCGCACCGCCGGACCCTTGCTCGCGTTCAGGGTGCGGAACTGGATGCCGGCGCGGTCGATCGCGCGCGCCATGGCACCGCCGAGCGCGTCGATCTCCTTCACGAGGTGGCCCTTGCCGATGCCGCCGATCGCCGGGTTACAGCTCATCTGGCCCAGTGCCTCGATGCTCTGCGTGACGAGCAGCGTGCGGCATCCCATCCGGGCCGCGGCGAGCGCAGCCTCGGTGCCGGCGTGACCGCCGCCCACCACGATGACGTCGAAGCTCTCGGTGTATCGCATGCTGTTGGATCCCGGTGCCGCGCATTCTACGGCGCGCGGCCGGCCGTCAGGCGTCGAGCCGTTCACGCAACGCCGCAAGGCGCAGGTTCACGAACCGGCGCGCCTGCTGCTCGTAACGGTTGCGCCAGTAGCCGCGCCGCAGCGATTCCCTCACGTAGGCCAGCGTGCTCAGCCTGCCCGGGTTCCACTGCCGCAGCACGTGGAAATACTCGTGCAGCACCAGCGCCGGGTCGGCGAAGAACTCCTGCGCCGTGCCGCGCAGCAGGATGCGATTGCGGCGCGTGGTGGCACGCGCGCCGCAATGCAGCCACGCGTACCAGGAGTTCTCGACGATCTCGACGTCGTCCACGTCGTCGCCGAGCAGCGCGACCAGCGACGCGCGCAGCCGCTCCGGCATGGCCTCGGCGGTACGCAAGCGTTACGCCTGCGGCGCTTCCGCCGCCGCCTTCCGCCGCGGCCGGGCCACGGTCTTGTGGGCGGACGCCCCGCCGCGCGGCTTGGCGGCGGCACGCTTCTTCGGCCGCGCCGCCGTGGGCTTGCGAGCCGGGGCCGGCTTGGCCTCGGGCTCGGCAGCGGCCTCCGGCTCGCCCCCGATCGCGTCCGCATCGCCATCCATCGCGGCGTAGCGCTCCGCCGCTTCCTTGAGCTCGGCAAAGCTCGCACGCATGTGGTCGGCGAACGCCGCCGGGTCGGGCATCATCTCGCGGCAGGACACGGCGCAGATCCACATCGTGCCGTTGTAGCTGAAGCCGGTCACGTTGAGGCCGACGCCGTCGATCGCGATGCTGATCGGCGAGTAGTTCACGAGGTGCGCACCCGCCATGTACAGCGGCACGTCGGGGCCGCGCACGTTGGAGACGATGAGCCCGATGCCCGGCAACTTCACGTTGCGGATCAACGCTTCGCTGATCGGCGCCGGCAGGTGCTCGAGCAGGTCGCGCGCCAGTTCCTTACCCACGGCGTCGGTGACGCGCTTCGAGGTCTGCGCGCTGTCGGCGATCGCGCGCAGCCGCAGCAGCGGATCGGCGATCTCGGAGTACACCGGCATGAGCGTGAAGCCCACCTGGTTGCCACGGTCCCCGCCCTTCTCCTCGCCGCGCAGCGTCATCGGCACCATCGCGATCATCGAGGAATCGGGCAGCTCGTGCTTTTCGCCCAGGTACTTGTTGAGCGCGCCACCCACGATGGCCAGGAACAGGTCGTTGATCGTGACCGAGCCCACCTGCTGGCGGATGGACTTGAACTCGTCGAACGGCAGGCCGACTGCCTCGAACACGCGGTGCGCCGACACGTTGCCGCTGAAGCGCGTGTGCGGTGGCAACCTGGAGAGCAGCGGGCTCAGGTCGCCCGAGAGCAGGGTGCGCAGCTGCGGCACCAGCGAGGAGCCGAGCGAGGTCAGGTTGCCCACCGCACCGACGCCCAGTGAAGCAATGCGCTTCGCGGTGCCGAGCGAGAAGCGGGCCAGCGACGGCAGCTTCTCGATGTTCTGGATGAGCGCCCGCGAATAGAGCTCGGGCAGCCGCGGTTCGCGGTCGGCGGTGAAGCCGCCGAGCGGAGTGTCGTCTTCGTCGACGGATTCGGGCGTGAGCGAGTGCAGCGCCTTCAGCAGCTCGGTGCCCGACTCGCCGTCGATGATCGCGTGGTGCATCTTGCAGTACAGCGCGAAGCTGCCGGCGGGCACGCCGGGCACGTTGTGCAGGCCTTCGATGATGTAGGCCTCCCACAGCGGCTTGCTGCGATCGAGCGGGCGCGAGTGCAGGCGCGCCACCTGGATGCACAGCTGGCGCCAGTCGCCCGGATGCGGCAGCGCGATATGGCGCACGTGGAACTCGACGTCGATCCCCGAGTCCTCCACCCAGTACGGCCGGTCGAGCGACAGCGGCACGCTGACCAGCCGCCGGCGAAACTGCGGGAATTCCTCGACGCGCGACGCAAAGAAGCGCAGCACGTCCTTGAAGCGCACCTTGCCGCCCGGGGCGGTCGACGGGTCGTAGATGGCAAGCGAGGCGACGTGCATGAAATTGTTGCCGTGCTCGAGCTGCAGGAACATCGAGTCGGCGCCGGACAGCTGCTTCATATCGGTCTCTTGCCTGTGTGCGCCGCGCTGCGAGCTGCGGCGGAATTTCTGCCGTGTGGCCGGTCAGACTACTGTCCGCCGGGCGGCCCGTCCACCGCGCAAACCGTCACCGCAAAGCGACAACCGGCTCGCCGACCTCCACCACCGTCACGACCCGCGCGGCCTACTTGCCGATGCAGAAGCTCGAGAAGATCCGGCCGAGCAGATCCTCGCTGGTCACTTCACCGGTAATCTCGCCGAGCTGCTTCTGCGCGTCGGTGAGTTCCTGCGCGACGAGTTCGCCGGCGTGCCGCTCGGTGAGCAGCCGGCGTGCTTCTTCGACGTGCCCGCGCGCCCGGCGCAGCGCATCCAGGTGCCTGGCTCGAGCGGACAGCACGCCAGTGCCGGTCGGATGGAAGCCGACGCAGTCCTTCAGATGCGCGCGCAGCAGCTCGAGGCCCGCACCGGTCACAGCGCTCAAGTGCACGCGGGTCGTGTCGCCGGTTTCGATCCGCGGCTCACGACCGAGGCGATCGATCTTGTTGAGCACGACAGTACGTGACGCATCGGATGGCAGGGCAGCAAGGTCCTGCTCTATCGTTGCCACCGCGGCCGCGTCGGAGGCAACGATAGAGCAGGAC
>Ga0209391_10002265_pt1 | contig 10078 bp, 9 predicted proteins | sample PPLLak3March2015_FD_187246 | JGI IMG/M metagenome (GOLD analysis project Ga0209391, IMG submission 187246) | Freshwater sediment microbial communities from Prairie Pothole Lake near Jamestown, North Dakota, USA - PPLs Lake P7 Core (1) Depth... | ecosystem: Environmental > Aquatic > Freshwater >... | reverse complement strand
CATCCCGGCCGGCCTCGAGGGCTTGACGCCATTGTTGCAGCCATCGGTCGTCGGCGGCAAAGACCCCTGCGCGGCCGTCAATCCATTGCTCGAGCCCGTCGAGGCGCTCGGCCCGCGGGCAGCGATGCTGCGAGGCTTCCGCGGCAATCCGGGCCATCGCCTCGTACAGCACGCCACGCCTCGCGTGCGGGCTCAGGGATGCGGCGCTTTCCATCTCGGCGACCATGGCGGCAGGCGGCATACCCGCGAGCAGGCCGGCCCGCGCGCCGAGCAGCGCGGCATCGAGCCTGAGTGCCGCAGGCGCCGCCGGCGACTCGACGACCCGTGCGAACAGCGCGCGGGCGCCGCCCCAGTCGGCGCGGTAGATACGGGCCATAGCGCTCACGAAGTCCACCGCCTCGCTGCGGTTCGCTGTGAGCTCGGGCAACTGGACCCAGCCCTCCCGCCCCTGCGCGGGACGCACGAACACGGCGTCGCGGCCAGAACGCAGCGCGAGGAAGCGACCGCCGAGGCGCCCGACTTCGGTGCCTCCGTCGGGCTGCGAATACAGTGCGATCGCGTCCGGGCGGGAATACCGCTCGACGACCGAGCGCTCGAGCACGATCGGCTCGAATGAGTAGCGGCGCGAGGGCAGGTCCGCCTCGAGGGCGGCGCCGCCCTCGTGCCAGGCGAACCGCCAGACCTCGGGCGTTCGCTCCCGGAAGTCGTGGTAACGCGGCAGCGTGAGGTTGAGCTGCACCACCACGCCGTCGCCGAACTCGTAGGCCTTGCCCCACAGCACGAGCTGGGCGCCGATGTTGGCCTTGCGCGCGACTGCCTCGGCCGCCTCGTGGGAGTCGATGCCGGCGGTGACCGGATCCCAGATCACCACGCCGTCGCCGAACGACAGCCCGGCCGGGTTGGGTGTCGGTGCCTTGCGCAACGTCTGCCACACCTGCAGACCGACCACCGCCGAGACTGCGAAGCCGAGGCCCGGTCGCTCGGAGGCGAGCGCCGGCGCGTAGAGCGTCACGGTGTCCTGCGCCACCGCGGGACTAATCGCCGCAGCAAGGGGCGCACACGCGGCAAGCGAGCGCAGCGCAGTTCGCCACCGCGTGACCGGCCCCGGCCGGCCTGGGGCGTCAGGGACGGCGCACGAGTTCATCGAGCCTGGCCCGCGCCGCGGTGGCGACGAGTTCGACACCGGGATCGAGCTGGCCGCCCCGCCGCTTGAGGTCGCTCACCTTCTCGTTCAGCGAGTTGAGCAGCGCGATCGCCACCGCCCGGTCGCAGTGGCGGCGCTCGGCGTCCACCGCGAGCGCGTAGAACGTCACGATCGAGTGGCTGTCCATGACGTTGCCGAACTGGCTCGCGGTGATAGGCATGCCGACGAAGAGCGAGGAGGACTCGAGCCCGCCGCGCAGCTCGCCGAGGTACATGCGGCTGCGAACGCTGTACTGGCCGGACGCGCCGTCCACGATGCCGCTCATGAGCTGCAGCGCGTGGCTGTCCTTCCAGTACCTGCCGACCAGCGCCGGCTTGCCGGCCAGTGCGTCCTTGCCGGCCTTGATGACCTGGAGCTGCTCGAGGTAATCCGCACCGACGCCGAGCCGGCTCAGCTCCTCCCCCCAGCGCTCCGCCTTGTCGAGCATGGCCGCCTGGAACTGCGAGTGCCGGTCGCGGGCATCGGCCGATTCGGCGCCGCCGTAGTCGAACAGGTAGACCTTGGCGCGCGGTCCCAGCGGGTCGATCGCCGGATCGCAGGCGAGCGCCGCGGGCGCGGCCGTGAGCAGCACGACGGCCACGACACGCGCGGCGCGGCGCCTCCGTGCCGCGGCGTTCGCACGCGTCATGGGCACGGGCATCCCGCCTCGACCACCGAGTCGTTCTCTTCGAAGGTCTTGACCCTGACGAGCGCGATCGCGCGGCACTCGCCGCCGCCGCGGGGGAACTGCAGCACGGTGGGTACGCCCGAGATGCGCGGGGCCAGTGCCATCGTCACGACCTCGCCGGGCTCGAGCACGAGGCCTGGCTCGTCACCCTCCGGCACGAGATCCACCCCGGGCTCGATCCGCCTGCCGTCGCTCAGGTAGGCGAGCCGCACGTCCGCCACGAGGCCCGCGGACGTGCCGACGTTGGTGAGCGCGAGCCTGAACGAACCAGAGTCGCAGGCGAGCGCACTCGCGCGCACCACCGGGGCCTTGGGCTCGGTGTGCGCCATCTCCGCCAGCGAACCGGCCGCCTTCCACAGCGGCACCAGCGCCAGGACCGCGACGGTGACCTCCTTCCACTGGAACAGCAGGCGCGTCCAGCCCTGGGGACTCTTGCAGACCCTGCAGACCCTCGCCTGCGCCGAAATCGCCTCGCCGCAGGCACGGCACGAACGCGTCGCGCCGACGGCCTCGGTCACGGCGCCGCCTCGGGACACTCTCGCAGGTAGATGTCTTCGGGCGCCTTTTGCGGATTGCGCCGCACCGTCACGCCCTCGTAAGGCACGTCCGGGCCGAACAGGGCTCGGAAGGTCGGCTCGTCCACCTCGCCGTTGACGGCGAGGCCCTTGCGGCGCTGGAACTCGCGCAGGGCCTCGCGGCTCCTCGGTCCCCAACGGCCGTCGGCGACGATCCGGCTCGCGCCGTCCGCCGCAAGTGCCTTCTGCACGGAGCGCACGAGGTTCGGATGGTACTCGTAGCTCGCGCAGATCATGCCGGCCACGCCGGACTGGGCGAACAACAACGCCGCAAGCGAGGCGACGAGCGCGCAGGTGAGGGTCGTCCTGTTGCACTTCAACCGGGCCATGCGATTCCCTCGGTGCCAGCGACGGCGCAGTATGATGTTCGTGCGGCCTGCTGCGTCAAGCGCCGCGGACCGGATCGCGATCCAGTCTCGACCGTCCAGAGGGGGAACCGGAATGAGCATCAACCTCGACCGGGCACGTTCGTTCGTCATGGGGCTCGACCTGCCCGCACCCCGCTTCGGCGCCGCGGCCGCCCCGTCGAAACCGATCGATTTCGACGCCGCCCGCGACCAGGCGCTGGTCGTCGGCTCGGAAGTGGTCTCGTTCGTGCAGGGCGTCACCGCCGAGCAGCGCGGCGACATCGTCAACTCGACGCTGCTCGCGCAGCTGCGGGCCAAGAAGGTCGTGCCCGAGCCGCGATCGCTCGCCGAGATCCGCGAGTGGTACAACCAGTACTTCACCGTGCTAGGGAACATCGGCTTCGTCACGCAGCAGACGAACCTGCAGCACTACAAGGAGAAGGGCGACGGGTTCCAGGCGCACGAGGCGGTGCTCGAGGTCGCCGGCACGCTGCTCGTCGGGGCGCCGACGGCGCTCGCCGTGCTGACCTCGACCGTGCAGGCGCTCAAGAAGATGGACGCGGGCAATCCGTGGGTCACGATCTTCAACCGCGAGACCCGCTCGGCGAATACCGCGCATTTCCAGGTGTCCACGGTGGACCGCGACCCGACCGGCGACCTGTTCGTCGCACTGACCGCGTTCGCGCTCGAGGCGGAGCAGAAGATCACGCAGGTGCTGTTCTTCAAGTTCCGCAAGAACGAGGTGCGCATCGAGAACAATGCCGGCAAGGCCACGATCAACGCGGCGGTGCTGGCAGGGCTGCGCGCCCAGATAGCGCAGAAGCTGCTCACGCAGTCGACTGACTTCGTGAGCGGCCTCGACATCTGAGGATCGGCGCGCGAGGATCGGGGGCGGACCGGCGTCGGCACGCGTACGCACAAGCGAGGGGAGCCGCATGGGGGAATTCGACAAGTACCTGAACCCGAGCGTGGACCGCCCGTCGTTCGCGCAGTGCAACCACGGCAAGACCTACCGGCTCGGCCCCCGGGTGTGCTACCCGGCCACCAGCGCCCACGACTGGCAGCTCGGCGAGCCGACCACGCGCCGGCTGCGCATCTACGCCGTGGATCCGTCGGCGCTGGTGCGCGAGGGCAAGTACGCGACGATCGAGATTCCCTACGAGAAGCTCGCGCCGGGCCCGGTCGGGGCCCTGTTCGAGGTGGACACGACGGACCTCGACACCGGCAAGAAGTTGACGGAGGCGGATCCCGACCTCGACGGTCTCAAGGTGCTCCTCGGCAGCGGCTTGGCGCCGTCCGACTCGAACCCTGCCTTCCATGCCCAGATGGTGTACGGGGTGGCGAGCCTCGTGCACCGCACCTTCCGACGCGCGCTCGGACGGCAGATCCCGTGGCCGTTCCCGCCGCGGGACGGCGTCACGCGGTTGCGCATCCGGCCGTTTGCGGGCGAGACGCAGAACGCCTGGTACGACCCCAACCAGGGAACCCTCAATTTCGGGTACTTCTACGCCCACGAGAAGCCGACCGACGGCACCCTGCCCCGCGGCATCGTCTATACGGCGCTCTCGCACGACATCGTCTGCCACGAGATGACGCACGCGATGCTCGACGCGCTGCGCTCGAATTTCGTGCTGCAGACCAGCGCCGACATGTCGGGATTCCACGAGGGATTCTCGGACCTCATGGCGCTGTTCCATCACTTCCTGCACAAGGACGCGCTGCGCAATGCGCTGGCGCGCTGCCGGGGCAGCCTTCGCGATTCCAAGTACCTCAGCCACATCGGGCAGCAGTTCGGCCGGGCCTCGGGCGGCGTGCAGGCCCTGCGCAGCGCGTGCAACACCGAGCTGCGCTACGACCCGAAGATGCCCGCGCACCAGATGGGCGAGCTGCTCATGGCCGCGGTGTTCGACGCGTTCTGCACGGTCTACGAGCGCAAGACGGCCTCGATCATGCGCCTCGCGACGGGCGGCACCGGCCGCCTGCCCGAGGGGGACCTCCCCGAGGCGCTCGTGGAGGTGCTCACGACGCGCGCGCATAACCTCGCCAGCCAGTTCCTGAACATGCTGATCCGGGCGGTGGACTACCTGCCGCCCGTGGACGTGCGCCTCGGCGAGTACCTTCGGGCCATCATCACGGCGGACTCCGAGCTCGTACCCGACGACACATGGAATTATCGCGAGGCGCTGATCGACGCGTTCCGCCTGCGCGGCGTCTATCCGCGAGAAGTGGTGAGTCTCAACGAGGACTCGCTGCTCTGGCGGCCGCCGCGCCGCTCCCTCGCTCCGATAACGGCGCTGTCCTTCAAGGAGATCTATTTCTCGGGCGATCCGGGCGGCGCCGTGACGATCGGCGAGCAGATTGCCCAGGCCTGCGAGCTCGGCGAGCACGTGACCGGCAGCGACGCCTGCATGGAGGAACTCGGGCTGGTGAAGAACGGCGACCCGCGCCTCGAGGGCGACCAGGTGGAGCTGCCCCGCATCGAGTCGGTGCGCACGCTGCGTCGCATCGGGCCCGACGGCCAGACCATCTTCGACACGGTCGCCGAGATCCTGCAGGTCCGCAACGTGCGTCCGCGCGACGGCAAGCCGGGCTTCGAGATCTACGGCGGCTGCACGCTGATCCTCGACTCGCTGGGCAACGTCCGCATCGCCGTGCTGAAGAGCGTCATCGGCGAGCGGCGCATCGACCGTCGCCTCGACTACCTCGAGAGTCCGGCGAGCCGGCAGTTCTGGAAGAAGGCGGGCGACCGGTACGTCCAGCGCGACACGACGCCGTTCCTGGCGCTGTGCGGTCCGGTCCGCCGGCGCAACAAGGACGACCTCGACGACTGACCGACGACCGAGCCACTGGGCACGCGGAGGAACCGAGCGACGAAGTACGACCTGGTGTTCGAGGGTGGCTGCGCGAGTGGGGCACCTACCGCGGCCGGGACATTGCCGGCTACGGCGTGGTGGACGGCGGCATGCTGTCGAACTTCCCGCTCGAGCTGTTCATCTCGGCCGAGTCCAAGGTCACGAACGTGATGGGCCCGAAGCAGAAGACGCCGGTGCCCGGGCTCATGATCGACGAGTCTCTCGAGGTGCCGGGCGCGGGCGTCGCGGCGGGCGGACGCGATCGCCCTCGACCTGCTCGACTGAGCTCGCCGCGTTATGTCGCAAAGGACTTGACGCGGTTCACGTTTTTTCTAAGCTCGGGCGAACATCCGCCGCAAGGGTGCGGCGGGGACAACAAAAAACGCAAGGGAGAACTTCCGTGAAGAACCCGATTCCGGCGCTGCTGGCGCTGGCGCTTATTGCTGGGCCGACGGCGGCCAACGCTGCCATGGTGACGTGGGAGGTCCGCGGCACGATCGATGCGATTACCGACGACGTCGACGGTGCCTTTGACGAGTTCGTCGTCGGCGACGCCTACCGCTTCCGGTGGACCTTCGACACCGCTGCGCCGGTGCTTTTCGAGTTTCCCGCAGGCGCCTACCGGTACGACGGCAGCGCCATGTCGCTGGCGGTCGACATCGGCCCGGTCAGCGGCGTGGAGATCGGCCCCTCGCCGATGTCGCGAATCATCCTGCGTGACGATTCGGTGGTCGGGCCGGATGTCACGGACGGCATCTCGTTCAGCCACGCGTCATTCGACCCTTCGGACGGCGGCTTCTACACATTCATCGCGCACATCATGCGTGGAACGTTGCTCGACATCGTCAACGGATCCGCCCTGCCGACGCGGCCCGACCCGCGGCTGGCAGACCTCGACATCGCGGTGCTCAACATCTGCCGGACGAACTCGGACACCGCCTCGGACTGCGCCAGGGGCTTCATGAGCGGCACGATCGACTCCATCCGCTACGTGCCCGAGCCCGGCTCGCTCGCCCTGCTCGGTCTCGGCCTCGCAGGCCTCGGCGTGGCGCGACGGCGGGCCGTCGTGATGGCGACTCGCACCTGACCCGCGGCCCCGTTTCGGGGCCGGCCCGGACTTCAGCAGGCCGACCCTGACGACACGACGACGCCCCGCTTGCGGGGCGTTTTCGTTGCCGCAGAGGATCAGGCTCCCGCGCCAGGCCTGGACGACGCCTGCGCTATCATCAGTGGTTCTTGTCAGGGACCCGCCCGAATGAAAAGAGTCACGTTAGCGCTCGACGTGCCGACCGCTGCCTTGGCGCGCCGGCAGACGAGCGAACGCTTCCCGGCAGAGCGGCCCCTCGAGTTGAACGCCGCGCGTCGTCGCCTCACGCAGGAGGAGATGAACGAGCGCAAAGGGCCCGCCCCCCGATGAGCAGTGACTGGACCCTGCTGATCCGCAACGCGCTGGTCTTCGACGGCAGCGGCGAGCCGCCGCGCCGCGAGGACGTCGCCGTCGCCGGCCGCCAGATTGCTGCACGCGGCGCAGCGCTCGATCCGTCGCGCGCCGAACGCGTGGTGGACGCCGAGGGCCGGTGGCTCATGCCGGGCCTCGTGGACATCCACACGCACCTCGACCTCGAGGTCGAGCTTGCGCCTGGCCTGCCGGAATCGGTGCGCCACGGCACGACCACGGTCGTGGTCGGCAACTGCAGCCTCGGCACCGCCTTCGGCGCGCAGCGCCGCAACGGCGAGGACCCGATCCTCGACTGCTTCACGCGCGTCGAGAACATCCCGAAGCCGGTGTTGCGCCGGGTCGTGGACCGCATCGACTGGACCACGACCGCGGGCTACCTCGATCACCTCGCGCAACTGCCGCTCGGACCCAACATCGTGCCGCTGATCCCGCACTCCATGCTGCGCATCGAGGCCATGGGCACCGCGGCCGCGGTGTCGCGCGCCCCGACCGCCGCGGAGCTGGCGCGCATGTCGGCGTTGCTCGAGGAGGCGATGCAGCAGGGCTACGCCGGCTTCTCGACCGACGCCATCCCCTTCCACTATCTCGCCAACGAGCCGCACACCGACCGGCGCGTACCGACGCAGTACGCCTCCCTCGGCGAGCTGCGCGCGCTGCTCGGCGTCGTGCGCACCCACGACCGCGTGTGGCAGTGCACGCCCGACGCCTCGAACCGCGTCGCAACCTTCCTGCGGTTCTTCCTGACCAGCGGCCGGCTGTTCGGCCGGCCGCTCAAGACCTCGGCGCTCACCGCCGTGGACCTCACCCACGAGCGCAACACCTGGAAGCTGTTCCCGCTCATCGCCGGGCTGCTCAACTCGCGGCTCGTGAACGGCCGCTTCCACTTCCAGGTGCTGGCGACCCCATTTCGCATGTACGCGGAAGGTGCGATCTGCCCGATCTTCGAGGAGTTCGAGTCCACGCGGCGGCTCATGGCCTGCGACATCGAGGACGCCGAGGCGCGGCGCCGCATCATGGCGACCGACGAGTTCGGCGCGACCTTCGTGCGCGAGTGGCACGATCGGGGTGCAGTCTCCACCTTCAACCGCGACCTCGACGCGCTCAAGGTCGAGCGCTGCCCGGTGGCCGAGTGGCAGGGCGAGACCTTCGGCGCGGTGTACCGGCGTCTGCTCGAGTTCCAGTCGGGGCGCCAAGACATCGCGCGCAGCGCCGCCGAGGCCGAGGCGCTCGCCTCGTTCCCGAATCCGATCGGGCGCGAGGGTGAGTTCCTGCTGCACCTCGTGCGCCGCTACGATCGCGACCTGCGCTGGTGGTTCACGGTCGCGAACGACCGGCCGGAGATCCTCGAGCAGCTGCTGTTCCACCCGCACATGCTGCCGGGCTTCAACGACAGCGGCGCGCACCTCATCAACCTCGCTTTCTTCGACGGCAACCTGCTCACGCTTCAGGTCGCGCAGCGCCACTCGATCGAGCGGGTCGCGCTCGCCGTGCGGCGCCTCACCCGCGAGCCGGCCGAATTCTTCGGCGTGGACGCAGGTCGCCTCGAGCCGGGCGCGCAGGCCGACCTCGTGCTCGTGGACCCGGACGCGCTCGGCCGCTACGACACCGATGCCAACCGGCGCATGGTGTACCGCGACATCTTCGAGCACGAGCAGCTCGTGAACCGCTCCGATGGCGTGGTCACGGCCGTGTTCATCGCGGGCGAGCCGGTCTGGGACGGTCGGGAGTTCACGGCGGCGCTCGGGACGCGGCGGCTCGGGCGGCCGCTCACGGCCGGTCCTGCGGCTGGCGTTGCTGCGGCGAGCAAGGTCGCCTGAGGGGCGGCGCGTCCGGGGCGGTGGCTCGCGTTTCGTGGGGGACGTGTTTCGAGTCGCTCCCCGATACTCGCTTTGTCGAAACACGTCCCCCACGGAACGCCCGATACACCGCGCCTGGGCTCGGCCGCCTTCGGCGCCGTCGCACGGCGCATGAACCGTCAACGAATGGACGTGAGCCCGGACGGCCGGTGGGATGTGGACCTGAATCGGCGTTGATTGCGGCTGCCGACCCAACTTCCTTTGCTGACGGCAGTACGGCGGAGTCCGGCAGAATCACCGTGCGCCGTGCGCGTTCTCGCCCGGCGAGAACGTGCTCAGGCGCCGTCCGTCAGGCGGGGTTTCCGGGTCGGTCCAGCCGAGCATGTCGGCTTTCGCGAGGCAGGACCGACCCGGAAGCCCCGTCCACAACCGTCGCACCCGACCGAACGACGCCGCGCAAACCGCTATCGCCACCGTAAGTCCCCGGCAATAAGCTGCCAAGCGTGGACTCCAACGTCGTCTTCCGCGCCCGCGGCCTAACCAAGGTCTACAAGATGGGCGAAGTCGAGGTCGTCGCGCTGCGCGGCGTGGACCTCGACCTGTACGAGGGCGAGTTCGTGGTGCTGCTCGGCCCCTCCGGCAGCGGCAAGTCCACGCTGCTCAACATCCTCGGCGGCCTCGACAGCGCCACCTCGGGCGAGGTGCACTACGCCGGCCACGACCTCGCACGCGCCACCGAGCGCGAGCTCACGGAGTTCCGCCGCGACCACGTCGGCTTCGTGTTCCAGTTCTACAACCTGATCCCCAGCCTCACGGCGCGCGAGAACGTGGCCGCGGTCACCGAGATCGCGCGCGCGCCGATGACGCCGGAGGCGGCGCTCGAGCTCGTGGGCATGGGCGAGCGCCTCGATCACTTCCCGGCGCAGCTGTCGGGCGGCGAGCAGCAGCGGGTCGCGATCGCCCGCGCGATCGCCAAGAACCCGGCGGTGCTGCTCTGCGACGAGCCCACCGGCGCGCTCGACTCCGCGACCGGCATCGTCGTGCTCGAGGCCATTTCCCGCGCCAACCGCAGCCTCGGCACGACTACGGTGGTGATCACGCACAACGTCGTGATCGCCGGGATGGCCGACCGCGTGATCCGCATGGTCGACGGCCGCATCTCGGGCAGCGAGCGCAAC
>Ga0209391_10002264_pt1 | contig 10086 bp, 7 predicted proteins | sample PPLLak3March2015_FD_187246 | JGI IMG/M metagenome (GOLD analysis project Ga0209391, IMG submission 187246) | Freshwater sediment microbial communities from Prairie Pothole Lake near Jamestown, North Dakota, USA - PPLs Lake P7 Core (1) Depth... | ecosystem: Environmental > Aquatic > Freshwater >... | reverse complement strand
GAGGTCCGCGTGACCGAGCTCGGGGCGGCGCAGGAGGTCGAATGCACGGGATTCGCGCGTGAGCACTCCGAGCCGTGGCTCCAGACGCCCCGCCGCCTCGCTGCCCGGCCGCACCCACGTGGCCTCGAGTCGCGCACGCTCGCGCTCGACGGCCTCGCGCTTCGCCTCGAGATGGCGCCAGCGCTCGTCGTCGACTAGGCCCAGCTCGCGGCCGGCCGGGGTGAGCCGCAGGTCGGCGTTGTCCTCGCGGAGCGTGAGGCGGTACTCGGCCCGGCTCGTGAACATCCGGTACGGCTCCGGGGCGCCGCGCGTGATCAGGTCGTCGACGAGCACGCCGAGGTAGGCGTCGCTGCGGTGCGGCCACCACGGCTCCCGGCCCTGGGCCGCGAGCGCCGCGTTGAGCCCCGCGAGCAGGCCCTGCGCCGCCGCCTCCTCGTAGCCGGTCGTGCCGTTGATCTGGCCGGCGAAATAGAGTCCGGGCAGGTGGCGCGTCCCGAGCGTGGGCTCGAGATCGCGGGGATCGAAGAAGTCGTACTCGATCGCATAGCCGGGCCGCGTGATGTGCGCCCGCTCGAAGCCGCGGATGCTGCGGACGAACTCGTACTGCACGTCGAACGGCAGGCTGGTCGAGATGCCGTTCGGGTACACCTCGTGCGTGTCGAGGCCCTCGGGCTCGATGAAGATCTGGTGCGACGCCTTGTCCGCGTAACGGACCACCTTGTCCTCGACCGAGGGGCAGTACCGCGGGCCGACGCCTTCGATCACGCCCGTGTACATCGGCGAGCGGTCCGCGGCGGCGCGGATCAGCTCGTGCGTCCGCTCGTTCGTCGCCGTGATGTGGCACACGACCTGGCGCGGATGCTCGTCGCGGCGGCCGAGGAACGAAAACACCGGCACGGGCTCGTCGCCCGGCTGCGCCACGAGCCCCGCATAGTCGATCGTGCGTCCGTCGATGCGCGGCGGCGTCCCCGTCTTGAGGCGCCCGACCCGGAGCGGCAGCTCGCGCAGCCGCGCCGCGAGGCGATTGGACGGCGGATCGCCCGCACGACCGCCCGGCGACTGCTCGAGGCCGACGTGGATGCGCCCGCCGAGGAACGTGCCGACGGTCAGCACGACGGTGCGCGCGACGAACTCGATGCCCGCAGCGGTCACGACGCCGGTCACGCGCGTGCCGTCGAGCCTCAGGTCTGCGACTTCCTGCTGGAACAGCACAAGGTTGGGCTGCCGCTCGAGCAGCGCACGGATCGCGCGCCTGTAGAGGTGGCGGTCCGCCTGCGCGCGCGTCGCGCGCACGGCCGGGCCCTTGCTCGCGTTCAGTGTCCGGAAGTGGATGCCCGCCCGGTCGATCGCGCGCGCCATCGCGCCGCCGAACGCATCGATCTCCTTCACCAGGTGGCCCTTGCCGATGCCGCCGATCGCCGGGTTGCAGCTCATCTGGCCGAGCGCCTCGATGCTCTGCGTCACGAGCAGCGTGCGGCAGCCGAGCCGCGCCGCGGCGAGTGCAGCCTCGGTCCCGGCGTGACCGCCGCCCACCACGATGACGTCGAACGACTCGCTGTACCGCATGGCCCGCTCCGGACGAGGCCGACATTCTAAAGAGGTTTGTGCAACGTGTTCTTCATGCCGCGTCCCGATAGTGTCGACCCATGGCTGCAACGAGCTTCACGCCGGCACGGACCGCCGGCCGGCCGGTTCCCTTTCCGGACCGTCGCCCGGCGCCCCACCTCGTCGACGTCACGCTCTTCTTCGCCCCGACGAGCGGCGGCGTGCGGCGCTACCTGCTCGCGAAGCACGAGTGGCTGGCGCGAGCACGGCTGCTCGACCACACGATCCTCGTCCCCGGTCCGGCGGACACCGGACTGCCCCGGCACGTCGTGACGTTCAGGAGCCCGGCCGCGCCGTTCGGCCACGGCTACCGTCTGCCGCTGCGCATGGAGCCGTTCCGCGAGCAACTCCGCGCGCTGAAGCCCGACCTGATCGAGGTCGGCGACCCTTACCAGCTCGCGTGGCAGTCGCTGCGCGTCGCGCGGGAGCTCGGCGTGCCGATCGTGGCGTTCTGCCACTCGGACCTCGCCACGCTGTCGCGGACCCTGCTCGGCGCGTGGTCCAGCGGATTTGCGCGCCGGTACCTCGCGAACCTCTACGCCCGCTTCGACCGGGTGCTCGCTCCGAGCACCCGGCTGGCAGAGCGTCTGACGGACGCGGGCGTGCCGGGCGTCGAGATCCAGCCGCTCGGCGTCGACGACGCGGTGTTCCGTCCGCGCGCGGCGGATCCACGCGTCCGTGCGGCGCTCGGCATCCCGCCGGGGGACAAGGTGCTCGTGTTCGCCGGCCGCCTGTCGCCCGAAAAGCACGTGCGCATCCTGCTCGAGGCGATGGGACGGCTCGGCGCCGGATGGCACCTGCTGCTGGTCGGCAGCGGGCGGCGGGCGCGGCTCGCCGCCAACGTCACGCAGGTCAACTACCAGCAGGAGCCGGCTGAGCTGGCGCGGGTGCTCGCGAGCTGCGACGCGTTCGTGCACGCGGGCGACCAGGAGACGTTCGGCCTCGTGGTGCTCGAGGCGATGGCCTGCGGCCTGCCCGTCGTCGCGGCACGGGCCGGGGCGCTGCCGGAGCTCGTGGACGAGGACGTCGGCGGCACCTTCACGCCGGGGGATCCGGACTCGCTCGTTGCGGCGGTGTGCACACTGTTCGAGCGCGAGCTCGCCACGGTGCGGCGCGCGGCGCGGCGGCGCGCGGAGTCCCGTTCGTGGGACGCCGCGTTCAGGAGCCTCACGACGCGCTATCTCGGCCTCGTCGCGGGCAGCGTGGTGGACGGAGGTCGTCGCGAGGCGTGGCGCCATGCCGGCTGACGTGCGGCCGCTCTGCTGCATCTCGCTGCACGACGTGGCGCCCGCGACGCTCGACGAGTGCCGCGTCGTGCTCGACTTCCTGGATGGCATGAACGCGGGCCCGCTCGCGCTGCTGGTCGTGCCCGACTATCACGGCCGGGGCCGCGTCGACCGCGACCCTCGTTTCGTGTCGTTCATCGACGACCGCATCCGCCGTGGCGACGAGGTCGTGCTGCACGGGCTGCGCCACGTCGATGCGGCGCCGCTCGGCCCCGGCGTGCGCGAGTGGCTGGAGCGACGCGTCTACACGGCGGGCGAAGGCGAATTCTCTCGACTGGACGCGCCGGCGGCCCGCCGGGCCCTGCTGCGCGGCCTCGCGATCCTGCGCGGCGCCGGGTGGCATCCGACGGGCTTCGTGGCCCCTGCCTGGCTCATGAGCCCAGGCACGCTCGAGGCGCTCGTGGACCTGCCGTTCGAGTACTGCTCGACGCGCAGTGAAGTGGTCCTGCTCGGCACCGGCACGCGGCTCGTGGCGCCGAGCCTCGTCGTGAGCTCGCGCTCGGCCGGGCGACGCGCGGCATCCATTGCCTGGAACGCGGCACTGGCGCGCGTCAATGCGCGTCAGCGGGTGATCCGCGCGGCCCTGCACCCGTCGGACCTGCGGCACGCGGGCATCCGTCGGCTGTGGCGACGGTTGCTCGCGCCGCTCGTCGACACGCGCCGCATCGTCACGGAGGCCCAGCTGGTGCCGCGCTGGAGGCGCGCCTCGCAGCCGCGCGACAGGATGCGGCGGACGGCCTGATCAGGCGCTGCCGCCGCGACCGTGCTCGTCGAGCAAGGCGGCGAGCCGGAGGCGCACGTAACGGCGCGCCTGCCGCTCGTAGCGGTTCTCCCAGTAGCCGCGCCGGAGCGACTCCCGCAGGTACGCACCGACGCTGAGCCGGCCCGGGTTCCATTGCCGCAGCACGTGGAAATACTCGTGCAGCACGAGCGCCGGGTCGGCGTAGAACTCGGACGCGCGGCCCGGCAGCAGGATGCGGTTGCGGCGCGTGGTCGCACGCGCCCCGAAGTGCAGGCGCGCGTACCAGGAATTCTCCACGACCTCGACGTCGTCGACGCCGTCCCCGAGCAGCGCGCGGAGCGCCCGGAGCATCGGCGCGGGCATCAGCTCCGCGGTCCGCACGGTCAGGCCTCTGGTGCCTCCGCGGCCCCGGCCGACGGACGCGGGGCCGTCGCGCCGTTGCCGCTTCCCGCCCGCCCGCGACGCCGCGTTCCGGCGCGCGACGCGCTCTTGCGGCGTGCCGTCTTGCGGGCCGGTGCCTTGGCGCGGGACGGAGCCCGGCGTTCGGTGCGCTGCTTGCGCGCCGGATGACGCGTCTCGGGCCTCGCGGCAGGCGCGAGCGCAGCCGCCGCCTCGCGCAGTTCGTCGAAGGAGTCGTGCAGGCACTGCGCGAAGAAGCCCGGGTCGGGCAGCATCTCGCGGCAGGAGACGGCGGAGATCCACATCGTGCCGGCGTAGGTGAACCCGGTGACGTTGAGGCCGAGCCCGTCCACCGGGATGCTGACCGGCGAGTAGTGCACGAGCTGCGCACCCGCCATGTAGAGCGGCAGGTCCGGCCCGCGCACGTTCGAGACGATGAGCCCGAGGCCCGGGAGCTTCACGTAGCGGATCAGCAGGTCCGCAACCGGCGCCGGCAGGTACTCGAGCAGGTCGCGCGAGACTTCTTTGCCGACCGCCTCGGTCATGCGCTTCGACGTGCGGGCGCCCTCGCCGATCGCCTGCAGCCGCTCGAGCGGATCGTCGAGGTCCGAACGCACGGACATCACCGTGAAGCCGACCTGGTTGCCGTGATCGCCGCCCTTATCGGCGCCCCGCAGCGTCATCGGCACCATCGCGACCAGCGAACCGTCCGGCAGCTCGCGCTTCGCCGCGAGGTACTTGTTCAGCGCCCCGCCGACGATCGTGAGGAAGATGTCGTTAAGCGTGGCGTCGCCCGCCTGCACGCGGATCGTCTTGAGATCGGCGAGCGGCAGGCCGACCGCCTCGAACACCCGATGGGCAGTCACCTTGCCGCTGAAGCGCGTCGTGGGCGGCAGCTTCGGAAGCAGCGTGCCGAGGTCGCCGGTCGCGAGGGCGCGCAGCTGCGGAAGCAGGTTGCGGCTGCCCTTCAGCAGCGTGCCCAGCGGACCGAGCGTCCCGGTGCCCAGGCTCGCCACGCGGCGCGCCGTGTCCAGCGTGAGCCGTGCGAGCGCCGGCACGCGCTGCACGCCGTGCACGACCGCCCGGGTGTAGAGCTCGGGCAGGCTCGGCTCGCGGTCCGCCGCATAGCCACCGACGGCCTCGCCTTCCTCGATCGGCTCGGGCGACGTGGAATGCAGGGCCTTCAGGATCTCCGTGCCCGACTCGCCGTCGACGATCGAGTGGTGCATCTTGGTGTAGAGCGCGAAGCTGCCGGGCGGCACGCCCTCGACGTTGTGCAGGCCCTCGATGACGTAGGCCTCCCACAGCGGCCGGCTGTGGTCGAGCGGCCGCGAGTGCAGGCGCGCGACCTGGATGCAGAGCTGGCGCCAGTCGCCAGGCTGAGGCAGCGCGATGTGGCGGACGTGGAACTCGACGTCGAAGCCGGATTCCTCGACCCAGTACGGCCGGTCGAGCGCGAACGGGACCGACACGAGCCGGCGCCGGAATTGCGGGAATTTCTCCACGCGCGCGGCGAAGAACCGCAGCACGTCCTTGAAGCGCACGCCGCCTCCGGGTGCGGTCGACGGGTCGTAGATCGCGAGCGAGGCGACGTGCATGAAATTGTTGCCCTGCTCGAACTGCAGGAACATCGTGTCGGCACCCGAAAGCTGCTTCATGGGAATCCCTGCCGTCTCGGCGCGGCGAGCCTGTGTGCATTGCGGGCGAGAGAGACTAATCGCGGGCTCGAGCACCGTCTACCGGCGACGTCCGACGCCGGAAGGATGCGGACGCCGTGTGGCGCGGCGCGGGCCCCGGAAATAGCGGCGGGAAAGACCTCCCGGCGGCGCCTCGAACAAGCTCCATTGCCGGGTCATTTTCCGATACAGAAGGCCGCGAAGATCCGCCCGAGCAGGTCCTCGCTCGTCACCTCGCCGGTGATCTCGCCGAGTGCGCGCTGGGCATCGGTGAGTTCCTGCGCCACGAGTTCGCCCGCGTGCCGTTCGACGAGCAGGCGGTGGGCTGCCTCGACGTGCGATCGGGCGCGGCGCAAAGCGTCGAGGTGCCTCGTGCGCGCCGAGAGCGCGCCGGTTCCGGCGGGATGGAAGCCGACGCAGTCCTTGAGGTGCCTGCGCAGCAGGTCGAGACCTGCGCCCGTCGAGGCGCTCAGGTGCAGCGTGGTCGTGCGCGGTTCCTGCAGCGTTCCGCGGCCCTCGGCCGACCGCGGCGCGTCGAGCGTCGGCACGGCACCGGTGCGATCGATCTTGTTGTAGACGACGGTTCGCGGTGCGCGTGTGGGGAGCGCGGCGATGTCGCGTTCCACCGCGTCCACGGCGTCCGGGTCCGCAGCATCGACGACGAACAGCACGCGGTCCGCGCGTTCGATCTCACGGTGCGCGCGTCGGATGCCTTCGGCCTCGATCTCGTCGGGCGAGTCGCGCAGGCCGGCGGTGTCGAGCACGTGCAGCGGCAGGCCGTCGATCTCGATGCGCTCGCGCAGCACGTCGCGCGTCGTGCCGGGCAGCGCGGCGACGATTGCGGCGTCATAGCCGGCAAGGCGATTCAGCAGGCTCGACTTGCCGGCGTTCGGCCGGCCGGCGATCACGAGGGTGAGGCCGTCGCGCAGCAACGCCCCCTGGCGAGCGGCCTCTGCAAGGTCCGCGAATCGCCCGCGGATGTCGTCCATCCGCTCGGCCAGGGCGCGGTCCGCGATGAAGTCGACGTCCTCGTCGGGGAAGTCGATGGCCGCCTCGATCCACATCCGGAGCTGCAGCAGCGCCTCGACGAGGTCGTGCACCTGCAGGGAAAATTCGCCCTGCATCGAACGGACCGCGGCCCGCGCGGCCTCATCGGAACCGCTGTCGATCAGGTCCGCGACCGCCTCGGCCTGTGCGAGGTCGAGCTTGCCGTTAAGGAACGCGCGCTGCGTGAATTCGCCGGGCTCGGCGAGCCGAGCGCCGAGCGCGAGCACGCGCCGCAGCAGCAGGTCGAGGACGACAGGCCCGCCGTGTCCGTGCAGCTCGAGGACGTCCTCCCCGGTGAACGAGGCCGGCCCCGGAAAGTGGAGCGCGAGCCCGTGATCGATCGGCAGGCCGTCCGCGTCGCGAAACTCGCGGAGGGCGGCCATGCGCGGCGGCGGGGGCCGCTCGAGCAGCGCGCTTGCGATCTGCCGGCACGCGGGACCGGAGATGCGGACGACGCCGACGCCGCCACGGCCGGGCGCGGTCGCAATCGCCGCGATCGTGTCGCTGCTCGAGGCGGGCATCACGCGGCGGGCGTGGGCAGCACGCCGTCGACCAGGAATTGCGCGAGCGGCAGCGTGCGCATGAGGAGTTCGGAGCGGCTGCGGAAGCTCACGTGGTCGGCGGCCGTCTCGCAGAGCCACTCCTGCTGGAAGGTCGGCTGCGGCAGCGCGAGGGCCGCCGGCGCGTAGAGCCCGACATTGAGGCCCCGGCCGGGATCGCGCGCAGAGGGATAGACGACGGCGTCCGCCGCCGCATCGCGAAGCGCGGAGCCGAGCGCCTGGGTCGCAGCGTAGTCGGTCGGGCTCGCGAGGATCGCGGCGTGATCGTCGAACGGCGGCGAGTCGAGGCGATACGCGCACCGGGCGTAGATGCGCGCGCCGAACACGGTGTGCTGGGTGCGCAGCGGCTCGGCGGGCGGGGTCGTCATGCCGTGCCAGAACACGCAGCGATAGTAGGCGGATTCGGCGAGCAGCGCGGCCTGGCTGCAGGACGCGTAGAGGAGCGCCGGTTCGTGGCGACGACCGAACCGCGAACCGTGGCGCAGCGGCGGATAGCGGAACGGTGTCGCGAGGAGATAGTGCAGGCCGTGGGCCGCCGCCGGCAGCGGAGGCTTCGACTGCTCGAGCAGCGCTTCGAGCAACGACTGCTCGGCGAGGTTGCCGACGAGACGCTGGGTAGCCACCTGCTCCTGGCTCTCGACGAGGCGCAGCACCTCGGTCGCAAATTCGACCGGCCGCGCACGGCTGCCACACGCGGTCCACAGGTCGGGCATCAGAGCTTGCCGCGGATCGCGTCGAGGTACTCGACAACCTGCAGCAGGCCCTGCACCTGCCGCACCTGCTGCGCGGGCACGCCGCCGGTGTGGCGGTTCTCGGTGCGGAACCAGTGGCGCATCGCTTCGCGATCGCCGCCCGTGAGGGCGTAGAGCGCGCGGTAGGCGCGGATGAGGAGCAACGCGAGTTCGCCCGGCTTGCTCGCCGGGTCGAGCCCGCCGCGACTGAGCGCGGTGCGGTCGCGGCCGACGACGTCGGCGAGGTCTTTCTGAGTCAGGCCGAGGTCCTTGCCGGCGTTCACCAGGGCCGTGGCGAGCACCCGTCGGGCGTCGGGTCGCGGAAGGATGGCGGTGTCCAAGAGGCAATCCATCGTCAAGTGCGATTGCTACATCTTACGTCGAATTGCTGCAGATGCAACTTATAAGAAGCAGGCCAGGCGGCGTTCAGATTCGGCCCTTTTTTATATATTGTCTGCGCAATCGGCGCTTTTTCGCCCTCACCTCTAGCGTCAATATGTATTCATAGTGAATGACTACCCCGGTCGTACAGGCGCTCCGGGACAACCGACGGCGGACCCGAAGTCCGCCGTCCTCAACCGACGCTGCCCCGCTTCTTCGCCTCGGCCTCGACGACGCGGTTGATGTTCCACTGCTGCGCGATCGAGAGCAGCGTATTGGTGAGCCAGTAGAGCACCAGGCCTGCCGGGAACCACGCCATCATCACCGTCATGATGACCGGCATGAACGCGAAGATCTTCGCCTGCATCGGATCGGGCGGCTGCGGGTTCAGCTTGAACTGGCCGTACATCGCCACGCCCATCAGGATCGGCAGGATGAAGTACGGGTCGCGCGACGAGAGGTCCTGGATCCAGCCCATGAAGGGCGCCTGGCGCATCTCGACGCTCTCGAGCAGCACCCAGTAGAAGGCGAGGAACACCGGGATCTGCACGAGGATCGGCAGGCAGCCCGCGACCGGGTTGATCTTCTCGCGCTTGTAGACCTCCATCATCTGCTTCGCGAGCTGCTCGCGGTCGTCCTTGTAGCGCTCCTGGATCGACTTGATGCGCGGCGCGATGGTGCGCATCTTCGCCATCGAGCGGCCGCTGGTCTCGGTGAGCTTGTAGAAGAGCAGCTTGAGCAGGAACGTCACGATGATGATCGCCCAGCCCCAGTTGCCGACGAACGAGTACACCTTCTCGAGCAGCCAGAAGAGCGGCTGCGCGAGGATCGTGAGCTTGCCGTAGTCGGCGGTGAGCTCGAGGCGCGGGCCGGTGACTTCGAGCTGCTCCTGCAGCTTCGGGCCCACGAACAGCGTCTCGTCGAACCGGCCGGTCGTGCCCGCCGGCACGACCTTGAGCGGGCCTCGGTACGTGAGCAGCGCGTGGCCGTTTTCCTGGCCCAGCGTGTAGTGATATTCCTCGCCCTTCGGCGGTACCGCGGCGTTCACGAAGTGGTGCTGCATCGTCGCGACCCAGCCGTCCGTGACGTTCTGCGCGAACGCGCCCTCCTCCTTGTCCGTCGGGTCGAGCTTGCGGTAGCTCTTGCCGTCGTAGATGGCGGGCCCGCGGTAGGCGTAGCTCTCGACGTCGAACATCGAGCGCTCTGGGGAGTAGATGTGACGCGCAAGCTGGACGTACGACAGGCCCGACCACTCCTCGGCCGAGCGGTTGTCCACGGCGTACTGCACGTCGATCGCGTAGCTGCCGGGCTCGAGCACGTAGGTCTTCGTAACCGTGACACCGGCACCGTCGGTCCACGTGAGCGGGACGCGGAGCTCGGTCGCGCCGGGCGCGAGGCGGTATTCGGTCGCCGGGCTCGTGAACGTGGCGAGGTGCGTGGGTTCGGCGCGCCCGTTCAGAACGCGGAGCCCCGAGCGGACGACGTGATAGTCGGGCTCCTGCGTGCCGAGCAGCCGCACGGGCGGGCTGTCCGGGCGCTTGTCCTGTGGATACTTGAGGAGATCCGCGCGAAGGAGATCGCCGCCCTGCAGGCTGATGTCCATGTCGAGGACATCGGTGACGACGCGGATGCGCGGCGTTCCGGCAGCGGCGGCGGCCG
>Ga0209391_10002263_pt1 | contig 10090 bp, 6 predicted proteins | sample PPLLak3March2015_FD_187246 | JGI IMG/M metagenome (GOLD analysis project Ga0209391, IMG submission 187246) | Freshwater sediment microbial communities from Prairie Pothole Lake near Jamestown, North Dakota, USA - PPLs Lake P7 Core (1) Depth... | ecosystem: Environmental > Aquatic > Freshwater >... | reverse complement strand
CACTCACCCTCCGGAGGCCCGCCGCGTCGCGCGGCGCGGGCTACAATGCGCGCATCAGGCAGACATCGGCGCGAGCCGCCGGGATCGGAGGTCGCGGTGCCCGAGCCGCAGGTGTACGTGGTGTCGGGAGGCATGGGCGCGAGCGGTGAGCAGCTCGCCCGTACCGCCCTTGCCCAGTTCCCGGGCAACGAGCTGCCGATCGTCGTCGTGCCGCAGGTGCGCAACGCCGCCGAGCTGGGACGGGTCATCGAGCGGGTGGCCGCGACCGGCGGCGTGCTGCTGCACACGCTCGTCGACAACTCGTTGCGGGAGCTGCTGGTCGAACGTGCTCGGGAGCGCGGGATCGCCGAGCACGACCTCATGGGCCCCGTGCTCGGAACCGTCGAGGGCCTGCTCGGCACGGCGCCGCTCGGCCGTCCGGGGCTCTACCGCCGGGTGCACGAGGAGTACTTCCGGCGGGTCGAAGCCATCGAGTACGCGGTGCGCCACGACGACGGCCGCCACTGCAACGAGCTCGCCGAGGCCGATATCGTATTGACCGGGGTCTCGCGGGCCGGCAAGACGCCGCTCTCGATGTACCTCGCCATGCGCGGCTACAAGACCGCCAACGTGCCACTGGTCAAGGGCGTCGAGACGCCGCGTGAGCTCTTCGAGATCGAGTGCGGCCGGGTCGTCGGACTGACCCTGGAGGCGGAGCCGCTGCTGGCCTTCCGCCGCCGCCGCCAGCGTCACCTCGGCGGTGCCGGTCTCGAGGCCTACGCCGACCCGCACGAGGTCGTCGACGACCTCGAGCACGCCCTGGCGGTCTTCCGGCGCGGACGCTTCACGACCATCGACGTCACCGCGAAACCGATCGAGGAGAGCGCGAGCGAGGTCGAGGCTGTTGTCGCGCGCCAGTCCGGTCTGGAGATCCTGTCGCGGACCTCGTTCTGAAAACCAGGCTTCAGAATCCCCACTGCGTCCAGACGAAGATCTTGTCGGTGTCGGTACCGAATGACTCGGCGTCGTAGAGCGCGAGCTCGAGGGCGAACTTCTGCTTCCAAGGGGCGGTGAAGACGACACTCGCGTCGAGCTCGCCGCCGAAGTCGGCGCCGCCGGCGTCGGCCGCGAAATCGTGGTAGGCCGCCTGCAGTTTCCACGGCCCGAGCCCGGCGCCGCAGCCGAGCCAGAGGTCGCGGAGCCCGTCACCCGGGGTGGTCGTGAAGACGTCGGCCCAGCCGTTGAAGGCGTGCAGGGTGGCGAGCGGGGTCTGGAACGCCCCGCCTGCGGCCGAGTCGCCGAGCAGCTCGTAGCCGGCGTCGAAGCTGAGTGCCCCGACGGCGAGTCCGAGGTCGGCGCGCCGGTATCCGGCCTCGACCTGGCTCGGGTTGTCGCCGGTGTCTCTCTGCTCGGCGGCCTCGAGCCGGTAGCTGAGCTTCAGGCTCTCGCCGATCGTCGCCGCGCCGGTGAGGGCGGCGCCAGCGGTGCGGGTCGAAAGTCCCCACTGCGCTGGGTCGTCGTAGTCGAGGTCGAGGAGGTAGCCGCGCAGGGCGGCCGCTGGTCCGAAGGCGTAGGCGGCGTCGAAATGGCTCGCCGCCAGCGGCCGCGCGGCGCCGGTGACGGTGCGCTGGCGGCCCAGGTACGCGTACGCCAGGCTCAGGCCCGGCACTCCGGTGTAGCGGGCGACGGCCCCGTCGAAGCTCTGGTGGTTCTGCCGCCAGCCGACATTGCCGATCAGGCGGGCGTTGTCGAAGATGATCTCTTGCCGTCCGCCTCGAAGCGCGAGGCCGCCGGTCGGCTGCCAGTCGAGGAAGCCCTGGTTGAGCTCGGTAATCTCGGGGTCGGCGATCACGGGCCGGTCGCTGACGCCGTTGGCGAGGGAGCCGGCGCCGCCGTTGTTGTGGTCGCCGCCGAGCCCGAGGTCGCGGACGTCCTCGAACTCGGCGAAGGCGGCGAGGCCGTGCCAGGCGAGGGTCCGGTAGGCGAGGGTCGAGCGCAGGGTTGAGGCGCGGCCGGGCTCGGCGAGGCCTTCCTGGTCGACCTCCTCGTAACGGTAGCGGAGGTTGAGGGACAGGGTGCCCTTGGTCAGCGCCTCGCCCAGGGTGAGCGGTTCTTGGGCGCCGCCTCGCGGCGGTGCGATCAACCAGCACGCTCCGAGCAGCAGGATCTTGGCAGTGGTCGATCGGTGGTCAGGCATCCATCCTCCAGATCACGGGTTCACAGGTCCGATTCGATTCCGCGTCAACGCCAGGAAACCTTGGCGCAGATCCCCGTGCACCGGGCCGTTTCTCGACGTCTCCCGCGTCGGCTCGAGGGAGGCGGAGGCCGCCCTTCGTGACTCGGGATGGTTGCACACGATGAACTGCCGTCGAGTTTTCGGCCCCGAGGCGAAATCGACTGCAGCCTTCCCTGGGCGCGACGGCGCTGGCTGCAGACCGCGCCGCCATCTCATCGGGCGGCGGCGCCCGCAGGCGACGTGACGCCGATCACGGGTTTCACTTGGATGGCGTCGATGGACGGCGGCGCCGGGGCCCGCAGCCTGGTGGCCAGCGACTGCGCCTGGCGACTGTAGTCGATGGACTCGGCGAGGATGCGCATGGCCTCCTGGTCGGCGTGGAAGCCGCGCGAGTTCTCGCTCGAGATGTAGTCGAGGCGCCACATCGCCTTGCGCTGTAGACGGTAGACCTCCTGCAGACGATCCTCGGCGACGCCCGCAGCCCTGGCCTCGAGAATGGCGTCGAGCATGTCGGTGAAGGCGTAGGCGGCGCGGTCCATGGCGGCGAGGGTCTTGTCCTGGACGGCCTTGATCCGTTGCCCGAGCTCGTCGGAATCCCGGTTGTGGCACTGCTGGCAGGCGGAATCGATTCGGCCGAGCGGGCTGGCGACTGTGTGATTGGAGATCTTCATCGCCCCGCGGCGCTCGTAGGGCATGTGGCAGTCGGCGCAGCTGACGCCGCTGGAGGCGTGGATTCCCTGGCTCCAGAGCTCGAACTCGGGGTGCTGCACCTTGAACACCGGCGCGCCGGTCTCGCCGTGGAGGTAGTCGTAGAACGGGGTGCCGTCGGGGAAGACCTCTTCCTCCCAGAAGCGCTCGAGATCCTCGGCTCTCAGCCCGTGCGCCCACGGGAAGGTCAGGGTCTGTTTGGTGGCGCAGTAGTACTCGACGTGGCACTGGGCGCAGGCAAAGGTGCGCATCTCCTGCCGCGAGGCGTCGCGATTGGGGTCGTACGGACGGTCCCGGTCGCCTTTGCGCCAGCGCTCGATGCTCGGCAGGTGGGGAACCGGGGCGTCGCCCGCGGCGAGTGCGGAGATTCCGAGGACGAAACCGGGGCGCGTCACTCGCAGCTGCAGGGTTGAGGGATCGTGACAGTCGATGCAGCTGACGGGGTGCGCGGTCCCGTGGGCGACCTGGGTCTGATCCACGGGCTGCCCGGCCATCTCGCCCGTGAAGCCGCCAACAGGCGGCAGCGGGAATGCCCCTTCCTCCAGCTCGGGAGTGCCGTCCGGAACGCTCAGCAGCATCTGCATCACCTCGAAGTAGGGCCGGGTGCTGAGCTCCTCGAAGCCGCGAATCACCGCCGGCATGTTGAACCCGGCAGCGAGGGCGGCATCGTCGGCCGGCTCGCCCATGGCCTCGAGACCCACCTTGCGGTAGAGCACCGTGACCGACGCGTGGCAGTGCAGGCAAGCGCCGGCCTGCGGCTTCTGCGTCACGCGCTCGGTGACGCCCTGGTCGTAGAGCATGTAGGCGTGGCCGCGCGCCTCGCGGTAGTCGATGCTGAAGGCGTAGTTGGCGTACAGTCGCCTGAGCCAGGGATAGGTCTCGAGCTTGCTCTGGGGCAAAGCGCTGGAGCCGCCGTAGAACTTGTCGCCGGCGGTCGAGCGCCAGCCGTCGTACTGATGCGGCCAGTTAGCGCCCCAGGGCGTCGGGTCGGTGCTGACCTCGCCGACCTCGACCGCCCGGACGAAGGGGGTCCGGGCCTCCTGCTTGCGCTCAAACATCGTCACCAGGACGAACGTGACGAGCAAGGTCGCCGCGACCGCGACCGCGAACACCGCGACGAGCAGCCGCCAGGTCCTGCGGGGCAGCGGGCCGGTGGCGTCGGTCTGAGGGATCTTCGATTCCGTCGTCATTGTCATCTCCAGGTCCTAGTCGCGCAGCGCATGGCCGACATCCGCGTGGCACTGCACGCACCGCGGCGTGTCGCCGCTGGGGGTCGCCGGCAGCAGCTCGTCGACGATGCGCCGATGGCAGTGGAGGCATGCGTCCTGTGACACCCGCTGGTTGCGGGGCTTGATCCTGATCGGCTCGTGGAACCGGTCGGTCGTGAAGGCCAGCGAGTGGAAGAACCCGTTGTCGGCCTTGGTGATCCATTTGGCCACCGGGTGGTGCGCGAGGTGGCAGTCGTTGCACGTCGCGACGTCGCGATGGCTGGACTTCAGCCAAGTGTCGTAGGAGGACTGCATGACGTGGCAGTTGGCGCACTTGGCGGGGTCGTTGCGGAGGTACGCGAGCCCATCGCCGTAGCCGAAGGTGAACGACCCAAGCCCTCCGAGCACGCCCAGCACCGTGGCCGCACCCACCGCGAGCCACTGGGCACGCTCCCGCATCGGGCGCGCCGCCCGTTGTCCGGCCGTCATCCAGCTGACAAGCTTCACGAGGCAGCCCCTTTTCCAGGCCACGGTGCGCCCGGATCCGCTGGCACGCAAACGCCGGCGTGCAGAGGATAGCAAACTGCCGAGCAGCCGCGGCCGGCGATCGCGACAACCCCGGGCTGCGCCCGAACCGCTCCGCAGACAGCGTCAACCGGTACGAAGTCCTTCCGAATCGCGGATCAGGTTTGGCGGGCGATCATGAGACCGGCGCCGCGGCGCGAAAGGGCCTCCCGAATCGGCTATCCTCAGCCCCGGAGGTGACGAGAGATGGCACATCGGTGGCTGCAGAAGGCATGGGTGGTCTTGCTGGTGGTCGCCGCGGCGCTTGCCGGCGGGGCGGCCGAGGTCGAGCGCGTCGAGCGCGGCAACCTGGTCATCGAAGGCATCCCGGAGGTTCCTGATGAGGTCCGGCAGCGGCTCGAGCAGTACCGCAACACCCGCTCGGCCTCGCTCGCTGGATGGCTGCCGGACGGCAGCGGCCTGATCATCTCGACCCGCTTCGCCGACACCAGCCAGCTGCACCTGGTGGCCGAGCCGGGTGGTGCGCGCCGCCAGCTGACCTTCTTCGCGGAGCCGGTCGGTGGCGCCTCGGTCAACCCCAGGCAGCAGCGGCTGATCTTCGCGCGCGACATCGGGGGCTCTGAGTTCTACCAGCTCTTCGACTTCGAGCTCCAATCCGGCCGGTACCGGATGGTCACCGACGGTACGAGCCGCAACCTGGGCGGCAGCTGGGCCAACGCCGGCGACCGCTTCGCCTACTCGACGACGCGCCGCAACGGGCGCGACACCGACATCCACCTGATGGCGGTCGCCGAGCCGGGCAGCAGCCGGCCGCTGGTCGAGGACAGCGGCTCGTGGGGCGCCGGCGAGTGGTCGCCGGACGACACCCGGCTGCTCGTCATGCGCTACGTTTCCGCGAACGAGAGCTACCCCTACGTCATCGATGTGGCCACCGGTACCAGGACGCCGATGTTCACCGAGGGGGCGCGAGTGTCCTACGGCAGCGCGGTCTGGTCGCGCGACGGCAAGGGCGCGTACTACACCTCGGACGAGGACAGCGAGTTCAGAAGGCTCCGCTACTTCGATCTCGCGAGCGGCACGTCGAGGGTCGTCCGCGAGGACATCAGCTGGGACGTCGGGGGCCTCGAGATGTCGCCCGATCGCTCGCTGCTCGCGTTCACAGTCAACGCCGACGGCATCGACCGCCTGCACCTCATGGACCTCACGACCATGAAGGATCTGCCGCTGCCGGCGCTGCCGCAGGGGGTCATCGGGGGCCTCGAGTTCAGCCCCGACGGGAAGCGCCTCGGCCTCGTCCTCAACACGCCGCGGAGCCCCGGCGACGTCTACTCGATCGAGCTCGCGACGAAGGAGCTGGTGCGCTGGACCTTCTCCGAGGTCGGCGGCCTCAACCCGGAGAGCTTCGTCGATGCCGAGCTCATCCGCTACCCGAGCTTCGACGAGGTCGACGGGGTGCCGCGGACCATCCCCGCCTTCGTCTACCGGCCGCAGGGCGAGGGACCGTTCCCGGTGTTGATCGACATCCACGGCGGGCCGGAGGGCCAGGAGCGGCCGACTTTCTCGCCTTGGACCCAGTACCTGGTGAACGAGCTCGGGATCGTGGTGATCGCACCCAACGTCCGCGGTTCCTCGGGCTATGGCAAGAGCTACCTCGAGCTCGACAACGGCTTCAGGCGCGAGGACTCGGTGCGCGACATCGGCGCCCTCCTCGACTGGATCGCCACCCGGCCGGAGCTCGACGCCTCGCGCGTCGGCGTCACCGGCGGGTCCTACGGCGGTTACATGGTGCTGGCCACCATGGTGCACTTTAACGACCGCCTGCGCGCCGGCATCGACGTGGTCGGCATCTCGAGCTTCGTGACCTTCCTCGAGAACACCCAGGACTACCGGCGCGACCTGCGCCGGGTCGAGTACGGCGACGAGCGCGACCCGGAGATGCGGAAGCACCTCGAGAAGATCTCGCCGCTCGCCAACGTGGCGAAGGTCTCGAAGCCGCTGTTCGTGATCCAGGGCCTCAACGACCCGCGGGTGCCCGCCGGCGAGAGCGAGCAGATCGTCAAGGCGGTGCGCGCGAACGGCGGCGAGGTCTGGTACCTGCTGGCGAAGGACGAGGGCCACGGCTTCCGCAAGAAGGCCAACCGCGACTACCAGATGGAGGCGGAGGCGCTGTTCCTCTCCGAGTTCCTGATCGGCGGCGACTGAGCGGCCCGCGGGGTGGGTCCGCCGCCGCGGGGGCGGAGCGGGCCCGGTTTCAGTTTCGGTCGTTGAGGGTCGCCTCGAGCCGCTCGGGCGGCCCGCCGTTGCACCACTGGTCGACCAGGTAGGGCTTGAGCCGCTCGAAGACCGCGGCCTGCTCCTCGACGACCTCCTCGGCTTCGCGCGAGCTCATGTCCCGGGTGCGGGTGATGAAGGAGGCGACCCGGCCGAGGTAGAGCGGCGTCATCACGGTCAGCAGCTTCATGCGGTGCTCGGAGAGGTGGTGGTACTTGGCCGCCAGCTCATAGAGGAGGCGGACCCAGGTCTCGGTCTCGAAGTGGAAAGCGGCGGGGTCCTTGCCGCCGGCGTCCGCGAGGGCGCCGAAGATCTCCGGCGAGAAGATCTCCCGGTAGACCGGGCCGAAGAGCCGCAGCCCTTCCTTGAACTCGTGCACCATCCGCGCCTGGTTGACCTCGATGGGCTTCGGCTCGAGGAGGTCGGTCATGCCGAAGGTCGGCACCGCCTGGCTCTCCTGAATCGGTAACCAGAACTCCTCGTGCTCCTCCATGAGCGAGAAGATGGTGCCGCAGACCTGGCGGAACATCGGACCGAGGGCCTCGGCGGGGTCCTTGGCGTCGTGGACCTTGACTCCGAGGTTGGCCTGGCAGATCTTCGCGTTCTCGACGATCGCGTTGGTCGTCATCCAGATGTCGATGCCGAAGCGGGCGATGTCGCCGGCCCACACCTCCTGCCCGAGGTAGTGGCGAGCGAGGCGGTGGGAGAAGGCGAAGTCGCCCCCGATCGGCTGCCGGATCCGCTTCCCGTAGAGTGCCCGCACCAGGTTGTAGACGATGTTGTTGGTGATGGTGCCGTCGTACTTGTAGCGGGAGTACACCGGCGCCACGAACTCGAAGTCGCGCTCGAGCACCGGCTCGAGCAGGTACTTCACCCAGTCGGGGTTGATCGAGCGCAGGTCGGAGTCGACGCAGGCGCAGGCGCGCACCTTGAGGCGGAAGGCCGCCTCGAAGATCGCCCGGAGCGCCGAGCCCTTGCCGCCGACGCCGCGGTAGATGGTGACGATCTTCTCCTGCCACGGCCGAAGCTCGAAGTCCTTGACCACGTCGCGGGTGTCGTCGGTTGAGCCGCCGTCGGCCACCATCACCACCGCCCGCCGGTCGCGGTAGTGGGCGTGGAGCCCGTGCGAGACCATCTGCACGACGTGCTCGATGGTGTCCTCGTTGTTGATGCAGGGGATGCCGATCAGGATGTCCGCTTCGCGGATCTCCTCCAGACGTTTCTGCAGGTGCGGCCTCAACGCGGTGTCGAAATCACGGACCATCGGTCTCCGAACCTCGTCTGAATTCATAGCACACGCCGCCGCCCCTCACCACCCTCGCGCGGCCGCCGCGTGGCTCGGGGCCGCGGTCTAGGCCTTGGCGATCAGCTTCCCGAGCTCCTGGCGGTCGGGATCGAGGAGCTCCCTGATGCGCCCGGCGTTGATGGTGGCGACGATGATGTGGCCGACCTCGGTCCGCACCTCGTCGTAGATGCCGAGTGCCCGCATGCCGGCGCACTGCTTCGCGTTGTCGTCGGTCGGGCTCACGTAGTGCACCGAGACGCTCTTGTAGCGGTGGATGAGGAAGAGGTGGATCAGAGTCATCAGGCGCTTCTGACGCAGCGAGAGGTCGATGGTCTCCTGATCGCGGACCGAGAGGAAGCGGCGGCCCTGGCGGTCGAGGATGGTGGCGAAGACCACCGCCGCGACCTTTTTCTTGTGCGCGTTGAAGACTTTGAGTTCGAGCAGCTCGGAGCCCGGCGAGTGCGGCCGCAGCTCGACCCGGAAGCGCCCGTCGAGGCCGTGCTGCTGCCGCCACAGCTCGAGCCACTCCTCGAGGAGTCGAGGCGGCACCTCGGTCTGCATGAGGTGCTGGACCTGGGTCGAGCCTTTTCCCATGGCCTTGGTCGATGCCGTGCGGCCCGACGAGGCCACCAGGGCGGCATCGATCCTGGGTCCACCGACCAGGGTCTGCGGGGTGCGATAGGGGGACTCGACGAGGCGGATCTTGCGCTGCAGGCGCGCCAGGGCCAGCATGCCGTTCTGCCGCAGGGCGCCGGCGAACTCCTCCGCCGCCACGCCGTCCACCTGATGGCCGCCGTAGGTGATGAAGTTGAAGACGAAGCCGAGCCTGCCCAGCTCGGCCGGGAACGCGGCCATCTCCTCGTCGCTCATGCCGGTGGTGTCCCAGTTGAAGGACGGCGAGAGGTTGTAGGCCAGCATGATGTCTGGGAACTGCGCGTGCACGGCCTCCGCGAAGTGCCGGGCGTCGGCGAGGTTGGCGGTCTTGGTCTCCATCCACAGGATGTCGGCGAAGGGCGCCACTGCGAGGGACTTCGCGATCGCATACTCGATGCCGCCCTTGATCGCATAGTAACCCTCGGGGGTGCGGCACAGCTCGCAGTCCCAGCTCGGGTCGAGCCCCATGGACCTGGCCTTGGATCGGGCCTCGTCGAGCGACGCGCCCTGCGACCACTCCAACCACTCGTCGACCGACATCTCGAGCTCCCGCCCCTCCTCGGCGTGGAACGCCATGACGTCGGCGACGGCCTGGCCGAAGGTCGTGACCCCCGCCTCCGCTTCCCACAGCTTGGCGACCTGGTCGACGACCCGGTCGAGCAGCGGCTCGATGGCGGCGCCGGGCGCGCGGCCGGCCAGCAGCGTGCGGATGCTGTCGGTGATGCCGACGCTCCGCAGCCAGGCCTCGGCCCGCTCGAGGGCGGCGGCCGGGAGCTCGTACAGCAGGTGGCCGTTGATCTCTTCCGCGCCGAGCTCGCGGAAGAGCTTGAGGACGGCGAGGCTGCACAGCTTCCAGGCCGGCACCTCGAGGTTGGTGGCTCCGAGGAGGAAGGGCTGGTCGCGTTCGTCGGCGTTGCCGTCGAGGAAGGTCGCGGCCTCGGCGTCGGTGCGGGCGACCAGGATGCCCGGCACCCGCATTACATCGAGCTGGAAGCGGGCGGCGTTGAGGCGCTTGATCTGCTCGTCGACCGGGATCAGGACCTTGCCGCCCTGGTGGCCGCACTTCTTGGTGCCGGGCTTCTGGTCCTCGATGTGGTAGCCGGGGACGCCGACCTCGACGAAGCGTCGGATCAGGTTGCGGACGTGGGCGTCGCCGCCGTGGCCGGTGTCGGCATCGGCGATGATGAAGGGGCGGAAGTCCACGGCCGGCATCGCGGACCGCTC
>Ga0209391_10002262_pt1 | contig 10098 bp, 9 predicted proteins | sample PPLLak3March2015_FD_187246 | JGI IMG/M metagenome (GOLD analysis project Ga0209391, IMG submission 187246) | Freshwater sediment microbial communities from Prairie Pothole Lake near Jamestown, North Dakota, USA - PPLs Lake P7 Core (1) Depth... | ecosystem: Environmental > Aquatic > Freshwater >... | reverse complement strand
CAGGCCCGGCAGGCTCGGGTCCCAGAACACGCGGCCCGCGACGTACTCCATGACGTAGAACGCCGTGCCGATCACCGCGTCGTCCTCGCACAGGCCGTAGGCCTTCGCCACCGGCACGCCCGAACCGGCCAGCGCGCGGATCACGCGGTACTCCCGGTCGACCGCGTGCGCCGACGGCAGCAGCTTGCCGGGCGGCTTGCGCCTGAGCACGTAGCGTTGCCGGCCCGCGGCCAGCAGGTAGGTGGGGTTCGACTGGCCGCCCTTGAACTGCGCAATCTCCAGCGGCCCGTCGAGCGGCGCGACGTTGGCGGCGAGCCATGCACCGAGACGCTCCGCGTCGATGGCGTGTTGTGGTGCAACGGGTCGGGTGTCGGCGGGCAGTTGCGTCATGGGTTCACGATCCACGCTTTTTGCGCGGCGGCGGGGCGAGCAGCCGCGTGGGAACGAGCTTGGTCAACGGCGCGAGCAGCGCCCACGGCCACGCAGGCACGTGGCGACGGCCGACACCGCGCTCGATGAGGCGCGCCATGATCGCCCCGCCTCGCTCGAGCGGGATGACGAATGGCCGGCTCTTCACCATGCGGTTCATGTCGGTATCGATGTAGCCCGGCGCCAGTTCGGTGACGACGATCGGCTCGTGGCGCACTTCGGCGCGCAGCGCCTGCACGTAGCGGTGCAAGCCCGCTTTCGCCGCCGAGTAGGCACCCATGAACGGCATGCCGCGCGAGGCCGCAACCGAAGTGACGGCGACCAGCTGGCCACCGCCCTGCGCCCGCAGCCGCGGCAACGCGAACTCGAGCGTGGCGATGGCGCCGGTCAGGTCGGTGTCGATGGTCTGGCGTACCAGATCGAACTTGCCGCGGCCGACCGGCAGCGAGTAGCCGACGCCAGCGTTGGCGACCACCACGTCGAGGCGGCCGAACTCGCGCGCGGTCCGTTCGAGGGCCTCGTCGATCGTCGCGAAATCCGTGACGTCGAGCCGCAGCGGCAGCACCGCCGCCGCGCCCAGGCCGCGCAACTGCGTCGCGAGGGCCTCGAGTCGCTCGGCACGCCGGCCGGTGATCGCCACGGCATATCCGCGCCGCGCGAACTCCTGCGCGAGCGCCTCGCCGATGCCGGACGACGCCCCGGTAATGAAGATGGACTTGCCCATGCGGCTGCCGTCAGAACCACGCATCGCGCATGGCGAGCGTGGTGTCGTCGAGGCTGTCGAGCAGCGCGAACTGCGCGGCCGTGCGGGGCAGCTCCCAGCGGAAGAAGTAACGGCAAGCCTGGCGCTTGCCCGCGTAGAAATCACCCGCCTTGCCTTGCGCGACAAGCGCCTGCTCGAGCCAGATCCAGGCCAGCACCACGTGGCCGAACGCCTCGAGGTAGACGCTGGCGTTGGCGAGCATGCGTTCGGGATCCCGCGCGGCGTACAGCGCGCCGGTGGTGCGCGCGACGCTTGCGAGCGCGTCGCCGAGCGCGGCGGCCCAGGCGACCAGGTCGGCATCGGCTGAATCGCGCGCGCGCGCGATGGTTGCCGCCATTCGCGCGCCGAGCAGTTGCAGCGCCTTGCCGCCCTCCATGCTCACCTTGCGGCCGAGCAGGTCGAGCGCCTGGATGCCGTGCGTGCCCTCGTGGATCGGGTTCAGCCGGTTGTCGCGATACAGTTGCTCGACCGGGTAGTCGCGCGTGTAGCCGTAGCCGCCGTGCACCTGGATGGCGAGGTCGTTCGCGGCCAGGCACCACTGCGACGGCCATGACTTCGCGATCGGCGTCAGGATCTCGAGCAGCAGCGACGCCTCGGCGCGCGCGGCATCGGAGGCGGCCGTCTGCTGCTCGTCCACGAGCTGTGCGCAGTACAAGGTGAGCGCGAGGCCGCCCTCGACGTACGACTTCTGCGCCAGCAGCATGCGCCGCACGTCGGCATGCTCGACGATGCGCACCGGTGGCGAGGCCGGGTCCCTGGCCCCAAGCGGCCGGCCCTGGGGCCGGTTGCGCGCGTACTCGAGCGCTTCGAGGTAGCCCGTATAACCGAGTGCCACGGCGCCCAGACCGACGCCGATGCGCGCTTCGTTCATCATGTGGAACATGCAGGCGAGGCCGCGGTGCGGTTCGCCCACCAGGTAGCCGATGGCCCCGGCACGGCCGCCGGGCTGGAAGCGGCCCTCGCCGAAATTGAGCAAGGTGTTGACCGTGCCGCGATAGCCCATCTTGTGGTTGAGCCCGGCAAGCGTCACGTCGTTGCGTTCGCCGCAGAGGCCATCGGTGTCTACCAGCCGGCGCGGCACGATGAACAGCGAGATGCCCTTCACGCCGGGCGGCGCGCCGGCGATGCGCGCCAGCACCAGGTGCACGATGTTCTCGGTCACCTCATGCTCGCCCGCCGAGATCCACATCTTGTTGCCGAACAGGCGGTACTGCGGGCCGAACGGCGACTCGCCGTCGGGCTCGGCGCGCGTCGCGACGTCGGCCAGCGACGATCCCGCCTGCGGCTCCGACAGGCACATGGTGCCGGCAAACCGTCCCGCCAGCTCGGGCCGTGCGAACGCATCGACCTGGGCCGGCGAACCGTGCGCCAGCAGCAGGTTGGCGTTGGCAGCGGCCAGCAACGGGTAGCCGGCGCTGCCGGCATTGGCCGCGAGCACGTAGGCGAAGCACGCCTTGTCGACCACGGCCGGCAACTGCATGCCGCCAAGATCGTAGTCTTGCGCGGCCGCGAGCAGGCCGGCCTCCGCAAAGGCCCGGTAGGCGACCCCGACCTCCGGGATGATGTGCACCCGCTCGCCGTCGAACTCTGGCTCCTCGACGTCGCTCTTGCGCCGGTGCGGCAGGAACACCTCGGTGGCGATCCGCTCGGCCGTGTCGAGCGCGCCGTCGAAGGTTTCGCGGGAGTGGTCGGCGTAGCGCGGCCGGGAGCACAGCGCCGTCACGTCCAGCCATTCGTAGAGCACGAACTCGACATCGCGTCGGGACAGGAGTCGGGAGGTCATCCGGGTATCATACTGGCTGCGCCGTGCTCGCGCCCCGGGGCGTGCGCGCCGGTCCCGCATCTGCTAGCGTTGAGTCCATATCGTGAAGACGCCCAGTTTCCTCGACATCGTCAGCCGCATTCCCGCCAGCGACATCACGCGGGCCGCCAAAGCGCTCGGCCTGACGCCGGCAGCGCTGTTGAAGCGCGTCGAGAAGGTCGAATCGGTCCTTGGCCTGAAGCTGGTCGACACCGCGGCCAGGGCCGCCACCAAGGCGGCGACCCGGGCACTGCGGCCCGGCGAGGCCGGTCGCCTGATGATCGACCACGCCAGCCGCATCTTCTCGCAGGCCCGCGACCTGACGCGCGACCTGGAAGAACTCGCCGGCCTGCAGTCGCCCGAGATCGCGTTCGGCACCGACATGTTCGCCGCCGAATTGCCGCTCGGCGTGGCGCTCGGGCGCATGGCGACCGCGAATTCGCGCCTGCGGGTGCGGGCCGTGCTCGGCGATTTCGAGGAGCTGTCGCGGGCGGTGATGGCCGGCAAGCTCGAGTTCGCGATTGCCGACACCACCAGCGCCGAACGCCACCCGACGCGGCTCGCGATCGAGCCGGTGGCCGAGCACCGCGTGTTCTTCTTTGCGCGCCAGGGGCACCCGCTCACCGCCGGCACCGACCTGTCGCTCGCGACCATCCTGGTCTTTCCCCTGGTGACGTCGCGCGTACCGCAGCGCATCGCGGTGCACTTCGCGAAGTCGATGCCGCACGCCAAGGTGGACCGCGATACCGGCGACCTGTCGCCGAGCCTGATGCTCGACAGCTTCGCAGTCGCCAAGTCCGCGGTGCTGGCGGGCGACGCGATCGGCCTCGCGCCGCTCACCGCGATCGAGAACGAACTGCGTGCCGGCAAGATCGCGCTGGTGCCGTTCGACGCACCCTGGCTGCACCTGAGCTACGGCCTGTTCTACCCGCGCAAGAAGTCGCTGTCGCGGGCCGCGCAGCTGTTCGTCACGCAACTGCGGCAGGTCGAGACGGCACTGCAGGTGCGCGAGCAGCGCGCCGTAGGGCGCATGAACCTGAAGGGCAAGGGCAAGACCCGCAAGGCGACGTCGCGCAAGCCGCGCACGCGCCCGGCCGCGACCCGCAGGCGCGCCAAGGCCACCACGAGGCGCTGAATCGCGCCATGCCACCTGTCGTCGACCTCGAGGCCGTGTGGAACTTCGCCACGGCGCTGCTGATCGGCGCGCTGCTAGGCATTGAACGCGAGCGGCACAAGCGTGAGCACGACGAGCAGACCATCGGCGGCCTGCGTACCTTCATCCTGTTCGCGCTGATCGGCGCGCTCGGCGGCTGGCTCACGCTGGTGCTCGAGTCACCGTGGATCCTCGGCGCGACACTGCTGGCCGCGCTCGCCCCGGTGCTGGCCGGCTACGTCATTTCGGCGCGCACCCTGCCAGACGCCCTCGGCCTCACCACCGAGCTGGCGGCGGTGGCCGCGTTCCTGCTCGGTGCGATGACCACCCTCGGCTACCGCGACCTTGCGGTGGGACTCGGCGTGATGGTGGCGGCCGTGCTCGCCTACAAGCAACCGCTGCACGGCCTGGTGCAGCGACTGGACCGCGACGACGTCTACGCCGGCCTGCGCCTGCTGATCGCCACGTTCATCGTGCTGCCGCTGCTGCCTGACCAGCCGATCGATCCATGGGGCGCATTGCGTCCGCGTTCGTTGTGGATGCTGGTGCTGCTGATCTCGAGCCTGTCGCTGGTCGGCTACGTCGCCACGCGGCTGCTCGGCGCGCACCGCGGCATACCGCTCGCCGGCCTCACCGGTGGCCTCGTTTCCTCCACCGCGGTCACCCTCGCCTTTTCGCGCCAGAGTCGCGAGCCCGGTTACGCGGCCGCCGCGCCCGCATTGGCGAGCGGCATCCTGATCGCGTGGGCCGTGATGTTCGCGCGCGTGATCGTCGAGGTGCTGGTGGTGAACCGCGCGCTGCTCGGGCAAGTGCTGGTGCCGTTCGTCGCGATGGCGATCACTGCGGCCGCCGCCGCGTGGTACCTGGGACGGCGCGCCCGGACGGACAGCCGCTCGGCTAGCGCGGTGCCGCTGACCAATCCCTTCAGCCTCACGGCCGCGGCCAAGTTCGCGGCGTTCTTCGCAGTTGTGCTGCTGGTGGTCAAGCTGGTGCAGACCTATGCGCCGGGACGCGGCGTTTACTTCGTTGCCGCGCTCGCCGGCACTACCGACGTCGATGCCATCACGCTGTCGATGGCGCAGTACGCGCGCAACGGCAGCCAGGCGGTGGCGGTGCAGGCGATCACCATCGCCGCACTGACCAACACGCTGATCAAGACGGTGATGGTCGCGGCCCTGGGCTCGCCGCAGCTGCGCAGGCCGGTGCTCGTGGCCGCAGCAATGGTGCTGGCGGCCGGCGGGGGCGCGCTGCTGCTGTTGTGACGCAGCCGCAGCCGTCTACGCTGCACGCGACGTTGCTTCCCAAACTACGTATTCCCGCCGGGCGCCCGTGGGCCTATTCCATGGCTCAGATTTTGCCCCCAGGACACCGTCATCATGCCCACCTCGACCCGCGCCCTCCCTGTCATCGCCGCCGCGGCCCTGGCCGTCTTCGCGCTCGCGGCCCCGGCCTCGGCCCAGACCTTCAAGGCGGAGCTCACCGGCGCCGCGGTCGTGCCTGACCCGATCAAGACGCCAGCGTCCGGCCAACTCGAAATGACGGTCGCCGCCAACGGCCAGTCGATCGACTACGTGCTGACCGTGAAGGACATCCAGAACGTCGTCGAGGGCGACATCCATCTCGGCCCCGCTGTCGCCAACGGCCCTTTGGTGGTCAAGCTGTTCCACGGTGCGGCGAGGAAAGGCCCGTTCAGCGGCGTGCTGGCGCAGGGCAAGATCGACGCCGCGGACCTGACGGGCTCGATGGGCGGCGCCAAGCTGAGCGAGCTCATCGACGAGTTCAAGGCGGGCAACGCCTACGTCAACGTGCACACCAGTGACGGCACGGACCCGCCGAACTCCGGCCCGGGCGACTATCGCCTCGGCGAGATCCGCGGCCAGATCAAGTAGCCGCGCTCACAACCCGAACACGCGCGCCGCGTTGCCGCCGAGGAACGCGGCGCGCGTCGTTTCAGGCAGCGCGAGTTCGTCGAGCCCGTCGAGCGCCTTGCGGGGCGCGATCATCGGCCAGTTGCTGCCGAACAGCACCTTTCCCGCGCCGTGTGCGCGCAGGTACGCCACCAGCTGCGGCGGATAGCGGCGCACGGTGTACGCCGAGGTGTCGATATAAACGTTCGGGTGCTTGGTGGCGACTGCGACCATCTCCTCGGTCCACGGGTAGCCGACGTGGCCGCCGACGATGACAAGCTCGGGGAAGTCGATCGCCACCTGGTCGATGTACGGAATGGGACGGCCGACTTCCGAGGGCATCAGCGGCCCGGTGTGGCCGACCTGCGTGCAGAACGGCACGCCCAGCTCGCAGCATTCGCTGTAGACCGGGTAGAACCGCGCGTGGGTCGGCGGTAGCTCCCACAACCACGGCAGCACGCGGATCGCCTTGAAGCCGAATTCACGAACGACGCGGCGTATTTCGCGCACGGCCTCGCGCGGCCGGCTGATGTCCACCGAGCCCACGCCGACCAGCCGGTCGGGTGCTGCGCGCACGAAGGCGGCGACCTCGTCGTTGGAAATCAGTGAGCCTCGCGGCCCTTCCCACGCACTGATCAGGCTGCGGCTGACGCCGCCCTCGTCCATGGCGGCCACCGTGACCGACACCGGCCACTCACCGGTCGGTGGCGGCGCAGTGCGTGCGGAAGCGTCGCCGCGCGTCCAGCGACGCAGCGACTCGAACATCGGATGAGCGAGGTGGCGGGAAGTGGGGTGCTGTGCCCAGGCGTCGACGATCATCCGCCGATCATGCCACTCCAACGCGGCGCCTGCTCGCGGGCCACCGGGTACTCGATGAAGTCACTTTCGATCCGTCGCCGCCACTCGCGCACGAACAGGCGCACGGTGTCGGGGTCGCGGGTCTCCTCGACTTGCAGGCCGTCCGTGGGCAATGGCTCCGTTTGATCGCCGTCCAGTTCCTGAAGGCGCATGCGGGCGGATCCCCAGGTTCTTGTTATTGGGAAGCATGCTGCCACAGGGGCCGCGGGATGCAGTAGTGAGTAATGCGTATCGCCGACTGACGCGTCGAGGGCGTGCCAACGGGCCGCCAGCCCAGTGGTCGAACCCACTGGGCGGACTCCGCCCCACTCCGGGGGCGACTCGACCCTCTCCGCAAACACAAACGCCCGCGACTGCGGGCGTTTTTGGCGGAGAGGGTGGGATTCGAACCCACGTGGGGCGATTATGCCCCCATCCGATTTCGAGTCGGCGCCGTTATGACCGCTTCGGTACCTCTCCGGCGGCCGCGTATTCTATACAAACCATGAAGCCGTTGCTCGCACTGCTCGCAACCCTGCTGCTGGCCACCTGCAGCCAGCCGCCGGGGCTGCTCGAGCAGGTGCTGGCCAGCGGCGAACTGCGGGTCGTGACGCGCAACAGCCCGGACGCCTACTACCTGGGCAGCCACGGCCCCGAAGGCCCCGCCTACGAGCTCGCCAGCGGCTTTGCCGAGCACCTGGGGGTCGCCCTGCGCCTCTACACGGTACGCACCCGCGAGGAGGCCATCCGCGAGGTCGCCGAGGGCCGCGCGCACGTCGCGGCGGCAGGCACCACCACCGGCATCCGGCTGCCCGACCACGTGCAGTACGGCCCCGGCTATCACCTGGTGCGCGAGCACCTTGTGTACAACCGCCGCGCCCGGCGCCCACCCTCCATCACCGAGGCCGCCAGGGGCCAGGTCGACGTCGCCCAGGGCGGCGCCCACCAGCGCACCCTGGAGGATCTGCGCCTGCAGTACCCGGAGCTCGCCTGGGTGGAACGTGGCGGCAGCGAGACCGAGGAAATCCTTGCCGAGGTGTCCCGCGGCACCGTGCAGTTCACGCTCGCGAGCTCGACTGAGTTTGCGCTCAACCGCCTGGTGCACCCGGAACTCGCGATCGCGCTGGACCTGTCACCGGAGCGCGCGATCGCCTGGGTGGTGAGCACTGCGGCGCACGACCGGTCGCTGCTCGACCGGGTCAACGCGTTTTTCACCGGCGCGCGCGCGGAAGGCACCATCGCGCAGCTGCTCGACCGCTACTACGGCGACCGCGAGGAGTTCGACTACCTCTTCTCGCGCAACTTCCTGCAGCACGTGCAGACGCGCCTGCCCCGCTACGTCGATTGGTTCCAGGAGGCGGCCGAGAAGTACCAGCTCGACTGGCGGCTGCTTGCGGCGATGGGTTACCAGGAGTCGAAGTGGGACCCGCAGGCCGTGTCCTTCACCGGCGTGCGCGGCCTGATGCAGCTCACCGAGGACACCGCAGCACTGATGCGCGCCGGCAACCGCCTCGATCCTCGCAACAGCATCTTCGGCGGCGCCAGCTACCTGTCGAGGCTGCTGAAGACGGTGCCGACCCGCATCCCCGAGCCCGACCGGACCTGGTTTGCAGTGGCGTCCTACAACGTGGGTTTCGGCCACGTCGAGGATGCGCGCGTACTCGCCCAGCAGCACGGCAAGAATCCCGACCGCTGGGAGGACGTACGCGAGTTCCTGCCGCTGCTCAGCCAGGAACGCTGGTACACGCAGACCCGGCGCGGCTTCGCACGAGGCTGGGAGCCGGTGCGCTACGTCGATAACGTGCAGGCCTACCTGGACATTCTCGCGGTGGCCGGCGTCGGTGCGCCGCCGCCCGAGGCGGAGCCTCCCCCGGCCGACCCACCGCCGACCAAGCCGAAGGCCCGACCGAAGCCGAACAGTTAGACGTCGAGCCGATTGGCAGCCGCTCGCTCAGCGACGCGCGAGGAAGAAATTGCGCAGCAGCGTGCCGCACTCCTCCGCGAGCACTCCCGCGGTAGATTCGAGGCGGTGATTCAGCGCCGCGTGCTGCACGATGTTGAACACCGAGCCTGCCGCACCCGCGCGCGGATCGGTCGCGGCGAACACCAGCCGCTGCACGCGCGCGTGCACCATCGCCGATGCGCACATGGCACAAGGCTCGAGCGTGACGTATAGCGTGGTACCGGTGAGCCGGTAAGTGCCAAGCGCCTGCCCGGCGGCACGCAGCGCGACCATCTCAGCGTGGGCCGTCGGATCGCAGCTGCCGATCGGCCGGTTGGAGCCCTCGGCGACGATCACGCCGTCCTTCACGATGACCGCGCCAACCGGCACCTCGCCGGCCAACTCGGCCTCGCGAGCCAGCTCGAGTGCGCGGGACATGAATTGCTCGTCGCGCGGATCCACTACTCCCACTCGACCATCAGCGGCCCTCGCAAGTCCTTGTCAAGACTGGCCGTTTCTTGCGCGCTGCGGAGTCTTGCCAACACTATTTGCGTCACTCCGTCAGGGCCCAGTATTGGCACAGGTTTGCGGGCGATTGGGCAAGTGCGCACCTTTCGAGATATGTTGGGACCTCTCGGCCTGATGGCCGACCGATACCGACGACATCCCGCCCTCGCGCGCGGATCAGCGGGAAATCGCCGTCCGATCCAGCACTTCCGTCCGGCGCAAGCGGATGCGGAACTGATCGTTCACGCCGATGCCCCACTGGCCTGCGCGATCGCCCTTATTATCGGTGACCAGATCCCTTGCTTCCACTCGATGATCAACGGCACAGTCGCAACAGAGTAAACAGCTTCTGCCCGGCGCGCGCACCCACCGCCACGGGGCAGGTTATGGAGTGACCGACCGGGTCGTGCAGCGGGCCACCATGCGCTGCCTCCGAACCGCCGCCCCTGCCGAACAAATTCGATTACCTGCTCAGGATTCCCGTCATGTCCAAGCCCGCCGCCCCGTCCGGAGCCCCGCGGCCCGACACCACCACCTGGCTCGAGCGCGTCGGGCGCCGGATTCCCGACCCGGTGCTCCTGTTCGCCGGGCTGTGGGTCCTCACCTTCCTCGCCGCCTGCCTGCTCGGCGGCCACCAGTTCCAGGTCCCGGGCCCGGGCGGCGGCGCGGTCACGCAGACCATCAAGCCGATGTTCCAAGCCGAACACGTGCGCTGGATTTTCGACAACGCACTGCTGCAGAACTGGCTTGCGTTCGGCA
>Ga0209391_10002259_pt1 | contig 10101 bp, 8 predicted proteins | sample PPLLak3March2015_FD_187246 | JGI IMG/M metagenome (GOLD analysis project Ga0209391, IMG submission 187246) | Freshwater sediment microbial communities from Prairie Pothole Lake near Jamestown, North Dakota, USA - PPLs Lake P7 Core (1) Depth... | ecosystem: Environmental > Aquatic > Freshwater >... | reverse complement strand
CTCTATGCAGAATCGGGCATCCTGACCAACCCGGGTTTCATGAGCGGGCTGGTCCGGCGCCTGCTCGGCCGGTTGCTGCCGCCCGCGGTGAACACCGAGTACCTGCGCGACCTGGTCGTCGAGGTGTTCGACCACCCCGAGGATCACCGCTGGATGTTCGCGGTGCCGCGCGAGGACTGGGCCGCGCTGCTCGATGCCGTCGGCGTCGACGGCGCCGACTTCGCACCGGCGCGGCGCAAGTGCCGCCACGAGGCCCTCGAGGCGATGCGGCTCGATTCCGTCCGGCTCGCCGCGCTCGGCACCGATACGGTGCTGTTGCAGTACCTGCCGGCGCTGGCGCGCCACGAGTCGCCGTTCCTTGCCCAGATGGCCGAGGTGCGTGGCTTCATCGAGCAGCACGCCGAGACTTTGCCGTCGTCGCCCGACGACGGGCACCTCGAGGTCCTGCTCTGCCAGTGCGACGAGTACGTGCACACGCTGCGCCGCCGCTCCCGCGAGGCGGGCGTCGGCGTCAACCTCGTCTTCCTGCTGGCGCGGATCGAACAGATTCTCGCGCGGCTGCGCGAACTGCGCGCGCTGCTCGTGCCGCAGGCGCCCGGCGCGGCAGGTGACGCGCACAGCCGCGAGATCGAGTTCTTCCTGCGCCTGGTGCGACAGGAGAATCGCCGCAACAGCGTCCGCGACCTGTTCCGCGGCACCACCGAACTGCTCGCGAGGCGCGTCACGGAGCAGGCGAGCCGCTCGGGCGAGCATTACATCACCGAGTCCCGCGGCGAATTCTTCACGATGTACCGCGCCGCAGCCGGGGCCGGACTGATCATCGCCGCGATGGCCCTGGTCAAGATCCTGACTGCAAAGCTCGACCTGCCGCCCGTCTGGGAGGCGATCGCCTTCAGCCTGAACTACGGCATCGGCTTCGTGGTGATCCACGTGCTGCACCTGACCATCGCCACCAAGCAGCCGGCGATGACGGCGACCACGCTGGCCGCCGCGCTCGACGGCCGCGACAATCGCGAGGCCCGGCTGAACGTGCTCGCGGACCTGGCGGCCGAGGTCAGCCGCACGCAGTGGATCTCGATCGCGGGCAACGTGACGATCTGCCTGCTCGCCGCGTTTGCGATCGCGATGACCGCCGGCCGGTTCCTGGGCTGGGATCCGGTGGGGCCGGACAAGGCGGCGCACCTGCTGCACGACCTGCATCCGTGGCGCAGCCTCGCGCTGCTGCACGCGGCGATCGCCGGCGTCTATCTTTTCCTGAGCGGGCTCATCTCGGGCTATTACGACAACCAGTCGCTGTACCATCGCGTGCCCGAGCGCCTGCGCCGCGTGAAGTCGTTGCGCAGGCTGCTCGGGGAAGCGCGGCTCGCGCGCCTCTCCGACTACGTCGAGCACAATCTCGGCGCGCTGGCGGGCAACTTCCTGTTCGGTTGCATGCTGGGCTGCACGCCGATCGCGGGCGAGCTGCTCGGCCTGCCGCTCGACATCCGTCACGTCGCCTTCTCGAGCGCCAACTTCGCCTACGGTTTGAACGCGCTCGAGTTCGCGGTGCCGGTGTCGACCGTCGTGGTCAGCTTCGCGGGCGTGCTGCTGATCGGCCTGGTCAATCTCGTCGTCAGCTTCTGGCTCGCGTTGAAGGTTGCGCTGCGCTCGCGTGGCATCACGCCGGAACAGACGCGCGGGCTCTGGCCGCGGGTGCTGCGACGATTCCTGAGCCGGCCGCGCGACTTCTTCTGGCCGCCGGCTGCGGTATCCACGGTTTGACCCGCGCGCGGTGCAATGGATACTTGGGCCGGCGTGCCGGGGAGTTTTCCGGGATTCGGGGAGGTGGACGATCAATGAGCAGGCATCGAACTCGCGTCATCGCGCCGGTCATGTTCGGGCTGGTCGTGGCGATCGGCAGCCTCGACGCCACGGCGTCGTCCGAGGCGGCCGAAGCCGAGCTCGAGGTGCCCGAAGCCTTCGAGGCGTGCATCGCCTGCCATGCGTACCAGCCGGATGAACCGCCACTCGAAGGTCCGTCGCTGTGGCAGGTCGTGGGGCGCAGAATCGCCGGCCTCGACTCGTTCGAGTATTCGGCGGGGCTGCGCCAGGTCGAGGGCCATTGGGATCGGCCGACGCTGGATCGATTCCTGGCGGCGCCGCAGGCGTTCGCACCCGGCATCGAAATGACTTCTGGAGGCGTGCGCAACGCGGCGGATCGGGCGATCGTGCTGGATTTCCTCGAAACGCTCGCTCCGGACGACCGGGACGCCGATGACGATCACTGAACCGCTGTTCCAGCAGGACGCGTACCTGCGCCAGTGCCCGGCGCGGGTCGTCGAGGTCGAGCCGGGCGGCGTGATGCTCGACCGCACCGTGTTCTATCCGCTCGGCGGTGGGCAACCCGGTGACACGGGTGTGCTACGGACACCGGACGGACGCGAGCTGCGCATCGTCGACACCCGCAAGGGCGAGGGCGGCCGGATCCTGCATGTGCTTGCCACGGATGCGACGCCGCCGGCGGTCGGCGAGCAGGTCGAGGCTTCGCTAGACTGGGAGCGCCGGCACGCGCACATGCGCATGCACACCTGCCTGCACCTGTTGGGCTCGGTGCTGCGCTACGGCGTCACGGGCGGGCAGATCGCGGCCGACAAGGGCCGGCTCGATTTCGATACGCAGGACGAGATCGACAAGGAGCGGGTGAGCTCGGCTGTCAACGCGCTGATCGCCGCGAATCACGCGGTTCAGTCGCAGTGGATCAGCGACGAGGAACTCGACCGTCAGCCGGAGCTCGTGCGCACGATGTCCGTGCAGCCGCCACGTGGCGCGGGCCGCATCCGCCTGCTCGAGATTCCCGGGATCGACCTGCAGCCCTGCGGCGGCACCCACGTCGCCGCGACTGGCGAGATCGGACCCGTCGCGGTGACCAAGGTCGAGAGCAAGGGACGGCGCAACAAGCGGGTTTACGTCGCGTTCGCGGGCGCGGCCGAATCCGGCTGAGAGGGCGTCAGCGTGGCGCCCGGCCGTGGCGTGTAGAAGTTCCACTCGCCGCTGCGAACCTTGCAGAGGATGTGAGTGCCGCTGCCGGTCTGCCCGCCGGCACTGACCGCGAGCCGGGTACGCCGACAACCCCTGCGATCGTCCACGTCCACCGTCGCGAGTATGCGGATCGTGCCGGACGCGCCGGTGGCGGGATTCGACCACTCGCCGTTCTCGCCGCTGTCGAGCGCGACCCGGGTGGCCCGGCTGCCGATCTGGATGTCTTCTGGCGTGAGCCGCTGCAGCACACTGTCGCGCAGGAAGCGGAAGTTGAAGGCGTCGGCGACGGCTGGCGCGAGCACGGCACAGGCGAGCAGCAGCAGTGGGAATGCCTTGGATCTCATTGACTGGGCTCCGGGTTTGTCTGCCATTCTATCGGCCCGGCACTGTCGAAGAGCGAGAGCTTTGAATCACTGGCCCGTATTCGTCCCGTTGGCGGCCGTTCTGCTGCTCGTGACGCTGTTGCTGGTACCGCTCGGGACGGTGCTGGCCGTGCTCTCGGCGCTGGCTCTCGTGGCCGCCGTGCTGGCCGCCGTCCACCACGCCGAGGTCGTGGCGCACCGGGTGGGCGAGCCGTTCGGCACGCTCGTGCTGGCGCTGGCCGTCACCGCGATCGAAGTGGCGCTGATCATTTCGCTGATGCTCGCCGGCGGACCGGACAAGGCGGCGCTGGCACGCGACACGGTGTACGCGACCGTGATGATCATCAGCAGCGGCGTGATCGGCATCTGCCTGCTGCTCGGCGGGTGGCGCCACCGCGAGCAGACTTTCCGCATCGAGGGTGCCGGTCCCGCGTTCGCCGCCATGGTGACGCTCGCGACGCTCGTGCTGGTCATGCCCGTGTTCACGAAGAGTGCGCCCGGTGCCAGCTACTCGCCCACGCAACTGGTTTTCGTCGGTGTGTCGTCGTTGCTGTTGTGGTGCGTGTTCGTCTTCTTCCAGACCGTGCGGCACCGCGACTATTTCCTGCCGCGGATCGATCCGGCCAACGAAGCCAGTCACGCGCCGCCGCCCACGGGTCGGCAGGCGCTGGCGAGCCTGGCCTTGTTGCTGGTATCGCTGGTGGCCGTCGTCGGCCTCGGGAAGATGCTTTCGCCGTTGATCGAGGCGGCCGTGCAGGCGGCCGGCGCACCGCACGCCGTCGTCGGCATCGCCATTGCACTCGTCGTGCTGTTGCCCGAGGCGCTGTCCGCGCTGCGCGCGGCGCTGGCCAACCGGCTGCAGACCAGCATGAACCTGGCGCTGGGCTCCGCGCTGGCCAGCATCGGGCTCACGGTGCCGGCGGTCGTGCTCGCCGCCGCGCTGTTCGACCTGCCGCTGGTGCTCGGCCTGGACGCGAAGGACATGGTGCTGATGACGCTCAGCTTCGTCGTCGGCGCGATCGCGCTCGGCAGCGGCCGGACCAACATGATGCAGGGCGCCGTGCAGCTGGTGATCTTCGCGGCGTTCCTGTTCCTTTCGCTCGTGCCGTGACGGCTCAGGGCCGGTTGCGGCCCAGCTTTTCGTGGCTCGTCACCCAGTCACCGGCGAGCACCGCGCTGCCGAGCGAGATGTCGCCCGCGAGCACCACGGCGGCGACGATCTCGGCGAGCTTGTCGGCCTTGCCATTGCCGTAGCAGTCGAGCAGTTCCAGGCACTCGCGCTGCGTCGGCAGGCCGGTGCCGCCGCCGTAGGTCGCGACGATCAGCGAAGTCAGCGTCACGGACCAGTAGTAGTCGCCGTTGTCGAGCAGCTGCGCGTAGGTGATGCCCGCGTGCGACTCCGCGACGTTGGCGACGTCCTGTCCCGTGGCGATGAACATTGCCGTAATGCCGTTCGCCGCGTGCGGCCCGTTGTAGGCCGTGCCGGCGAGCAGCGCCCCGGCGTTCGACACCTGCCGGGCCTTGAACAGCGTGCGCGTGTCCACGCGCATCAGCCGCTGCAGCACGTCGTTCTTGATCACGGCCTCGGCGACCACGCGGCGGCCGCGCGTGCGCAGCGTGTTGATCGCCGAGTGCTTCTTGTCGGTATCGATGCTGCCCGACAGCATGTACTTCGGCCGCGCCGGGTGCGTCGCGTGGATCCACTCGCAGGCGGCGTGCGTGGCCTTGCCCGTCATGTTCTGGCCGGCCGCGTCGCCCGTGGTGTAGTTGCAGCGCAGGTAGAGCAGGTTGCCGATGGCGTACTGCTCGATCTCGACCAGCCGCCCGCTGCGCGTGGTGGCTTCCGCGGCCTGCTTCACGTCGTCGAAGCGCTGGGTCAGCCATTCGCCGAAATCGCGCGCCTCGCGCGCGGTGCCGAACATGAACACGGGCGCGCGCTGCATCGAGCGCTTGACGACGGTCGCCGTGACGCCGCCGCATTCGGACAACACCCGCATGCCGCGGCTGTAGCTCGCGACCAGCGTGCCTTCCGTGGTCGCGAGCGGCACGTAGAAGTCGCCCCTGGCGTGCTCGCCGTCCTTGGCGTGCTCGCCGTTGATGCGCAGCGGCCCCGCGAGGCCGATCGGCACCTGTGCGACGCCGATGAAATTCTCGATGTTGCCGGGCAGCACGCCCGGGTCGAATGACGCGCGCCGGACGTGGTTCAGCGTCGTGCCGGTCTTCTCGCGCAGGAACTCGGCCCTGCGCTCGGCCATTTCGGGGGTGTAGTCGTTGACGGAATCGCGGGGAATCGGTTCGCGATCGGACATCGTCGTTCCTAATCGCGGGGAATCGGGGCGCGATCGGACATCGTCGTTCCTCGGTGCTCGCAGCTCACGGACGAGGATAGCATCGCGCCGCGCTGCGGCGACGCCGCGACGGGTCAGTCGCCGCGGAGGCTCGCCCGGCGCCGTTGCTCGTCGCGTACCTGCTCGATCAGCAGGCCGGTGCTCTTCGCGATGAAGGGCAGCACGGGGTGCGCGGCATCGCGCGGCAAGCTCATGCCGTGGCGCCGCTCCCACAGGCTGATGCGCTCTTCGGGCGAGCTCGCCATCGACGTCTGCAGTGAAAGATCGCGCTGCTTGCGCTCCTGGATCGCGGCCAGCTCGGCGGCGATGCGCTGACGCCGCTCGGCGGCGATGTCGCTGGCGGCACCGTAGGGCGGGTCATTGTCGAATACGCGTGACTTGTCGTGCATTGCTCGAACGCTCTCGTCGGCTCGGAGGGGTCTCCCTTTATACGCTCAATAGGAAGGTGCCGGTGGTCGGATCCGTCGGATTTGGCATTGCCAAATCCGACGGATCCGACCACCGGCACCTCATCAAGTTCAGAGCCGCTTCATGAATTGTTCGTGGGCGGCGAGGAGTGCCCTGGCGAACTGGCGCGGATCACGCATGGCGTCGCGGGCCGTGGTCACGCCGAAGCCGAGGGCGCCGGCGTAGCTCTCGACCGTAATGTTGAGGCCGAGCCCGTGATGGACGATGGACAACGGCCAGTACTGGGCAACGCGGGCACCCGCGAAATACAGCGGTACGGGCGGGCCGGGAACGTTCGAGACGACGACGTTGGCGAGCGGCGGGGCGACGTTGGTGAGGCCCGACCGGCCGTACAGCGACGCCAGCCCGTGCACGATCCACGGCAGGCCGATGGTCGGGAAGTCCATGGGGAGCAGTGATTTGCCGCGGCCGCTGGTCGACTTCGCGTTGCTCGTCGCATCGCGGATCGCGCGCAGGCGACGCACCGGGTCGGCGATGTCCGTGGCGAGGGCGACCCGGACCATGGTCGCCTGGGTCGTGAATTCGGTATTGCCGGCCTCGCGCAGCGAAATCGGCATGGCAGCGATCAGCGACTCCTCGGGGACGCCGCCGTGGTGGCCCAGGTAACGCCTCAGGGCGCCGCTGCAGATTGCAAGCACTACGTCGTTGACCTTGGCCTCGTGCACCGCCGCGATCGCCCGGACTTCGTCCAGCGGTATCGACACGCCGGCGAAGCCGCGCGCGGCGCTGATGCCGACGTTGAGCGGGGTCCTGGGACCGAAGCCCGACGAACTGCGACCGGCTTCACGCCTGAGGGCGGTGAGCTTCCGGGCGAGCTCCGGCAACTGCCGCACGAACTTCGCATACTGCCCCGCGTCGTGTTGCAGGGCCCCTGCGATCAACGCGCCGGGCCAGGGGTGCTCGCCCCCACGGCCCACGGTTCGGTCGGGCACGCGCGGGACGCGTCGCGGTCTCGGCGTGAGGTCGAAGATCGCCTTCGACAACTCGACCCCGGCCTGCCCGTCGATCACGGCGTGGTGGATGTTCGTGTAGTAGGCGACCTGGCCGCTCTCCAGTCCCTCAATGATGCAGACGCTCCAGAGTGGTCGGTTCCGGTCGAGCGGAATCGAGTGCAGTTGACCGACGCAGTCCTCGAGCTGCGCCTGCGTGCCCGGTTTCGGCAGCACGATGCGCCGGATGTGCGCGTCGAGGTCGATCGACTCCGCCTGCACCCAGACCGGATTGGCCATGTGCAGCGGCAATTCCAGAAGTTTCCGGCTCACCACAGGCGCGAGCGGAATCCGGCGCGCGTACAAGCGCTTGACGTCGTCGAGGAAATCGCCGCGGTAACCCTTCGGCAGGTCGAGCAGCGCGAGCGAGCCGACGTGCATCGGTGTTTGCGGCGTCTCGAGATGCAGGAACATCCCGTCCAGCCCGGTCAGTGTCTTCATACGCATTTTCCGCAGGTGCCGGTGGTCGGATCCGTCGGATTTGGCAGCGCCAGATCCGACGGATCCGACCACCGGCACCTCTCAATGTTATCGTTGGCGGATCGCTGGGGATCCTACTCCATGGCCACCGCACCGACCCGAAAAGGTCCGCCGCGCACGTTGCATTCGCTGCTCGAGCTGCGCGCGGCGCTCGAGCTCGCGATGCTCCCGCAGGCGCTGCCATTCCTGCTGCGCGCGCCGCACGGCGACGGCCACCCGGTGCTGCTGGTGCCCGGTTTCCTGAGCAGCGAGATTCCACTCACCGCGATGAAGGCGTTCCTGCGCAACCGCGGTTATGTCGTCGAGACCTGGGGCTTCGGCCGCAACGTCGGGCTGCAGCGCAAGCACGTCGCCGCGCTCGAGCAGAAGGTGCGCTTCATGCACCACAAGCACGGCCGCAAGGTCAGCATCGTCGGCTGGAGCCTCGGCGGCGCCTTCGCGCTGTACGTCGCCCACCATGCCGCCGAGTGCGTGCGCGGCATCATTACGCTCGGCAGTCCGGTCACGGTCGGTCCCGAGGGCAGCCAGTCGCCGCCGTTCGTTCACGCGTTGTACCGGCTCGTCGCGCACCCGCTCGGCTCGGCGGCGCACGCGATGCAGCCACGCGTAAAGCAACTGCGGGCACGGCCGCCGGTGCCGATGAGCTGCTTGTATTCGGACAGTGACGGCGTCGTGCCGAAGCACCAGGCGATGTTCGACGGCGACCCGACCATGCACGAAAACATACGCGTGCCGGGCAGCCACTGTGGGCTGGGCTTCAACGCCGTGGTGCTGTGGATCGTCGCCGATCGGCTCGCGCAGCCCGAAGGACAGTGGCGACCGTTCGAGCCCGAGGGCCTGGCCGGCACCGCGTACCGCTGGGCGACGCGCTAGGCCTGCGTCTCCGCACGATAGGCGATCTCGGCGAGCCGCAGAGTCGAGAAGAAGCGGATGCCGGTCAGGACTCCGCTCAGGTCCCGCCGTGCAGCGCGATCGGCCCACTCGGTATCGCGGCCGGCCGCGGCCACCATGATCCCGCGCGACCGCAATGCGTCGAACTCGTCGCGAATCGCGAACAACCCCGTGGCGTCGATCATGCTGACCGGCAGCAGATCGATGACGAACCATTTTAGGTCGGGTCCGGCATCCGCCGCGGCCTTGCGCACGGCCTTCTTGAAGTGCGGCGCGCTGAAGAAGACGATCGGCCCGTTGTAGCGAAACAGCACCAGTCCCGGCGGCGATGCCGCGGCCGGGTGGCGCTCGATCGACTGGTAGCCCGCGTTGCCCGCGAGCTCGCCGAGGATCTCCACCTTCGGCCGTGCCGTGAGCCGTACGAAGCGCAGCAGCGCCAGCACGACCACGAACAGTATGGCCTGGATCGCGCCGAACAGCAGCACGCCGACCGTCGCGATCATCGCCAGCCAGAATTCCTGCGGATCGATCCGGTAGATCGCCCTGAGGTCTTCCCAGTTGATCAGCGAGAACCCGGAGGTGATCAGGATCGCGGCGAGGGCCACCGTCGGCACGAACTGCAGCGGTGCCGTGAGGACCAGCAGCACCGGCACGAGCACGGCGGCCGCCACCAGGCCCGCGACCTGGGTGCGTGCCCCTGCGGATTCGGCCACCGCGGTGCGCATGCCTGAACCGGTGACGACGAAGCTCTGCGATACGGCTGCGGCGATGTTGGCAGCGCCGAGCGCCGCGATCTCGCGATCGGCGTCGATGTCGTAGCGATTCTTGTCGGCGAAGCTCCGCGCCACCAGCATCATGCTCGAGAAGCTGACCAGCGCAAGGCCGGCCGCCTCGGCGAGCAGGATCGGCAGGTGATGCAGCGGGACGCGCGGCATCGACAGCATCGGCAGGCCGGCCGGCACCTTGCCGATCATCGAGACGCCGGCTGGCTCGAGCGAGAAGAGCCACGCCGCGAGACCGGCAACCAGCATCGCCAGTAGGGCGGCCGGCACCTTGCGCAGGTAGCGCCCAGAGGCGACCAGCACGGCGAGCGACAGGAGACCGATCGCCAGCGTCGGCAGGTGCGTCAGTGACAGGCTGCGCATGAACTCCAAGGCGCGCGGAAAGAACCCGCTCGACGCGATCGGAATGCCGAACAGCGGCCCGAACTGGCTCAGCACGATGCTGATCGACAGGCCGTTCATGAAGCCCACCAGGATCGGCTTGGAGAGAAAGTCGGCAATCGCCCCGAGGCGGAGGAAGCTCGCGGCGATGCACAACAGCCCGACCAGCAGTGCCAGCATCATCGACAGCGCGAGGTAGAGCGCGGGGTCGCCACCGGCGAGCGGTGCAATCGCAGAGGCCACCAGTGCCGATGCCGCTGCGGAGGTACCGACGATCAGTTGCCGCGAGGTGCCGAAGATCGCGTAGACCACGAGCGGCAGGATGCTCGCGTACAGCCCGGTTGCGGGCGGCAGGCCCGCGAGTTGCGCATTCGCGATGCCG
>Ga0209391_10002258_pt1 | contig 10101 bp, 8 predicted proteins | sample PPLLak3March2015_FD_187246 | JGI IMG/M metagenome (GOLD analysis project Ga0209391, IMG submission 187246) | Freshwater sediment microbial communities from Prairie Pothole Lake near Jamestown, North Dakota, USA - PPLs Lake P7 Core (1) Depth... | ecosystem: Environmental > Aquatic > Freshwater >... | reverse complement strand
ATTCCCGGGGTCGTCGACCCCTTACCCGGTTCTGTAGCGTCGCTTGTAGCGCATTCTGAGCGGTCGACTTTTGGACGAGATGATCTTCCGGGTGAGGTAACGGAGTTTTTCAACAGAATAGGCCAATAGCGGACATTTATAAGCGACGGCTTCCGATTAATAGCAGGTAGTCAGGCATAGACCGCAGCGTACCGACACTAATCCCTTGATTTACAAACGTAAGGGCGCGGGAGGTTTGTCCTATGAAAAATGAATTGTTACTACCATATGATTTTGTGCTGCATGCTCGTAGTTTAAGGATCATAGGGTTTGTGTTTTCTGATAAAGCAAGTTAGGAGAAAAAATGTATAAAAAACTACTTAAGTTGATTACGATCGTAACGTTCGCATCAATGGCACAAACGTCTGATCCTGCGGAGGGTATATGGAAAATACAATAGTAAAGAACTTGATGGCGTCGATCCTTGGCGCCTTCTGCATTTTTGCTGGCTCGGCAACGGCGGCATCAGTCGATCTAAGTAGTTGGACTGCTGAGTCCTACAGCTCCGTCTCCGGTTTTCCGGCGGGTTCTTGGTCTGTTGCGTCAGGCGGCGGCAGTGTCTATCAATCCCAAAATGGACAACCTACTTTCTTTTATAGTGACTTCAATTCCTTCGGTACCAGCGTTACCGGAAAAATTAGCGTTAGCGGTAGCGATGATGATTTCATCGGTTTTGCATTGGGATTCAGACCAGGCGATTCAGCTAATACGGCCGCCGACTATTTGCTGATCGATTGGAAGCGGGGCACACAAACTTTTGATTTTGGCACCCCGTCGAGTTCGGGGGGTGGGTCCGCTCCTGCCGGCCTAGCGGTTTCCCGGGTGACAGGAGTACCCGATGCGGATGAGTTCTGGCAGCACGATAATCTGACAGGCACGCCGGCCGGAAGTGGGCTTACAGAACTAGCACGCGCCTCGACCTTGGGCAGTACGGGTTGGTCTGGTAGCACAGAATACAAATTCTCCTTTGATTTCGGCCCAAATAATCTGGTCGTCAAAGTAGACGACGTTGAGCAATTCAATCTATCCGGCAGTTTTTCTGATGGGCGGCTCGCGTTCTATAATTTTTCTCAAGCGGGCGTTACATACTCAGCATTTACAGTCGACACCGGTTCGTTTCCGGCGCCGGTTCCCGAGCCCGAAATCTACGCGATGATGGGTCTCGGCCTTGGCCTGCTTGGTTGGGTGGGACGCAGGAAAAGATTGCAAGCCGCGTAACACGCATCACTCACATCAACCCCGCTTCGGCGGGGTTTTTGTTTGGCACCGCCATGTCCGCTTTGGGTCGGTTTCCGCCCCTTGCTCGATAGTCGCAAACCGGCCAGAGCCGGTCGCTCCGATGCTGACCGCGGCGGGGACTCACCTCGCGCAAGAGCCGACGGTGCGAGAGCACGCGGTCAGCATTCAATTGTTGAATTCGGTGGAGATTGCCAGGTTTCGCCTCGCGGCGTAATTTATAGAGATGAACCCCATAGAGTCCAGTCTAAAAACGTTCCTTGAGGACATTCGACCCATCTTGAAGCTCACCCGCATCAAAACGGTCAAGCGTATTCATAGGAAGTACCGAGCCGCGGATGGAAGGCCTTCTGGGTCGGAGGGGCCGAGAAACATTACGAACAAGGAAGATTCGTTACATAAATCACTGCAGCGCGCGTGGCCTGAAATCGCGAAGCGGGCGACTTTTCGTGCCTTGGAAGATGCGCTCTTGCATGACCCACTCAATCGGTTTAGACGAGCGCATGATGGCAATCATCTCCCGTTTCAATATGTTGTGCAAAAAATGCTTTCTGCGTCGATGCAAATTCGTGGAAATGCAATCAAAGTCGATCAACGCGTGGCATATCAAGCTCTGTTGGCGATCGGCAGACTCCATAGCGGGAAGGAAATCGAATTTACCGTGGCGGTCGAATTAAGCGGAGTCAAGCTGCGTTCTAAATCGCTACCCTTACCCGACGACACAATACTTTATCGAAATACACAGGCAGAGCAGAACCAACGCAAGGACTTTGAATTTCGCCGCAATCCTCATTTTGGTCCATTCTTTAAGGGGTATGAAACAGAGATTAGGGGGGCGATCATGGTCCCGCTAGACCACTCACGGAAGGATTACGAGCAGCGCCCCACTAACGATGCTACGCGGATGGTTAACAACAAATTTCGTGGGATTGTTTATGCGCTTCTCTTGGGTTTCCCCGGCCGCGCGGGAGCTGGCGCGTGTGAGATTCAAGCGAGGTATAGAGAAACCACCAGCAACCGTTTTGATATGGCCATATCGGGTAAGTCGTCTCTTCCAATCGTTTGGATGAGCCTTGGCAAGCGGGACATACCGAGGCTGCATAAAGCCTACGATATTGTTTTTGGTGATTCTTCAGTGGATCGTGTTCTATACCGTGCGTTGAATCGATTTATTTTGGGACGCACTCGCTCCGATGAGGTGGATAAATTAGTTGATTACGTCATTGCATGGGAATCAATTCTCTTGACTTTGCGCGCGAAGGAAGCGAAGGAAGAATTGTCGTATCGATTTCGACTAAATGGCGCGTTGCTATTGTCTTTCTCGCAAAGAAATCGTGACCGGTACGCCCTTCTCTCAAAGATGCGTCACGCTTACGCCATGCGATCGACAATCGTTCACGGCGGGACGGACGAGTCTATTGAGCGAGACTTGAAGAAGAGTGGATTCGGAAGCCTTGCCGGTGTGTGTAATTTTCTTGAACAAGGCTTTCGTGACGTCGTATTTTGGTTGACGACCATAGAGCCGATGGCGCGTCCGTACATTGCTGAGAACGGGTGGGAAAGACTGCATTGGGCATGAAAAAGCGCAATGCCATATAACCCGGATCAACTCTGCTTGGGCAAAACTTTATGTTTTGGCAATGTCCGCTGTGGGTTGTGGATTCAACTGATCGAAGCAACAGATTGGCTAAATCGTTCTGCTGGGGTTTCATAGTCTAGCGTTTTTCTTGGCCGCTCATTTAACCGCCGAGCCGCCGCATTCAGCTCCGCCTGTGAGTAAACCGACAGATCCGTCCCTTTCGGGAAGTACTGCCTCAGCAGTCCGTTGGTGTTCTCGTTGGAACCGCGTTGCCAAGGATTCTGAGGATCACAGAAGTAGACTTTGATATCGGTCGCCAATGTGAAGCGCTTGTGGTCGGCCATCTCTTTGCCCCTATCCCAAGTCAGTGATTGGTAGAGTTCATGCGGTAACTTGCGGGCATTTTTGATCAGCGCGTTGATAACCGTCTCGGTATCTTTTCTGTCGACCTTCACCAGCATCGCATAGCGTGTATGACGTTCGACGAGGGTCGCAATCTGGCTGTTCTTGCTACCGAACAGCAGGTCACCTTCCCAGTGGCCCGGCACCGCCCGATCTTCAACTATGGCCGGACGCTCGCTGATCGATACCGTGTCAAGAATTCTGCCGTGATCGTCAGTCTTCTGAGTGTGATGGCGCGAACGGCGCATTGCTCGTGTGCGCCTCAAATGCCCCAACAGTTCCTTTTTCAGAGCGCCACGGGCCTGAATGAAGAGGCTGCGATAGATGGTCTCGTGTGACACTTGGTAGCTCTCGTCGCCCGGGTAATTACGCCGCAGCCACCCAGCAATCTGCTCCGGCGACCACTGCATTTGGAGCCTGTCTGCCACAAGGTGTGCCAAGGTTCTGTTCTTCGCCAGTTTACAGGTCTTGGGGCGACGGCCTCGATCCCAAGCAGCTTGATCAGCAAGACTCGCCCGGTAGCATTCCTGGCCACCATTGCGCTTGATCTCGCGGCTGACAGTGGAGGGTACGCGCCCGAGTGACGTTGCGATCGAACGGATTGAGTGACCTGCAACCACGGCGCGCGAGATCTCTTCTCGTTCGGCCAAGGTCAGCGCCAATCCAGAACGAGATCGTTGCTTCGGCCGTATCCCGCCGGTCTCTGCCAATATCCGTTGTATCGATGAATGGTTTCGATCAAATAGCTCTGCGATACGCTGGAGAGACTCACCTTTCCTCCAGCGCTCCCACATGAGCGCCTTTTGACTTTCCGTGTAATAAATCCTCGGTCTTTGCTTCATCTGCAACACTCCTTCTGCTTACGCAGTATCTATAGTGTGTTGCATCCACCGGTTGAAACCGCAGTCGATAGGGGCCGGATATATAGCTCAAAAAACATCCTGCTGTGCCCTGCCAAGGCTCAATCTCATTCTGACTTCCAGCAAGAAAACAGCTTACTTGCGCTTACAAACTGCTGAGCACCATCCCCCACTTCGAGTCCGGTCGGTGTAAAAGCGGCTTCGGCGCGGCGTTGAGCGCCGCCCAGGTCGTCGAAGTGATGTTGAGAAGCACCGGTTTGCCGAACTCCGCTTCGAGGATCGGCACCGCGTGGATCGCGAACCACAGGCCGCCGGGCAGCAGCAGCGCCTGGGCTTCGGGTGCGGCGGCGAGGGCGGCACGGCCCAGTTCCAGCGCCAGTTCATGGTCGGCCAGCGGGCTCGATACCTTGTTCTGATCCAGAGAGCGGCCTTGCGCACGCAGTGACACGACTTCGATACCGGCTTCCTTCAGGTAATTCGTCAGCGCGGTGTTGACGTTTTCCGGCCAGCGCGTCGCCAACGCCAGTTTGGTGACGCCGAAGTGCTGCAGCGTCGCGATATGCGCCTCAAGGTCGGTGTCGCAGGGAATGCCGGTGCGTTGCGCGCCTTCGTCGAGGATTTCGCGCATCTTTTTGCGGCCTAGTACCGAGGCCACCGGCACACCGCTCAAAGAGATGCGATCGACGTTTTTCTTTTTCAGTAAATCAAAGGCTTTCCACAGCGCCGGCAGTTCGGTTTCGACCGCAGCGAGGCTGTATTCCTTCAGGTTCAGACCCGTGGTGACCAGCATCATGCCGTCCGGGGCGACGCGGTAGAACTGGTAGGCGTCCATGTCGGTGTAGAGGTGGGGGATGACGTAACCGAGGTGCAGCCACGGGCTGACAATGCTCATTGCAGGAACTCCCTGTGCGGTGGTGTGTCGAGGCGCCGATGTTGAATTTAGGTACATTTCCGGGGAGCATTATCCATGAATGCGCCGCGGCTCTCCCATGAGGGCCGGTTTCGGCTATCCTCGCGGTTCCCTTTCGATCAACCTTTTCCAGAAATCCGCAACATGGCCCAGTACGTATTTACGATGAACCGGGTGGGCAAGATCGTGCCCCCCAAACGCGTCATTCTCAAAAACATCTCGCTGTCGTTTTTCCCCGGCGCCAAGATCGGCGTGCTCGGCGTCAATGGCTCGGGCAAGTCCAGCCTGCTGAAGATCATGGCCGGCGTCGATACCGAGTTTGACGGCGAAGCGACGCCGATGCCAAATCTGAATATCGGCTTCCTGGAGCAGGAACCGCATCTGAATCCCGAACAGACCGTGCGTGAAGCGGTGGAAGAGGGACTGGGCGAGGTATTCAACGCGCAGAAAAAGCTCGACGAAATTTACGCCGCGTATGCCGAGCCTGATGCTGATTTCGACAAACTCGCTGCCGAGCAGGCGAAATACGAGGCTTTGCTGTCCAACGCCGGTGCCGACACCGGGCACCAACTCGAAATCGCCGCCGACGCGCTGCGCCTGCCGCCCTGGGATGCAAAAATCGACAAGCTGTCCGGTGGCGAAAAACGTCGGGTAGCCTTGTGCCGGTTGCTGCTGTCCAAGCCGGACATGCTGCTGCTCGACGAACCGACCAACCATCTTGATGCCGAAAGCGTCGACTGGCTGGAACAGTTCCTTTTCCGCTTCCCGGGCACCGTGGTCGCGGTGACCCATGACCGTTATTTCCTCGACAATGCGGCGGAGTGGATCCTTGAACTGGACCGCGGCTCCGGCATTCCGTGGAAAGGCAATTACAGTTCGTGGCTGGAACAGAAGCAGGACCGGCTGCAGAAGGAAGAGGCGACCGAATCGGCGAGACAGAAAGCGCTGAAAAAGGAACTCGACTGGGTGCGGCAGAATCCGAAGGGCCGCCAGGCGAAATCAAAGGCGCGGATTGCACGCTTCGAAGAACTGTCATCCTTCGACTACCAGAAACGCGCCGAGACGCAGGAGATTTTCATTCCCGTGGCCGACCGGCTCGGCGAAAGCGTGATCGAATTCAAGGATGTGTCCAAGGGTTACGGCGACCGCCTGCTGATCGACAAGCTGTCGTTTGCGATTCCGCCGGGCGCCATTGTCGGCATCATCGGGCCCAACGGCGCTGGCAAATCGACCATATTCCGCATGATTTTCGGCAAGGAAAAGCCGGACTCCGGCGAGATCGTCATCGGCTCGACGGTGAAGCTGGCGATGGTCGACCAGTCACGCGAGTCCCTGCCCGATGACAAGACGGCATGGGAAGCGATTTCCGGCGGACTCGACATCATCAACGTCGGCAAATTCGAAATGCCGTCACGCGCCTATCTCGGCCGTTTCAATTTCAAGGGCCAGGACCAGCAGAAAAAGGTCGGCACCCTGTCCGGTGGTGAACGCGGCCGGCTGCATTTGGCACATACGCTGTTGACGGGCGCCAACGTCTTGCTGCTCGACGAACCGTCCAATGATATCGACGTTGAAACGCTGCGCGCGCTGGAAGATGCGCTACTTGAATTCGCCGGCTGCGTGCTGGTGATTTCGCACGATCGCTGGTTCCTTGATCGTATCGCCACCCACATCCTCGCCTTCGAGGGTGATTCGCAGGCGGTGTTTTTCTCCGGCAACTACCAGGAATACGAAGCCGACAAACGTAAGCGCCTGGGTGAAGAGGGCGCCAAGCCCAAACGCCTGCGGTTCAAACCGCTGAAGGGCTGAGGTATCAAAAGCCTAATAATGAATAAGTATTTGTTTTTATTGATTTTTTAGATTATCCGCAGCGGCCGGATCCGGTCGCTTTTTTCGTTTATTTAGCCCCGTCCTGCATAAGGCATGTTGGTCGCCATCACCATCAGGTGATAGATGTTCACGCCCGGCGGCTGGTTGGCCATGAACAGTACGGAGCGCGCGACGTCTTTGACGTCGATCATCGGTTCGGCCTTGATTGCGCCGTCCGCCTGCTTGACGCCCTTGGACATGCGTGCGGCCAGTTCCGTCATTGCATTGCCGACATCCACCTGGCAACAGGCAACGCCGTATTTGCGGCCATCGAGGGACATGGTGCGTGTCAGTCCGCTGACGCCGTGTTTGGATGCGGTATAAGGTGCGGAATCCGGGCGCGGCGCGTGTGCCGAGATGGACCCGTTGTTGATGATGCGGCCGCCCTGAGGTGTCTGTGCCTTCATTACCCGGAACGCCGCCTGTGCGCAGAGAAAAGATCCGGTCAGGTTGGTGTCGACGACCGCTTTCCATTTGTCGTACGGCAGGTCTTCGAAGGGCACGCCGGGTGCGTTCTGGCCGGCGTTGTTGAACAGGGCGTCCACCCGCCCGAAACGTTTGACGGTCTGTTCGAACAATGCAGCGACGGATTGCGGATCGCTGACGTCGCAGGCGATCGCGACGCCGCGCGCCTTGTCTGCGCCGGCTTCGGCAAGCGCTTCGTCGATCATTGCCTGGCGCCGTCCGGTAAACACGACATTCCATCCGTCCTGCAGGAAGGCGAGGGCGGTGGCTTTGCCGATGCCGCTGCCGGCGCCGGTGATCACTGCAGTTTTGGGTGTGCTCATGCCGGTAATCCTCCGAAGAAATTTTCTATTTGGCCCATGAATCGCGCAGCGTGACCGCGCGGTTGAACACGGGTGCCTGTGGTTTTGAGTCGCGGCTGTCGGCAATGAAATAACCGTGGCGTTCAAACTGGAAACGTGCGCCAGGCTGTACATCACGCAGCGCCGGCTCCAGTTGCGCCGTCACGGTTTTGTGCGAATCCGGATTCAGGTCGAGCAGGAAATCCCGCTCGCCGGCACCCGGATGCGCCTCGCGGAACAGGCGGTCATAAAGCCGGACTTCGGTGGCGCAGGCCTGTGTCGTGCTGACCCAGTGAATATTGCCTTTGACTTTGACCGTTTCGGCGCCCGGCGTGCCCGATTTGGTTTCGGGCAGGTATTCACAATGGACAGCGGTGATCCGGCCCGCAGCATCTTTTTCACAGCCGGTGCATTTGACGACATATCCATAACGCAGGCGCACGTTGTTGCCCGGGAACAGGCGGAAAAAGCCCTTGGGCGGGGTCTCGGCAAAATCCTCGCGTTCGATCCACAGTTCGCGCGTCAGCGGCAGCACGCGTTTGCCGAGTTCCGGCTTTTGCGGATGGTTGGGCGCAAAACAGTCTTCCTGCTGACCTTCTGGGTAATTGCTGATGACCAGTTTCACCGGGTCAAGTACGGCGATGCGGCGTTCGGCGACTTCATTCAGATGTTCGCGCATGCAGTCCTCGAGCACCGAATAATCGATCCACGAATCGGCTTTGGAGACGCCGATGCGTTCGGCGAAGCGGCGGAAACCCTCGGGCGTGTAACCGCGGCGGCGTGCGCCGGCGAGAGTGGGCAGGCGCGGATCGTCCCAGCCGGTGACATGTTTTTCATCGACCAGCTGGATCAGCTTGCGTTTGGACAGCACGACATAAGTCAGGTTGAGTCGCGCAAATTCGATCTGCTGCGGCAGGGGCCGCGCCAGCAGGCCGCCGTCGGCGAGTTTGCCCAGCAGCCAGTCGTAAAACGGCCGCTGGTCTTCGAATTCCAGCGTGCAGAGCGAATGCGTGATCTGTTCCAGCGCATCCTCGACCGGATGCGCGTAGGTGTACATCGGGTAGATGCACCAGGCGTCACCGGTGCGGTGGTGCGTGGCCTTGCGGATGCGGTAGATGGTCGGATCACGCAGGTTGATGTTGGGCGAGGCGATGTCGATTTTCGCGCGCAGCACCATCGAGCCCTCGGCATGTTTGCCGGCGCGCATTTCGCGGAAACGGGCGAGGGATTCTGAGGTCGGGCGGTCGCGCCACGGTCCGGGACGGCCGGGCTGGGTCAGTGTGCCGCGGTTGGCGCGCATTTCTTCCGCGCTTTGTTCATCCACGTAGGCGTGGTTCGCGGTGATCAGGTATTCAGCCGCTTCGTACATGAAATCGAAATAGTCACTGGCGAAATACATATTCGGGCCCCAGTCGAAACCCAGCCATTGCACGGCATCCTGGATCGAGTCGACGTATTCCTGCTCTTCTTTTTCCGGGTTGGTGTCGTCGAAACGCAGGTGGCAGGCGCCGCCGTAATGCAGTGCAAGGCCGAAATTGAGGCAGATCGATTTGGCGTGGCCCAGATGCAGGTAACCATTGGGTTCCGGCGGGAAACGGGTGCGGATTTTTGCTGAGTCTGCAGCTGCGCCAGCGTGGGTCCGCGCCGGTCCCGGTTTGCCGCCCCAGGTACGGCTGGTGTACCGGCCTGCCGCGAGATCAGCTTCGATGTGGCTGCGGATGAAATTAGAGGTGGATGCGGCAGCCGGATCGGCGCCTGACTTCGCTGTTTTGGACATGCTGCTCAAACGGTTTCTGGATGAGGGGGCATTTTACCCCTTGATGCATGTTATGCCGCCGTGATCAGCGTTTTCCGAGGTAAGACGTGGGCAGTGCGCGTTCGACCGCACGTTTGCCGTTGCGGGACAAGCGCCATCCACGCGCCCGCGGCCGGTTGGACACCGCACGCAACAGCCGGTCGCCGATGAAATGCAGGGCGACGCCGTCGTCGGCAGCGTAACCTTCGGCAATTTTGCCGCCGGCCACCAGCCGCTGGTAGGTCGGCCGGCGCAGTGCTTCGCTGTCGTAATGCGGGCAATTGCTGCCGGACAGAAATCCGAGTCCATCGAGCGCGGTCAGCGGCCCGGCAATCGAATCGGTGATGCCCTGCTCAAACCAGCAGATCGAGCCGGCGCTCCAGCCGCCGAGCACGACACCGCGCTGCCAGGCTGTGCGCAAATGAATATCCAGGCCCCAGTCACGCCATACCGCAAGCATGCTGCGGGTGTTGCCGCCGCCGACAAAAATTGCGTCCTGCCCGAGCACGAAGGATTCGAGGTCGCGCGGCGTGCGCGCGAATAGCGGCAGGTGCGTTGGTGTGCAGCTGAACTGGCTCAGGCCGGCATAAAAGCGCAGCCGCCCG
>Ga0209391_10002257_pt1 | contig 10105 bp, 12 predicted proteins | sample PPLLak3March2015_FD_187246 | JGI IMG/M metagenome (GOLD analysis project Ga0209391, IMG submission 187246) | Freshwater sediment microbial communities from Prairie Pothole Lake near Jamestown, North Dakota, USA - PPLs Lake P7 Core (1) Depth... | ecosystem: Environmental > Aquatic > Freshwater >... | reverse complement strand
CATCGGTGTCGACGACGTGCGGGCCAGCGCCACGCCCGAGGCCAAGCTCGCCGCAGTGACGTCGGCGCAGGCCGCCGGCCAGCGCGTGGCGATGGTCGGTGACGGCATCAACGACGCGCCGGTGCTGGCGCGCGCCGACGTCTCGCTGGCGATGGGGCAGGGTGCGCTGGTCTCGCGCAGCCAGGCCGACGCGGTGATCGCGTCCAACCGGCTCGGCGACCTCGTGCGTGCCCGCCGCACGGCGCAGCAGGCGTTGCGCATCGTGCGCCAGAATTTCGTCTGGGCCGGCTCCTACAACGCCCTTTGCATCCCGCTGGCCCTGGTAGGCTGGCTGCCGCCGTGGGCGGCGGGGCTGGGCATGGCGGCCAGCTCCATGATCGTCGTCTTCAACGCCCTGCGCGCGGCGCGTTGAGAGGCAGGGACGACGCCTTGGACAGCCTTTACCTGCTCATCCCGCTGTCCGTGGTGCTGGTGCTGGCGATACTTGCCGTATTCGCCTGGGCCCTGCATGGCGGACAGTTCGAGGACCTGGAGTCCGAGGCTGAACGTATCCTGACAGACGAGGTCGGGTCGCTTGACTCCGGTCAAGCCCCGGAGCAAAAGCAGCGCGAACAATCGCGCGGTTCGAATTGACGAAGAGGAGAAGCTCTATGGCAAGCAGTGCAGCAATGGCCATGCCCGCCGCCACCGCGAGGCAGACCGACGGTGTCTACACCGATACGGCCGTGCGGCTGTTCGCGCTGGCGGCCGTGGTCTGGGGGGTCGTCGGCATGCTGGTGGGCGTGATCATCGCCGCCCAGCTGACCTGGCCGCAGCTCAATTTCGGCATCCCCTGGCTCAGCTACGGCCGGCTGCGCCCGCTGCACACCAACGCCGTGATCTTCGCCTTCGGCGGCAGCGTGCTCTTCGCCACCGCCTACCACGTCGTGCAGCGCACCTGCCAGACGCGGCTCTTCATGCCCGGGCTGGCTCTCTTCACCTTCTGGGCCTGGCAGATCGTTATCGTGGCGGCGGCGATCTCGCTGCCGCTGGGCATGACGCAGGGCAAGGAGTATGCCGAACTGGAGTGGCCGATCGACCTGCTGATCGCCGTCGTCTGGGTCTCGTACGCGATCGTGTTCTTCGGCACCATCGGCATCCGCAAGGTGCGCCACATCTACGTTGCCAACTGGTTCTTCGGCGCCTTCATCATCGCGGTGGCGCTGCTGCACATCGTCAACAGCGTGGCCATCCCGGCCAGCCTGACGAAGAGCTACTCGGCCTACTCCGGCGTGCAGGACGCCATGATCCAGTGGTGGTACGGCCACAACGCGGTGGGCTTCTTCCTCACCGCCGGCTTCCTGGGCATCATGTACTACTACATCCCCAAGCAGGCCGAGCGCCCGATCTACAGCTACCGGCTGAGCATCGTGCACTTCTGGGCGCTGATCTTCACCTACATGTGGGCCGGCCCGCACCACCTGCACTACACCGCGCTGCCTGACTGGGCACAGAGCATCGGCATGATCTTCTCGCTGGTGCTGCTGGCGCCCAGCTGGGGCGGCATGATCAACGGCATCATGACGCTCAGCGGCGCCTGGCACAAACTGCGCGACGACCCGATCCTGAAGTTCCTCATCGTCAGCCTGTCGTTCTACGGCATGAGCACGTTCGAGGGTCCGATGATGTCGATCAAGACCGTCAATGCGCTGAGCCACTACACCGACTGGACCGTCGGCCACGTGCACAGCGGCGCGCTGGGCTGGGTCGGCCTCATCAGCATGGGCGCGCTGTACTACCTGATCCCGCGCCTGTTCGGCCGCACCACGATGCACAGCGTGAAGGCGATCGAGTTGCACTTCTGGATCGCCACCATCGGTATCGTGCTCTACATCGCCGCGATGTGGATTGCCGGCGTCATGCAGGGCCTGATGTGGCGCGCCGTCAACCCTGACGGCACCCTGGTCTACACCTTCGTCGAGAGCGTCAAGGCCACCTTCCCGTACTACGTCGTGCGCCTGCTCGGCGGACTGCTCTACCTCACCGGCATGCTGATCATGGCCTGGAACGTGGTGATGACGGTGAAGAGCGGCAAGGTCGCGCACGCGCCGATCCCGGCCGTCGCCGCGGCGCACGCCTGAAGCGCGGCAGGAGAACGAGAAAATGGCAACTACGCACAAGCCCGGTGGTCACGAGAGGATCGAGACCAGCAATTTCCTGATGATCGTGCTGATCCTGCTGGCGGTGGCGGTGGGCGGCATCGTCGAGATCGTGCCGCTGTTCTTCCAGCGCTCGACCACGCAGCCGGTGGAAGGCCTCAAGCCCTACACGCCGCTGCAACTGGCCGGGCGCGACATCTACACCCGCGAGGGCTGCTACAACTGCCACTCGCAGATGGTGCGGCCGTTCCGGTCCGAGTCGCTGCGCTATGGACCGCACTCGGTGGCCGGCGAGTTCGTCTATGACCACCCCTTCCAGTGGGGCAGCAAGCGCACCGGCCCCGACCTGCACCGGGTCGGTGGCAAGTACAGCGACGAGTGGCACAGCCTGCACCTGGCCGACCCGCGTTCGCTGGTGCCGGAATCCAACATGCCGGCCTATCCGTGGTTGCTGGAAGCGAGCGTCGACACCGACGGCATGGCGCCGCGCATGCGCGCCCTGCGCAGCGTCGGCGTGCCCTACAGCGACGCCGAGATCGCCGGTGCCGCCGAAGCCGTCAAGGGCCGCACCGAGATGGAGGCCCTGATCGCCTACCTGCAGGTGCTGGGCACCGCGCGCAAATAGGAGCCGTCGCCGTGGACGTCAACACCATCCGCATCGCCGTCACCGTGTCCGGCCTGGTGCTTTTCCTCGCCCTCGTGCTGCACACCTGGAGCCGCGGCCGCAGGGCCGACCACGAGGCCGCCGCGATGCTGCCGTTTTTGGGTGAAGCCGGCGAAGCCGAGACACCGGTCCGCCAAGGAGAATCCAAGTGAGCGATTTCGTGCACAGCGGCTGGGGGCTGTTTGTCGCCATCACCACCGTCCTCAGCCTCGTCTTCTGCCTGGCGCTGCTGATCGTCGCCAGCCGCCGCAAGGTGATGGCGACGGACAATACGACCGGCCACGTCTGGGACGAGGACCTGCGCGAGATGAACAACCCGCTGCCGCGCTGGTGGATGTGGCTTTTCGTCATCACCGTCGTCTTCGCCGCGGTCTACCTGGCCTTCTACCCGGGCCTGGGCAGCTTTGCCGGCATGCTGAAGTGGACCAGCGTCGGCCAGTACGAGGCCGAGCAGGACAGGGCCCGCGCCGCCATGCAGCCGGTCTACGCCAAGTATGTGGCGATGAGCGCCGAACAGCTGGCGCAGGAGCCGGCGGCGATGGGTATCGGCCAGCGCTTGTTCCTCAACAATTGCGCCCAGTGCCACGGTTCCGACGGCCGCGGCAGCCTGGGCTTCCCCAACCTGGCCGACCAGGACTGGCTGGGCGCGGGCACGCACGACTACGCCAAGTCCGTGATCACCGAGGGCCGCGTCGGCGTGATGCCGCCGATGGCCGCCGCGGTGGGCACGAGCGAGGACGTGCGCAATGTCGCGAACTATGTGCTGAGCCTGTCGGGCAGCGCGCACAACAGCGTCGCGGCGCAACTGGGCAAGGGCAAGTTCGGCGTCTGCGCCGCCTGCCACGGCGCCGACGGCAAGGGCAATGCGCAACTGGGTGCCCCCAACCTCACCGACAAGGTCTGGCTCCACGGCTGGGGTGAGCAGGCCATCGTCAATATCGTGACGCAGGGCAAGACGAATGCGATGCCGGCGCAGGGCCGCCTGCTCACGCCCGAGCAGGTCCATGTGCTCGGCGCCTATGTGCTGAGCCTGTCGAAGCCGACACGCATCGCGGGCAACTGAAGCGCGTGCTGCAGACGAAGAAGACCGCGGTGCCCGCCGCCCCCGCCGCCGTCGGCGGCGGTGAGGACCGGCGCGAAGCCGTGGTCTCGATGTATCAGGCGCAGAGGAAGATCTACGCCCGTGCCGTCTCGGGCTGGTTTGCGGGCTGGCGGTGGGCCTTCGTCTGGGCCACGCAGCTGATCTTCTACGGCCTGCCGTGGCTGGAGTGGAATGCCCGCCAGGCGGTGCTGTTCGACCTCGGCGCGCGCCGCTTCTACATCTTCGGGCTGGTGCTCTACCCGCAGGACTTCATCTACCTGACGGGACTGCTGATCGTCGCCGCCTATTCGCTGTTCCTGTTCACCGCCGTGGCTGGTCGCCTGTGGTGCGGCTTCGCCTGCCCGCAGACGGTCTACACCGAGATCTTCATGTGGGTCGAACGCAAGCTCGAGGGCGACCGTGCCCAGCGCATGCGGCTGGACGCATCGCCCTGGGGCGCCAACAAGCTGCTGCGCAAGGGCGGCAAGCAGCTGGCCTGGATCGCCATCGGGCTGTGGACCGGCTTCACCTTCGTCGGCTACTTCACGCCCATCCGCAGCCTGGCGGTTTCGGCGTCGACGCTGGGCTTCGGCCCCTGGGAGTGGTTCTGGATCTGCTTCTACGGCTTCGCGACCTACGGCAACGCCGGCTGGATGCGCGAGCAGGTGTGCAAATACATGTGCCCCTATGCGCGCTTCCAGAGCGCGATGTTCGACAAGGACACGCTGATCATCACCTACGACGACGAGCGCGGCGAACCGCGCGGCTCGCGCAGCCGCAAGGCCGACCCCAAGGCGGCCCGGCTGGGGGATTGCGTCGACTGCGGCCTGTGCGTCCAGGTCTGCCCCACCGGCATCGACATCCGCAAGGGCCTGCAGTACGAGTGCATCGGCTGCGCGGCCTGCATCGATGTCTGCAACGGCATCATGGAGCGCATGGAATACCCGAAGGGTCTCATCCGCTACGACACGCAGAACGGCATGGCGCAGCACCTGAACCGCTCGCAGTTGCTGCGGCGTGCACTGCGGCCGCGGGTGCTGGTCTATGCCTCGGTGCTGGTGCTGATCCTCGTCGCGCTGGGCACCAGCCTGGCGCTGCGCTCGCCGTTCAAGGTCGACGTCGTGCGCGACCGCGGTGCGCTGGCGCGGCTGGTCGAGGACGGCTGGATCGAGAATGTCTACCGCCTGCAGTTGATGAATACCACAGAGCAACTGCAGCGCTACCGCATCCGTGCCGCGGGCCTGCCCGGCCTGCAGACCGATCTGGGCGACACCGTCGTCGCCGTCGATCCTGCCGCCACGCGCTGGGTACCGCTGGCGGCACGCGTGCCGCCCGAGGCGGCCGCCACTGCTGGCCGCGGTTCGCACGCCATCGAATTCACCGTCGAACGCATCGAGGACAGCGCGGCCGACGCGCCCCGCACCGTCGTCGAGCGATCCACTTTCGTGGTGCCCCGTTGAGTCCAAGCCGATGATCCGGCACCGCTTCCCGAAGGAGTCGACCATGACCTTGCCCGCAGCTCCCGTCACCGTGGACTCGCCGCCCTGGTGGCGCCTGCCCATCGTCTGGATGGTGATCGGCGGCCCCGCCGTCGTTGTGGTGGCCGGCTTTGCCACCCTGGGCATCGCGCTCACCCACCCCGACCCCGTCATCTCGTCACCCGCGTCGGCCAGCGCCTCCGGCCAGCCCGCGGTGCAGGCGCGCAACCACGCCGCCACGCCGAGCCGCTGAGCCGGGGACGGCACCGTGAAGCGCCTGGCTCGCCGCGCCGCCACCATCGCCTGGCCTGCATTCCTGGGCGCCGGCGTGCTGGAGATGGCGGTGTTCGCCTTCGTCGACCCGACGACGCTCAGCCTGCCGGGCGGCGAGGCGCTGCCGCTTTCGGCGACCGCCGTCTATTCGATCGCCTTCTTCGTCTTCTGGGCAGCGGCGGCCGCAGCCTGCGCGCTGACGCTGCTGCTGGCGCAGGGAGCCGAGGATCTCAACATCCAGCCGCTGACCGGCAGCGGCTGAAATTCAACAGTTGCTGCCGTTGACCAGCGCCTGCAGCGCAGCGGCGTCGACGATCTCGATGTGGCGCTGCCGCACCTCGAGCAGGCCGTCGTCCTGGAAACGCGAGAAGGCCCGGCTCACCGTCTCGAGCTTGAGCCCGAGGTAGCTGCCGATCTCCTCGCGTGTCATGCGCAGGATGAGCGAGCTGCCGGAGAAGCCGCGTGCGCGCAGGCGCTGCGTCAGGTTCAACAGGAAGGCGGCCAGCCGTTCCTCGGCGCGCATGCTGCCCAGCAACAGCATGACACCGTGGTCGCGCACGATCTCGCGGCTCATGATGCGATGGAACTGGCGCTGCAGGTCCGACAGCTCGCGCGCCAGGTCCTCCAGCTGGTGATAGGGGATGATGCAGACATTGGCGTCTTCCAGCGCGATCGCGTCGCAGGTGTGGCGATCGGTGCCGATGCCGTCCAGGCCCAGCAGTTCGCCGCCCATCTGGAAGCCGGTGACCTGGTCGCGGCCGTCCTCGGAAGAGACGCTGGTCTTGAAGAAACCGGTGCGCACGGCGAAGAGCGACGCAAAGGCGTCGCCCGCGCGGTAGAGCGCGTCGCCACGGGGGACCGAACGGCGCGTGGCGACGATGGCGTCGAGCCGGTCCATCTGCTCGGTGGACATGCCCACGGGCAGGCAGAGCTCACGCAGATTGCAGCTCGCACAGGCAACCTTGAACGGCTCCAGGCGGATGGCGTGCGTCATCGGTTGCATGTCGGGGCAGGGGGTCACGCTGGCTGTCGATGGCCGCGAGTATCGCGCATCCTCGGGGCGGCATACACAGGTGCTGGCAAACCCGCACCGGCAGCAGACCCCCCTGCCGTGGCGGCCGTCCCGGTTGTTTAAGATCAAGGCCGTAGCAACGCAGACGGGCACATTAGCGCCATGATCCAAGCTGTCATCACGCATCCGGAAGCCGGTCTGAGCGAGGCGCAGTTGCGCAGCCTCGACGTTCCCGGTCCGCGCTACACGTCCTACCCCACCGCCGACCGCTTCGTCGAGGCCTTCGGGCCGGCCGAATACAAGCAGGCGCTGCGCCAGCGCGCCGAAGGCGCGGTGGTCGGCGGCGGCATGCCGTTGTCGCTCTACGTGCACGTGCCCTTCTGCGAATCGCTGTGCTACTACTGCGCGTGCAACAAGATCATCACCAAGCACCACAGTCGCGGCCGCGAATACCTGGGCCTGCTGGCGCGCGAGATCGAACTGCATGTCGCCGAACTGGGCCGCGGGCAGGGTCTGTCGCAGTTGCACCTGGGCGGCGGCACGCCGACCTTCCTGTCGGACGAGGAACTGTCCGAGCTGATGGCGCTGGTGCGACAGGGCTTCCGCATCCTGCCTCAGTGCGAGACCTCGATCGAGGTCGATCCGCGCACCGCCACCAAGGACCGCCTGCGCCACCTCGTCGAACTCGGCTTCAACCGCATCAGCTTCGGTATCCAGGACTTCGACCCCGAGGTGCAGGCCGCGGTGCACCGCATCCAGCCCTTCGACAGCGTGCAGGAACTGGTGGCCGAGGCGCGCGCGCTGCGTTTCGAGTCGATCAACGCCGACCTCATCTACGGCCTGCCCAGGCAGACGCCGGAGTCGTTTCGCCGCACCATCGCCCAGGTGGCCGAACTGCGGCCGACGCGCATCGCGCTCTACGCCTACGCCCACCTGCCGCAGCGCTTCAAGCCGCAGCGGCGCATCGTCGCCGCCGAACTGCCCACCGGCGAGCAGCGCGTGCAGATGCTCGGCAACGCGCTGGCCGGCTTCATCGGCAACGGCTACGTCTACATCGGCATGGACCATTTCGCGCTGCCCACCGACGCGCTGGCGGTGGCCAAGCGGCAGGGCCGGCTGCACCGCAATTTCCAGGGCTACACGACGCAGCCCGACTGCGACCTCATCGGCCTCGGCGTATCGGCCATCGGCCGTGTCGGCGCCACCTACAGCCAGAATGCCAAGACGCTGGCCGAGTACGAGGACGCACTGGCGCAGGGCGAACTCCCGGTGGTGCGCGGCCTGGCGCTGACGCGCGACGACCTGCTGCGCCGCAGCGTCATCATGGCGCTGATGTGCCAGGGCCGGGTCGAGTACGAGTCGATCGAACTCGCGCACCTGATCAACATGCGCGAGACCTTCGCCAGCGAATTCGAGCGCCTCAAGCCCTTGCAGGAAATGGGGCTCGTCGAGGTCAACGACCAGGCGATCCAGGTCACGCCCACCGGCTGGTTCTTCGTGCGCGCGGTGGCCATGACCTTCGACCGCCACCTGCAGGCGGACAAGGTGCGCGAACGCTTCTCGCGCATCATCTAGCGTGGACGCCGCGCTGATCGGCAGCGCCGCGCTGCTCGGTCTGGCCGGGGCGCCGCATTGCACGGCGATGTGCGGTGCGCCTTGCGCCGCGGCGATCGGCCGGGCAGGGGGGGCGCCGGCGACGCTGGCCTTCCACGTCGCGCGGGTGGCCAGTTATGCGGTGGCGGGAGCCGTCGTGGCTTCGGCAGTGGGTGCACTGGCGACGCTGTCCCAACTGAGCCCTGCACTGCGGCCGCTGTGGACGGGGCTGCACGCGCTCGCGTTCTCGCTCGGCCTGTGGCTGCTGTGGACCGGGCGCCAGCCGGGCTGGATGGCATCGCTGGGCCGCGCGCCTCGGCCTGCCGGCACGCCTGCCGGCTGGCGACCGGTGCGCGGGCCGGCCCGCGCGGCGCTGGCCGGTGGGCTCTGGGTCGGCTGGCCCTGCGGGCTGCTCCAGGGAGCGCTGCTGGTGGCGTCGATGACCGGCAGCGCCGTGGCGGGCGCCGGCGCGATGGCCGCATTCGCCGCGGCGTCGTCCCCAGGGCTGCTGCTCGCCCCGTGGCTGTGGCAGAAGATGTCGGGAAGCGGAGACGCCGCGGTGCGCGAGCGCTGGGCGGTGCGCGCCGCAGGCGGCCTGCTCGCCGCTGCCTCGGGCTGGGTGCTGACGCACGGCCTGTGGCACCAGGTCGCCGCCTTCTGCGCCACGCTTTGAGCGTCCCCAGGGCCGGAAACGAAAACGCCCGGCCAGGCCGGGCGCGTCGACGGGGTGCCGGAGCCGGCACCTCGAGCCAGGAGAATTACTTCTTGGCTTCTTCCTTCTTCGGCTCGGCCTTCTTCTCGGTCTTGGCATCGGCCTTCTTGGCGGGCGCGGCTGAAGCGGCTGCAGCCGGCGTGGCGGCGGTGGCTGCCGGGGCGGCGGCCTCCTTCTTCGGGTCGGCGGCGTAGGCCGCGGTAGTGGCAAAGGCGGCTGCAATCAGGGCGGCCAGGAGCTTGTTCATTTTTTCGTACCTTGTAAGTTTGTGTGGAACGTTACCGCCCGAACCTCGAGCGGCACCCAGCGAAACGCGGCGGCACGTCAGTCGGTTGACAGCAGGGGTGGCATAGAATTTCGGGCTTCCCAACCGACACGACCAGCCGTCGCTTAGCGGCCCGGCGCAGTGGAGACCACAGCCATGTACCAGCACATCAAGGTGCCCGCAGCCGGGCAGAAGATCACCGTCAATGCGGACTTCTCGCTGAACGTGCCCGACCAGCCGATCATTCCCTACATCGAGGGCGACGGCACCGGAATGGACATCACGCCGGTGATGCTGAAGGTGGTGGATGCGGCGGTGGCCAGGAGCTACGACGGCAAGCGCCGGATCCACTGGATGGAGGTCTATGCCGGCGAGAAGAGCACCAAGGTCTACGGCCCGGACGTCTGGCTGCCCGAGGAAACCCTGCACGCGGTGCGCGACTACGTGGTCTCGATCAAGGGTCCGCTGACGACGCCGGTGGGTGGCGGCATCCGCAGCCTGAACGTGGCGCTGCGCCAGGAACTAGACCTGTACGTCTGCCTGCGCCCGATCCAGTACTTCAAGGGCGTGCCCAGCCCGGTGAAGGAACCCGAGAAGACGAACATGGTGATCTTCCGCGAGAACTCGGAAGACATCTACGCCGGCATCGAATTCGAGGCCGAGAGCGACAAGGCGAAGAAGGTCATCAAGTTCCTGCAGGAGGAGATGGGGGTCAAGAAGATCCGTTTCCCCAACACCTCGGGCATCGGCATCAAGCCGGTCAGCCGCGAGGGCACCGAGCGCCTGGTGCGCAAGGCCATCCAGTACGCCATCGACAACGACAAGCCCAGCGTGACCATCGTGCACAAGGGCAACATCATGAAGTTCACCGAGGGTGGTTTCCGCGACT
>Ga0209391_10002255_pt1 | contig 10107 bp, 11 predicted proteins | sample PPLLak3March2015_FD_187246 | JGI IMG/M metagenome (GOLD analysis project Ga0209391, IMG submission 187246) | Freshwater sediment microbial communities from Prairie Pothole Lake near Jamestown, North Dakota, USA - PPLs Lake P7 Core (1) Depth... | ecosystem: Environmental > Aquatic > Freshwater >... | reverse complement strand
GTTCAAGGCCTTCCGGGAATTTGGCAGCGATGTGCCGCGCGCCCTGGCCCGCTTCAAGGAACTGCGACTGCCGCCGATGAAAAAGATCTGGGACGCCGCCAACGTCAGCCTGCGCTGGTACGAACACATGGACGAACGGATGAAGACGCTCACGCCCGTGGAGTTCGCCTACGACTACATGACCCGCACCGGCCGCGTGAGCCACGCCGAGCTCAAGCGCCGCGACCCGGGGCTGGCCGAGGCCTACGAGCAACTGCACCCCGAGGTGCTGGGCGCCGCCTGAGATTGCGGGCGCGCCCTGCAGCCTTCAGACCGGCGTCCGATGCCCGGCTGGAAATACTTCACTCTTGATAGCAAGGTATGTCCACACGATGCTGGGGACAGGCTATTTTTATTCAGAACATGGCCCCACAGAGCCCTTCACGCAGGCGCAGCCTCTCAGTCCAGCCACTTTTGAAGGAACTGGGCCGTGCCCATGGCCGGATCGAGCTGGTAGCCGGCGAAACCGGCGCGCCCATACAGGCGCAGCGCGCTGGCGTTGCCGGACAGCACCTCCAGCGTCAGCTTGCAGGCGCCTCGCGCACGCGCGATGCGCTCCACCTCGGCCAGCATGCGCTCGCCCACGCGCCGGCCCCGGTGGCTGGCCAGCACCACCACGTCGTGCACATTCACCAGCGGCTGGCAGGCAAAGGTGGAAAAACCCTCGAAGCAGTTGACCAAGCCTACGGGCTGGCCGGAGTCGCCGTCAGTGCCCTCGAACGCCAGCACGCTGAAGGCTTGTGCCCGGGCCGCAAGCTCGCGGACCAGGTGAACGCGGGAAAACTCCGAGAGCGGCGCACCGCCCCCGGCCGGATCGCGCGAATAGGCATCAAGCAGGCTCACCAGGGCGCGGCCGTGCACGGGATTGGCGTAATCGGCAGGGATGATCGTGAGCGGCGGCAAGTCGGACATGGGCGGGCCTGGTCGGGTCGGTGGATGGAGACGCTCGAGCGTAACGGAGAATGGCGCCATGACAGACCGGCGATGGCGCACCGTGGCAGCCCTGGGTTCCGCCCAGACGCTGGCGTGGGCGTCGTCGTATTACCTGCCGGCGATGCTGGCCGCGCCGATGGCCCGGGAGCTGGGTGTGACGACACCGACGGTGTTTGCGGCGTTCTCGCTGGCGCTGGTGGTCTCGGCCCTGCTGGGCCCCCTGGCCGGGCGCGCCATCGACCGCTGGGGCGGCCGCCCGGTGCTGCTGGGCACCAACCTGGTCTTCGCCGCCGGCCTGGCCCTGCTGGCGGCGGCGCAGGGTCCGCTGGGCCTGTTCGCGGCCTGGGTCGTCATCGGCATCGCCATGGGCTGCGGGCTGTATGAGGCCGCATTTTCCGCGCTGGTGCGCCTGTATGGCCCGGATTCGCGCAACGCCATCACCGGCATCACGTTGATCGCGGGCTTTGCCAGCACGGTGGGCTGGCCAATAACGACCTTGCTGGAACTGCAGTTCGGCTGGCGCGGCGCCTGCCTGACCTGGGCGGCCGTGCACCTGCTGGTGGGCCTGCCACTGAATGCGGCGCTGCCCGGCGTGGCCTCCGCGCGATGGCGGCCTGCGGATGTCACCGCGAAGGCTCGCGCGCCAGATAGCGATTCAATGCCGGATGAGTCCCCGCCGGGGGCGTCGAACCGGCGCGCAGGGATGCTGCTGGCCGCCACCTTCGCCATCGTCTGGTTCGTCAGCACCGCGATGGCCGCGCACCTGCCGCGCCTGCTCCAGGCCTGCGGCGTCGGCCTGGCCGCCGCGGTGGCGATCGGCGCGCTGGTGGGGCCAGCCCAGGTGGCAGGGCGCCTGCTGGAGTTCGGCGTGCTGCGCCGCCTGCATCCCCTGCTGTCGGCCCGGCTGGCGGTGCTGGCGCACCCGGTGGGCGCCATCGCGCTGCTGCTGGCCGGCGCGCCACTGGCGCCCCTGTTTGCCTTGCTGCATGGCGCGGGCAACGGCATCCTCACGATTGCCAAGGGCACGCTGCCGCTGGCGCTGTTCGGCCCGGTCGGCTATGGCGCGCGCCAGGGGCTGCTGATGGCGCCCTCACGCTTTGCCCAGGCGCTGGCACCGGTGTTGTTTGGCTTGTGCCTGGACCGCTGGGGCGCGGGCGCGCTGTGGGTCTCGACGGCGCTGGGTCTGGCGGCCTTTGGCCTGCTGATGCTGCTGCGCCACCGCCCGCCGGAAGGCTGAGCGCACGACTGCAGGAACGGCAAACGCGGGCAGAAAGCGGTATCCTCCTACGAGATTCACCCAACCGAGCGAAGCATGGACGGCTCCCGTTTTCGTTTACTGAAAATCAGCACGGCCCTGGCCCTGGCCACGCTATTGCTGGCTTGCGGCACGCGTCCCGTGGCCGTGCCAACGCCTGTCGTTGCGGCGCCCGCCAGTTTGTCCGACGAACAAAGCCGCAACGTCACCGTGTATGCGCTGGGCCTGGTCGGCACGCCGTACCGCTACGGCGGCAATACGCCTGAATCGGGCTTCGACTGCAGCGGCCTGATCGGCCATGTGTACCAGTTGCAGGCCGGGCTGGCCGCGCCGCGCACCGTGGCCACCTTGCAGGGTTGGGGGCAGCAGGTACCGGCCAGCCAGTTGCGCGCCGGCGATCTCGTGTTGTTCGGCAAGGGCGGCGCACCCACCCATGCCGGCATCTACGTGGACGAAGGCCGCTTCGTGCACGCGCCCTCGACCGGCGGGCAGGTGCGCATGGATCGACTGACCGCCCCCCACTGGGCCCGCCAGCAGATCGCCTACCGGCGTCCGTGAGGCTCCATCAATCCCGGGGCGCCCGGCGCCCACTTGGGGCCCGCTTGCTAGACCCGCGACTCTAATCATTGCTGCGCTGCAACAATTATTCGCACAAACCCCGGGTTTTCCCTTATCATTCGCTTCATGTTGCACTGCAGCATAAATAGCGGGACCCGGCTTTATCTGAGCAGGCACCCGAACAGCCCCATCACTTAAGGAAATCGACATGAAAAACACCGCTGAACAATTCACCGCCACCCACAAAGCCACCCTGCAAGCGCTGCAAGGCTTCACCACCCAGGCCTTTGCTGGCATGGAAAAGCTGGTCGAGCTGAACATGGCAGCCTCCAAGGCAATGATGGAAGAGTCCTTCAGCCACACCCAGGCGATGCTGGCTGCCAAGGACCCGAAAGAACTGCTGGCCCTGCAAGCCGGACTGATCGCGCCCCTGGCTGACAAGACGTCCGCCTACGCCCAGCACGTCCAGGCCATCGTGACCGGCAGCACCGCCGACCTCGCCAAGGCCATGGAGGCCAAGACGGCTGAAGCCCAGAAAGCCTTTGACGGCGTGCTGGAAAACATGACCAAGAACGCCCCCGCCGGCAGCGAAAGCGCCGTGGCCGCTTTCAAGAACGCCTTGACCGCCGGCCAGAACGCCATCGAGACCGCTCAGGCGCAAGCCAAGAAGGCCGTTGAAACCGCACAGGCCACCTTCAACGCTGCGGCCACGCAAGCCGCCGACGCCGTCAAGAAGGCCGCCACGGTCTGATGACCCACGGACTGCCTTCGGGTGGTTCGCAGGAAAACGGCGCCCCAGGGCGCCGTTCTTCTTCCAGTCCTTGCAAAGCTCCGCTGATAGCAGAAGCCACACGGCGCGTCGAACACGCCCCTCAAGGCCAGGCGCGCCAGTACACGTCTACCACCTTGCCGGCGACCCAGGGCGCCGTCAAGGCGTTGAACTGCAGGAAGTGCGGCGTAGCCAGGTGGGCCTGAAAATCTGCCTCGGTGTCGTAGATCTCGTAAAGGAACACCTTGCCAGGCTGCGCCGGGCTTTCGCACACGTCGAACTGGCGGCAACCCGGCTCGTCCTGCAAGGATGTCCGGGCATTGCCAACCATGGCCTGCATGAACGCCTGGTAGTGGGCGGCGTGGATGGTGAAGACGACAGTGACAACGTGCACGGTCTTACCTCATCGAGGCCAGCAGGTTGGGCAGCCAGCTGGTGAGTATCGGCACATAGGTGATCAACAGCACGATGCTGAAAGTGGCCGCCATCATGACCCACAAATGCCGGGTGATCTCGCCGATCGTGGCGTGGGCCAGCTTGGCGGCCACGAACAGCGTGCCCCCGACCGGCGGGGTGTACAACGCAATGGCCAGGTTGGCCGTCATGATCACGCCCATGTGAACCAGGTCCATCTTGAAGGCCATGGCCAGCGGCAGGAACAGCGGTGCGGCCATCAGCAGGGCCGGCAGCGGCTCGATGAAGATGCCCAGCAGGACCAACGCGACGTTGAGCATGATCAGGAAGACCCACTTGACATGCGCCACCGAACCGACCCAGTCCGCCAGCTGCTGCGCGACGCCCTCGGCAGTGATCAGCCAGGCCAGTGCGCCCGTGGCACCGATCACCAGCATCACAGTGGCGCTGGTCATGAAGGCCTTGAGCAGCAAATGGGGCAGGTCCTTGTAGCGAAGATCCTTGTACAGGAACATCGAAACGATCAGGCCGTAGACCACGGCAACCGCGGCAGCCTCAGTCGGCGTGAAGTAGCCGGACCAGATGCCACCGACGATGAAAACCGGCATCAGCAAAGCCGGGCCAGCGCTCTTGGCAGCGGCAAGGATGGCGGGGAACGAGGAGGGTTTGCCCCCGGGGTCCACACCGGTCTTCTTGCCGTGCCACATGCACACGGCAATCAAGGCGATGCCGGACAGCAACGCCGGGACCAGGCCCGCCATGGACAGGGTGCGCATCGAAACACCCGAGACAAACGCATAGACCAGAAACGGGATGGACAAGGGCATCAACAGCGCCAGGGTGCCGGCAACCGCCACCAGGGCCGCGGCGAAGCCTCTTGAATAGCCCTGCGCCAGCATGGCCGGAATCACCAGCGAGCCGATGGCGGCGGTGTCGGCAATCGCCGAGCCCGAGACTCCGCCAAACAGCAGGCATGAAATCACGGTAACCACCCCCAGGCCGCCCGGCAACCAGCCGAACAGCACATGCGCGAATTCCACGATCCGCTTGCCGACGCCGCCCTGCGCCAGCAGTTCACCGGTGAACACAAACAGCGGCACCGCGATCAGGATGAACGGCTCGACGCCGCCGATGAAGGAGAGGAAAACACTCTCCAGCGGGTACTGCATGCCGTAGAAGACCACGATGCCAGCCGTCGTGGCCAGCAGCGAAATCATCAAGGGGATGCCGGCCAGCGCCAGTGCGAAAAAAGTGCCAAATATGACGAGGGAAAGCATGTTGGTGTCCTCGGCTCAATCGGTCGGATAACGCTGTTCACGCGGATATCCGCGCAGGATCAGAACCAGGTCCCAGCCGACGAACACCATCATCAGCCCCATGCCCAGGGGCATGGGCATGTACTGCCAGGCCATAGGCCACTCCAGCGTGGTCAGCACGTTGCCCCAGCTGCCCTGCACGATGCGAACACCGTAGAACAGCACCACAGCCAGAACCACCAGGGTGAAACACTGCACCGCCGCATCGGCCCAACGCCGGCGCTCCACGGTCAGCTTGTCCAGAAACTCGTTGATCGACATGTGGGCGCCACGGTGGGCGGCCGCGGCGCCGCCCAGAAACGTGACCCAAACCATCATCAACTCGCCCAGTTCCGTGAGCCAGGCCAGGTCCTTGTGCATCGCATGCATCACCACGTTGGTGAAAATCAACGCGGCCAGCGACCCACCGATGCAGATGACGGACCAGTCCACCGCCTTGCCCAGCCAGCGGAGCCACGCGGGGCTGGGTGCCAGGGCCGGCTTGTTGTCGAGAATCAGTTCCGCTGCTTGCATGATGGATTTCGCCGGGCTGGTTTACTTCACGGCCTTGCGCACGGCGGCGGCATCCGTCAGAACCTGGTCCACATCGGCGCCATACTTTTCGCGGGCCTTCACGTAAACCGGCTCAACCGACTTGCGGAACGCCTCGACGTCCGGCTTGCGATTGATCTTGGCACCTTTGGATTCCATGCTGGCAAGCAGCTTTTCGTCGTTGTCCTTGATCATGTTGCGCTGGAACGGGGCCACTTCTTTGGCGGCGCGCAAAACGGCCTGCTGATCAGCTGGTGAGAAACGTTGCCAGGTCTTCTCGGACACTGCCAAGGGAATCGGGCTGTAGACGTGGTTGGTCAAGGTGACGTTGGGCGCGACCTCATAGAACTTGTTGGAATAGATCGTGTCGATCGGGTTTTCCTGGCCCTGCACCGCGCCTTGCTGAATGGCGAGATACACCTCGGGCAGCGGCATGATCTGGATACCAAAGCCCATCGCCTCCAACTGCCAGCGCATCATTTCGTTGGGGAAGGTGCGCAGTTTCTTGCCCTTGGCATCGGCCGGGCTGTTGAGTGGATCCTTGGTCGTCATGTTGCGGAAGCCAGCCTCCCAAGTCGCGAGAAAGCGGAAACCCTTGGGGGGCGCCTTGTCGAACTGGGCCTGCAACCATTTGGATTCGTCGTAGAACTTCCAGCCTTGCGCGTACGTGTCGATGATGAAAGGCATCATGGTCAGGTTCAGCGTTGGCACCTGACCAGCGTAGGAGCCAGTTGCCGATACTGTGAAGTCAACACCGCCCAGCGCAAGCTGTTCGATGTTTTTCGGATCGTTGCCCAGCTGGCTGCAACAGAACACCTGCACCTTGTAGCGGCCCTGGGTGTACTCCTCCACCTTCTTGGCGAACACCTGGGCAGCCGCCTGGCGGGCGCCCTGCTGTTGGTCGGTGTGGCTGAACTTGAGGATGGTCTGCGCATAGGCACTGACGGCGAAAGCGGTGCCGGCCAACGCGAAAACGAAACGGGCGAGAGTCTTGGCTTTTTTCATGGTATCTCCTGGTGGTTAATGGCTAGCGGGATCAAGGGCGAGGGAGCGCAAACTCAGGCTGCGCACCCGGCGATGGCGGAACAAATTCATCGATCACAACGCGCTGGCCACGCGCGTGGGACGCGTAGACGGCTTCCTGAATCACAAGGTTTCTCAGGTAGTCGCGGGCGCCGTTCTCCAGCGGCGCGCCTTGGCGCAGGTGCGCCAGCACATGGGCCTGCAGAGCGGTGCAGGCGCCGCCGAAGACACCCGGCGCATCATTCGGGTAAATGTGTTCGGCCTCCGGGCCGTGGTGCGGCTTCCACCACAGGCGGGCTTCGCCATCCAGGCGCAACACGCCACGCTCGCCTTCGAGCCACATCTCGCCCATCGTGCGGCGTGGGTTGTCGGCCACGTGGTCGTTCAGCCGGTTGCCGTCGAACAGGCCCTCACGGTCGTCGCCGAACTCAAAGATGATCAGCCCGCTGTCCTCGCCAGCGATCACCGGGTTCAGGCGACGCAACCGCGCCGTCACGGCCACCACTTCGCCCATCAGGTAGCGGAAGGTGTCGATGAAATGCACCGCCGTCTCGCGCACCAGGAACAGCGGCATGGCCTGGAAATAGGGCTGGCGCTCCAGGTAGGCCCGCGGCCCCTGGCCATCGCCCGGGCGCAGGCGGAAGGTGATGCCATGCAGGCGGCCGAAGAAGCCCGTGTCGATCAGCCACCGGCACTCGCGGAACCAGGGCGTGAAGCGGAAATTCTCGTGTACCACCAGCAGCGCGTTCTTCGACTCGGCGAAGGCGGTCATGGCCTCGGCCTGCGCGAGATCGACGCCGAAAGGCTTCTGGCAGATTGTCGGGATGCCGCGCTCCAGCGCGGCACGCACCGCGGGCGCCTGCACCTCGGGCGGCAGCACCACGTCGACCAGCGTCGGTCGAACCGTATCCAGCATCTGCGTCAGATCGGTGAAGACCTGGCTCACGCCAAAGCGCTCGGCCAGCGGCGCGGCATTCGCGGGGCTGCGGTTGCACATCGCAACCACAGGCGATCCGGCGTCACGCCAGCCTTCGAATTGGAACTGCGCCCAGTAGCCGGCGCCGACCACGGCAATGCGTTCGCTCATTTCAAGGCTCCAATCACCGCGCGGGCGATATCGGCAGTACCGCTGGTGCCGCCGAACTCGAAAGGCCGAACCTGGCCGGCCGAAAACACATCTTCCACCGCCCGCTCGATCAGGCCGGCGCCGTCCTTCAGGCGGGTATCGTCATGCCGGTCGCCCAGCCAGTCCAGCATCATGGCGGCCGACAGGATCATGGCCGTCGGGTTGGCCTTTCCCTGACCGGCGATGTCGGGCGCGGTGCCGTGCGCGGGCTGAAACAGCGCGTGCTTGTCACCGATGTCTCCTGAAGGCGCCATACCCATGCCGCCAACCAGCGCGGCGATCAGGTCGGACAGGATGTCGCCAAACATGTTCTCCGTGACCAGGACATCGTAGGTCCAGGGCTTCATCACCAGGTTCAGCGCCATCGCGTCCACATAGGCGCTGTCGGCCGCCATGCCGGGATGGCGTGCCGCAGTCTCCTCAAAGATCTTGCGCCAGAACGCCATCGAGGCAAATACGTTGGCCTTGTCAACGCTGGTCACACGACCCGGCCGGCCCCTCTGTTGCGCACGCCGCTCTGCAAGCCTGAAAGCGAACTCGCAGATCCGGGCCGTGCCCTTGCGTGTGATCTGCATGGTGTCGTACACACCATCGGCGCGCGTTTCACCGCGACCGCGGGCATAGAACAGGCCCTCGGTGCTTTCGCGCACCAGCACCAAGTCAATTTCCGCCGCCTTCGGGCTGGCCAGCGGTGTCGGCAGCCCCTTGAAGGTGCGGATCGGGCGCACGCCGGCATACAGGTCGAAGTGGAAGCGCAGGTCGAGCTGAGGAATGATCTCGGTGCCATCGGCCCCGCGCACGTGCGGCAGCCCCATGGCGCCAAACAGGATGGCATCAGCCTCGTCGCAGGCCTTGAGTGTTGCATCGGGCAGGGCCACGCCACTGTCCACGTAGTGCTGCGCGCCGGCCTTCTGGTAGGACATCGCCATGGCGACGCCGGTGCGCGACTGCAGCGCCTGCAGCACGCTTTCGGCCGCCTTCATGACTTCGTTGCCGATGCCGTCGCCGGGCAGAACCGCTATTCTGTATTCAGGTTTCATGGATGTCTGTTCAAGGGTGAAAAGGGGTCTGGATAGCGGTGGACTTACATCTGCTGGAGACGGAAGCGCTCGAAGATGGCGAGCAATTCGTCGCTGGCCCGTTGGCGGTGTTCGCGATTTACGGCCGCGGCACCTGCCGCATCACCCTGCTGCAAGCGCTCCACCAGCGCCATGTGTTCCCGGGTCGAATTCACAGGCGCAGGACGCAGCCGCAAGGTGAACATGCGGGCGCGATGGGCGCGGTCCCAGTAGCTCATGACTGCGTCGGACAGCATCTTGTTGCCTGCCATCAGGATCAGTCGCTCGTGGAACAGTTCATCGGCCGCCGCCCAGGCATCAAGATCGTTCTTCAGCAGCGCTTTTTCCATGGCCGTGGTCGCGGTGATCAGCGGCTTCAATTCGGCAGCGCTGGGCTTGCGGGCAGCCAGGATCTCGGCGGCCATGCCTTCCAGCGCTGTCAGGATCTCGTAGATCTCCTTCATGTCGGTCGGCGACACCGGCAACACGCGCATGCCGCGCCGCGGCACGACCTCGACCAGACCTTCCTTGGACAGCCGGATCAGGGCCTCGTGTACCGGTGTGCGGCTCATACCGAGTTCCAGTGCGACCTCCTGCTCCATGGCCTGATAGCCCGGCGCCCACACGTTGTCGAGGATGCGCCGGCGGATGCCCTGATAGGCACCGTCGACCAAGGAGCCGACGTTCGCGTCCAGGTTTTCCTTGCGGTTCATCGGCGAGCGGTTCATGGGGCTGATGGATAGTTCCAATGCACCGAGGGATGCCCGGCCACGGGCATGGGAACCTGCGCAATGGACTCGCCCAGAAGGCAGCCCAGGTAACCGGTGCGCAGATCGGCGCCTCCAAAAGCCAAGCTTGACGTGTTTCTCAGCACCCTGCTTCTGACGCCGTCCAGATGGGGGCGCCCCATCTGGTTGGCTTCGAAGGCCGCGTCCACCCAGGCCATGTGCGCGGGCTCGACGTCGCGCAACCACAGTTGCTGGCGCCCCTCAGGCGTGACCCGGATCAGGCTGTTGCTCACGATGCTGACGATCCAGATGCCGCCCTCGGCGTCGAACGCCAGACCATCGGGAAACACCCCCTCG
>Ga0209391_10002254_pt1 | contig 10107 bp, 8 predicted proteins | sample PPLLak3March2015_FD_187246 | JGI IMG/M metagenome (GOLD analysis project Ga0209391, IMG submission 187246) | Freshwater sediment microbial communities from Prairie Pothole Lake near Jamestown, North Dakota, USA - PPLs Lake P7 Core (1) Depth... | ecosystem: Environmental > Aquatic > Freshwater >... | reverse complement strand
GATCAGCGCGCCGATCACGGCAAGCGGCACGGTGGTCATGATCACGAACGGATGCAGGAAGCTCTCGAACTGTGCGGCGAGCACCAGGAACACCACGACCAGCGCCAGCAGGAACATGAAATACATCTGGTAGCCCGAGTTCTTGAACTCGCGCGACTCACCATCGAAGTTCAGGCGTACGGTGGACGGCAGTTCCTGCTCGACGACCTGCTCGACGAACTCGAGGGCCTCGCCAAGCGGATAGCCCGGCGTGAGCGCGGCGCTGACCGTGATGGCGCGCAACCGGTCGAAGCGGTTGAGGCGCGTGGGCCCTGCCGACTCGGTGAGCTGCACGAGATTCGACAACGGGATCAGCTCGCCGGTGCGGTCGGAACGGACGTAAAGGTTGTCGAGATCGGAGGGCGTCGCGCGGTCCTGCGCCCGGCCCTGCAGGATCACGTTGTACTCACGGTCGCGGTCGACGAAGGTGGTGACGATGCGGGAGCCGAGCACGGTCTCCAGCGTACGGCCGACCGTCTGCAGCGAGACGCCGAGGTCGGCCGCACGATCGCGGTCGACGGCGACCTTCACCTGCGGCTTGCGCTCCTCGTAGTTCGACTGCACGTTGGAGAGGCCGGGATTCTCCTGCATGCGCTGCATCAGGATGTCGCGCCACTGCACCAGCTCGACGTAGTCGGTGCCACCGAGCACCACCTGCACGGGCGAGCCGCCGCCGCGCACCCACCCGCCCGCGACGCCCACGAAGCCGCGCACGCCCGGGATCTGGTTGAGCTGCATGCGCACTCCCTGTGCAATCTGGTCCGCGGTACGCTCTCGCTCGCTCCAGGGGGCGAGCACGACGAAGCCGCGGGCCTGGTTCATCTCGCTCGCGCCGCCCCAGCCGCCGGGGATGCGCATGTTCGCCCGGACGACTTCGCCGCCGGCCACCTCGCGCATCATGATGTCCTCCGCCATGCGGGCGTGGCGGTCCATGTACTCGAGCGAAGCGCCCTCCGGTCCGGTCATGCCGACGAACATCATGCCGCGGTCCTCGGGCGGCGTGAGCTCGCTCGGGAGCACGCGGAAAAGCAGCGTGGCGACGGCCACGGCCGCGAGCGTCGCACCGACGACGAGCCACGGGCGGACCATCAGCCGGCGCAGCAGCGCTTCGTAGGACGCGGACAGGCGGTGGAAGAACGCGTCCACCGCGTTCGACAGCCGCGAGCGCGTCGGCCCGCCCGCGAGCAGTTTCGAACTCATCATCGGCGTGAGCGTGAGCGCCACCAGCGCCGAGAACAGCACCGCCGCGGCCACCGTGATGCCGAACTCGCGGAACAGCTTGCCGACGTTCCCCTGCAGGAACGAGATCGGCACGAACACAGCGACGAGCACCAGCGTGGTGGCGACGACCGCGAAGCCGATCTCGCGGCTGCCGTCCACGGCGGCAATGAGCGGCGGCTCGCCGCCTTCCATGCGGCGGTAGATGTTCTCGAGCACCACGATGGCGTCGTCCACCACGAGTCCGATCGCGAGCACCAGGCCGAGCAGGGTCAGCACGTTGATCGAGAAGCCGAGCCACGCCATCACCAGGAACGCGCCCATGATGGACACCGGGATGGTCACTGCCGGGATCAGCGTTGCACGCACGTTGCCTAGGAACAGGTAGATGACCGCAAGCACGAGCAGCACGGAGATCACCAGCGCGATGACCACCTCCTTCATCGACTCCTCGATGAAGGCCGAGCGGTCCATGTTCACTTCCAGGATCGTGCCCGGCGGCAGCTGCGGCCTGAGCCGGTCCATCTCGGCGCGCACCGCGGCGGCGACCTCGAGGGTATTCGCCTTGGAGATCTGCTCCACGCCGATGCTGATGCCCGGCACGCCGTTCGAGCGCGACAGGCTGCGCTCGTTCTCCGCGGCGAGACGCACGTCGGCCACCTCGCGCAGCCGCACGAGGTAGCCGTCCGCGCCCCGGCCGATGACCAGCTCGCGGAAATCCTGCTCGGTGTTCAGGCCGGTCTCCGTGCGCAGCGTGAGCTCACGCTGCGTGGACTCGAGCCGGCCGGCCGGCAGCTGCACGTTCTCGCGCCGCAATGCCGCCTCGACGTCGGTGACGGTCAGCTGCCGCGCAGCCAGTGCCTCACGATCGATCCAGACGCGCATCGCATAGCGCCGTGCGCCGCCGAAGCGCACGCGCGCGACACCCGGCAACACTCCGAGCCGCTCGGCGATGACGCGCTCGGCGTAGTCGGTGAGCTCGAGCACGTCGAGGGTGCTGCTCGACAGGTTCAGCCAGATGATGGGCTCGGCGTTGAAGTCCACCTTGCCCACCTCGGGCGGATCGGCCTCCGGCGGCAGGTTCGACGCCACCCGCGCGACGCGGTCCCGCACGTCGTTCGCGGCCTCGTCCACCTCACGGTCCGCAACGAACTCGAGGTTGATGCTGGAGCGGCCGTCCACGCTTTGCGACGTAATCTTGGTGACGCCCTCGAGCCCCGACACGCGCTCCTCGATCACCTGCGTGATCTTGGTCTCGACGACGTCCGCCGCGGCGCCGCGATAGGTCGTCTCGATGGACACGATGGGTGACTCGACCTCGGGCAGTTCGCGCACGGCGAGGCGCGTGAACGCAAGCAGGCCCAGGATCACGAGCAGCAGGCTCAAGACGGTCGCGAACACCGGACGCTGAACCGAGATCGTCGAGATCTTCATGGCAACGTGACCGGCGCGCCATCGCGCAGCTTCTGCGTGCCCTCGGTGACGACGAGTTCTCCGGCCGCGAGCCCCTCGATCACCTGCACGTCGCCGACCCGGCGCTGGCCGATGCGGACCTTGCGCTTCTCGGCACTGCCGTCGCGGACCACGAACACGAACATGTCGCCCTGCTCCGGCATCAGCGCCTCCTCAGGGACGAGCAGCGCGTCGACTGCGCCGCGCGACAGGCGCGTGGTGAGGAACATCCCCGGCTTGAGGAGCCCCTTGGGGTTTGGTACCAGCGCGCGCACCGTCACTGACCGCGTGGCGGGGTCGACCCGCGAATCGATGCTGCTGACCTTGCCGTCGAAGCTCTCGTCCGGGTAAGCGACGCTGCGCGCCGTGATCCCGAGGCCCGGCTGGACCGCAGTCAGGAAGGTCTCGGGGATGGTGAAGTCGAGCTTGATCGTGCTGGTATCGTCGAGCGTGGTGATCACGGTCCCGGGGCTGATCAGGCTGCCGACGCTGACGCGGCGCAGCCCGACCCGGCCGGCGAACGGCGCGCGGATGACCGTGTCCGCCACTCGCGCGCGGGCCGACGCGACACGTGCCTCGTTGCCCTTGAAGGCTGCCTCGATCTGCTCGAGCTGCGAATCGGACAGGACCTTGGTCGTGTACAGCTCGCGGCTGCGCTGGAACTGGCTGCGGCTCTCGGCCAGGGCTGCCTCGGCGGCCGCCAGGTCGGCACGCACCTGTGTGGCATCGAGTTCCACCAGCACTTCGCCGCGCGGCACCTGCTGGCCCTCGGCGAAACGAATCGCGGTCACCTGGTTGACGACCTTGGCGGTGATGTCCACCGACTCGTTGGCGTGCGTCGTGCCCAGGGCCTCGAGTTCGAACGCGATCTTCTCCGAAGTCACCGGTGCCGCGACCACGGCAATCGGCATCTGGCTGAAGCCGCCTGCGCCGGGCCCACCTGGCGAACCCGGGGCCGCACCGCCGCCCGACCCGGGCCTGCCAGCGGCCGCCGGCGGGCCGCCTTGCGGCGCGCCCGAGCGGGCCACCGGATCGCGCTTGGCGCGCTCTTCACTCAGGTGCGAATAGAACAGCACCAGCAACGCGCCGACGACGGCGCCGAGCAGCACCTTTTTGAATGTATCGGACATGGGCGATGGGCGCCGCCTTGGCGCGAATCCGGGACGAAAGGTTGCGGATTATCCCACGGTTCGCCACCCAAACGAGATCAGATGCAACCGGACCGCCCGGGCGCCCCCCCCTCTTGCACCGACCTCACATCACCCGGCGGGCGAGTCGCTCAGGGCTCGGGGTCGGAACCTTCGGCGATGCCCTCGAAGAGCGGCGTGGACAGATAACGCTCGGCGGTGTCCGGCAGCATCGACAGGATTACCGCCCCGGCCGGCGCGGTCTCCGCGACCTTGAGCGCCGCCGCGAACGTGCCGCCGGCGGAGATGCCGCAGAAGATACCGTCGTTGCGCGCAAGCGATCGCGAGGCCGCAATCGCCTCGTCGTCGGTGACCGGGACGATCTGGTGCGGCACCGAGCGGTTGAGCACCTGCGGCACGAAGTCAGGCGTCCAGCCCTGGATCTTGTGGGGCTTGAACTCCGCCCCGGCGAGCAGCGAGGCGCCCGCGGGCTCCGTCGCGATCACCTGTACCTCGGGGCGCGCGAGGCGGATCATCTCGCCGGCACCGGTCAGCGTGCCACCCGTGCCCCAGCCGGTGACGAAGAAGTCAAGGCGCCGGCCCGCAAAGTCACTCAGGATCTCCGGGCCCGTGGTCTGCCGGTGATAGGCGGGATTGGCCGGATTCTCGAACTGGCGCGAGAGGAACCAGCCGTGCTTCCGCGCCAGTTCCTCGGCTTTGCGCACCATGCCGCTGCCGCGCTCGGCCGCGGGCGTGAGGATCACCTTCGCGCCGAGCATGCGCATGATCTTGCGCCGCTCGACCGAGAACGTCTCGACCATCACCGCGACGAACGGATAGCCCTTGGCCGCACAGACCATCGCGAGCGCGATGCCGGTGTTGCCCGAGGTCGCCTCGACGACCGTCTGGCCGGGCTGCAGTGCGCCGCTGCGCTCCGCGTCCTCGATGATGGCGATCGCGAGGCGGTCCTTCACCGACGACAGCGGATTGAAGTACTCGCACTTCACGTACATCTCGACGTGCGCGGGCGCGCTGCGATGCACGCGCACGATCGGCGTGCGGCCGATGGTGTGCAGGATGCTCTCGTAGATCATGGCGACTCCCCTTGCGACGCGATTCGAAGTGTCGGGGACTATAGCGGAGACCACTGCCGCCGCTCATACCGGGCAGGAATTTCGCTAGAAGTACAGCCGCATGATCGCCTCGGCCACGCACGCGGGCTTCGGCTGGCCTTCGATCTCGACGGTGTACTGCTCGGTCACCTGCAGGCCGCCCGTGACCGCCTCGACCTTGAGCAGCACGCAGCGCCCGCGCACGCGGCTGCCCGCCACCACCGCGCTCGGGAAGCGCAGTTTGTCGAGACCATAGTTGATGACCTGCCGGACGCCCGGGAACGGGGGGCGCTCGGCCGCCACGAGGCCGCGCAGCATCGGATACAGCGACAGCGTCAGGTAGCCGTGCGCAATGGTCGCCTTCCAGGGGGACTCGCGCGCGGCCCGCTCCGCGTCCACGTGGATCCACTGGTGATCGCCGGTCGCTTCGGCGAACGCATCGATGCGCTGCTGAGTGACCTGCAGCCAGTCGCTCGTGTGGACTTCCTGGCCGACCTGCGCCTGCAGGCGCTCCAGGGCTTGGGATTCGGACATGGGAACCGCCGTCACGGATGTGGAGGACGACCGCAGTGTAGGCCGCGCGCCCCGCCGCGGCCAGTCGCTGCAATGCTCGGGCCGACACGGGCGCGGCGCGACTTTTTGCAGCGCAAGACCCCTGAGGTACACTTCCCGGCATGAGCCAGGAACGACTGATCAAGAAATACGCGAACCGCCGCCTCTACGACGCATCGCAGAGTCGTCACATCACGCTCGACGACATCCGCGTCCTGATCGTCAAGGGCGAGAAGATCCGCGTCGTCGAGGATAAGACCGGGCACGACATCACGCGCCACATCCTGCTGCAGGTCATCGCCGAGCAGGAGCAGTTCGGGCGGCCGATCCTGAGTACCAAGGTGCTCGAGGCGATCATCCGCTTCTACGGCAACTCGATGCAGGGCTTCCTCGCCAGCTTCCTCGAGAAGAGCGTCGAGACCTTCCTGAACCAGCAGGAGGCGGTGCAGGCGCAGATCTCGAAGATCGTCGCGCATACGCCGCTCGCCACGGTGGCCGACATCACGCGCCAGAACCTCGAGACGCTGGCGAAGGTGCAGGAAAGCATGCTCAACGCGCTGCTCTCGAAGCGGGACAAGGACCGCGACGAGGACGACAAGCGCTCCTGAGCCACGGCGCCCGCGCGTTGCGCGGCCCGGATTGCGACTAGACGGGGTTGGACGTGCGCATCTGTTTCCTGTCCGCCGAGTACTCACCGTTCGCGAAGACGGGCGGCCTGGGCGACGTCGCCGCGGCGCTCACGCGCCAGCTCGCCCGCCGCGGCCACGACGTGCGCACCTTCATCCCGCTGCATGGCCAGATGGACCTGCGGGGGACGGACCTGCACCCGGTCGATTTCCTCCAGAACCTCAGCGTGCGGGTCGGGCAGCACGAGCTCGGCTATGGCGTGCAGACGGCGCGCGTGCCCGGGTCGGAGCTGTGGGTCTACCTGATCGACTGTCCCGCGCTCTTCGATCGTCCGCGTATCTACTCGGATGCCCCCGACGAGCACGTGCGCTACCTGATGCTGACGCGCGCCGCGCTGGAATGCTGCCAGCGCATGGGCTTCGCGCCGGAGATCGTCCACGCGAACGACTGGCACACGGCATTCGCGCCGCTGCTGCTGCGCACGGCCTATGCCTGGGACACGGCCATCTTCGGCGGCACGCGCAGCGTCTTCACCATCCACAACATCGGCTACCAGGGCGTGTTCTCGGCGGGCCAGGCCGGCGACCTCGCGCCCGGGGTCGGCATCGAGACGCTGCACCAGGGCGACCTGGCGGCCGGCCGCGTCAACCCGATGCGCCAGGGCGTGATCTACGCCGACGCGGTGACGACGGTGAGTCCGACCTATGCGGACGAGATCCGCACGCCCGAGGGCGGCCACGGGCTCGACGGCGACCTGCGCGCCCGCGGCCTGGCGGTGTCCGGCATCCTGAACGGCGTGGACTACGACGAGTGGAATCCTGCCACCGACCCGTACATCCCCCATCGCTTCGATGCCCGCGACCTCGCCGGCAAGGCGCGCAATCGGGAGGCGCTGCTCGACCTGCTGCGCGCGCCAGCGCCGCCGTCAGTGCCAGTGGTCGGCATGGTCACGCGGCTCACGCGTCAGAAAGGCATCGACCTGCTGTACGACACGCTGCCCGAGCTGCTCGAGCGCGACGCGATACGCCTGGTGGCACTCGGCAGTGGCGAACACCACTACGAGCGGTTCCTGCACGGACTGCAGGAGCGCTTCCCGGGCCGCGCGGTGTTCTACAGCGGCTACAGCGAGGAGCTCGCGCACTTCATCGAGGCGGCGGCCGACATCTTCCTGATGCCGTCCATGTACGAGCCCTGCGGGCTCAACCAGATGTACAGCCTCAAGTACGGCACGGTGCCGATCGTGCGCCGCACCGGCGGGCTGGCCGACTCGGTACGGCATTTCGACCCGGTCTCGGGCGAGGGCACCGGCATCCTGTTCAACGACTTCGATGCCGACGGCGTGCGCTGGGCGCTCGCCACGGCACTCGAATGGTTCGGCTGGCCGTCGGTGTGGCGCCGGCTCGTGCTCAATGGAATGCGCGAGGACTTCTCCTGGGAGAACCAGGTCGTCGCGTACGAGGAACTGTATCGGCAGCTATAGCGGCTTCGGCTCCGCCTTGAGCGGCTTCAGCGCCCGCGTGAAGTCGACCGTGCCGCGGTGGTTGAAGGGGATCTTCCTCACCATGCCCTTGTCCACCATGATCCTGCCGGCGATCTCGTAGTCGATGTTCTCGAGCTTGCCGCCGCCGGCGCGGCTCAGCAGGCGAGCGAAGCTGCTCACGAAGTTCGTGGTTACCAGCATGTCGAACTCTGCCTCGCCGAGCGCCGGCAGCACGAACGGCGCGTCGCTCATGCCCTCGGCGAAGCTGTCGCCCATCATCAGGATCGTGTACTCAAGGCCGCGGACCGGCAGCTGGAGGTCGTTCGGGTTCTGCACCTTCACCCGCACCTTGAAGCGCTGCGCGAACATGTCGGTGGACAGCATCTGCACGCCGACCACCTCGAGCTGCGGCGCCTGGAGGTCGGGACCGAGCGTCGTGCACGCCGCGAGCAGCACGGCACAGGCGGACACGAACATCGCGCGCAACGAACGAATCGGCATCGGCAATTCCCCTGCAGAAGATTGGTGACCGGCGCCAGCCCGGGCCTCAGCCCGGGCGGTGACCGCCGCGCAGCATGGCCTGCGTCACCAGCGTGACGCCGTTCTCGGTGACGTAGAAGCGCTCGGCATCCGCGGCCGGGTCCACGCCGATCTGCATGCCGTCCGGGATCAGCGTGTTCGAATCGATGATCGCGCGGCGGATCACGCAGTGCTCGCCGACGCGCACCCGCGGCAGGATCACGGCGCCGTCGATCGACGAGTAATCGTGGACGCGCACGTTGGAGAACAGCAGCGAGTTCGAGACACGCGAGCCCGAGATGATGCAGCCGCCCGACACCATCGAGTCGATCGCGGCACCGCGGCGGTCCTCGTCGTCGAACACGAACTTCGCCGGCGGCAGCTGCTCCTGGTAGGTCCAGATCGGCCACTGCTCGTCGTAGATGTTGAGCTCGGGCGAGACGCTCACCAGCTCGAGGTTGGCATCGTAATAGGCATCCACCGTGCCCACGTCCCGCCAGTAGTTCTGCGCCTTCGTGCGTACGTCCTCGAACGGATACGCGAACACGCGCAGCTTGTCGATGGCGTCCGGGATGATGTTCTTGCCGAAGTCGTGCGCCGACGCCGGGTCCTCGGCATCCGCGCGCAGCAGCCGCTCGAGCAATCGCGGGTTGAACACGTAGATGCCCATCGAGGCGAGCGCGACGTCGGGACGGCCCGGCATCGGCTCGGGACTGAGCGGCTTTTCCTGGAAGCGCAGTACGCGGTTCGTTTCGTCCACGGTGAGCACGCCGAACTCGCGCGCGCGCGCAACGGGCACTTCGACGACGCCCACCGTGATGTCCGCTTCCTTCTCGACGTGGAAGCCGATCATCGGGCCGTAGTCCATCTTGTAGATGTGGTCGCCCGCCAGCACCAGCACGTGCAGCGGCCGGTGCGTGCGGATGATGTCCATGTTCTGCCACAGCGCGTCGGCCGTGCCCTGGTACCAGTCCGACCCGCGGCGCTGCTGCGCGGGAATGATCTCGACGAACTCGCCGAATTCGCCGCGCAGGTACCCCCAGCCACGCTGGATGTGCTGGATCAGCGACTGCGCCTTGTACTGCGTGAGCACCGAGATCTGGCGGATGCCCGAGTTGACGCAGTTCGACAGCGCGAAGTCGATGATGCGGAACTTGCCGCCGAACGGCGTGGCGGGCTTGCACCGGTCTTCGGTGAGCTGCCTGAGGCGTTCGCCGCGCCCGCCGGCCATGATCACGGCCAGCGTGCCCCGGGTCAGGCGGCTAAGGTAGCGACGGGGGGCGAACACTCGATGCTGTTCGGTGGACATTCTGCTTGGCACTCCGTTCGCCGGGCGTGCCCCCGATGTTACAGAGTGCCGTTGACGGCGGACACTCGCGCAAAGCCGCTATAACGTCGCGAGCCGCCACAGCCTTTGCGGCTGGAAGAACTGGACGGCATCACTTATCAACTAACTACTGGATAATACTATTGACTTCCTAATACTACTTGTCATTTACTATACGGCAATAACCCATATGAGCCGCCGCACGTGACCAGCGAGCCCGAATCGACACCAGTGCCCGACGACCCGGCGGACCTGCACACTCGCAAGTTCCAGCGCGAACTGAGCGCCGGCCTCACCTCCCTGGTGCTGCTGTCGGTGCTGGCCGACGCCGACGCCGACCTGTACGGATACGAGATCGCGCGGCAACTGAGCGGCGAGCACGAGGGCGGTGGCCCGTTCAAGCTCGGCGCGCTCTACCCGGTGTTGCGCAACCTGAGCGCGGCCGGACTGCTGTCGAGCCGCGTCGTGCCCTCCTATGCGGGCCCTCCGCGCCGCTACTACCGGATTACGCCGCTCGGGCGCGAGGCACTCGCGTCCTGGCGCGCCACGTGGACCGCGACACGCGACTTCGTGGACTCGACCCTGAACCGTGCCGCTGCCCAGGAGATTTCGCCATGACGGCTGCCATCCCGCGCACCGTCGAGCAGTACCTCG
>Ga0209391_10002253_pt1 | contig 10108 bp, 8 predicted proteins | sample PPLLak3March2015_FD_187246 | JGI IMG/M metagenome (GOLD analysis project Ga0209391, IMG submission 187246) | Freshwater sediment microbial communities from Prairie Pothole Lake near Jamestown, North Dakota, USA - PPLs Lake P7 Core (1) Depth... | ecosystem: Environmental > Aquatic > Freshwater >... | reverse complement strand
AGGGCGCCAGGCTCAGGTGCCGCGCCAGTGCCGCAAGCATGCCGGAAGCAGCGCGCAGCTGGCCGACCGCATCGCCGGCCAGCGACGGCAGCCGCCGCAGCAGATCGACGCCGGCGCGGCCGTTGTACGCCAGCGCCGCGGCGATCAGGCCGGCTGCATCCGGCGCAGTTTCCCCCGCCCGCTCCGGCTGCAGGCGCGCCGCCGGCTCGGCCGAGTCGTCGAGCAGCGCCTGCGCCAGCGCCACGCCGGCAGCGCCGTCGATCGCCGCATGGTGCACCTTGGTGTAGAACGCGCAGCCGCCATCGTCCAGACCTTCGATCAGCGCGAACTGCCACAAGGGCCGGCGGCGGTCGAGCCGCTGCGCGTGCAGTCGCGACACCAGCGCTTCGAGCTGCCGCCGCGTGCCGGGCGGCGGCAGGCGCAGGCGCTGGAAGTGATGCGCGAGATCCGGCGCCGCATCGACCCAGACCGGATTGGCGAAGCCGAGCGGCAGCGTGCGCAGCCGCCGCGTGAACACCGGTGTCGCCAGCAGCCGGGCCTCGAGGTGGGCGCCGATGGCGGCGTAAAGCGCATCGGCCGAGCCGTCGAAATCGAGCAGGTGCAGCGCGCCGACGTGCATTGGCGTCGCCGGCGTCTCCAGGTGCAGGAACAGCGCGTCGAGCGCGCCCAGGGGAGTCATCGCTGTCGTTCGATTGCGGCCGGATCGTACGCCGCCCCGGCGATAAGCTGCAGCAGCGGCTCATAGAATCCGCGCATGCGCATCGTCTTCGCCGGCACCCCGGAATTTGCCGCCGCAGCGTTGGCGGCGATCGTCGACGCCGGCATCGAGGTCGCGCTGGTGCTGACCCAGCCCGACCGGCCCGCCGGCCGCGGCTTGAAGCTGATACCCAGCCCGGTACGGCAACTGGCGCTGGCCCGCGGCCTCGCGGTGGCGACGCCGGCCTCGCTGAGCCTGAAAAGGGGCGGCGAGGTTGCAGCGGCGGCCCACGAACAGTTGCGCGCGGCTCGGGCCGACGCCCTGGTGGTCGCCGCCTACGGCCTCGTCCTGCCGCAGGCGGTGCTCGACATTCCGCGCGGGCTGCCCGACGCCGGCTGCGGCCCGATCACGGCGCTGAACATCCACGGCTCGCTGCTGCCGCGCTGGCGCGGCGCGGCGCCGGTGGCGCGGGCGATCGAGGCCGGCGATGCGGCCACCGGGATCACGATCATGCAGATGGACGCCGGGCTGGACACCGGGCCGATGCTGCTCGCCGAAGCGACGCCGATCGGCGCCGACGAGACGGCGGCAGGTCTCACAGAACGGCTCGCCGCCATCGGCAGCCGGCTGATCGTCGTCGCGCTGCGCCAGGCCGCCGCGGGCACCCTGACCGCGTCGCCACAGCCCGCCGAGGGCGTCACCTATGCGCACAAGCTCGACAAGCGCGAAGCCTGGCTCGACTTCCGGCTCGAAGCCGTACTGCTGGCACGGCGCGTACGCGCCTTCGATCCCTTTCCGGCGGCCTGCGCGCGCCGCGGCGAGACGACACTGAAGCTCTGGCGCGCCCGCGCGCTGCCGCAGCCGGCGTCGGCGGCGCCGGGTACCGTGCTCGCCGCCGACGCCGCGGGCATCCGCATCGCCTGCGGCCGCGGCGAACTGCTGGTCACCGAGTTGCAGCGACCCGGCAGCCGGCGCCTGCCGGTGGCCGAGTTCCTCGCCGGCCTGCCGCTGCGCGTCGGCGAAGTGCTGCTGGGCGCGCCCATTCCAGGCGCCTCGCCGTGACCGCGCCGGGGCCATCCGGCGACACGCCAAACGCGGCAAACGCGCCGCCGCTCGCCGACGCGCTGCGTGTCGCCGCCGCTGCCTGGGCCGCCTTCCGCGGCGGCGCTTCGCTCGATCGCGCGCTGGCCGAGGCCGCGCCACGCAGCGACCCGGCTACGCCGCGCCTGGCGGCTGCGGCGAAGGACATCGCCTATACCGCCGTGCGGCACCTGGCGCTGATCGAGGCGCTGCTCGACCGGCTGGCCCATCGCGCGCCGGACCCGGCGGTGGCGGCGCTGCTCGCCGTTGCGGTCGGGCAATTGCTGGCGGAACGACACGCACCGTATGCGGTGGTGGACCAGGCGGTCGCCGCCGCGCATGCCGGGCGCGGCACTCGCGCCGCCAGCGGCTTCGTCAACGCCGTGCTGCGCAATGCGCTGCGGCGGCTGCCTACGCTGCGGCCGGAACTGGAGCAGCAGCCGGCCGTTGCCGGCAACGCGCCGCGCTGGTGGATCGAACGGCTGCGCGCCGCCGAGCCGGAGGGATTCGCCTCGATCCTCCGGTTGCAGCGGCAGCCGCCGCCGCTGGTGCTGCGCGTGAACCGCCGCCATGGCAGTGTCGAGGACTATCTCGACCGGTTGCAGCGCGACGGCCTCGGAGCGACCCGGGTCGGGCCTGCCGCCGTCTGGCTGCACCAGCCGCTGCCGGTGCTGCAGATTCCAGGCTTCGCCGAAGGCTGTGTCTCGGTGCAGGACGCCGGCGCACAACTGGCCGTGCAACTGCTCGATCCGCAGCCGGGCATGCGCGTGCTCGATGCCTGCGCGGCCCCTGGCGGCAAGACGGCGCAGCTGGCCGAGACCGCCGAGCGGCTTACGATCGACGCCGTCGACATCGACGCCGATCGCGTCGTGCGCATCGAGGACAACCTGTGCCGCACGCGTGCCCGCGAGCATGCCTCGATCCGGGTGCTGGTGGCCGATGCCGCGGCCCCGGCCTGGGCCCCGCAGCGCTATCAGCGCATCCTGCTCGATGCGCCCTGCACCGCCTCGGGCATCGTGCGGCGCCACCCCGACATCCCGTGGTTGCGCCGTCCGGCCGATGTTGTGCAATTAGCAACGACGCAGGAGCGATTGCTCGATGCGCTGTGGCCGCTGCTGGAGCCCGCTGGTAGATTGCTTTACGTCGTCTGCTCGGTCTTTGGCGAAGAAGGGCCGCGCCAGGCCGAGCGCTTCGTCCAGCGGCACGCCGATGCCCGGGCGGCCGCATCGACGGGACCCGGCGGCCTGCGTCTGCCGCCGGCGCAGGCAGTGCACTGGTCGGGAGGTCTGCCGAGCGTGCATGACGGCTTCTACTTCGCGATGTTCGAGAAAATCTAGAGCCCGTCCGATGCTGCGCGCGGCCGTTCTGCTCCTCGACGGTGCTGCGCCGGACGCATCGCCGATACGCCGCCTTTTCCGGGCCGCAGTCCTGGCCGCCGGCATCTGGCTCGTCTCGCCTCCTGCCGCCGCCGAGCGGATCGAAGTCGTCAGCGCCGAACTGCGGACCGCGGCCGAAGGCGACGGCATCGAACTCGACGCCAGCTTCGACTTCGACCTGCCCTGGACACTGGAGGACGCGGTAAATGGCGGCGTGCCGCTGTACTTCGTCATCGAGTTCGAGCTGTACCGCGCCCGCTGGTACTGGTTCGACGAACGCCGCGCCGGCGCCACCCTCACCTACCGGCTGAGCTACAGCCCGTTGACGCGCCAGTACCGGCTGTCCCGCGGCACGCTGGCGCTGCCCTTCGAAACGCTCGGCGCCGCGCTGGCCAGTCTGCGGCGGGTCAGCCGCTGGACCGTCTTCGAGCGCAATGCGCTGGTGCCCGGCAGTCGCCATGCGGCCCAGCTCAGAATGCGGCTTGACTCGACGCAACTGCCGCGGCCGTTCCAGATGGGCGCAGTGACCGGGCGCGACTGGACGCTGGCCTCCGAGTGGAAGAATGTCCCGGTCGGCCCCGAGCTCGTCCGCTGAGCGCCTGCGGACTCGCCGGCGGCGCCGCAGCCGCGACCGATGTCTTCGCTGATCCGCTATTCGTTCGTCGCCGCGCTGGCACTGGGCGGCGTGGCGCTGTTCCTGCTCGCCTCCTCGGCGAGCAGCACGGCGACGTTCGGCCGCCACTACCCGCTGCTGCTGGCGATCAACGGCGCCATCGCCGCCATCCTGCTGGTATTCGTCGTTGCGCTGGTGGCGAGGCTGGTGCGCCGCTTCCGCGCCCGTCGCTTCGGCGCCCGGCTGATGGCGCGTTTCGCGATCGCCTTCGCCCTGATGGGAGTGCTGCCGGGGGCGCTGATCTACATCGTTTCGGTGCAGTTCCTGTCGAAGTCGATCGAGTCCTGGTTCGACGTGCGCGTCGACCGGGCGCTCGAGTCGGGGCTGTCGATCGGCCGCGCCGCACTGGAAGCGCAGCTGGCGGACATGTCGGCCAAGGCGCGTGCCATCGCGCTCGACCTGGCCGAGGTGCCGGAATCGATGCAGCTGACCGCGCTCGACCGTGCCCGCGAGGGCGCCGGCATCCAGGAAGCCATGCTGATCGGCGCCAGCGGCCAGCTGATCGGCGCCACCGGCGTCCGCCCCGCCGACTGGGTGCCCGAGCTGCCGTCCGCCACCGACCTGCAGCGGGCGCGAACGCAGCGCCAGCTGGCGCTGATCGAAGGCGACCCGCTGGCCACCGACGAGCGCGCCAGCGTCCGCACCCGCGTCGTGGTGGCGATCCCGACGCTCGGCGGCGCCGCTGCGGGCAGGTCGGCGGGCGGCGACAGCGGCCTCGCCGAGGCGACGCTGCTGCCGCGGCGCGCCGAGAGCCGCTATCTGCAGATGATCCAGCGCCTGCCGGCGGCGGTGGCCGCCAACGCGGCAGCGCTGCAGCTCGGCTACCGCGACTATCAGGAACTGTCGCTGGCGCGCACCGGGCTGAAGCAGATCTACACGATGACGCTGACGTTGACGCTGATCCTGGCGGTGTTCGCGGCGATGGCCGGCGGCATCCTGCTGGCCGGCTCGCTGACGGCGCCGCTGCTGCAGGTGGCCGAGGGCACCAAGGCGGTGGCCGAGGGCAACTACCGCCGCGTGCGCGAGTTTCCGGGCAACGACGAGTTGAACGAACTGACGCACTCGTTCAACGCGATGACGCGGCAGCTGTCGGAGGCGCGCGATGCGGTCGAGGCGCGCTCGCGTGAACTGGAGAACGCCCGCGCCTACCTCGAGCGGGTGCTGGCCAACCTGTCGGCCGGCGTGATCGTGCTCGACCGGGGCTGGCGCCTGGTCACCGCCAACCATGGCGCCGGCCGCATCCTCGGCCTGCCGCTCGCGGCGGCCGCCGGCCGGCCGCTGGCGGAACTGGCACCGGAGTTCGCGGCCCAGGTCGACGCGGCTTTCGCCGACCAGACACTGGCGACGATGCCAAACGAGTCCTGGCAGCGGCAGATCGACCTCGCGCCCGCCGAGGGCGGCGAAGCCACCTCGCTGCTGGCGCGCGGCTCGCATCTGCCGCTAGATGACGGACCTGGCTTCGTCGTCGTCTTCGACGACATCACCCAGGTGATCTCCGGCCAGCGGGCACTGGCCTGGGGCGAGGTGGCGCGCCGGCTGGCGCACGAGATCAAGAATCCGCTGACCCCGATCCAGCTCGCCGCCGAACGCCTGCAGATGAAACTGGAGCCGAAGCTGGCGCGCGACGATGCCGCCGTGCTGACCCGCGGCGCGACGACGATCGTCAACCAGGTGGCAGCGATGAAGCGGATGGTCGACGACTTCCGCCACTACGCCCGCGTGCCGCCGCCGCAGCTGGCGCCGGTGGATCTGAACGCATTCATCGAAGAGGTGGCGTCGCTGTACGGCGCCGAGCGCGCCGCTGCCGGCGACGCGCCGGTCCGCCTGGAACTGGCGCCGGCGCTGCCGCGCATCGCGGGCGACGCGACCCAGCTGCGACAGCTGATCCACAACCTCCTCGTCAATGCGAAGGAGGCGGCGCAGGGCTCACCATCGCGGCAGCCGCGGGTAACTCTGCGTACCGAGGCCGTGCGTGCCGCCGATGGCGGCGTCCAGGCCGTGCGGATGGTGGTCGAGGACAACGGCCCGGGGTTCGCTGCGAATATACTTCGCCGGGCTTTCGAGCCCTACGTCACCACCAAGCCCGCCGGCACCGGACTCGGCCTGCCCATCGTGAAGAAGATCGTCGACGAGCATGATGCACGCATCGAACTGGCGAACCTCGGCGCCGGAGGCGCAGCCGTGACGGTGATCTTCCGGCGGCTCGTCGACGGCGCAGGCGTCGCCGCCGGCGCCGCAACCCCGGCCCCGGCCCATTGACCCTTCGATGCGCAACTCGCGGTCCGCTGCCGAGGGCGCCTTGCCCCGCGCCCGCCGGCGGCGCGGTGGTTGAGGCTGGCTGAACCCGCGCCATGGCCACGATCCTGGTCGTCGACGACGAGATCGGCATCCGCGAGCTGCTTTCGGAAATCCTGTCCGACGAGGGTCACGCGGTGCTGACGGCCGAGAACGCAGCCGCCGCTCGGGCGCTGCGGCTGCGCGAGACCCCGGACCTGGTGCTGCTCGACATCTGGATGCCCGACACCGACGGCGTGACGCTGCTGAAGGAGTGGGCCGCCGGCGGTCAGTTGACGATGCCGGTGATCATGATGTCGGGCCACGCCACCATCGACACGGCGGTCGAGGCGACGCGCTTCGGTGCGCTCGACTTCCTCGAAAAGCCGATTGCGCTCGCCCGCCTGCTCGCCGCGGTGCGCAGCGGCCTCGAACGCGGCAGGTCGCGCCTCGGCATCCATCTCCAAAGCGCCCCAGCCACGATCGGCGGCGCCACCGGCGCGACGCTGGCGCCACTTCCAGCCATCGAGACGGCGCGAGAGGCGGTGCATTCGCCGCCGCCGCTGCCACCGGCCAACGCCGCCTCGGTACCGCTCGACCAGCCGCTGCGTGAAGCGCGCGACCAGTTCGAGCGCGTCTACTTCGAGTATCACCTCGCCCGCGAGTCTTACTCGATGACGCGGGTCGCCGACCGCGCCGGGCTCGAGCGCACGCACCTGTATCGCAAGCTGAAGCAGCTCGGCATCGAACTGCTGCGCGGCAACCGCCGCGTGCAGGCAGCCGAGGAGCCGGTCGCAGTCGTGCCGCCGGCAGGCAACGATCCGGGACGCTGAACGCCGGCAGCGGCCAGGTGAACAAACCCCACGCTTGCGGCTGCGCCGCTGCGCTGCCCCCCGAGGGGGCGCACGCCCCCCTTGGGGCGGCCCTGCGGGCAGCCTGATGAAGATCATCATCCTCGGCGCCGGACGCGTCGGCACGTCGGTGGCCGAGACGCTGGTCTCGGAGGCCAACGACATCACGGTGATCGACAGCGATCGCGGCCGCATCGCCGATCTTCAGGGCCGCTACGACCTGCGCGGCCTGGTCGGCAGCGCCACGCAGCCGTCGCTGCTGAAGGAGGCCGGCGCCGCCGATGCCGACATGATGATCGCGGTGACCGCGGTCGACGAGGTCAACCTGGTCGCCTGCCGGATCGCCGCCGATGTGTTCAACGTGCCGACGCGCATCGCCCGGGTCCGCAACACCGAGCTGCAGCAGCACCCGCGGCTGCTAGGCGACGACGGCTTCCGCGTCACCCACGTCATCTGGCCGGAACAGAGCGTCACCGACCTGCTGCTGCGGCTGATCGAGTTCCCCGAGGCGCTGCAGGTGCTCGACTTCGCCGACGGCCGCGCCAGCCTGATCGCGGTGCGCACCTTTGCCGGCGGGCCGCTGGTGTCGCACCCGATCCAGGATCTGCGCAAACACATCCCCGGCATCGATACCCGCATCGTCGCCATCTTCCGCAACGACCGCAGCGTCCAGTGCGACGGCACGACGGTGATCCAGACCGGCGACGAGGTGTTCTTTCTCGCCGCCAGCCAGAACATCCGCGCCGTGATGCGCGAGCTGCGGCGGATGGACAAGCCGGTGAAGCGCGTGATCATGGCCGGCGGCGGCAACATCGGCCTGCGGCTGGCGCGGGCGCTCGATACCGGCGAGGGCGTCGACTGGGGCGCCGGCTTCAACGTCAAGATCATCGAGGCCAGCAAGCGCCGCTGCGAGTACCTGGCGACGCAGCTGTCGAGCCGCGTGCTGGTGCTCAACGGCGACGCCACCGACGAGGACCTGCTCGACGAGGAGGGCGTCGCCGAGTGCGATCTGTTCGCCTCGCTGACCAACGACGACGAGAACAACATCATGAGTTCGCTGCTCGCCAAGCGGATGGGGGCGCGGCGCACGATCGCGCTGATCAACCGCAAGAGCTACGGCGAACTGATGCAGGGCGGGCAGATCGACATCGCCATTTCGCCGAGCCACGCCACCCTGTCGAACCTGCTGAAGTACGTCCGCCGCGGCGACGTTGTCGCCGCGCACAGCCTGCGCCGCGGCGCCGCCGAAGCGCTGGAGATCATCGCCCACGGCGACGCCCGCAGCTCCAAGGTGGTCGGCCGCCGCCTCGAGCAGGTCGAGCTGCCGAAGGGCGCCACCATCGGCGCCGTGATCCGCGGCGAAGGCGCGGCGACCCGCGTGCTGATGGCGCACCACGACACGGTGATCGAAGCCGAGGATCACCTGATCGTCTTCGTCGCCAACAAGCGGATGATTCCGCGGGTCGAAAAGGTGTTCCAGGTCGGGGTCGGTTTCTTCTGACCGACGTTCCGACGCCCAACCGCAGAGGCAGGTGACGCACCTCAGCGGCGGCACCTGCCGAGCGTCACTTCGAAGTTAAGAAGTCGTAACCGGCGAGCGCCAGGCCGCCCAGCAAGATGAGGCTGATGTCTAACTGGGGCAGCTTCACCACAAACGGGGCGAAGAACGCTACCAGCAGCAGCAGGCCGATGAAACCCGCCAGCTTTTCGATCTTGCTCATGAACGACTCCGTTTGACGAACTCGTTGACCAGCCAGCGGATGGCCCGCAGAAAGCGCCCGTCGTCGTGCAGCTTGCCAACCGCCTGGACGCCGAGCGGCAGCCCGTGCGAAAGGTTGAGCAACGGCATCGACACGCTCGGCAGGCCGGCAAAGCTCCACACGGTCTGCATGATCGGATTGCCTGTCGAGGCGAGTCCCCGAGGCGCCGCACCGAGGGCTGCGGGCAGCAGGATGGCATCGTAACGCTCGAAGTATTCGTCGAACGCGCAGGTTACGTGCGGCATGCGGTCCCGAGCCACCAGGTAATCGAGAGCCCGAATCTGCATGCCGTGTTCGACCCGCTGCCGCAGAGCATCGCTGAGCTGCGCCGGATGGTTGCGATACTCACGCTGCAGCGCGAACGCCAGTTCCGCCTCGTTGACTTGGCCGTGCCACTGAACTGCCTGCTGCACGACCGCAGGCAACTCTGCCTTGACCACAACGCCTTGCATCAGGTCGACGAATGCCTCGCAGGCTTCGCGAGCCTCCTCTTCGACCAGGTCCCACCATGGCGTGCGGACAAAACAGAACCTGGGCTCGACTGGAGGCTCGGCGGCGCAAACCGCCAGCAGCTGGCGGGGCGGCATGCCCAGCGCGGCGCAATCCTGGCCGTCGTCGCCCGACATGATCTCCGTCACCAGCGCCAGGTCCTCGACGCAGCGTGCAAACACTCCCACCTGGTCCAGCGACGGCGACTGCTCGAAGACACCGGTGCGCGGAAGCAGGCCCCTGGAGGGCTTGTAGCCATAGACGCCGCAGAAGGATGCCGGACGGATCACCGAGCCGTTGGTCTGGGTGCCGAGCGCCACCGGCACCACGCCGACCGCCACCGCCGCCGCCGAGCCGCTAGACGAGCCACCCGGGGTGTGCTCGGGATTGTGCGGGTTGCGCGTCGGCCCGGGATGGAAGGTTGCGAACTCGGTGGTCACCGCCTTTCCGAAGATCACCGCGCCGGCGTCGCGCAGGCGGCGCACCACCGCCGCATCCGCCAACGCATAACGTCCCTCGTGAATCGGACTGCCGAAGGCGGTCGGAAAGTCAACGGTATCGATGATGTCCTTGACGGCAATCGGCACGCCATACAGCCTGCCGAGCGGCTCGCCGCGCGCGCGCTCGTCCCTGCAGTGCGTCGCCTGGTGCCGGATCACCCGTTCGTCAAGACAAGCAAAGGGCTGGATCCTCGCCTGCACTTCCCGTGCAAAGACCAGATGCTGGTCGTAGAAGTCCTCGACGTCGGCTTGGCCGGCGGCGAGATACTCCCGCAACTCGACCGCCGTGAACTCCTGGATCGGCTTCGCGCCCGACATGCCGCTCACTTGGACTTGAAGATATCCGGATTGACCACCGAATCGTCGGTCGGGTCGTACGGAATCTCGGGTGCCTGGTCGAAGAATGCG
>Ga0209391_10002252_pt1 | contig 10109 bp, 7 predicted proteins | sample PPLLak3March2015_FD_187246 | JGI IMG/M metagenome (GOLD analysis project Ga0209391, IMG submission 187246) | Freshwater sediment microbial communities from Prairie Pothole Lake near Jamestown, North Dakota, USA - PPLs Lake P7 Core (1) Depth... | ecosystem: Environmental > Aquatic > Freshwater >... | reverse complement strand
CGGAAGCCTGAGATCGGATCGCCGGCGAAGGTGTCGAGGCCCAGCGACACCACCAGCGCTTCGGCGCCGTAGCGCGCGAGCGTCGCCGCGGCCGCGTCGAACGCGGCGAACCAGGCATCGGCTTCGGTGCCTCGCGGCAGCGGCAGGTTGAGGTTGAAGCCGAGGCCCGGGCCTGCGCCGGTCTCGTCGGCATGGCCGGAGTAGAAGGGATACTCGGTGCGCGGGTCGCCGTGGATGCTGACCACCAGCACGTCGGCGCGGTCGTAGAAGATCGCCTGCGTGCCGTTGCCGTGGTGGAAGTCGACGTCGAGCACGGCGACGCGCGCGCAACCGTGGGCGCGCAGCGCCTCGACGGCGACGGCGGCGTTGTTCAGGAAGCAATAGCCGCCCATGAAGTCGGCGCCTGCATGATGGCCGGGCGGCCGGGTGGCACAGAAGACGTGGCGCGTGCCTGCGGCAATCAGCCGGGCCGCGGTCGCCGCCGCATCGGCGCCGGCCTTCGCCGCCTGCCACATGCCGGCCGAAATCGGCGTGCCGTTGTCGAAGGAGTACAGGCCCAGGCGGGCGATGAAGTTGACCGGCTCTTCGTCGCTGCGCAGCGTGCGGATCGGCCACACCGAAGGAAACGGCTGCACAGCGGCGTTGGCGGGATCGGCAGCCAGCCATTGGTCCCAGGCCGACTCGATGAAGCTCAGGTAGCGCGCCTCGTGCACCTTCGCCAGCAGCGGCCGGCTGTCGGCCGTGGGTAGCTGCAGCGCGTGGCCGCGCGCCGTCAGTTCGCGCAGCACGAACTCGGCGCGGGCCGGCGTCTCGAAGCAGGGCACACGCTCGCCGCGGAAGAATTCGTGTTCCGGCGCGTGCAGCGCTTGCTGCGGCGAGTGGATGACGATCATCTTCGGCGCACTGCCCCGGCGGTTCAGCGGATCCGGCGCGCCTCGACGTAGAAGCGCTTCTCGTCGGCCTCGCCCATCGAGAAGGTCTTGCGCGGCAGCGGGCCTTCGCGCACCACGCGCTTGAGCAGTTCGCCCTTGCCGACGGTTCCGATGTGAAAGCCGACGCAACCCGGTGCTTGTGCGAGCCGCTCCAGCGTCTCGTCGCCGTGCACGTAGTCGACGCTTCCGGCGCCGCCGGTTTCGACCAGCCGGTCGATGAACGGCTGCAACGTACCCACCGCGAGTGACGACGGCGGGTCGGCGATCTCGATCACCGCAAAGCGCCCGCCCTGGGCGACGAGCCCGGCCGCCTGCCGCTGCGGCGGCAGTTCGCGCAGCCGCCGGCGCATCGCTGCTCCGGTGGGAATGTCGGTCACCGTGAGCTTGTCGCCGAACTCCTGCCGCAAAGCGGCGCGCAGGTCGACCGTGACTCCGAACAGCAGGCGGTGGATCGGCTCGAAGGTCAGCGACTCGTCGTAGAGGTTCACCACTTCGACCAGCGCCCAGCGGCAGGGGTGGTCCGGGCCGACCTCGCGCTTGACCCGCTCCCAGATCGACTTGGCGGTGGCCAGCGAGTGATTGCCGTCGCCCATCGCGAACAGCATCGGCGGCGAACCATCGGGCAGGCCGTAACGCCGCGCGCAGGCAGCCGGCTCGCCCAGCGCGGCGAGTGCCTGCTCGACCTGCCTGCCGCGGGCCGCGTCGACGGCAAAGCCGGAGACGTGGCCGCCGCCGAGCATCAGCTCGGTGTCGTACAGCGGCGCCAGCGACGCGCGCTGCGCCGCCAGCGGCCCGATCACGGTGTCCTCGGGGTCGTCGAGCAGCACCAGGATGTGCGGCAGTTCCAGTTCGGCGCCGCTGCGCACGGCGATCCGTGGCGCCAGTCGCGCCACCATCGTGCCTTCGGTCGGGCGGATCAGGCTCGTCGACTCGGCGCTGTAGTCGTAGTGCTCGAGGTCGAGCTCGAGCATCAGGCCCCGGCGAACGCGGCTGCCGAGCCGGCGCTCGACGTAGACGCTGCCCGCGTGTTCGGCGAACAGCCCGTCGGCGAGATAACGCCGCATCGTCTGCTGGATCGCCTCGATGCGCGCCCGCGCGTCGGGCCGCTCGAGGTAGACCTCGGGGAAGATCAGCTGCAGCGTCGACGGCGCGTCGCCCACCTCGGCCGCGACACGCTGCCAGTAGTCCGGCTCGGAGGTGTACTGGTCGCAGGCGATCACCGCCCAGCGGCGCAGGTCCGTGCCCGGCTGCGGCAGCAGCAGCCGCGGCAGCCGGTAACCCGGCGAGGATTTCGATGTGTTGCTCATGGCGGCGCAATCGAAGCAGTCGATCGAGCATCCATGGTAGCGGGCCGATGCGGCCGGCTTCGTCGTGGCACGATCCCGGACCACGAATCGCGGAAACGACATGCGCATCCTCGGACTGATCGGCGGCATGAGCTGGGAATCGACCGCCGTCTACTACCGGCTGATCAACCAGGAAGTCCGCGCGCGGCTCGGCCCGCTGCGGTCGGCCGAACTGCTGCTCTACAGCGTCGACTTCGGCCCGATCGAGGCGATGCAGCGCGAAGGGCGCTGGGACGACGCGGCGGAGTCCCTGGCCGGCGCAGCGCGAAGGCTCGCTGCTGGCGGCGCCGATTGCATCGTGCTGTGTACCAACACCATGCACAAGCTGGCCGGGCATCTCGAAGCCGCCGTGCCGCTGCCGCTGTTGCACATTGCCGATGCCACCGGCAGCGCGGCCGTCGCCGCCGGCGCGCAGCGCGTCGGCCTGCTGGCAACCGCCTACACGATGGAGCAGCCGTTCCTGAAGGAGCGGCTGGCGCAGCGCTTTGGCCTGGAGGTGCTGGTGCCGGAGCCGGCAGAGCGTCAGCAGGTGCATCGGATCATCTACGAGGAACTGTGCGCCGGCGTGGTCCGCGATGACTCGCGGCAGGCCTACCGCAAGGTGATTGCGGCGTTGTGCGCCCGTGGCGCGCAGGCGATCGTGCTCGGCTGCACCGAGATCGCGCTGCTGGTTGGGCAAGGCGACGCGCCGGTGCCGCTGCTCGACACGACGGCGCTGCACGCGCGCGCCGCCGTCGACTTCGCCCTCGCTGGCGCGCAGTCGCGGCCCACCTAGAATGCTCCGCAGGAACACGTAGTGCGCGGGACCCGCCGCGCCGAAGGGACTCACTTGAGTTGTCCGATCCCCAGTGCAGGGACGCGGCGTGGCCCGGCTTCCGGAGCGCCGCGATGAGCCTGTTCGCCTGGTTCGAGTCGCGGCTGCCGCACGCGACCTCGGCGCCGCCGCCGGAGGTCGAACGCGACGGTCCGCCGCCGGGGCTGCTGCCGTTCTACGCCCACTTCGTGCGCCAGTCGCGCGGGCTGTTCGCGGCGATGTTCGTCACCGGGCTGGCGGTGGCGCTGGTCGACCTGCTGATCCCCGTGTTCATCGGCAAGCTGGTGGGCCTGATGGCGGCCGAGGATCGCGCCGCGGCGTTCGGCGAGCAGTGGCCGCTGCTGGTGACGATCGCCGCCGTGGTGCTGTTCTGCCGGCCGCTGCTGTTTGCGCTCGACTCGATGGTGCGCAACAACGCGGTGATTCCCGCGGTGACGACGCTGATCCGCTGGCAGAGCCACTGGCACGTGATCCGGCAGCCGTGGTCGTTCTTCCAGAACGACTTCGCCGGCCGCATCGCCAACCGGGTGATGAACACCGCCAACTCGCTGCGCGAGAGCGTCGTCTCCAGCATCCGCGCCGTCTGGTACATCGTTGTCTACGGCACGTCGACGCTCCTGATCCTCATCGCCGCCGACCCGCGGCTGGCGGTGCCGATGGCGCTGTGGATCGCCGGCTACCTCGCCTTCCTGCGCTACTTCGTGCCGCGGATGCGCGACCTGTCGCGGATCAGCTCCGAGGCGCGCTCGCAGGTGATGGGCCGCGTCGTCGACTCGTATACCAATTTCCCGACGGTGAAACTCTTCGCCCGCGCCGCCGACGAGGACGCCTACGTGCGCGAGGCGATCGAGGAGCATCGCGGAAAGATCGCCGCGCACATGCGGATGACGACGCGCTTCATGTTCACGCTCGCCTGCCTGAACTCGGCGCTGATCGTCGGCACCGCCGCCATCGGCATCGCGCTGTGGCTCAACGGCGCCGCCAGCCCGGCGCTGGTGGCCACGGCGCTACCGCTCGCCTGGCAGATCGCCAACATGGCCGGCTGGGTGTCGTGGGAAGTGTCGAGCATCTTCGAGAACATCGGCGTCGTGCAGGAGGGCATGGAGACGCTCGCCGTGCCGCATTCGCTGGTCGATTCGCCGCAGGCAAAGCCGCTGGCGGTGCCGCAAGGCGGGATCGACTTCGATGCCGTGCGCTTCGGCTACGGTCAGCTCGAGCGCGGCGGCCGCGCCGTGCTCGACGACCTGACACTGAAGGTCGCGCCCGGTGAACGTGTCGGCGTCGTCGGCCGCTCCGGCGCCGGAAAATCGACGCTGGTCAGCCTGCTGCTGCGCTTCCACGACGTCGAGGGCGGCGCCATCCGCATCGACGGCCAGGATCTGCGCGAGGTCACGCAGGAGAGCCTGCGCGGCGCCATCGGCGTGGTGACGCAGGACACCTCGATGCTGCACCGGTCGATCGCCGCCAACATCCGCTACGGCCGGCCGCAGGCGACCGACGCCGAGGTCGAGGCCGCGGCCCGGCGCGCGCATGCGCACGAGTTCATCATGGGCCTGCGCGACTGGAAGGACCGCAGCGGCTATGCCGCGCACGCCGGCGAACGCGGCGTGAAACTGTCCGGCGGCCAGCGGCAGCGGGTGGCACTCGCCCGCGTGATCCTGAAGGACGCGCCGATCCTGGTGCTCGACGAGGCGACCAGCGCGCTCGACAGCGAAATCGAGGCCGCGATCCAGGAGCAGCTCGAATCGCTGATGGCCGGCAAAACGGTGATCGCGATCGCACACCGGCTGTCGACCATCGCCCGCATGGACCGGCTGGTGGTGATCGACGAGGGCCGCATCGTCGAGGAGGGCACGCACATGACGCTGCTCGCCGCCGGCGGCCACTACGCGCAGCTATGGAAACGGCAATCGGGCGGTTTTCTCGGGCTCGACGAAGGCGAGGCGCAGGCCTCGGAGGATGAGGAAGCGGAACTCGTCGAAGAGGCGGCTGCCGACGAGGTCCACGTCGAAGCGGCGGCCGGCCCGGCGGCGCTGCGCTGACTGCCGCATTCGATGGAACTCGTCCGCCCGCGCTGCGAGCACCTGTCGAGCTATGTCGCCGCGCTGCGGGCGGGCTGGTCGGCCGACAACGTCCGCGGCGCCGCAGCGGCGCAAGAGGAACTGGCGCGCATCGACGCCGATGCCGATGCCTTCCTCGCCGCGCTGCACGACCCGGAGGCGCGCGGCGGTCCGGTGACGCTGCCCGATGGCTCGCAGGTCGCGCGCCTGCCGGGCTTTCGCTGCTGGCTCTGGGACGGCGAGTTCTGCGGCTCGATCGGCCTGCGCTGGGTCAATGGCACCGAAGAGCTGCCGCCGCACGTGCTCGGCCACATCGGCTATGCGGTGGTGCCGTGGAAGCGCGGCCGCGGCTATGCGACGCGGGCGCTGAGGGACCTCCTGCCGCAGGCGCGGGCGCTCGGCCTGCGCTGGGTGACGCTGACCACCGACGCCGACAACCTCCCCTCGCGGCGCGTGATCCTCGCCGCCGGCGGCGTGCTGGTCGAAGGTTTCGTCAAGCCGGCTCAGTACGGCAGCAAGGAAGGATTGCGCTACCGCATCGACCTGTGACGGCTGCCGGGCGCGCCCTCAGAGCAGCCGCCCGATCAGGAACACCAGCGCCGTCATCAGTAGCGTGCTGGCGAACGGGAACGAGAACTCGCGGCCGCCGATGCGGAAGTTGAAGTCGCCCGGCAGGCGGCCGATGCCGAGCTTGCGCAGCCAGGGCTGCAGCGCGGTCAGCACGGCCAGGGCGATGAACATCGTCAGCAGCCAACGCATCGTTCGCTTGGGAGAGGCCGGCGGGAGGGCAGCGAACTGTACCCGCGCGGCCGCAACCGGCGGCCGCGCGTTCGCGACCGCCGCCGGGCGCCGCGTCACTGCTTCGGCTTGAAGTGGTTGGCGACGATCCAGCTGGCGACGTTGGTCCCGAGCACGCCGCCCTGCACACCGGAATTGCGGAAGTGCATGCCGCCGACGATCCGGGCCAGTTCGATCTCACTCACCATTTCGTCTGGGGTCGCGTAGTTGCGCACCGTATTGGTCGCGGTGCTGGAAAAGCTGAAGCTCACCTGGCTGGTGCCGAAGAACGCTTTCAACACTGCCGCCGCGGCACCGTTCTGACACATGTGCGCCGCCGGGTACTCCGGATGGTTCGGCGTCGGCACCACCGGCGCCCAGGTCGCATCCGCTGTCGTGGCCGCATTTCCGTCCGTGTCGGCCAGCGGGATTGCGCTCTGCGGGCGCCAGTAGTTGTGGAAGTACTTCGACTCGAAGCAGGCGATGTTGCTGTCGCCCTGGGTGACCCACAGCATGGCCATCAGCCGGGCGTTGTCGGCGATGCTGCGGCTGTCCATCGCGAAGCTGCGGTAGTTGCGTGACAGAAAGATTCCCGGGTTCTCGGTGTGAAACCGCGCCGCCTCCAGTTGCGCCGCCGAGCGCTGGGTGCTCGTGGCGCCACCCAGTGCCTGAACCTCGGCCAGGTCGGCGGCGTAGGCGGAGCTACCGAGCGCCAGTGGCGGCGGCAGGCGGAACTGCGCCGCGCTGGTCAGCGTGAACGGCTTCATGTACGGCACGAAGACGTTGATCGGATTGGTGCCGCGGAAGGCGCCAGGCCCCGTTCCCGGGGTGTAGGTCACCACGGTCGAGCGGCCGTCGTTTGCCCGCAGCGCGACCACCTTGGAAGCCACCTCGGCGCCGACCGCGAGACCGCGGGTCTTGGCGGCGCTGTTCGGAATCGACGCGACGTAGGTGTCGTAAGCATCCTGGTACTGCGCCGAGCGGTTGGGAAACAGCGCTTTCAGCGCGCCGTAAGCGGCCGCTGCGACAGCGGCTTCCTGCGACGCGCCGGCCGGATCGCTGGTTGGCGAGGCGGCGAACGGGATGTGCGTGCCGGTAATGGCAATCACGGCGTCGTAGATGGCGACGTGGGTCGTGGCCAGATCCACCTGGCCGTGCGGGCGGCGCTCCTCAGGGGTGCCGGTGGTCGGCGTCGCCGGCTGGTTGATGGTGTCGCTGGCGATCTTGTTCCAGTAGGCGACCGGATTGGCAGTGGTCGCCACGCCGTTGGTGAAGGGCACGCTTACCGGGGCAGGTGGCGGAAGCGGGTCGTCGCTGCCGCCGCAGGCGGCGAGCAGGGCGAGCAGGACGGCAGACATCGGGAAGACTTTGAGACGGGCGAGTCGTATCGATTGCGTCATTTTGGGCCCTTGCGTTGCGGTTGAGCCGCCATAAACTGGCCGGGCGGCGGACGACCGAGGAGCAATGCTGCAGGCGCAAGCTAGGTCCCGTCGTTCGGCTCCGGTGGCGGGCAGAGATGAATGCCGGTTATCGCGGTTTCGATGCGGTTCCCTTGCCGGTCCTGGCGACGAATAGGGGGCTCGATGAGCAGATGCGAAGCTGGTTCGTATCGGGCGGCGACAGCGCCGGCCGCCACGCTGCCGGAAGGGCGCGGGCTGACCCGACTGGGCGCCGCTGCCGCGGCCGATCGTGGCGACGACATCGTCCGCGGCGCGGTCGGCCGGCTTATCCATCATCGACGGTCGCGGTCATCGGCGCTGCGCCGTAACCGGACCGCAATTTCGCTGCTTCGTCGTCTCGGCGCTCGCCCCGCGCCGCCGCGCCGGGACAATCGATTGCTGCCCGATCGCGACTGAACGCCGGCCTCGCATGCGCGCCGAATCCGTTCCTGCCCTGCCATCGGCGTCGCGACGCGGGTACTGGCGCCGTGTCGGGGGCGCGCTGGGCGGCGGCAGGATCGGCATCGTCGCCGTGGTGACGCTGATCGTGTCGCTGCGGATCCTGATGCAGCCGGATCTGTTCGACTTCTTCACACCGCTCGAGATCCTGATGGCCTGGGCGCAGCACTACCTCGAACTCGCTGCGATCGCCGGCGTCCTGGTGGTGGTCTACACGCTGCTCGACGAAGCGCTTGACCGGCAGGCGCCGCTGCGGCTGCCGGTGCTGCTCGGCACGCTGCTGGCCACCACGGTCCTGGTGACGGCGGCAGCGGCCGGCTGGTTCATTGGCGGCCTGCCGCCGGCGCTTTCGCTCGCCAGCGGCGCGATTCGGATCGCCGTGCCGGCGCTCTTCCTCGCAGTGCTGGTCGAGGTCTATCGCCGCGCCGACCAGACCGACCTTGCACTGCGCGACGCCGAGGCGGCGCAGGAGCGACTCGGCCGCGAGGAGACGGAGCAGGCGCTTTACCAGTTGCAGGCCCAGTTGGAACCGCACTTCCTGTTCAACACGCTGGCCAACGTGCGCCGGCTGTACCGAACCGATCCGCGCAGCGGCGCCCGCGCCACCGCCAGCCTGATGCTGTACCTGAAGGCGGCAATGCCGCAGCTGCGGCGCGAGACCGCGTCGCTGGGAGCCGAACTGGAACTGGTGCGCGCCTACCTCGATCTGTTCCGGGTGCGGATGGGCCGGAGGCTGACCTACGTGATCGACGCCGAGCCAGCGGTGCTCGGCGCCGAATTCCCGCCGATGCTGCTGCTGACGCTGGTGGAGAACGCCGTGAAGCACGGCCTCGAGCCGGCGCGCGGCGGCGGCCACGTGACGGTCACGGCGGCAGCGCGCGGCGGCACGCTCGAAGTCGGCGTCACCGACAACGGCGTTGGCTTCGATGTCGCCGGCAGCACCGGCACCGGCGTCGGGCTTGCCAACATCCGCCGGCAACTTCAGGCCCGCTATGGGGCGGCAGCGACGCTGACGCTGGCGGCGGCGCAGCCGCAGGGCGCGGCCGCGACCATCGTGTTGCCGTTGCGGATGGCAGCGACGCTGACCGCACCCGTGCTGGCCATGTCATGAACGCGACGCTGCCCGTACCGAGGTCGATGGCGCCGTTGCAGACAGCGGCAGCGGCGGTCGTGCGCGCCGCGCGCTGGCTGATTCCGGACCGCCGCGACGGGGTCGTCGTGCTGGCGCTGTTCCTCGGCGTCTGGCTGTCGAACGTCCTCGGCGTCTTCGGCCTGAGTGACAGCACGAATTCGGCAGCCGCCTTGCGTTTCGCCGCCTTCAATCTGCTCCCTGAGGCCGAAAACACGCTGTTCGTCCTGCTGGTGGCGCGGTGGACGGTAGGCTGGTCGGCGCGCGGCTGGCGTCGCCACGTTCTGGTGGCATTGACGATGGCCGCGGCACTGCTGGCCCTGGCGGGTCTTAATCACCTTTTCCCGCTTCTGAGTCCCTTCGCCGCCCTGGGCGTGGGCTTTGGCATTCCGTCGATCGCGCTGGCGGTCGCCGCGGTGTGGTTTCCGCTCGGCCTGCTGCTGGCGGCGCAGTTTCACCGCTCGCATCTCGAACGCGAGGCGGCGGCGCGGCTGCGCGGCCTGCTGAGAGAAGTTCGCGGTGCGCAGAAGCGGCACTCCGAGGCGCGGCTGCGGATGCTGCAGTCGAGGATCGACCCGGGGCTGCTGTTCGGCATGCTCAAACGGGTGCGCTCGCTGTACGAGACGGCGCCGGAACGTGCGGAGATGCTGCTGGAGGAACTGATCGTCTTCCTGCGCGCCGTGCTGCCGAAGCTCCACAGTTCCACCTCGACCGTCGGCCAGGAAATCGCCGCTGCCGAAGCCTATGTCCGCCTGCGCGCGCTTGCCGACGACCAGGCAGCAGCGGTCGATATCGATGCGGCAGCCGCCGTCGACTCGCCGTTTCCTCCCGGCGTGCTGCTGCCGCTGGTTGGTGGCATCCTGCAAGGACTCGCCGGGCCGATGAGTCTCGGTGTCCGTGCCGCGATCGACGAAAGCGTCTGCGAATTGACGCTTACGTCGGATGCGGCGCCGCCGGAGGCGGCGCTGGCCCAAGCGCGGCGGGTGCTTGCCGACCTGTACGGCGGGAACGCCGAACTCGAACTCGGCCGGGCGGCGGGCAGGCAAACGGCCAGGATCAGGATTCCGCATGAGCCCGCCGGGCCGTCCCAAGGGCGGATCTCTGAGCGCGAACGGCCGCTCCGAAGCGCGAATCCTTCGAGCGCCGCGAGAAG
>Ga0209391_10002251_pt1 | contig 10109 bp, 6 predicted proteins | sample PPLLak3March2015_FD_187246 | JGI IMG/M metagenome (GOLD analysis project Ga0209391, IMG submission 187246) | Freshwater sediment microbial communities from Prairie Pothole Lake near Jamestown, North Dakota, USA - PPLs Lake P7 Core (1) Depth... | ecosystem: Environmental > Aquatic > Freshwater >... | reverse complement strand
AGGTCTTCGCTGGCGGCCGTGACGAGATCAACGCAATGGCAGAGTCGGTGAATGCGCTGATCGATCACCGGGCCACCTTCGTCGGCTGGTGGAAATCGTCGATGGACGAACTGAGCGCACGCCTCGCGCTGGAAAGTGCGAGTACCGAAGAAGCCCGAGACGAAGCGATCACGGGCCTGCGCGCTGCCACTATCAGCAGGCTGCGGCAACTCAACGCAATTCGCGGCCGACTGATGTTGCACGCGCAGAACATGGTCGGCATCTCGCGACGGATACGGTCTGCCGGAAGCGTCGGGGCCGACGACAGCAAGGCACTTGAACACGCCACGCAGGCGATGGAAACCTTGCTCGAAGTCCTGCCACTCGACGATCAGCCGTTGCCGTCGAGCGCAGGAAACGCGGCTGGGTAGGCGGGCGCCCGGAAACTGAGAATGAAGTCATCGTGCGGTGCCCGCTACACCTTTGCTGCCGCCATCATCTTTTCTGTCGGCGCTGGCTACGTCGCGCCATCTTTCCGCCTTCCAGGACCTGAACGGCGACTTCGAATTCCAGCCGGATGAGCCGTCGGGCTGGTTCGACCTGCGCGGTTCGACGCTCGGCCGCGTCGACACGTCCAGTTCGGCAAGCCGGCGCGCCTGACCTGATGCCATGACCGTCGCCGGCCTACGCCGCGGCCGATGGATTTCGCCCTGTATCGCCGGTCGACCGCAACAGCGATCAGCGGATTGCTGTGTCACGCGGCCGCAGTTCTGGCATTATTCGCCGCATTACAAAAATGTTGCGAGGGGACGAAGCATGGAAACGATGACGCTGTGGCTCAATCTGGGCCTGATCCTGCTGTTCGGCGCCGGCAACGCGTTCTACAAGGGGGCCTAGCGAACCTTGTCCGCTGGCTCTAGCGGGCGCGCCGAACGCGCCCGCAACCCCTTACCCCCACGATGGCCTGCCGGCCACCGCAGGTCAATGCCTTTTGCCTGCGATCCGTCCGGGCTTGCACCCGATACGCCCCTTCCGCACCGGCGCGAGTGACGGCCTGTCCCCCTTTGCAATGATTCCCTTAACATTGGAACACCACATCAAGGTATAGCAAATGGATCTCGCCCTCTGGATAGAACTGGCCGTCTTCGTCACCCTGCTCGCCTGCTCGGGTTTCTTTTCGAGTACCGAAACCTCTTTGTTCTCGCTGAGCTCGTTCCAACTCGAGCAGATGCGTGCCGCCAAGAATCCGCGCATCGGCCTGATCGAGCGACTGCGCAGCGAGCCGCGCCGCCTCATCGTCACCATCCTGATCGGCAACGAGTTCGTCAATGTCTCGGCCTCGGTGATTTCGGCGGCGATGATCATCCACCTGTTCGGCGCCGACAACGAGATGATCAACCTGCTCGTCATGGTGCCGATCCTGCTGCTGTTCGGCGAGATCACGCCGAAGGTGCTGGCGCTCCGCAACAACGTCGCCTTCGCCAGCGCCGAGGCCCGCCCGATCGATCTCTTCGCGCGCCTGATCACGCCGCTGCGCGAGGTCATCCGCCATGTCGCCGAGTTCTTCATCACGCTGATCGTCGGCAAGCAACGCTCGGTGGGCAACCTGGTGACCGAGGACATGATCCGCACGCTGGTGCATGACGCCGTCGGCGAGGGCGCCCTCGACAGCCAGGAAGCGCGTTACATCGAGAATATCTTCGAGTTCGGCCAAAAGACGCTGAGCGACGTCATGCGCCCGCGCTCGGACATCCAGTTCCTCTCGGCCGACATGCCGCTGGCCGACCTGGTCGCCCACATCAAGGCCACCCGGCAGTCGCGTTACCCGGTGTTCAAGGGCCGCCGCGACACCATCCTCGGCATCCTGCATACGCGCGACCTGCTCGGCGTCGACCTTGCCCGCCTCGAACGCGATCCGCAGGGTTTCCGCAAGCTGCTCCGCCAGCCGCACTTTTTCCCCGAATCGAAGCCGGCGGTCGAGTTGTTCCACACCTTCCGCCAGCGCAAGCTGTCGTTCGCGCTGATCGTCGACGAGTATGGCGGCATCACCGGCCTGGTGACGATGGAAAACCTGCTCGAGTGCGTCTTCGGCGAGATCGCCAGCCCGTCCGATACGGAGGTGGCCGGCGAGCAACTTGGCGGCGAACTGGCCGACGGCCGCCGCCTGATTGAAGCCGGCATGTTCATCGATGACTTCAACCAGGCTTTCGGCGTGGCGATCGCGAGCGCGGAAGCGGAAACGGTGGCCGGTGTGCTGCTCGACGCTTTCGGCGAACTGCCGGCGGTGGGCGCGACGACGGTGCTGAGCGGCCTGCAATTCACCGTCGATAGCATCGAGAACAACCGCATCATGCACGTCTTCGTCGAACGCCTGCCGGCGGCGGTCGCGGCGCCGGGCGACGGGACCGGCGGCGAGCCGGAGGACGCCGCCGCGGAGCAAACGGCGACCGAACAGGAGAACGGGGAGAGCAAGCATGTCTGACATCTGGATTACCGTCTCGTTGATGATCGTCTGCCTGATCGCCGAGGGTTTCTTCTCGGGATCGGAACTCGGCATCGTCAGCGCCGATCGCATGAAGCTGCGCCACGACGCAGCCAAGGGTTCGCGTGGCGCCCGCATGGCGCTCGAAATGCTCGAGAAGAAGCCGGAGTGGCTGCTGTCGACGACGCTGGTCGGCACCAACATCGCGGTCGTCGCCAACTCGACCATCGCCACCGCGCTGATGATCTCGCTGTTCGGCGAGGCTGGGAGCTGGCTGGCCGTGATCCTGGTTGCCCCGCTGATCTGGGTGTTCGGCGAGATCGTTCCGAAGAGCGTCTTCCAGCAGCGCGCCGACGCGATCACGCCCTACGTGATCTACGTGCTGCGCTTCTTCTCGATCATCTTCTGGCCGATCCTGATCATCTTCGTGACGCTTTCGAAGCTTCTTTCCCGGATCGCCGGCAGCGGCTCCGAGCACAATCCGTTCACGCTGCGCGAGCAGATCCAGAGCATGGTGCAGATGCAGCCGCTGGAAGGCGGCGACATCCAGCCGATCGAGAAGACCATGATCCGGCGCATGTTCAACTTCTCGGAAACCACCGTCTACAAGGTTATGGTGCCGCTGATCGACGTCACCGCCGTCGAACGGAAATGCACCGCCGGCGAAGCGGTGCGCCTCGCCATGCAATGCTCGCACGTGCGCCTGCCGGTCTTTGACGGGCGCATCGACCGCGTCATCGGCGTGCTCAACACGATGGACCTGCTCGGAGTGGACGAGTCGGCGCCGATCGAGCCTTTCATCGGGCCGACGCGCTACGTGCCGGCCAGCAGGAGCGCCGAGTCGATGCTCGTCGAACTGCGCAAGGACGGTGACGCGATGGCGGTGGTGATGGACGAGTTCGGCGGCGCCGAGGGCATCGTCACGATCGAGGACATCATCGAGGAGGTGGTCGAGGACATCCAGGACGAATACGACCGCCAGGAGAAGCCGGCCGAATGGTTCAAGAAACTCGGCCACCACGACTATCTGGTCAGTGCCCGCGCCGATCCGGCGATGCTGCGCGAGAAGCTGGGGCTCACACTCCCCAACGCAGCGACCCACGACACCCTGTCCGGCTTCCTGCTCGAGCTTGCGCGGGAGATTCCCAAGCCCGGGACGACCATCGAGGTGGAGGGCATCAAGTTCACCATCCAGCGCGCGACCCCGCAGGTGGTCCAGGAGGTGCAGATCCGCTGGTAGGCCGCTTGCGGCAGGGACGCTCCGGGTTTATCGCTGTCGGCGCGATGGGCTGGGTACGGATCGGACGACGGGCAGAGAATGTATATAATTCCGGGCCCGGTGCGCGCGTGGCGGATTCTCGAGGCGCAGCGGGTCCGACTGCCGACAAGTGGGAGAAACGATGGCCAAGCAGATAGTGGTTTGCATGGATGGCACCTGGAACGACCCGGTAGCACAGACCAACGTGTACCGCCTGTTCCAGATGCTGCCCGGCGACGAGCGGCAGGTCGCCGAGGACGGGCCGATCCGCTCGCATCTGGTCAAGCGCAGCGAGGAGCTCGCCGCCTTCTACCTCGAGAGCATCGGTAACGGCGGCCGGACCCAGGGGCTGCTCGGCGGCACGCAGGGAATCGGCCTGCACGACTGCATGATCGACGCCTATCTGCTGGTCTCGCAGGTCTATCAGCGCGGCGACAAGATCTGGCTATTCGGTTTCTCGCGCGGCGCCTGGGCCGCCCGCTGCCTGGGGGCATTCATTGCCCGCTCGGGCCTGATCCCGGCGGCCAATGCCGATGACGACGACGCCGCCGACCAGGCCGAGAAGGTCTGGCTGAACTACAAGGAAGGCCGCGGCATGAAGCGCGGCGGACGCTTCTGGCGGCACAACGACGAAACGCCGATTCGCCTGATCGGCGTCTGGGACACGGTCGGCGAACTCGGCGTGCCGGAATTCAATGGCCTGCACCTGGTCGACCGCGACCAACTCCGCTACCTCAAATTCGGTGACCGCGAACTCAGTCCGCGCGTCGAGCACGGCCGCCAGGCACTGGCCATCGACGAGGAGCGCGCCGACTTCATGCCGACGCCGTGGGACGAGCGCGCGGGCATCAAGCAGGTGTGGTTCCCGGGCGCGCATGGCGATGTCGGGGGCGGCTATGAAAATCATGGGCTCGCGGACGTCGCCCTCGAATGGATGGTGCAGGAGGTCAACGACCTTGCTGCCGGGCTGCATCTCGCGCCCGGCCAACTCAGCCAGGCGCTCGCCCCCGACCCCCTGCAGGACCGCCACGACGAAACCCGTGGGCCGGTCTGGCGGACGCGTCCGGGCAAGGAACGCAAGATCCCCGACGATGCCGAACTCCATCCCGGCGTCCTGCAGCGGCTGCGGGAGCGAGCCGACTATCGGCCGAAGGCGCTCGAGGACGTTCCTGCCTGCGCCGAGTTCTACCAGGAAGACCAGCCACCGCCCGAAGAAGCGCTGCAGCAGGAGCGGGAAGACCTGCCATTCCGCAAGCTGCCGGTCGATGGCTCGACGCGCTTCCCTGCTTATGCCCACAAGTGGTGGAACGCTTCCGGCGTCGAGGTGGACGCCGGCGAAAGATATCGTATCGAGGTCAGCGGCACGTGGGTTGATCAGGGCACCCCGGCCGGGGCCGACGGCTATGAATCGACGGCGTGGCTGCGTCATCTGGCCAAAGGCAGCCGCCGCATGGAAGGGCGGCCGTGGTTTTCACTGGTCGCCGCCATCCATAACCGGCCCGACCTCGAGGCGAACAATCCAGATTCCGAGAACGTGCTCACCGGGTTCATTGAAAGCGCGATCAGCGGGGTTGCGCGCATCGACGACGAGAGCAGTCTTGTCGCCACGCCGAATGGCTGCGAGATCGAGATCGTCGAACCGGGTTTCCTGTACTTCTTCGCCAACGACTCGGCGTTTTCGTATGGCAACAACACCGGTTTCCTGATGGTCGAGGTAACCAGGCTCCCCTGGTCGGACGAGGACGACGAGAAGCGCACGCCAACGTCCCAGTCAGTGCCCGGCAGCCTGGACGTGAAGCTCTACTTCACTCCCGGCACCAGTTCGCTGGCAGCGCATATCGCCCTGCGCGAAGCCGGCCTGGACTTCGACCTCGTCCGTGTCGACCTCCGCGAGCACAAGCTGGCCGACGGCAGCGATTTTGCCGCCATCAACCCCAAGGGCTACGTGCCGGTACTCGAACTTGGCGATGACGTCTGCCTCACCGAAGTCGCCGCCATCGTGCAGTACATCGCCGACCGCATACCCGAGAGCGGCCTGGCGCCGCGACCCTTTACGCTCGAACGCTACCAGTTGCAGGAGTGGCTCGGTTTTGTCGGCACCGAGCTGCACAAGGCTTTCGTCCCGCTGTTCAAGCCGGACACGCCGGAGGACTACAAGCGCTCCGTCAGGGAGGGCCTCGCTGTCCACCTCGGCTACGTTGCCGCGCATCTGGGCGGCAGGGACTACCTGGTGGGTGACGGGTTCACCGTCGCCGATGGCTACCTGTTCACCGTCCTCGGCTGGTGCGGCGCGGTGGGGATCGATAGCGGCCGGTGGCCGGCGCTGGTCGCCTTCCAGGAGCGCGTCGGCCAACGCCAAAGCGTCCGCGACGCCCTGGCGGCGGAAGGGTGATGAAATGCTGGTATACCGCGGCGGGGCGCCAGAGATGCGAACTCTGGACCTGCGGTTTAAGAGAATAGGCTGCCAATCGGCAGCTATTTAAAATCAGTACCTTGCAGTGCTCGCCAACTTGCACCAAAGCTTCAAAAAGTCCTGCCGAGCATGGATGCGCGGCGGGTAGCGACGAACTGGCTACATAGGCAGCAGCCGGCCATCAGCCGAAACTGACGTCCATGCCCTTGATACTTGCGACGCTGACCTCGCGAGCAACGCGCTTGGCGATCTGGTCAACGTCGTGATGCGTCGGGGCAGGCCCGGCACGCAGTCTGTCGAGTTCTGCTTCAGCCTTCTTCAGACGCCGAGCCGTTGCCTGGTTCTTGCGCCAACCGGGATCGTATTGCGGGGTGGGGCCTGTGCCGACCAGACACGCGATGATTTCCTTCAGAAGCAGGATTTCTTGTTCGATGTCCATGATCACTTCTCCTCACCGGGAGTTGCCTACCGACACTGTTGGTGGCTGACGGCGGGCACCGTCATGAAAGCGAAAGTATCAAGAAAACGCTTTAAATACTATCGCTATGTTGTTAATTATGCGTGAATTTGTTAGATGTTGCATATTAGCCAATTGCCCGATGGCGGGGAGTTTCGCGAACGCGCGCGTGGCACAAGGCGCTTGTTCGGGCATGTGGCGAACCGGGGTACTGGTGGAGCGTCATGCGCACCTGGCACCGGATCATCTGGCGGCTGCGGCTTCGCGGCTGGATCCGCCGTTGGTTGGCTACGATCCGGCGACGTAGCACCGGAAAAAAACGGCTCCCATCGCTGGAAGCGGCATGTATCGAAGTGAGGAGCATGGCCGGAGGTGGGTGTTTTTTTTTATGCCGATTGTTACAATGCCCAGGATAGCCTTCCGCCAGCGTCGGCCAGGAATCCACGGGATGATTGGCCGTTTTCATTTCCCCTACATTCGAGATCAAGATGCAACCTACGCTCAAACCCACGAATCCCAATTTCTCCTCCGGTCCATGCAGCAAGCGCCCGGGCTACAACGTCGCGAGCCTGCAACTCGATACTTTGGGGCGTTCGCATCGCTCGGCACTGGGCAAGAAGGCGCTGGGCCTGGCCTGTACCGAGACCGCGCGTATTCTGGGCTTGCCAGAAGGCTACCGGGTGGCGGTCGTGCCGGCCTCGGACACCGGCGCGGTGGAGATGGCGCTGTGGTCTCTCCTTGGCTCCCGCGGCGTTGATGTGCTGGCTTGGGAATCCTTCGGTTCGGGCTGGGTCACGGACATCGTCAAGCAACTCAAGTTGCCGAATGTCAACAAGCTCGAAGCCGGTTACGGCGAGATCGTCGACCTCTCGCGCGTCGACTTCAACAACGACGTGGTGTTTACCTGGAACGGCACGACATCGGGCGTCAAGGTTCCCAATGGCGACTGGATTGCCGACGATCGCGCCGGCCTGACCATTTGCGATGCGACCTCTGCCGTGTTTGCCATGGAACTGCCCTGGGACAAGCTCGACGTGACGACTTACTCGTGGCAAAAGGTGCTGGGCGGCGAAGGCGCCCACGGCATGCTGATCCTGAGCCCGCGCGCTGTCGCGCGGCTGGAGAGCTATTCGCCGCCGTGGCCCATGCCCAAGATTTTCCGCATGACCTCGGGGGGCAAACTGACCGAGGGGCTGTTCAAGGGCGAAACCATCAACACGCCCTCCATGTTGTGCGTGGCCGACTATCTCGACGCCCTGGCATGGGTCGACAGCATCGGCGGCGTGCCGGCCACCATGGCGCGCAGCGAAGCCAACCTGAAGGTCATCGCCGACTTTGTCGCCGCCAACGAGTGGATTTCCTTCCTCGCCAAGGATCCGGCCACCCGCTCCAACACCAGTGTCTGCCTGACCCTCGATGCCAGCGCGGATGAGGTCAAGCAAGTGGTGAAGTTGCTCGAGACGCACGGCGCGGCTTATGACATCGGCGCATACAAGGACGCCCCCGCCGGCATCCGCATCTGGTGCGGCGCTACCGTGCAGTCCGAGGACCTGCAGGCATTGCTGCCCTGGTTGAGTTGGGCCTACACCCAAGTCAAATCCGCCTGAGCCAGGACAGACCTGTCCGCTCCACCACTCACACTATCCAGGAAGACCCATACCATGTTCAAAGTCCGTACCTACAACAAGATTTCAATCAAGGGACTGGAGCGGTTTTCACGCCAGAGCTATGAAGTGGGCAGCGACATCGGCCACCCCGATGCCTTCCTGCTGCGCAGCCAGAAGCTGCAGGGCGTCGAAATCCCCGAGACACTGTTGGCGGTGGCTCGCGCCGGCGCCGGGGTGAACAACGTCCCGGTTGCCGAGTACAGCAAGCATGGCATTGTCGTGTTCAACACGCCGGGAGCCAACGCCAATGCGGTCAAGGAACTGGTGATGGCCGGCATGCTGCTGGCCACGCGCGGCATTCTTCCCGGCATGGCTTATGTGCAGTCACTTACCAGCATGACCGATGCGGCCGAAATGGCACAGTTGCTGGAGAAGGAAAAAGCCCGTTTCGCGGGTGGCGAGATCAGGGGCAAGACTCTGGGTATTGTCGGCCTGGGGGCGATTGGCTCGATGGTTGCCGAGATGGGGCTGGCCATGGGCATGAACGTGGTGGGATTCGATCCGGCGCTGTCAATCGATGCCGCCTGGCGCCTTTCCAATGCGGTCACCCGCATGGAAAACCTGTCAGCCTTGCTGGCACGCTCGGACTACGTCTCGCTGCATGTGCCGGCCCTTGATGCGACGCGCCACATGATCAACGAGGATGCGTTGGCCTCGATCAAGAAAGACGCCGTCCTTCTGAACTTTGCCCGCGAAACCATCGTTGATCCGGCGGCTGTCCTGCGTAGTCTGGATCAGGACAAGCTGGGTACCTATGTATGTGATTTTCCCGAGCCGGCGATGATCGGCCGGGCGGATGTGATCGCCATGCCGCACATTGGCGCCAGCACCGAAGAGTCCGAGGAAAACTGCGCCGTGATGGCGGCCAATCAGATCATGGATTACCTGGAGAACGGCAACATCGCCAATTCGGTCAACTTCCCCGCGGTGAACATGCCGCGCTCGGCGGGTACCTCACGCATCACCTTCGCCAACGACAACGTCCCGGGTGTGCTCGGCCATGTGCTTTCGATCCTGGCCGAGCACCAGGTCAATGTTATCGACATGGTGAACAAGAGCCGGGCCGAATTGGCCTTCAACATCATTGACGTGGAGCGCTGCCCTGATGCCGGGGTAATCTCGGCCATTCAGGCAACGCCGCACGTGATTCGTGTGCGGGTTCTTGGTTAATGACAACGCAGGCGAAATAGCAGGGGAATTCCAGGTGGCGAACCGGGGCGCTGGTGGAGCGTTATGCACACCTCGCACCGGATCATCTGGCGGTGGCGGCTTCGCGGCCGGATTCGCCGTTGGTTGGCTACGATCTGGCTACGTAGCACCGGAAACAAAAACGGCTCCCATCGCTGGAAGCCGCATGTATCCTGGTGGGGCGCCAGAGATTCGAACTCTGGACCTACGGATTAAGAGTCCGCTGCTCTACCAGCTGAGCTAGCGCCCCAAGTTCCCAAAATGACTGGTGGGTCGGCCGAGACTCGAACTCGGGACCAACGGATTAAAAGTCCGATGCTCTACCAACTGAGCTACCGACCCGCTCTGGGAGGGCGGATTATAGGGAATCGCCCGACGGGCTGTCAACGAACGTCACCCTGAAACGCTGCCTCCTGGCGGCATCCGCATCGCCGCGATGCCTTTCCAGCACTTGTCCGGGCTTCCGGAAGCGTTCTAGAATGCGCCTTCCTCGACGATTCCTCATCAGGACTCGGCGTGTTCCCCATCCTGACGGAGAAAATAAATGAACAAGGAAGATATTTCGCGGTTCCAGGATCTCGTCATCACGACGGCGACCGACGTCGGCATCAAGGTGCTCGCTGCCGTCGCATTCTGGGTCATCGGCCGCTGGCTGATCGGCGTAG
>Ga0209391_10002250_pt1 | contig 10110 bp, 8 predicted proteins | sample PPLLak3March2015_FD_187246 | JGI IMG/M metagenome (GOLD analysis project Ga0209391, IMG submission 187246) | Freshwater sediment microbial communities from Prairie Pothole Lake near Jamestown, North Dakota, USA - PPLs Lake P7 Core (1) Depth... | ecosystem: Environmental > Aquatic > Freshwater >... | reverse complement strand
GGCGCATGCCGCTCAGGTTGGCCATGCGGTTGCTCAGGCCGAAGAAGGCGGTGATGGCGCCGATGTCCCAGATGTCCTCGTCGTCGAAGCCGTGCGCGCGCAGCGCCGCGAGGTCGGCCTCCTCGACGGCGGCCGAGTGGGTGCAGACCTTCATCGCGAAGTCGAGCATCGCGCGCTGCCTGGGCGAGATGTCGGCCTTGCGGTAGTTGGTGGCCAGCTGGTCGGCGATCAGCGGCTTCTTCTCGTAGATGCGCAGGATGGCGCCGTGCGCCACCACGCAGTACAGGCACTGGTTGGCGGCCGAGGTGGCGACGATGATCATCTCGCGTTCGCCCTTGGTCAGCGAGCCGGTCTCCTTGAGCAGCAGTGCGTCGTGGTAGGCCATGAACGCGCGCCACTCGGCCGGGCGGTGCGCCAGCACGAGGAAGACGTTGGGCACGAAGCCGGCCTTGTCCTGCACCTCGAGGATGCGCTTGCGGATGTCCTCCGGCAGGTGCTGCAGCTCGGGCACGGGATAGCGGCTGATGGGCGGGGCGCTTGGGTTCACAGCATGACCTCCTCGATGAACAGGGATTGAAACTGGTGCCAGGCGCGTGACCAGGCGGAATCGCCGGGCTCCTGGGCGTGGAGCTCGACCCGCCCTTCAGCGTCCGTCTCGCGCCACTGCAGGGTCTGGCCGTCCTCGGCCAGGGTGACACGGTACATCGAGCGCCAGGGCTCGCGCCCCAGCGCCGCCAGCGCGTCGGCCACCAGGGGCGGGCAGTCGATGCTGACGGCGAGCTCGGTGTTCAACACCGCCGAGCGGCCGTCGAGGTTGACCGAGCCCACCAGGAACCAGCGCCGGTCCACTGCGGCGGCCTTGACATGCAGGCGGCCGATCGAGCGGCCGAAGTCGCCGAAATCGCCACCACGCTCCGGCTGCACCGGCTTCATCTCGTACAGCTGCATGCCCAGCCGCAGCATGCCGACGCGGTAGCGCGAGTAGGCGCGGTGCACCAGCGGCATGTCGGTCGAACCCAGCGAATTGGTGAAGACGATGCCGCGCACGTTGTGGCGCGCGGCCTCGGCCATCATGCGCATGCCCGGCTCGTCGGGAATGAAGTAGGGGTTGACGATGACCACCTCGTCGCGGGCCCGGCCGATGATCTCCAGCTTGGCGCGCATCGCCGGCGTGGGCTGGTACAGCACCACCGGGTCGGTCACCTTGGTCGGCGGGTCCGCATGCACCGCGGCGGCGCCCCAGCGCAACTGCAGCATGCCGGCGTGAAGCTGGGTGCGCACCGGGGTCTGCCCCAGCGGATCGGTTGGCGCCACGGTCATCGCCAGCGGCAGCTCGGCAGCGCGCCGCTCGAACAGGCGCTGCTCGTAGGCCGCACTGCGCCCTGCACCCGGAACGAGGTCGGCCCGCCAGGACAGTTCGCTGTTCCAGTACGCATCGAAGGCGAGCGCCAGCGCCGGCACCACCGCGCCGATGGCCAGCACGTCCAGGTCGATGAAGTTGGCCTGCCCGTGTCGCCAGAAGTATTCGTCGGCGACGTTGCGTCCGCCGAAGACCGCCACCGTGCTGTCCACCACGAACAGCTTGTTGTGCATGCGCCGGTGGGCGCGCTCGAACTCGTGGGAGGAGGCCAGCAGCCGCAGCAGCGGCGCGCCGCTGCGTATCAGCAGCGGATTGAACAGGCGCACCTCGGCCCCAGGCTCGGCATTCAGCGCGATCAGCAGGTTGAAGACTTCGCCGGCGTGGTAGTCGTCGACGAGCAGGCGCACGCGCACCCCGCGCCGCGCGGCGTCGCGCAGGCTGCGCAGGAAGGCCACGCCCGCAGCGTCGTCGTGCACGTGGAAGTACTGCGCATCGATCGACCGCTGCGCGGCCCCGGCCAGCGCCGCGCGCGCCTCGAACGCGTACTCGCCGGTGGGCAGGAGCCGGAAGCCGGACAGCCCCTGCGCCTCGGCCGGGGTGCTGGCGGCGGCGATGCGCGCCAGCGTCGTCGTCGCGACCTCGGCCGGCGCCAGGGCCTGCGTCGTCGGCAGCGGCTCGCGCGCGGGCAGCGTGCCGCATCCCGCCAGCAGCACGAGGCTCGACAGGCAGAAGCCCAACATTCGACGCATCGGCTTCAGCTGCGGAACTGCATCGCATGCAGCCGGGCGTACAGGCCGCCGCGGGCCAGCAACTCGGCATGTGTGCCTTGCTCGACCACGCGGCCGGCCTCCATCGCCACCACGCGGTCGGCATGCTCGATGGTCGACAAACGGTGCGCGATGACCAGCGTGGTGCGGCCCTTCATCAGCCGCTCGAGCGCGACCTGGACCGCGCGTTCCGATTCGCTGTCCAGCGCCGAGGTGGCCTCGTCCAGGATCAGGATCGGCGCGTCCTTGTAGATGGCGCGCGCGATCGCCAGCCGCTGCCGCTGGCCGCCGGACAGCTGGCTCCCGTTGTGCCCGATCAGCGCGTCCAGGCCCTGCGGCAGGCCGTCGACGAAGTCCAGCAGGTTGGCGCTGCGCAGCGCGTCGCGTACGCGCTCGCGGTCGACCTGCGCGCCCAGTGCCACGTTCATCGCCACGCTGTCGTTGAACAGCACCACGTCCTGGCTGACCAGCGCGAACTGACGGCGCAGCGCGCGCACGTCCCAGTCGGCCAGCGGCACGCCGTCCAGCAGCACGCCGCCGCTGGACGGCTCGACGAAGCGCGGCAGCAGGTGCACCAGCGTCGACTTGCCCGCACCCGAGGGGCCGACCAGCGCCACCGTCTCGCCGCGGTGCACCTGCAGGTCCACGTCCTGCAGCGCGGGCGCCTGGTCGTCCTTGTAGCGCAGCGTCACGCCGCGCAGCTCGATCTCGCCCCGGGCCACGGCGGCCGTGTGGCCGCCGCCGCGTTCCACCGGGCTGTCGTCGATCAGCGCGGTGCCGCGTTCCAGCGCCGCCATGCCGCGTGTCATCGGCCCCATCACGTCGGACAGCTTCTTGATCGGCGCCAGCAGCATCAGCATGGCGACGATGAAGGCGACGAAGCCGCCCACCGAGTTGTCGCCATAGCGCGCCTGCCACATCGCCGCCACGATCACCGCCGACAGCGCGCAGGCCGCCAGCGTGTGCGTCACCGGCGTCATCAGCGACGACGCGGCCACCGACTTCATCGTCAGCCGGCGCAGCAGGTTGCTCTGCCGCAAGAGCCGCTCCGATTGCTGCGCCTCGGCGCCGTGCAGGCGCACCAGGCGCCAGGCGAGCACGTTCTCCTCGATCACGTAGGCCAGTTCGTCGGTGGCCTTCTGGCCGGCCAGGGTGATACGGTGCAGCCGCTTGCTGATGACGCGCACCGCCACCGCCACCAGCGGGAACATGATGCCGACGAACAGTGTGAGCTTCCAGTTCAGCCACAGCAGGTAGGCCAGCAGCGCGGCCAGCGTCAGGCTCTCGCGCACCAGCGACAGCACCGCCACCACCAGCGCCTGCGCGCCGTTCTGCACCTCGTAGACCAGCGTGTTCGTCAGGTTGCTGGCCGAATGCCGCGTGAACAGCGCCGCGTGCGCGCTGAGCAGGTGGTCGAACATCGCGCGGCGCAGCTCCAGCACGCCCTGGTTGGCGGCCCAGGCCAGCGCGTACTGGGCGATGAAGCCGGCGATGCTGCGCACGATGAACAGTCCGACGATGACCACGGGCACCAGCCAGAGCGGAATGTCGGGGCTGTCGAAACCCTGGTCCAGCAGCGGCTTGAGCATCGCCGGCAGGGCGGGTTCGGTCAGTGCCGTGACCAGCGAGCTGGCGATGGCCACCGCCACGCCGCGCCTGGCGGACTTGAAGTAGGGGGCGAGACGGGCGAGGCGCTGCGACAGCGTGGGCATGGCGTGGGGCGCGCCACGGCAACGCGCGCCGCCGCGATTATCGCGGCGCGGCCGGTCTGCGCACGGGGGTGCCTACAATCCCGGCCCAGTGCGCGGCGACGCAGGCGCGGGGAACCTTGACGGCCTTCGCGGCTCTACCTGCTGCGCCTCGTTGCGGTGGATCATTCGCCAGTCAGTCCCCATTCAGTGAAAAGCAGCCCGCGAAACGAACTCCCCCATGCCCCGTGGCCGCGCCGGCGTTTCGTCGGTGCCCTCGCCGCCTCCGCGGCGCTGCCCGCCGCAGCGCAGTTCCGCGTCGAGATCACCGGCATCGGCGGCACGCAGATCCCGGTGGCCGTGGCCGCCTTCCGCGACGAGACCCGGGCGCCGGTGCCCGTGGCGGAGGTGGTGCGCGCCGACCTGCAGCGCAGCGGCCTGTTCCGCATCGTCGACGCCCCGGCCGGGCTCGACGAGTCGAGCCGCATCAACATCGCCGAGTGGCGCGGCCGCGGCGCCGACGCGCTGGCCGTGGGCTCGGTCATGCGGCTGGCCGACGGCCGCTACGACGTGCGCTTCAAGTTGTGGGATCTGGTCAAGGGCGAGGAACTGCTCGGCCAGAGCCACGTCGCGCTGCCCGCCGACCTGCGGCTGGTGGCGCACCGCATCGCCGATTCGATCTACCAGAACCTGACGGGCGAGCGCGGCGTCTTCGCCACGCGCATCGCCTACGTCACCAAGGCCGGATCGCGCTTCCAGCTGCACATCACCGACGCCGACGGCGAGGGGGGGCAGATCGCGCTGGCCAGCCCCGACCCGATCATCTCGCCGGCCTGGTCGCCCAATGGCCGCGAGCTGGCCTACGTGTCCTTCGAGAGCCAGAAGGCCGTGGTCTGGGTGCAGGACGTGCTGAGCGGCCAGCGCCGCATGCTGGCCAACTTCCGCGGCTCGAACAGCGCGCCGGCCTGGTCGCCCGACAGCCGCGACCTGGCGCTGACGCTGTCGCGCGACGCGGTGGCGCAGATCTACCTGATGTCGCGCGACGGCGGCGCGCCGCGCCGGCTGACGCAAAGCCAGGCCATCGACACCGAGCCGGCATTCACGCCCGACGGCCGGCAGATCTACTTCGTCAGCGACCGCGGCGGCGGCCCGCAGATCTACCGCATGCCGGCATCGGGCGGCAATGCCGAGCGCGTCAGCTTCAGCGGCAGCTACAACATCAGCCCGGCCATCAGCCCCGACGGCCGCGCGCTGGCCTACATCACGCGCCAGGGCGGTGCCTTCAAGCTGATGGTGCAGGAGCTCGCGGGCGGCGCGCCCGTCGCGATCACCGACACCAGCGACGACGAGAGCCCCAGCTTCGCACCCAACAGCCGCCTGCTGGTCTACACCAGCCGCGCCGCCGGCCGCGACGTGCTGATGACCAGCACGCTGGACGGCCGCATCAAGAGCCGGCTGCTGACCACCGGCGCCGACATGCGCGAACCGGCCTGGGGGCCGTTCGGCCGCTGAATGGCGGCTGCCGCGCGCCAGCATCCCCATGATCCAGGAAACCACAGGAGCCCCCGCATGAACCCGAGCTACCGCACCCTCGGCACTGCCGCACTGACGCTGACCCTGTTGCTGGCCGGTTGCAGCAGCACCAAGCTGGACGAGGCGCCGGTCGAGAACCGCGATCTCTCCGGCAGCGCCGCCGCCGCGGGCGCCGGCGCGGCCGGAGGTGCCGGCACCGGCACGGCGCAGTCCGGCGTGACCACGGTGGACCTGTCGAAGTCCGGCAGCGGCGGCGCGGCGACCGGCTTGCTGGCGCAGCGCGTGGTCTATTTCGACTTCGACAGCTTCGTCGTCAAGGACGATTTCCGCCCGATGCTCGAAGCCCATGCCAAGGTGTTGAGCGCCAACCGCAGCAAGCGCATGGCGCTCGAGGGCCACACCGACGAGCGCGGCGGCCGCGAGTACAACCTGGCGCTGGGCCAGAAGCGTGCCGAGGCGGTGCTGCGCACCATGGTGCTGCTGGGCGTGCAGGACGGCCAGCTCGAGGCGGTGAGCTTCGGCGAGGAGCGCCTGGCCATGCAGGGCAGCGACGAGGCCGCGCATGCGAAGAACCGGCGCGTCGAATTGCGGGACAAGTGACATGCGGCGAGCCCTCGTTGCCTGGGCGCTGTGCCTGGCGGCCGGTGCGGCGCAGGCGCAGCTGTTCGCCGACGACGACGCGCGCAAGGCCATCCTCGACCTGCGCGCGCGCTTGGCGGCCAGCGAGCAGGAGGCGGCCAGGCGCAATGCCGAGCTGAACGAGCAGCTGCAGACCCTGCGCCGCAGCCTGCTCGACCTGAACGGCCAGCTCGAGGCGATGCGCGCCGAGACCGCGCGGCTGCGCGGCAGTAACGAGCAGCTGATGCGCGACCTGTCGGAGGTGCAGCGCAAGCAGCGCGACCTCAGCCAGGCGGTGGACGACCGGCTGCGCAAGGTGGAGCCGCAGAAGGTCACGCTCGACGGCCGCGAGTTCAGCGCCGACCCCGAGGAGAAGCGCCAGTACGACGAGGCCATCGCGTTGTTACGCGCGGGCGATTTCGACAAGGCCAGCCAGGCGCTGAGCGCCTTCCTGAAGCGCTGGCCGGCCAGCGGCTACGCGGCGGCGGCGCGCTACTGGCTGGGCAACGCGCTGTACGGCAAGCGCGACTACAAGGAGGCCATCGCGGCGTTCCGCGCCTTCCTGGCCGCGGCGCCGGACAGCGAGCGCGCCGGCGAGGCGATGCTGGCCATCGCCAACAGCCAGGCGGAGATGAAGGACAAGGCCGGCGCACGCAAGACCCTGGACGATCTCATCAAGGCCTACCCGAAGAGCGAGGCCGCCGCCGCGGCCCGGGAAAGGCTGGTCGCGCTGCGCTGACGCGCCGGGTCCGCGTCCTGCCACCAGGCTGCGCCGAAGCGGCAACCGACCGGAAGCAGCATGCAGGAATCCGACTTGCCCGGCCTGACGGCGGCGGTGCTGTGGGCCACCTTCGGCCTGGCGCTGGCCTTCGGCGCGATCGCGCAGCGCACGCATTTCTGCACCATGGGCGCGGTGGGCGACATCGTCGGCCTGGGTGACTGGACGCGCATGCGCATGTGGGTGCTGGCCATCGCCGTGGCGATGATCGGCTTCAACCTCATGGTGGCGCTGGGCTGGGTCGAGGCGGCGCAGAGCATCTATGCCGCGCCGGCGTTGACCTGGCTGTCGCACGTCGTCGGCGGGCTGATGTTCGGCTTCGGCATGGTGCTCGCGTCGGGTTGCGGCAGCAAGACGCTGGTGCGAGTGGGCGGCGGCAGCCTGAAGGCGCTGGTCGTGCTGTGCGTGATGGCAGTGGCCGCCTACGCGACGATGCGCGGCATCGTCGCCGTGTTGCGGGTGGCCAGCATCGACACGGTAGTGCTCACGCTGCCCGCGGGGCAGGACCTGCCGTCGCTGCTGGCATTGGCCACTGGCGCCCCGCGCCGCCTGCTGGCCCTGCTGCTGGGCGGTGGCATCGGCCTGGCGTTGCTGGTCTGGGTGCTGGCCCGGCCCGAAGGACGCGGCGCCGACGTGCTGCTGGCGGGGCTGGGCGTGGGCGCCGTGATCGTCGGCGTCTGGTGGGTGTCCGGCCGGCTGGGCTTCGTGCCCGAGCATCCGGCGACGCTCGAACCCGTGTTCCTGGCGACCAACTCGCGCCGCATGGAGAGCTTGAGCTTCGTCGCGCCGGTGGCCTACGCGATGGACTGGCTGATCCTGTACAGCGACCGCGGCAAGGTGCTGACGCTGGGCGTCGTCGCCGTTTTCGGCGTGGTGGCCGGCTCGGCACTGGCGGCGCTGGCCGCCGGCAGCTTCCGCTGGGAGGGTTTCGCCGGCACCGAGGACACGGCCAACCACGTGGTCGGCGCGCTGCTGATGGGCGTGGGCGGCGTGACCGCGTTGGGTTGCACCGTCGGCCAGGGATTGAGCGGCGTGAGCACGCTGTCGCTGGGCAGCTTCATCGCGCTGGCCGGCATCCTGGGCGGCGGCGTGCTCGGCGTGCGCTACCAGGCCTGGCGCGTGGAGCGCGGGTTGTGAGCGCGGCCGCTGCCCCGGCCGAAGCCGATCTGGAGCGGCGCTTCGGCGGCCTGCGGCGCCTGTACGGCGAGGCCGGCTACGCGCGGCTGCGCGCCGCCCGCGTGGCGGTGGTCGGCGTCGGCGGCGTCGGCTCTTGGGCCGCCGAGGCGCTGGCGCGCAGCGGCGTGGCCGGGCTGGTGCTGATCGACCTGGACCACGTGGCCGAAAGCAACATCAACCGGCAGGTGCAGGCGCTGGGTGCCACCCTGGGCCAGGCCAAGGTGCTGGCGCTGTGCGAGCGCATCGCCGACATCCATCCGGGTTGCGAGGTTCGGACGGTGGAGGAGTTCGTCGACGAGGCCAACTGGCCGGCGCTGCTGCCGGGGCCGGTGGATGCGCTGATCGATGCCTGCGACCAGGTGCGCGCCAAGGCCGCGCTGGCCGCATGGGCGCTGCAATGCGGCACGGCCTTTGTCGGCGTGGGCGCGGCCGGCGGCAAGCGTCAGGCGCAACGTGTGGACCTCGAGGACCTGGCCGCCGTGACGCACGACCCGCTGCTCGCGTCGCTGCGCCAGCGCCTGCGCCGCGAACACGGCGCCGCACGGCAGGGGCGCATCGGGCTGCGCTATGTGTTCTCGCGCGAAGCGGTCGCTGCCCCGGCGGCGGATTGCGCGGTCGACGGCACCAGCGACGGTACCCTGAACTGCGCCGGCTACGGCTCGAGCGTGACCGTCACCGCCGCCTTCGGCATGGTGGCGGCCGGCGAGGCCATCGCCCAGCTGCTGGCCCGGGCCGAGGGCCGCTGAAGGGCTGGCTATAATGCCGGCCTCTACGGACGGGTTGTTAGCTCAGTCGGTAGAGCAGCGGACTTTTAATCCGTTGGTCGCAGGTTCGAATCCTGCACAACCCACCACTCGATGTCATCGAGCGGGTCCTTAGCTCAGTTGGTAGAGCAGCGGACTCTTAATCCGTTGGTCGAAGGTTCGAATCCTTCAGGGCCCACCAGCATCCCCAGACGGCTCACGCAGCGATGCGTGGGCCGTTTGTCCTTCTGTGCGGTGGCGCGTGCTTCGAGCTGGGTGCGGGCTTCGTACGACCTGAAGCCGCCTCGAATCGCGGGGGCCGTTCAACGACACCGCGATCAATTGGTTCGTTTCACGCCTTCTTGGGCGTTGTCCCGATTGCTGTTGAACCGTGGCGGGTGACGGCTCCTTGGTGTTCATGCTACGCGGCCTTTAGGACGGCGCCGTTGTCGCTGTCGGGGCGGCGGGCGTCCAAGGCCTTCAAGAGGGTGCGCATCTGGCCGCAGCCACGCAGCTTGCGCATGCGCGAGGCCGCGTCGCTGAGCGCGCTGGCGACCCAGCGCAGCACCATCTGGCCGTCGCCCCAGCGCTTGACGTTGCGGCAGTAGTGCGACACCGAGCCGTTGAGGTTCTCGATCGGGTTGGTCGTGCGCAGCGTGCGGTACAGCGCCCCCGTGATGCCCAGCGCCTGGGCCGTCAGCGTCTCCTCCAGGCCTTCGCGCAGGCTGGCCGCGGCTCCCGGATGCTTGGCCTGCAGCGACGCCGCCAGGCGGCTGAGTTGCTTGCGTGCCAGATCGGCATCCGAGGCCGACCAGGCGTCCTTCAAGACTCGCTTGACGCTGGCGTGCGCGTCTTCGGGCAGGTGGTCCAGCACGTTGCGGCGCTTGTGTTCCTTGTGCCGACGTCGGCAGAAGGAACATTACGCCGATCTTCGGGTTATGCCAACCTTCGGCTGTCGCCCGGCGGTGAACTCGCTCGCGAGATCGGCATAAGCGGCTTCGGCTGAACGATGCTTCCTTCTCCATTCGTCGAGAAGGAGGCTCCATGGCTCATGCATCTCGTGTCCGGGTGACCGGACCGCTCGCGTCATTCGCACCGGGCTTTGCTCGGGGACTCTCGCAGGAGGGCTACCGGCGCAAGCCAGTAGCAGACCAGGTCAGACTGCTCGCCCACCTTAGCCGGTGGCTCGCCGGCAAGGGTCTCGATTCGGCGGACCTCTCGTCTTCGGTCCTCGAGGAGTTCCTGGGCGAACGACGCTCGCAGGCCTACACACTGTGGCTCTCACCGAAGGCGTTGGTGCCGTTGATCGACTACCTGCGCGGCATCGGGGTGACGATCTGCGAGGATATCTGGACGGAGGACTACCTGCCCACGAAGCTCTACGTGAAAAACCCGCCGGCCGCGCTGGCGGCGGCCGGGGCGGATCTGATCGTGAATCTGAGCGCGT
>Ga0209391_10002249_pt1 | contig 10111 bp, 10 predicted proteins | sample PPLLak3March2015_FD_187246 | JGI IMG/M metagenome (GOLD analysis project Ga0209391, IMG submission 187246) | Freshwater sediment microbial communities from Prairie Pothole Lake near Jamestown, North Dakota, USA - PPLs Lake P7 Core (1) Depth... | ecosystem: Environmental > Aquatic > Freshwater >... | reverse complement strand
GGCGAGAATCCGGTGCTGTCCGAGGCGCAACACGAGAGCGAAACCAGAGGTCATGGCGGAAATCCTAGTAGTGGATGACGAGATCGGCATCCGGGAACTGCTGTCCGAGATCCTTGGTGACGAGGGGCACTCGGTGCTCACGGCGGAGAACGCGCGCCAGGCTCGAGAGCTTCGCGACGGCAACCGGGTCGACCTGGTCCTGCTCGACATCTGGATGCCCGATACCGATGGCGTCACGCTGCTCAAGGAGTGGGCCTCGGCCGGCAAGCTGACGATGCCGGTGATCATGATGTCGGGCCACGCCACGATCGACACCGCGGTCGAGGCCACCCGGATCGGGGCGTTCGACTTCCTCGAAAAGCCGATCACGATGCAGAAGCTGCTGCGAGCGGTCGAAACCGGCCTGCAGCGCTCGGCCGCGAAGGCTCAGGCGGCCGTACACGCCGGCGCGGATTCGCCGGCAGCGGTCGCCAGGCCGGCCGCGGCGGTCACTGCGTTCGTCCCGGTTGCGCCGGTCGGCGAGTTTCATGGCGCCACGGCGTTCGCTGCCGGGACCGCGCAGGCCGTCGGAGCCGTCGAGCGCGTGGCCGAGCCGCTCAACACGGCGATCGCCCAGCCGGCGCCGACGCTCGCGGCATCGATCACGCTGCGCGAACTGCCGCTGGACCTGCCTCTGCGCGAAGCGCGCGACGCATTCGAGCGCGCCTACTTCGAACATCACCTGGCGCGCGAGCACGGCAGCATGACGCGGGTGGCCGAAAAGACCGGGCTCGAGCGCACGCACCTCTATCGCAAGCTCAAGCAACTCGGCATCGACCTGTCGCGCGGGCTCTGGCGCAAGCAGAGTGGTTGAACGACGGCCCGAACCGGGCGGGATCCACGCTTGAAGATCATCATCCTTGGCGCTGGCCGTGTCGGCGCGTCGGTTGCCGCCAGCCTCGTTTCGGAGCGCAACGACATCACGGTCGTCGACACCGACGTCGAGCAGCTGAGGCTGCTGCAGGACAAGCTCGACTTGCGGACCGTGGCCGGCAACGGCACGCATCCGCCGGTGCTCGAGCAGGCCGGCATCGAGGATGCCGACATGCTGATCGCCACCGCGGCGCGCGACGAAACCAACCTCGTGGCCTGCCAGCTGGCGGCCCGGATGTTCAACGTGCCCACCCGGATCGCGCGGATCCGGGCCCCCGAGTTCCAGGCGCATCCCGAAATCACCGGCGAGGGCGGCTTCTACGTCGATCACCTGATCTGCCCGGAGCAGACGGTGACCGACTACGTCCGAAAGCTGATCGAGTTCCCGGAGGCGCTGCAGGTGCTCGAGTTCGCCGATGGGCGCGCCAGCCTGATCGCGGTGCGCGCATACGCCGGCGGCCCGCTGGTCTCGCATCCGATCAGCGACCTGCGCGCGCAGCATCCGAATATCGACATGCGCGTCGTGGCGATGTTTCGCAACGAGCGCTCGATCCGGCCCGAAGGCAACACGATGATCGAGCCCGGCGACGAGGTGTTCCTGCTCGCGCCGTCGGAGCACATCCGGACGGCGCTGTCCGACCTGCGCCGGATGGACAAGCCGGTTCGCCGCGTGATGATCGCCGGCGGCGGCAACATCGGGCTGCGGCTGGCGCGCAGCCTCGGCAGCGAGTACCAGGTCAAGGTCATCGAGACCAGCCGCACGCGCTGCAACTACCTGGTCACGCAGCTGCCATCGTCGACGCTGGTTCTCAACGGCGACACGACCGACGAGAGCCTGCTGTCCGACGAGGGCGTGTCCGAGATGGACCTGTTCATCGCCGTCACCTCCGATGACGAGAACAACATCATGTCGTCGATGCTCGCCAAGCGGATGGGCGCGCGACGCACGATCGCGCTGATCAACCGGCAGGCATACGCCGACCTGGTCGAGGGCAACCGGATCGACATCGCGATCGTGCCGTCGCAGACGACGATCGGGCAGCTGCTCGCGCATGTCCGGCGCGGCGACGTCGTCGCCGTGCATTCGCTGCGTCGCGGCGCGGCCGAGGCGCTCGAGGCGGTCGCGCATGGCGACCCGAAGTCGTCGAAGGTGGTCGGGCGCCGGATCGACGAGATCGACCTGCCGCGCGGCGCGACGATCGGCGCGATCGTCAGGCCGGTCGCCGCCGGCGCGCTGCCCGCCGGTCGAAGCGGGCGCGATGCGCCGAAAGCCGAGGTCGTCATGGCGCATCACGACACGGTGATCGAGTCCGGCGACCACATCATCGTGTTCGTCGAGAACAAGCGGACGATCCCCAAGGTCGAGAAACTTTTCCAGGTCGGAGTAGGGTTTTTCTAGCGGCGACGCCGGTTTTGTGGTGACCAGCCGGTAAGGTGTCTGCTAGACTAATTCCGGTAAACAAGGGAGAGAGGGCAGGGATATTCCCGTGCCGACTGCATCCGTGGCCCATGCCCGAATGCTCATGAAGAGGAGACAGCAATGACCGAAGTTGCATCCAGCACGCCCGCGGCCGTCGACGCCGTGAAGGAACAGAAGCCGGCTCGCCGCCGCTTCCTGTCCGGCGCCGCAGCCGCCACCGCCGGTGCCGGCACGCTGGCATTCCCGATGATCTCGGTAGCCCAGTCCCCGGTGGTGCTCAAGATGCAGGGCGCGTGGGGCCCGAACGAGATCTTCACCGAGATGGCCCAGCAGTACGTCACCCGCGTCAACGAGATGGCGGGCGGCCGGATGCGCCTCGAGTACCTGCCGACCGGCGCGGTCGTGAAGACCTTCGAGATCATGGACGCGGTCAGCAAGGGCGTTCTCGACGCCGGCCACCATGTGTCGGGCTACTGGTACGGCAAGACCAAGGTCGCCTCGCTTTTCGGCACCGGCCCGGTCAGCGGCGCGACGCCCGAGATCGGCCTGTCGTGGATCCATGCCGGCGGTGGCCAGCAGCTGTGGGACAAGCTGGTCGCCAAGATGAACCTGAACGTGGTCGGCTTCTTCGCCATGCCGATGCCGGCGCAGCCGCTGGGCTGGTTCAAGAACCCGCCGCCCAGGACGGCGGCCGCGATGAAGGGCTTCAAGTACCGCACCATCGGCCTGGCCGCCGACCTGCTGCAGGAGATGGGAATGGCGGTGGCCCAGCTGCCGGGCGGCGAGATCGTGCCGGCGATGCAGCGCGGCGTGATCGACGCGTTCGAGTTCAACAACCCGACCGCCGACATGCGCTTCGGCGCGCAGGACGTCGCCAAGTACTACTCGATGGGCTCCTATCACCAGGCGCAGGAGTTCTTCGAGATCATCTTCAACAAGGACAAGTACAACGCGCTGCCGGCCGACCTGAAAGCGATCCTGAAGTACGGTGCCGAGGCGGCCAACACCGCCAACATCGCGCTCGCGCACGACAACTACTCGAGGGACCTGCAGGAGCTGATCGTCAAGCACAAGGTGCAGGTCTCGCGCACCTCGCAGGACGTCTACAAGGGCCAGCTCGCCGCCTGGGACGTGGTGACCGCCAAGCTCGAGAAGGAAGTCGACATGTTCAAGGAGGTCAACGACTCCTTCAAGGCCTGGTCGCGCCGCGTCGGCTTCTACCACTTCACGAACGAGGCCGACTACAAGCTGGCCTTCGAGCACGTCCAGAAGATCAAGCTGCCCACCTGAACCGTATGCAGCAGCCGAAGCTGCCGAGGTGACTCGGCAGCTTTTTTTGTTTCCACAAGCAGCGGGATTTCGACGAATGGAAAGCCTGATCCGGGTCATCGACGTCTTCAGCAAGGCGGTCGGCCACGCGTTCGCATGGTGCGTGCTGGTGCTCACCGCGAGCACCTGCTACGAGGTCTTCATGCGCTACGTGCTCAACAGCCCGACGGTATGGGCCTTCGACATGAGCTACATGCTCTACGGCGCCCTGTTCATGATGTCCGGCGCCTACGCGCTGTCGCGCGGCTCGCACGTGCGGGGCGACTTCCTCTACAGGAAGTGGGCGCCGCGCACGCAGGCCAAGGTCGATCTGGTGCTCTATTTCCTCTTTTTCTTCCCCGCCATCTTCGCGATGGTCTTCACCGGCGCCCGCTACTCCTTCGAGTCGGCCCGCATCCTGGAGTCGAGCGTGAACAGCCCCGCCGGCGTGCCGGTGTGGCCGCTGAAGATGATCATCTTCGTGGCAGGCCTCACGTTGCTGCTCGCCGGCATCGCCGAGGTCATGCGCTGCCTGGTCTGCCTGAAGACAGGACGGTGGCCGTCACGATCCGGCGACGTCGAGGAACTGGAAGTGGTGCTTCAGCAACAGTACGGCGAAGGGGCCAAGCATGAGTGATCCGGTCATCGCCCTGTTGATGCTGGGGCTGTTCATCTGCTTCATCTTCCTGGGCTTTCCCATCGCCTTCACGCTGATGGCCATGGGCATCAGCTTCGGCTTCTATGCGTACTACGTGCCGGGACAGGAGTTCTGGGACAACCGCATCTTCTATCTCTTCACGCAGAACACGTTCAGCGTGATGAACAACGACACGCTGATCTCGATACCCTTGTTCCTGTTCATGGGGTACATCATCGAGCGGGCGAACATCCTCGACCGGCTGTTCCACAGCCTGCAGGTCGGCCTGCGCTTCCTGCCGGGGTCGATGGCGGTGGCGGCCCTGGTCACCTGCGCGCTGTTCGCGACGGCCACCGGCATCGTCGGCGCGGTCGTCACGCTGATGGGCCTGATCGCGCTGCCGCCGATGCTCAAGGCCGGCTACGACCAGAAGCTCTCGAGCGGGGTCATCGCTGCCGGCGGCACGTTGGGCATCCTGATCCCGCCGTCGATCCTGCTGATCGTCTATGCCGCCACTGCCAGCGTGTCGGTGGTCAAGCTGTATGCCGCGGCGATCGTTCCCGGTTTCGTGCTGGCCGGGCTGTACGTGGTGTACGTCATCACGCGCGCGGTGATCAACCCGTCGCTCTGCCCCAAGCCGAAAGACATGGAGGAATATTCCTTCATGCAGAGCGTCTGGCTGGTGCTCACGGCCTTCGTGCCGCTGGCCGCGCTCATCATGGCGGTGCTGGGCTCCATCCTGTTCGGACTGGCCACGCCCAGCGAGGCGGCCGCGATGGGCGCCCTGGGTGGCATTATCCTGGCCGTCATCTACCGGGCCTTCACCTGGGACCGCCTGCGCGAAGCCGTGTACCTGACGGCGCGCACCTCCGCCATGGTGTGCTTCCTGTTCGTGGGCGCCGCCACCTTCTCGTCGGTATTCTCCTACCTCGGTGGCGAGCACCTGGTCAAGGACCTGCTGCTGGCGATGGACCTCAGCCCGGTGCAGTTCCTGCTGATCGCCCAGCTGATCATCTTCATCCTGGGCTGGCCGCTGGAGTGGAGCGAGATCATCATCATCTTCGTGCCGATCTTCCTTCCGCTGCTGCCGATCTACGGCGTGGACCCGATCCTGTTCGGCATCCTGATCGCGATCAACCTGCAGACCTCCTTCCTCACCCCACCGATGGCGATGTCGGCCTATTACCTGAAGGGGGTGGCGCCAAAGGGCCTCGAGCTCTGGACGATCTTCAAGGGCTGCTTCCCCTTCGTGGGCATGGTCATTTTCACGCTGGCGCTCACCTACATCTACCCGTCGATGGTGACTTACCTGCCCGACCAGTTCTTCAGCCAGCCCACCGAAGTGCCGTACGACCCGAACGACAAGTCGGTGGTCAACCCCGACATCTTCAAGTAAGCGGCATGACAGCGGAAAGGTCGGTTCAGCAGTTCACAGCCGGGGACTATCGCGAACACCTGGTCTCGGGACAGGCGGACCTGGTGGCGTTCTACGACCGCCACCTGGCCGCAGCCAGGGAGGCCGACGCGAGCATCCGCGCCTTTGCGAACCTCGACGATCGGGTGATCCGGCTGCAGGTCGAGCACCTGCACTCGCAGCGCATGCGCGGCGAGCCGCCGGGCGCCCTGTACGGCGTGCCGATCGCGGTGAAGGACATCATCGACACGATCGATTTCCCGACCGCCTTCGGCAGCCCCATCCACGAAGGCCGCTACGCGGTGACCGATGCGACGGTCGTGCGGCGGCTGCGGGCAGCGGGCGCCGTGGTGTACGGCAAGACAGTCACGACCGAGTTCGCGACCTACCAGCCGGGCCCCACGCGCAACCCGCACAACCTCGAGCACACGCCGGGTGGCTCGTCCAGCGGCTCGGCTGCGGCAGTGGCGGCGGGCATCGTGCCGGTTGCGCTGGGCAGCCAGACCAACGGCTCGGTGATCCGGCCTGCGTCGTTCTGCGGTGTGTACGGCTTCAAGCCTTCGGCGGGCCTGCTGCCGCGAACCGGCGTGTTCGAGCAGTCGCCGTCGCTCGACCAGCTCGGGTTATTCGCCCGATCGGTGGAGGATCTCGCGCTGGTCGCCGAGATCATGTCGGGCGACGATGGCCAGGACGAGGCAAGCCGGGCCGTCGCGCCCAGGCAGTTGCTCTCGGTCTGTCGTACCGAGCCGCCGCTCGAGCCGAAGTTCTGCTTCGTGAAGACCCCCTGGTGGAACCAGGTGGACGAAGAGGCGCGCCTCGCCTACGAGGAGTTCGTCGAGGCGTTGGAAGGGGTGGTCGTCACCGCCGAACTGCCGGCCATCGTCGAACAGGCGGTTCAGTGGCACCGGCAGGTGCACGAGCCGGAGCTGGCCTTCGCCCTGCAGCGGGAGTATCGGAACCATCCCGGGCAGCTCAGCGCTGCCCTGCGACAGCAGATCGAGCGCGGGATGGCGGCGCCGGCGGTGGACTATCTCGCCGCCAGGGACCGGATGCCGCACGTGACCTGCGCCTTCGACGAGTATTTCGAGCACTACGACGCGATCCTCGCGCCGGCGTCGCTTGGGCCCGCGCCCAGGGGGCTGGAGTCCACCGGCAACCCGCTGATGCAGACGGTCTGGACCTTCGGCGGGCTGCCGAGCGTCAACCTGCCCCTGCTCAGGCTGTCGGGCGGGCTGCCGCTGGGCGTGCAGGCGGTGGGGCGATTCAACGACGACGCGCGTCTCTTGCGGGCCTGCAGGTGGCTGGCGAGCGAAGCCGTCAAACGGAGCGGTTCATGAAGAAGGTCGAACGACTGTCGGGGCTGGTCGGGCTGTTGCTGCTGGTGGCGTTCTTCGCGCCGTACGTCGCGAAGCTGCCCCAGCTCGACATCACCCTCATCCTGCTGGGCGGCCTCGGGCTTGCCGCCTACGATTACTTCAAGTCGCGCTGAGCCTGCGGCAAGGGGCGGATGGCGGTATCATCGCGCCGCAATGCCACCCGACCTGTCCTGAGCTGCGCGAGCGCGATTGAACCGGCTCCTCGTCATCGCCCACGTCCTGGGCGGACTGCTGATGGTGTTCTCCGCCACGTTCATCCTGCCGCTGGTCTGGTCGCTGGCGGTCGGCGATGGCGCGCACGTCAGCTTCTTCACGTCCGCAGCCAGCTGCCTGATGGCCGGGGCGCTGCTCTGGGCGCTCACGAGGCGCTATCGCCGCGAGCTGGAGCCACGCGACGGCCCGCTGCTGGTCGTGCTCGGCTGGCTCGTGATGGCGATCGCCGCAACGGTGCCGCTGAAGCTCGAGATAGCCGGGCTGTCGAACACCAGTGCCTTCTTCGAAGCGGTCGCCGGGCTGACGACGACCGGCGCAACCGTGCTGACCGGGCTCGAGCACCTGCCGCAGTCGGTCAACATCTGGCGCCACGCGATGCAGTGGTACGGCGGCATGGGGATCATCGTGATGGCCGTCGCGATCCTGCCGATGCTGGGTGTCGGCGGCATGCAGCTGTTCAAGGCCGAGATGGCCGGACCGATGAAGGAGAGCAAGCTCACGCCGCGGATCACGCAGACGGCCAAGTACCTGTGGCTGATCTACACCGCGCTGACGCTGTCATGCGTGTTGAGCCTGCGCTTCATTGCCGGACAGTCCTGGTTCGACTCGGTCTGCCACGCCTTCTCGGCGCTCGCACTGGGCGGCTTCTCCAATCGCGATTCGAGCATCGGCGGCTTCGATTCGCCGGTCGTCGAACTGATTCTCGTCGCGTTCATGCTGCTGGCGGTGATGAATTTCGCCACCCACTTCCGGGTGTTCCGCGCGCGTTCGGTGGCGCCCTATCTGCGCGATCCCGAGGCCCGGGCGATCTTCGTCCTGCTGCTCGGCAGCAGCGTCGGGCTTGGTCTGTTCCTGTACCTGAACGGCGAATACGCGTCGCTGGCCGAATCGATGCGCCACGCGCTCTTCAACACCGTTTCGATCGGCACTTCCACCGGCTACATGGGCCAGGACTACTCGGCCTGGCCGGTGCTCGCGCCGATGTGGCTGCTGTTCCTGGCCTGCGTCGGCTCGTCGGCGGGTTCCACCGGCGGCGGCATCAAGATGATCCGCTCGCTGGTGCTGGTGCGGCAGGCTGCGCGCGAGCTGGGCCGCATCGTGCATCCGCGGGCGATCTCGCCGCTGACGATCAACGGGCAGATCATCGAGACGAGGATCATCCTCTCGGTGCTCGGCTTCATGCTGCTGTGGGGCGCGACGCAGATCGTGATCACGTTCGCGCTGATGGCGACCGGCCTCGATTTCCTGACGTCGTTCTCGACGGCGATCGCGATGGTCAACAACGTGGGCCCGGCGCTCGGCGAGTTCGGGCCGACGTCGAACTATGCTTCGCTGACCGTCTTCCAGACCTGGCTGCTCGCGTTCGCGATGCTGGCCGGTCGGCTCGAACTGCTGACTTTCTTCGTCGTGCTGACGAGGGCGTTCTGGCGGCGCTGAGAGCCGGCCGATGATCGGGTCGACCATCCTGCCCCCGCCACGGGGCGCGCGCGTGTCGACCACCGTGGTCGCCGGATTCCCCGGCGCCGGCAAGACCACGCTGATTCGCGGCTGGCTCGCGGCGAAACCGGCCGGCGAGCGCTGGGCGGTGCTGGTCAACGATGCCGGCTCGTTCGGCATCGTTGCCGGCTTGCTGCCCGACAATGCGGTCGAACAGGTGGCCGGCGGCTGCGCCTGCTGCGCGGCGCGCGTCGCTCTGGGCGCCGCGCTGACCCGGTTGCTGCGCCGCGGCCCATGGGACCGGCTGCTGATCGAACTCAGCGGCCTCGGGCATCCAGGGTCGCTGGTCGACCTGCTGCGCAGCGGCGCCCTGGCCGGTTTGTTGCGGGTCGACGACATCGTTGCCGTCGCCGATGCCGGACGGATCGAGGCGCAATTGCGCGGCGGGCACGGGGATCTCGCCGTCGCGCAGATCGAGGCTGCCGATCGGGTCGTGCTGAACCGCTCGGGCGCACTGCCGGCCGGCGGGCTAGCGTCGCTGGCGCGCACGCTTGGCGACTGGCCACCTTTCCGGCGGCGCGTCGAGCCGTGCGCCGACGGCATTGCCATGCCGCCCGGGACCGCGCCGGCCCCGATCGACGACAGCCGGTCTGGCGAAACGGGCCGCCTGACGCGGCGCTGGCCGGCCGAGCGCCGCTTTGATCGCACCAGATTGGTGCAACTCACGCGAGATTGGAGCAGCCTGCCCGGACTGTTGCGCGGCAAGGGTGTATTCCGTACCTCGCGTGAATGGTATTGCTGGCAATTCGATGGCCAGCACGCAACATGGGAGTCGAGTGGTTGGCGTCGCGACAGCCGGATCGAGTTGATCGTCGCGGGCGAGCGGCCGGTGCCGGCGGAGTTCGTGGCACAGGTCGAAGCGGGGCTCCTCACCGCTCTTCGCCTGGACGATCGTAGTTCACTGTCGTACTGAGTCGGGCTGGTGCGCGAACCGTTGGCCGGGATTTTCCGGCCGCCGGCACGATCCATGCTTGAAATCACGCGAGGCCGACACCATCTTCATGACAGTCGAGAGGTGCGACATGAACATGATCTACAACAGCCCGAGTTACTGCGTCGTCGAATTCCGCGCCCCCGGCGGGGAAATCGGCGGATACGAGATCATGGACAAACTCGGCCGCCGCGAGATCTACCTGGGCGGCGAGCTGGCGATCCATTTCCGCGACGACGTCCAGCAGTTGATCGACAGCGAGCCGTCGATCGAGGAGGTCGACGACTTCCTGAGCCGCTTCGAGGGGCTGATGCAGACGCCGGTGGTGCTGCACTGACGCGCGTGCGCGGACGGGCACCACCCGTCGGGCGGGCGCCGCTCGCAGGGTGAGCGGTCTAGAACT
>Ga0209391_10002248_pt1 | contig 10112 bp, 8 predicted proteins | sample PPLLak3March2015_FD_187246 | JGI IMG/M metagenome (GOLD analysis project Ga0209391, IMG submission 187246) | Freshwater sediment microbial communities from Prairie Pothole Lake near Jamestown, North Dakota, USA - PPLs Lake P7 Core (1) Depth... | ecosystem: Environmental > Aquatic > Freshwater >... | reverse complement strand
TTTGTCAAAGTTACGTTCGTGCTTTTTTTGTTCTTGTCAAGCAAACGATCATTCTCATTTGCATAACCAAACATTACACCCAACATGATTGCCATGTTAATACTTTTTCTGATAATTTTTTTCATAATAGTTTGTTTAAGTTTTACAGGACAAAAGTATTTCAGTTTGCCAGAACTGAAAACAAGCATATTTACTAATATATATTCTATTTTAACCCATTTTTTTATATCTTAATCGTTTTCGGTTAATTTTACATACTTTATGGTTAAGAAAGTGTATATTGCCAGAATTGTTTATGCTTAAATTTGCTTAAAAAAAGAGGTATGCACAATAATAAACCACATCTTGAAAAGGTAAGTCCCGGTTTCGGCAGTTCCATTCTGGTGAAAAAAAACAGTGAGATGGTCAAGAACAATGCCCCTTTCTGGCATTTTCATCCGGAGATCGAGCTTGTTTATGTCAACAAGGGCCAGGGAAAAAGGCATATTGGCAATCACCTGTCTTATTTTAACAACAGCCAGCTTTTGTTGCTGGGTGCAAATCTGCCACATAACGGATTTACAGACCGGCTTACCGTTAATGGTTCAGAAACCATAGTACAGTTTAAACCGGATTTTTTAGGGCCCTCATTTTTTAGCATTCCGGAAATGGCACAAATTGCTAACCTGTTTGAAAAGGCAAAAAAAGGAATTCTCTTCAAGCCGGAAACAAAAAAACTGGTTGGCCCAAAGATAGAAGACCTTTTGTTGTTGTCGGGTTCTGAGCGAATAATCGGCTTACTTGAAATCCTGAATGACCTTTCTCTGGCCAGGGATTATACCCTGCTGAGTGTAGATGGCTTTGCTTTTGAAACTGCACCGCAGGACAGCGCAAAGATCGATATGATCTACAAGCATATCAATGACCATTTTCAGCAGGCCATCAGCCTGGAAGAAATAGCCGATAAGGTCAGTATGACCGTACCCGCTTTCTGCAGATATTTTAAAAAATCAACCGGAAAAACTTTTACCCAACTGGTCAACGAATACCGTGTGGTACATGCCACAAAGTTGTTGTATGAAAGTCAAATGAGTATTTCAGATATCTGCTATTCCTGCGGCTTCAACAATTTTTCCCACTTCAATAAAACCTTTAATGAGATCACGGGAAAAAGTGCTTCGAGATACCGCAATGAGATGACCCGAATTATTCAATAACTTATTTTATTTCAAAAATAAAGGGAATTCTGGCCTGTATTCCCTGCCATTCTGTGACTTGTTTCAGGTTTTTATACATCTGATAGTTTTCCTGACCAAGTTCTGACTTTAGTACAGCATCTTTTTTGCTGCGTAAAAAACTGCTTCCGCCAAACATATTTTTCAGACTCTGATCGTAATCCGGGTAGTTCCTTACCTGGTATTCCGTAAGATCAGCCAGATCTGCTGCTGCTGCTATGGCATCTTCCAGGCTTCCCAATTCATCTACCAGGCCTATTTCCTTCGCCTGTACGCCTGTCCACACCCTGCCCTGAGCAATACTATCAACCTGTGCAAAGGTCATTTTTCTTCCGTCAGCTACTTTTTGAACAAATGTTTTATAGAAATCTTCAATATCCATTTGCACATTATTATAAAATTTTGAAGAAATCGGTTCAAAAAGACTATAGCCGGTCGACTGGTGGTTTGTGCCTACCTGTTCGGCATTAATACCTATCCTGCCGGCAAATTCACTTGCGTTTGGCAGCATACCAAAAACTCCGATCGAGCCTGTGATTGTTGTAGGTTCTGCATAGATCTTGTCTGCATTGCAGGCCATATAATATCCGCCCGATGCGGCCATATCTCCCATAGAAACCACCAAAGGCAGGTCTTTGGAAGTTAATTCGAGCTCTCTCCACATAATATCACTTGCCAGTCCGCTGCCTCCTTAATTCGAGCTCTCTCCACATAATATCACTTGCCAGTCCGCTGCCTCCCGGTGAGTTTACGCGCAATACGATTGCTTTTACATGCGGATTCTCTCTTGCTTTTTTCAGGGAAGAGATGATCAGTTCCTGTCCGATAGTTCCTTCATCACCTTCTCCGTAAATAATTTCACCCTGCGCATAAATAACCGCAATTTTGTCTTTCGCACTGGATTTGATCCTGCCCTTGCCGCTGCTGATATAGTCGGTCAGACTCAGGTAATTCATGTCATCAGTATCTTTTACACCAACACGCTCTTTTAATTTGTCACGGTACTGGTCCTTGTACACAGCGCCGTGAACCATTCCGCTTGCTACGGCCAGTTCAGGGTTTCTCGCCATTAAACTGTCAGCTATTTTATTCAGTTCTTCATTGGATTTGTTTTTTGAAAACCCGATATCCTTGATCACTTCATTCCAGATGGAATTCAAAAAGGACGCGGTTTGCTCCTTGTTCTCTTCGCTCATTGTATTGGACAAGAACGGTTCCACCGCACTTTTGTATTTACCATGGCGGATGACTTCCATTTTTATACCGTACTTATCCTGAAAGTCTTTAAAATAATACATTTCGGTGCTCAATCCTTTGAAATCAACGCCACCAACGGGATTGACAAAGAGCGAATCTGCCACCGAGCTCAGGTAATAGTTCTTTTGTGTGTACATATCCGCGAAGGCATAAATAAATTTCCCGGTTTCCTTGAATTCCAGTAATTTATTTCTGAGGGACTGCATTTGTGAAATACCTCCGCTGATCTCCAGGGCTTCAATGCTTATTCCTTTAATCCGGTCATCAGATTTCGCATTCTCAATGGCATTGATCATTTCATTGAGTCCTATCTTCTCATCTTTAAAATCCAAAAGACTGGCAAACGGATCATCGCTCCTGGGGGCGAAATCTTTAATAACTTCTTCCAGTTCCAAAGTTAAAATGGAATTGTTTTTCACTTCAACAATGTCCTCAGAACTAAAGGAAGAGCTCAACACGCTCACAGCGATTGCAAAAACCGCGAACATAATGAACAAGGAAATAAATATACCCAATATTACTGCGAGTAATTCTCTTAAAAAAGTCATCTTTTATTGATATTAATGTTTATCTAATAATTTGTCGATAGATTCATTCATTTGTTACAACAATAGATAAAATTAAAATAGTGTACTATGAAAATAACCCGTGAAACATATTTATCTCTGGGCAGTAATCAGGGAAACAAGCTGCAAAATCTGCAGGCAGCCATACATTTCCTGGTGCAGTATACCGGGCACATCAGTCGTATTTCATCGGTTTATCAAACCAGAGCCTGGGGTTTTGAGGCTGATGATTTCTATAACATTTGTGTGGCTCTCACAACCAGTTTAAGTCCGGAAGAATTACTGCAAAGGATCCTGGAAATAGAGCAGAAATTAGGCCGTGTCCGGAAAGATGAAAAAAAATACAGTTCGAGAACCATAGATATTGACATTCTGCTCTTTGAGGATGAAGTTATTTTTAGTCCAAATCTGATCGTACCGCATCCCCGGATGACTGAGCGGAAATTTGTTCTGGTACCTCTGGCAGAAATTGCAGGCCAAATTAAGCATCCGATTAAAAAGATATCGATAAACGCATGTTTGTCACAATGCCCTGATGAAACGGAAGTCCAAAAAACAGATGCAAGACTCAACAGGCCACTGGCGCTGTTTGAGAAGTACAATTACATCGCCATTGAAGGGAATATTGGTTCAGGAAAGACTTCGCTGGCAAAAAAATTAGGCGATGATTTCAATGCCAAACTGGTACTTGAACGATTTGCCGACAACCCGTTTCTGCCTAAATTTTACGAGGACCAGGAACGCTTCGCCTTTCCGCTGGAAATGAGTTTTTTGGCTGATCGCTACCAGCAGCTCAGCGATGGACTCTCCCAATTCGACCTGTTCAAGAATTTTATCGTATCTGACTATTATATATTCAAGTCCCTGATTTTCGCTCAGGTAACGCTGCCGGCAGAAGAATATAAGTTATACCGAAAAATGTTTGATATACTTTATAAAGAAATAATCAAACCGGATATCTATGTATTTCTTCACCAGTCGACTGAAGGTTTGCTGAAAAACATCAGGAAAAGGGGCCGTGTTTACGAGCAGAACATAGAGGGCGCTTATCTCGACAGCATACAGACAGCCTATATTAATTTTATAAAATCTGACGAAAGTATACCCAAGGTCATAATCGAAGTTTCGGATCTGGACTTTATAGAAAACCGGGAAGATTACCTCAAGATCGTATCTAAAATTGCAGGAGGCCAGATCATCTTTGAATGATCCCCATTTTTTCTGCGAAATAATCGCAAAAATCGCGCATGGTTGCACTCATTTTATCATCTCCCGTGGCAAGTTGAAAAGATTCTGCCATGGAAACCAGCATCTGGTGATAGAACTGTTTCATCTCATCAACCGGCATGTCTTTGGTCCAAAGGTTTATTTTATAAGTATCTTTGTTAGCGCTGTCCCAAACAGAAAGGAAGGCAGCTTTCGCTTCCATGCCTTCAATACCACCGTCATCTGCGCTCCAGGAAATTTTTTCCGGAACTTTATTTTCATCCAATCCAATTTTAAACTGTATGGTCGATCTGTGTTTTACTGCCATAAATAATTGATTTTAACCTTTTTTGGGTTTGTACTTTGATTTTTTAAATATTTCTTCGTTGGGGGTCTGAAGCATTTCAAGCAAGCCCACATTCTCGATCTCCATAAAATTTTTAACCATCTGCAAGCCCACCCAGCCGCCAATACCTCCGGGTGAATCCTGGTCATTGGCCAGGTAAAACTTTGAAAAAGGAGCTTCATCGATAAACCGCTCTGACAAAGCCTGGTCATTGCTGAACAACAGGTCATTTTCAATAAAGAATTTCCAGATCTCTGCTTCATTTTCCTCAGCCCAGAGGATTTGTTCTTTTTCATAGCCCAAAATTTCGGTTTCGGGTTTTCCCCCCAGAAGCTGTTCAAGTAAAAACAGCCTTTTCCCGGACTGTATCATTCTTGCCACAAAACTACGGTCGCCCGAAGGGGGTACCAATTTCACGGCAAATGCATCTGCCACATCAACAATGATATGGTCTTTTGTATTTTTTCTCTTGATATAATTTGGGAAATCGGCATAAAAAGGATGGTCTTTGCCCAAATACAGGTCCAGCGAAATAAACAGGAGGCTATCGGCAAGAATGACCTTGTTGTCCTGATCTACATTGGTGATTACTGTTAGCACCTTGGGTTCCTTAAATCCGGGGTAATGGTATTTGAGAATGACCTTGTTGTCCTGATCTACATTGGTGATTACTGTCAGCACCTTGGGTTCCTTAAATCCGGGGTAATGGTATTTGATATGTTTAAATAAATCCGAGATTTCCGCTTCCTGTGCTTTAAAATCATGGTACAGCTTTTCGGTTTCTGCAAACAATTCAAGCTCATCTTTATCGTTCATTTTATTTACCCAGGCCGTATCGGCGTACTGCACAGGAAACAGATACGGATACTTCATTTTTAATTCTTGAAGTCCCTCGGCTGACGAATTGTAAAAAGCCTGATCAAACCTGTGCACCTCGGTATAGACATTTACCGATGACAGATCGGGGGTATCTTTTTCTTTTGTTGAACAGCCTATTAAAATAAATCCTAAAATAAACAGGTATTTACCCATATCAGTTTCTCAGGTTAAATAGTTAAAATAATTTTTGGTTATTTTTGTTGCAGCAAAACTAATAAATACTTTCCTTATGAACACAGAAAAGGTTGCAAATCACATCGTGAACTGGCTTAGGAATTATGCTGTAAATGCCAAAGTAAACGGTTTTGTCATTGGAGTATCAGGGGGGATAGATTCAGCCATTACATCAGCCCTATGCGCCCGAACCGGTTTGCCAACCCTTTGTCTGGAAATGCCTATACACCAGGGGGAAGCCCAGCTCAGAAGGGCCAATGAGCATATCGTGGGTCTAAAGAAAAATTATAGAAATGTACAATCTGAATTGGCAGATCTAAGTTTTGTTTTTGACACTTTTGTGGATGCGATGCCCCCAGCTGAGCATACTGCTGTTGTCACCTTGTCTCTGGCCAATACCAGATCGCGGCTGAGAATGACGGCTTTGTATTATTTTGCAGGGATCAACGGATACCTTGTGGTGGGCACAGGGAATAAAGTGGAGGACTTTGGTGTGGGATTTTATACCAAATACGGAGATGGCGGCGTGGATTTAAGTCCGATAGCAGACCTGATGAAGTCGGAAGTATACAAACTGGGAGCTTTTTTAAAGGTGCCGGAGTCAATTTTAAATGCACCGCCAACAGATGGTCTTTTTGGGGATGACAGAACGGATGAAGATCAGCTGGGAGCGAGTTATGACGAGCTTGAATGGGCCATGAAGATGGCTGAAAAAGGAAATACTGCAGAACAGTTCACAGGCAGGGAGAAAGAAGTTTTCGAAATCTTTACGCACCGCAACAAAGCGAACAGGCACAAAATGGTGCCCATCCCGGTTTGTGAGATACCGGATGAACTCAAATAATAAAGTGATCAGATAACCCGGTTCAGTTTTTCGTACAGCAGTTTTTTCAGGCCGGTATATTCCATAATACTCACCATTTTTTCCCGGTGTATTTCTGAATGATCCCCGTCATTTTCAAGAGCCTGTAATTCCTCGTTGATCGAGGCTATCTTGTGCTCGATCAGGATACGGCGCAAATTATAGATCACATCAAGCACCAGCTTATCCAGGCTCTTTTGTTTGTTTTTAACAATAATTTCTTTTCTTCCCCAGTCGCTCAGGAGGTATTTTTCATCCTCCATCAACAGATCGCTCACCATTTTACCGAGCAGCATATCTTCATGCTGAATAAAAAAATCCGGCGATATCGGTTTTTCCTGGTTCAGCTGATAAATAATATCAAAATAAATTCTCTTAAATATCTCATTGGAAAACTCTATTTCGTCTTCCTGCAACTGGGTGTAGATCTCATGAGAAACCTTGTTCTGGTAAATTTCTTTTTTGGGCTTTCCCTCATTTTCGGGATCCATAACATAATCAACAAAATCAACAGTTTCATTGCCGAAGAGCAAGAGAATTTCAATGGTTTTCCTTTCCAGGATATACAGCTGGTCTACCTTGGGAGGTATTTTTGTTTCAAGCTTTATAGGCGTAAATACAGGTTGCAATGAGCTTCTCTGTGTGCTCTGGTCCTGCTGTCTCTTTTTTATGAGCTGTGCCAGTTCGCTGAAAAGCACGGATTCCGAGATATCCATGATGTGTGAACATTCCTGAATATATACCTCCCTTTGTATATTGTCGGGTATTTTGGAGATACTCTGCACAATATCCCTGATCAGAGAAGCCTTCCTGATCGGATCATTCTTGGCTTCGTCAAGCAGGATTGACGTTTTAAACCGGATAAAGTCCTGGGCATTGTTTTCTAAAAAGTCAGCAATTTCTTCCTTATTCTTGTTCTTCGTGAAACTATCCGGATCTTCTCCATCGGGAAAGCTGACTACCTTCACATTCATGCCTTCTTCCAGGATCAGGTCAATTCCGCGAAGCGATGCCCGTATTCCTGCCGCATCTCCATCAAAAAGCACCACAACATTTTCGGTGAGTCGCTTGAGAAGGCGGATCTGGTCCTGGGTTAGTGCTGTACCCGAGGATGCAACCACATTTTCTATACCCGACTGATGCAGGGAGATCACATCGGTATAACCCTCTACCAGGTAACAACTGTCGAGCTGGGCAATGCGTTGCTTGGCCTGAAAGATACCGTACAGGATCTTGCTTTTATGGTATATTTCTGATTCCGGAGAATTTACGTATTTGGCAACCTTGGCATCTTTTAACAGGGTTCGCCCCCCAAAACCGAGCACCCTGCCGCTCATGGAATGTATCGGAAAGATCACCCTGCCTTTAAACCGGTCGAATCTTTTGTTCTCATTGACGATGGTGAGTCCTGTTTTTTCCAGATAGCTGAGTTCGTATTTTTTTTCTAAAGCTGCATCGGTAAATGCCGACCATTCATCCAGTGCATAACCCAGTTCAAACTTTTTTATGGTTTCGTCAGAAAAGCCTCTTTCCTTAAAATAAGACAAGCCTATGGCTTTCCCTTTTTCGGTGTGCAGCAGGTTTTGATGAAAATTGTTTTTTGCGAATTCCGTTACCAGATACATGCTTTCGCGCTCGTCGGCCTCGGCTTTTTGGGTATCGGTTTGTAAAGTCTCTTCAATTTCGATCTGGTACTTTTTCGCCAGATAACGAATGGCTTCCGGGTAAGCGTAATGCTCGTGTTCCATTAAAAAGGTGACCACATTTCCACCTTTTCCGGAACTGAAATCCTTCCAGATCTGCTTTACGGGTGACACCATAAAGGAAGGTGTCTTTTCATCGACAAAAGGGCTCAAACCCTTATAATTGGAACCTGATTTTTTGAGATGTACAAAATCCCCTATGACTTCTTCAACACGAGAAATTTCAAATACTTTTTCTATGGTATTTCGTGAGATCATGGGTCAGAAAGGGTACAAAAAAAAGATGGTCTTGTAAAGATATACTGCTGCTTTTACTTTTCGTCAGGATGCAGCCTTTAATTTTTTGATCGTATTGACCGTGAGCTTTTCCTGTGCGTAAGATTTGGTTACCCTTAATTTGGTCTCGCCGGAACCGGGCATCTCAAACATAGCGTCGGTAAGGATCTCTTCACAGAGGGCCCGCAATCCCCGGGCTCCCAGTTTATACTCTTCTGCCTTATCAACAATAAACTCCAGTGCTTTTTCATCGATTGAAAATTCTATTCCATCGATCTCAAACATCGATCTCAAATAATTTCTGATACTGTTTAATAAGGGCATTTTTTGGTTCGGTAAGTATTGATCGCAGGGTTTCCTTATCGAGGGACTGCATAAAGGTCAGAACGGGTAACCTGCCTATTATTTCCGGAATCAACCCGAAGGATTTGAGGTCTGTTGGCAGGATATATTCCAAAAGCTGGTCATTGCTGACCTTTTCTGTTGATTTGGAAGCGCCGTAGCCTACGGCCTGCATATTGAGCCGCTTGCTGATGATCCTGTCTATACCGCTGAAAGCACCACCTGCAATAAACAAGATATTCTTTGTGTCGACCTCGACGAATTTCTGATCAGGATGTTTTCTTCCTCCTTTGGGCGGAACATTCACTACAGTTCCTTCAAGCAGTTTCAGCAGGGCCTGCTGAACACCTTCTCCGGAAACATCTCTTGTTATGGAGGGGTTGTCACTTTTTCTTGCAATTTTATCGATCTCGTCAATGAATACGATTCCTTTTTCGGCCTTGGCCACATCGTAATCTGCCGCCTGCAGCAATCTGGTCAGGATGGTTTCCACATCTTCGCCTACATAACCCGCCTCTGTCAGTACCGTTGCATCAACAATGGCAAAAGGCACATCGAGCATTCTGGCTATAGTTCTGGCTATCAGCGTTTTTCCGGTTCCCGTTTCACCAACAAGAATGATATTGCTCTTTTCTATTTCTACATCATCCGTTTTGGATATTTTCTGCTGTAATCTTTTGTAATGGTTGTAAACTGCAACCGACATTACTTTTTTGGCGTGGGATTGACCAATGATATACTGATCGAGGAAAGACTTGATCTCTGAAGGTTTTTTAATTACAAATTCAGTTCTTAGCTTGTCTTTTTTCGATTCAGCCAGTTCCTCCAGAACGATTCCGTAGGCCTGTTCAATACAGCGGTCACAGATATGTGAATCCACTCCTGCAATCAGCAAATTGGTCTCCTCTTTTTTTCTCTTGCAAAAGGAACACTCTAAATCTTCTTTTTTCGCCATAGTATAGGTCTTAACCCGATGTTTCCCAACGGATCTTATTTATTTCTTGCCAAAATTTCATCGATCATACCATAGTCTTTGGCCTCCTGCGATTTCATCCAGTAATCCCTGTCTGAATCCTGTCTCACCTTTTCAATATCCTGACTTGTATGGTGGGCAATGATCTGATACAATTCATCTTTCAGCTTCATGATCTCTCTTGCCGTAATCTCAATATCGGACGCCTGTCCCTGGGCACCACCCATGGGTTGGTGTATCATGATACGGGAATGTGTCAGGGCGGATCTTTTTCCTTTTTGTCCTGCACACATCAGTACAGCAGCCATTGAAGC
>Ga0209391_10002246_pt1 | contig 10112 bp, 8 predicted proteins | sample PPLLak3March2015_FD_187246 | JGI IMG/M metagenome (GOLD analysis project Ga0209391, IMG submission 187246) | Freshwater sediment microbial communities from Prairie Pothole Lake near Jamestown, North Dakota, USA - PPLs Lake P7 Core (1) Depth... | ecosystem: Environmental > Aquatic > Freshwater >... | reverse complement strand
CGGATATTCCCCTGGAGCCAGGCTATGGTTTGCTGGAAATGCATCCCAACGGCTATGGGTTTCTCCGCAGTTCGGACAATTTCTATTCGCGCGAACGGACCGATCCCTTCGTGCCCGGCACGATGATCGAGAAGTACGGCCTGCGCCAAGGCTTGATGATTCGCGGACTGGTGCAACAGGCCCGCAAGCAGCAAGGCCCGCGGCTCAAGGAAATCACCGACGTCGACGGCATGCCCCCCGACGATTACCTCAAGGTCAAAACCTTCGATCAGCTTACGCCCATCAATCCGCGGGAATGGTTTCGCCTCGAGACCGGCGCGCTCCCCCTCACGACACGCGTGATGGATTTGCTCACGCCGCTCGGCAAGGGCCAGCGCGCCCTGATCGTCGCGCCCCCGCGGACCGGCAAGACGATTCTGCTGCAGCATATCTCCCACGGGATCGCCACCAACTATCCCAACGTCAAGCTGATCATGCTGCTGATCGACGAACGTCCCGAGGAAGTGACCGACATGCGCCGCAACGTGAAGGGCGAAGTGGTCGCGAGCAGCCTGGATCAGGACGTCGAGAGCCATGTGCGACTGTCGCAATTGATGATCGAACGAGCGCGGCGCCTGGCCGAAATGGGCCGGGATGTCTTCCTGCTGCTCGATTCCATCACGCGACTGGCGCGGGCCTTCAACAAGTGGGTCGGCAACAACCGCACGATGAGCGGTGGTATCGACATCAAGGCGATGGATATCCCCAAGAAGTTGTTCGCGACGGCGCGGGCCTTCGAGGAGGGGGGATCGCTGACGATCGTCGGCACCGCCTTGATCGATACGGGAAGCCGAATGGACGACGTGATTTTCCAGGAGTTCAAAGGGACGGGCAACATGGAACTCGTCCTCGATCGCAAACTGTCCGATCGACGCGTGTTTCCCGCCATCGATATCACTCAGTCGGGCACGCGCCGCGAGGAACTCCTGCATGACCCCGAGACGCTGCACGCAGTCACCATGCTGCGCCGCACGCTCACGTCGATGCACCCCGTCGACGCCATGGAGCAACTCACCAAGCAACTCGGCCGCTTCAAGTCCAACGCCGATTTTCTCAAGCTCATTGCCGGCGCGAGAAATATGGATTGAGTGCCTTGTCACCGCAAAAACGTGGGATAGGCTTCCAGCCTGTCATTCCTGCCACGCCGCCGTCAGTGAAAGCTCGGCGGATTCACGAAGCACATGATGATCAGACAGGCGACTGCGGCCACGGCCAGCAGTCCCAGGATGCCCATCATCACGACCGACGAGACTAAAAACGTCGCGAACCGCTCGGCCCAACTGATCCCCGCCCCTGAACGCGTCTTGCGGTAGGTCCGGGCGACGGTCACGGTCAGCGGCGGCAGAACGAGAATCACGTAGATGATTCCGAGCGCTGCCTCCTGCACGAAGATGCCGATCCCGATGAGCACGACCAGCAGCGCGGTCAGTGCCGACAGGACGGCGAAGAATACCTCGCTCAGTTTCCAGGCCGGCGACATCGGTGGCGCGATTAGCTGCGCGACCACCACCGGCATGTCGCTCAAGTCGGCGTGGCACAGCCAGCACTTCCCCGCGTCGGGATAATACTGCGCGCCGCATTGCGGACAAACTCGCGCGACATCGGCGTTGAGGGGCGAAGCGTTCATGCCGAGGTCCCTCCGGCGCCGCTGACTCGACGAGCGTAATCTTCCGCCATGCCGCGCACGCGGCGAATGACTTGTCCGGCGATGAGCCCGGACAGGCCGAGACTCAGCAGCACGACCAACTGTTGCACGACGGGCGTCGTATGTTGTCCATCGAACCAGACCGCGTCCCGCGTCCCGACGACCCCCAGGTATAGAGCCATGGCAGCCAGCGTCGTGACTCGAACCAGTCCCAGGCTGAAGCGTAATGCCGCCAGCGCGATGATCGGGAAGAAAGCGAATACCAACGGACTGGCGGGTCCGCCGCCGACGAGCAGCAAGGCGGTCAGAAACACGAGGTCGCCGGCGGTTGAAACGTACTTCAGCGCGGCGGGAAATACCTGGCGACGCAGCGCCACGTGGACCGCCAGCGCCAGCAACGTCCAGCCGGCCGCGACCATCGTCACCGCTTGATGAAACTGCAACTCCTCGGCCGACCTCTCTTGCAGAAAATGATGGTCGACCAACTGCACACCGTAGAAAGCGCCTAGCGCCAGCACTCGCAGCAGGTTGGCTCGCCCTTCCCCTTCGTACTCCTGCCACCGTCCGACAATGAACCATTGCCGACTGGAAACATTCGATGGAATCGCCGTAGCCATGAACTTCTCCCAAGGATGGCGGCATGATCGGCCGCGTCGAGCGATTATGGGCAGCGAACGTGAATTTCGGCCAGCCAGATTGACCGGAAATTTCTGCGATCCGTCCCCGTCATCGCTGCGGCTCTTCGGCAATTCGTGCGTGGCCATCGGTCGGGGCGGATTCGCGAGCGGGCGAACATCGCGCGTCGCGCCACCAGAGTCCGACGAAGACGGGAAACAGCGCCAGCGCCGCCCATTGATAGGCGGTGAGCCCGGCCCAGACGATCGGCTCGGGACGGAGAAACTCCGAACTGAAACGAAAGACGAAGTAGGCCAGCAGGTAGGCCTTGATCAGTTGGCCTCGCAAGAGATCTCGACGTTGCAGGACGACAAGCACGATGGCGGCCGCGAAGTGGAAGGCGAATTCGTAAAGCTGTGTCGGATGACGGGGGAGTTCCGGGGCATCGACCGCCAAGGGAAATCGCACTCCCCACGGCAACGTGGTCGGCGTTCCATAGCAGCAGCCCCCTTGGAAGCAGGCGAGCCGTCCGATGGCCACGGCGAGCGCGACAGGCGCGGCGAACGTATCGCCCGTCTTCACGCGCACGTCCAGCGCCCACTTGGCGATCTCGACTCCCAGATACCCGCCCACGATCCCTCCCATGATGGTCTTGCCGTGTGCCAGCCAGACGGCGAGTCCCGCGCCCGGTTCATACTGGGCCAGGAGAAACGGAAGCTTCGCCCCCAACATCGCTCCACTGAACGCGCCGATCCCGATTCCCAGTTTTTGACCGCGCGTGAGCGGAAGCCGCCGTTGATTGCGGCGCAAGAGGAGCGAACAAACGAGCAGCGCGGCGGCCATCGTGAGGCCATACGCAAGCTGAGTCGGCGTGTAAGACGGCACCGGCCTACTCCGCGACGTCGTGTGGGAGTCGCGGGCCTGGCCAGACACGCGAGCCAGTCCAAGCCGCGACCGCCAGGGCGCCAAAAACTCCCAGCGATGTCCCCGCCGCGAAACCGACTGGCGCGTACATCGGATCTTCGAGCCACTGGCCGGCCAGCATGCCGACGCCGACGCCAATGCCGATGGACACGATCAACGTGGCCGAGGCGCCCGCGAAAATGAGCAGCGTGACGCCGAGCGAACGCACGTAGAGCGTGATTTTGGAGCCGATGCCGAGCGGACGACCGCTGGCGCCGAAATCGAGCGCGATTTGCACCGTCCGCAGATAAGCGGTGGCCAAGGGCACGACCAGGCTCATGGCCAGTGAAGGCCAGTGCCGAGCGACTCCCAGGCAGACCGACAGCAGGGCCGTGGTCAGGAACATGGAATGGAGTTGAAACCGAAAGCTGTCGCCGAGCCGCCATGGTGTCGAGCGACTGGACGGGTGGGCCAGAGCGGCCAAGCGTCCGCAGAGCCAGCACCGGGGCGCATGATCGGGAATCGACGTACCGCACTCCGCGCACATCCGCCGATCGGCCGCTTTGGAGATCACCTGCGTCATGCGGTGGATTATGACGCAATTTCGCCGGCGATTTCCATCCGGCGTACGATCTTTTCCGGATCGAGCGCGTCAGGTAGGATGTGCAAGTCCGGAGGGTAAGCGAATGGTTAGCGGCCACACTGGAAATGTGGTGCCCCGCAAGGGGTTGCGAGTTCGAATCTCGTGCCCTCCGCTTCTGTAACTCGTTGAGCAGTCTCGCGCAACGTCGCCACGGGTCGCCACTTCCGGCGACCCGTTTTCGCGCGCCTCGCGCCCGTTCCGGTGCAAATCGGTGCAAAAAGTAACGCTAAGCGGCGGATTTGACGGCACCATAGCGGGCACCTTTTCGAACAGCTCGGCACCACTGTGGGCACCTCGGCGGGGAGGGTGAAGGGCGCTCGCGACCATTCGGACCATTACGTTAGGGCGCACATTCACCACTTACAACATCCATTCGCACCACCGTAATAATCGTCTCTGACTCCGGCCGAGTTGGGCTCGAGATTAGTCGTGAGTCTTGGCGAAAAGGGGCGACTCACAGCTAATCAGGTAGATCCTGTTCTTCGTGATGCCGGTCCTCCCAGTCCGCCATCGTGCGCCTATGAGCGATTTCATGATTGGCCCATTCTCGGATTCGAGGATTTGGATGGGAGAGAAATCTGCGAGCATTATCAGCCTCAGCCCGAAAACGCTCACTGGCGTTTCCCCACCAAGACTCTCCCGAATGCGTACCGGCCACAAAGTTCGACAATACGCGATCGTCGTCGAACTCGGAAAGTACGACATTCGAAACTTCGGGCACAATCGCCAATCCTGATTCATCAATGTAGGGGGGGGCAAGTGGCGCGCAATTCGCCGAGCGCCCTCCAGTCCGTGACTGCGCACCCACTCCGCAACATGTTCCACTGGAATGTTTGCCAGAAGTGACGAAAGTACACACACCTGAAGCTTCCATCCCTTTTCCTTATCGAGCAACGCTGCGCCGAGGCAGTCCATGACCGCCCGTGGATTGCTACCAGCGAGTTCGACGAGGCTCTCCTCAACTTTGTCAGGCATGCCAACGGAGTCGCTAAGCAACGACTTTCCAAGCGCCTGGGCCGCGCGGCGCGAATCGAAGTCCCAGAGCGGTCTTAGAAGTTCCAACCAGTCATAGGTTTCGCGTCGTTCAAGCCACGGAATCACCGCATCAACCAGACTCCATGCTGTCTCTCTGATGGTCTCGTCATCGAGCAAGCACAAGTCACCCTTATCTTTGTCTCGTCGCAGGAGGGTGGTAAGGAATCGAATTCCAGCGCCCAGCGCGTCTCCAGTCACTGGTGCGTTCAGGAAGTGTGGCAATAAACGCGCGACTTCTATCTTCGTAAGTTGCCTCCGTCCGATGCCCATTGCAAATGCGAATAGATACCTTGGACTGACCGCCCTCGATTGAACAAGGCTGACGGATCTATTAAGTCCGTCGACTAAGTCACCACCGTAGCCCCAGATTTCAATTGCCACCTTTGGATGTGCCGCATCAAGGCGATCAAGGCATGGCACGATATCTGACGGTATGGACCTGCCCACAAATGCGATGCCCCGTACATATCCGCCGATCAACCGCGCGGTGCCGTGCGCAATTGCATGTTCAAGAATTGACCGACCGACAACAAAACTGTCGTCAAGTCGACCAATTGCGAATCCAAGCCGATGTCCGGCGACGGCTTCATCAGACGCTAACCAATCCAAGTGTGGTTCAAGTCGGCTTGGAGCCGCAACAATCTCACTCGCAAGATCATCGGTTTCGTCTCGCTCGGTGGCTAAGTCAGTTGAAAATCGCTGGTCCCACGGATCACGAGAGCAGACCGTACGCAGTCGCCCGTCAAAATCGACAGGGCGCAAGCTATCGACCCATTGATGCACCAACGCCAGGTAAGCGCGCGCTTGCTCATTGGCGTCGGCGTGACCCGTTTCGGTCTCGCGTTCGAGAAAATCGTCCACACTCTTGACTATGGCAATTGCTTGGCTTGATTCGATTTCGATTGACGCGTAGGACGCCTTTACCTGCTCAAGCATTTTGTGATAGAGAAGGAAATGCAATCGTGACGTGATCGTTTCGCCGGCAAGTCTGCGACGCCAGTCGTCGCTTGAAACGAGTCGCTTGCCGCAAGCAGACAGCGCCGCTTCGTAACACTCTCTCTCCTCTCGACCCGTGGATGGCTGCCAATCCGACGGTCGCAGTCTGCCTGCAACTACCGGCGGTCCCATTATGTGCCCAGAGGCGTTCCCGAAGATGTTGCTTAGCGCTTGAAATCCAATTTGCGATTCTCGTTGATCGCCAGAATCCAATCGCCTTTCTAGAACGGCAAGTCTCTGAGGGAATGGATGAGCGGTGCCCGAAAGGTAGACTTCAAAGAGATTCAACCAAATCGCAGTTGCGTTATTGCCAATTTGTGGCTCGCTTTCGTTCAACGCAAGGGCCAACAAACACGCTTCGCAATCGTCGAAGAACGCTGAGAATGACACCAATCGTTCCAGAAGCCACACTAGCGTGCGGCGCGGTCCCCAATTTGCACCGGCCGCGTGGCCGCTAATCGCCAATATGTCTTGGGCGGCGGCATGCTCAAGCAATGCACGGAGTTGGGGAAGGAAGTCCTCAGGCTGGGCCTCGATAATGGACTCGAGCAACTGCATTTCGTGAGGGTCCTGCAGATTACTCGCCGTTAATTGACTGAACCAATCGCGAAAAAAGCTCCCAGTCTGTCGGCGAACCTCCGTATCAGCCCGAGGACAATCTCGACAATCGGTTCATTTTCGAAGCGGTCGTTGACAGCATCCGCAAGGTCAAAACTCGTCGGCAGATGATCTTCGTCACGCACATGGGGGCCGGCCAGTCGTTGATGCTGCTCCACCAACTCCGTCGCCAGGATCGCCAGGGCCGGTTCGTCCGCCTGTCCGGCGAAGACCTGGCAAAGTCGATCGACGCCCCAGGTGGCGTCGGCACAGTCACCGGTTGTGTGCGGGCGATTCGCCGCAATATGGTCGCTCGCCTCGCCAAGCACTGCCACATTCTGTGCCGATCCGACGATCTGATCCGCAGCGACGAACAAGGCTACTATCTGCGCGAATGGATCACCGTGCGCGACGCTGTCGATTCACCCCAAAGGCGGGTTATCTCTGGGGATAAGAGCGAAGCAACGTTCGCCGCCGCCGGCAATGACGTGACGTGCGCTTCGCATGCCACTGGTTCAAAACCCACGGCCGACGAGGGTTCGCAACTCAACGAACGACAACTATGGCTGCTGGCGGAGCTGCGCTCGAGCACCGCAATGCGCCGCTCCGACTTCGAGCGCCGGTTCAACATCCACGCTCGAACGGCCAAGCGCGACCTCGCCGACCTGAACCAGCGCGGGCTGATCGAGTTCATTGGCGACGGCCGCGAAGGGTTCTATCGACTGCGACGCTCCGCAGCAGTTTGACGCCGTCGCCGAGGATCGTGACCTTGGATCGGTCGAGAGTTTTTACAAATCGCGGGAATCCGGTCAAACCAAGGAGATCGTCATGACACGACCACTTCCGAAATGTGCACTTTGCGGGAAACCGCCGCGCGGCGGTGGCGGAGAAGGTTCCATTCGATCGACCTATAGCTCTCGGCCGAAAAACCGAGAACTCTTACGACGGGGGCATTCGTCGCAAGTCGTTGCGGCAGTTGTGGAAAAAGCGAAGATGCCGAGCCGTTGGATTCACCGCACGTAGGTAATGGTCCAGTGCGGTTCTTCGTTGCACAGGGCGAGAAGTAGCTCGTCTGACAGTCGACAGTCGCTCAGATGGACCGATTTCAGCTTGGGCAGTTCGACGAGCTTAAGGATGCCTGCGTCTGTCACGGCGCTCTTCATGAAGGTCAAAGCTTCGAGGTTTCTTGAGTTGGCAAGGTGATCCAGGCCAACGTCGGTCACATGTTGGCCCAACTCGAGGTACTGCAAATTGGGCCAGGCCGCGACGACACCGAGCTGGCGGTCGGTGACTGAGGTAAAGCCCAAGCCACAATGGGTGAGCTTGGAAAGTGGCCGCAGTTTCTCAAGATCATCCGCGGGAAATTTGCAGAGAGTCAGATCGAGCGATTCGAGGGCGCTACATTTTCCGAGATGCTCAAGGGCGTCGGTGTCGAGCACAATCTCACGTAGAGAGAGATGTCTCAGCTTTGGCAACCTTGCCAGATATTTCAGACCCGCCTGGTCACATCGACCGTCCACAATGCTCAAGTCTTCGACACTCCGGCATTGGCCTAGAGCTTCTAGCACATCGGTGGTTACGTTGCATTTCCAAAAACCGATGTCTTTGGCTCCATGGGCATACTGGAGTCGCCAGACTTCGCCCTCTAGTTTTGACTGTTGAAAGAGAATTCCCTCGATGCGATGCACATAATGTTCGCCGAGCGTGTTGGCGAGCCATGAGTTTTCGGGTCGCAATGCGGCCCGCTGCGCCCTGTCCTCCGGACTGCCGGACTCGTAATAGACGTTCGCTTTGAGCTTGCGATAGTGATCGTACCGAATCTGGCCTCCCTGGCTGAGAATCCACTCCACTGCCAGCCGCTGCTGTTCCGCTCGATACCGAATCCAACCGAGAACGGCAGCAACGAGTGTTACGGCAGAAAGTAAGGAAGAGAGGCTGAAACGCGGCAAACACCTTCGCCAGGAATTTGAGCGGATGATCGTCGCCATACTTCCTCCGTGCATGAATTGGTTGACCGCCCGTCATTTCGGCAGGCTTGCGGATCATTACAGGCGATCCCAAGCAGGGACGATACCGGAACGTGGCGGTGGATCAAGGCCTCGGCTTGGTACCGCTCGAACTTACCTGGGTCATTCGGATCACCGAGCGCGACTCGGCGGATTCACCCAAGAAGCGAGTTGCCATCGGGGACATGTGCAAAGCAACGGTGGCCACAGCCGGCGGTGACGCGACGCGCGCGCGGAATGCCACCGGTCGAAAGCCCACGGCCGACAACGGCCCGCCGCTCAACGAACGACAACCGTGGCTGCTGGCGGAGCTGCGCATGAGCACCGAAATGGGCCGCTCCGACTTCGAGCGACAGTTCAACATCCACGCTCTAACGGCCAAACGCGACCTCGCCGACCTGAACCAGCGCGGGCTGATCGAGTTCGTTGGCGATGGCCGTGAAGGTTTCTATCGACTGCGCTGCTCCGCAGCAGTGTGATGTGGTGCGGTCATTCTGCCATCGCCAACACTTCCGTTGCCTCGGTGGTGCCGCTTGAACGAAGTGAAAGTGTTTACCGGTACTCACATGCCCCGGCACATTTCGCGAATTCCATCGCAAATACGAATTCGGCTATATTCACGTACGGCCCATCGAGAACGATGAAGGAGAAGGCGAGACATGGCGAACATTCCGATGACTGACGAGCGAACACCGCCGCCGAGAGTTTTCATTTCTTACAGCTGGACAAGCGAGGAGCACGCCGAATGGATCGGTGATCTTGGCCAACGACTGATGACGGACGGCGTCGATGTCGTCTTGGACCAGTGGTCGCTCGAGCACGGTCACGATGTCAATGCGTTTATGGAACAAATGGTGACTGATCCATCGATCAAGCGCGTTATCATAGTGTCTGATGCGCTCTACGCGGCGAAGGCAGACAATCGCAAAGGTGGCGTCGGTACCGAAACCCAGATCATCTCAAAGGAAGTATACGACTCGGTCGAGCAAACTAAGTTTGTTCCAGTGCTTCGAGAACGCGACGAGAATGGTAACCCTTGTCTTCCAGTGTTTCTCAAGAGTCGAAAGTTCATTGATTTCTCGGATCTGGATAACGAGGCCGAAGCGTACGACCAACTCTTGCGGAACATTTTCGAGCGTCCACTCCGCCGCAAGCCGGCTCTCGGAACCGCACCGTCACATTTGTTCATTGACGAAGGCACGGTCGTGACGTCTGTGCAAAAAGCGAGACGATTTCGGGATTTCGTAACGAATGGCCGAGGGAATCCGTCAGCTGCATTTGAGGACTTCGCCGAGGAGTTTCTCGGCAATGTGTCAGACCTGCGAATGGCGTACAAGAAGGAGGAAGCTGCAACGTGGTGCGACAGGATTCGCGCGAACATTGCAACCGCGACCACTCACCGTGACGCATTCGTCGATGCGATCAAGACTGGCGTCTCTCATTTGCCTAGTCAACAGTTCATGCCATTGCTACTTGGCCTTTTGGAACGACTCCTTGCGTTTCAGGAAAGCCCGAACACTGGCGGGCTTTCCTACAAAGTGTCCGAGGACAACTACAGGCTGATGTGTTACGAGCTCTTTCTCTATTCATTCGCTGTATTCATCAAAGCAAGGAAATTCTCCGAAGCACGGCA
>Ga0209391_10002243_pt1 | contig 10121 bp, 8 predicted proteins | sample PPLLak3March2015_FD_187246 | JGI IMG/M metagenome (GOLD analysis project Ga0209391, IMG submission 187246) | Freshwater sediment microbial communities from Prairie Pothole Lake near Jamestown, North Dakota, USA - PPLs Lake P7 Core (1) Depth... | ecosystem: Environmental > Aquatic > Freshwater >... | reverse complement strand
TTCTGGATCGCGACGCACTACGAGCCGATCACGCTGTTCGCACACTTCCAGCACTGGTTCGACCACGAGTGGATGAAGCACGCGCCGAACCCGAGCGCGATCCGCCGCAACGCGCTGCTCTCGAACGTCTGGGACAGCCGCGCCGAAGGCATGGCGACCGCGATGGAGGAGATCATCCTCCACGCCGGGTACTACGACGACAACCCGCGTGCCCGCGAGATCGTGTGGATCATGCTCGCGCAGCGCGCGGCGCGCGGGATCGCCTCCCTGTACGCGCACGCGAACCTCTTCGACCTGCAGCAGGCCAAGGCCTTCCAGGTCGAGTGGACGCCGCGCGGCTGGATGCGGCCCGACCTCGACCTGCTCGGCTTCGAGCAGCAGCTCTACCTGCGCCAGCCCGGCTACGGCACGAGCTACGTCACGGGCAAGTACTTCGTCGACGAGCTGATCAAGGACCGCTCGCACCAGCTCGGCGAGGCGTTCACGCTGCGCCGCTTCTTCGACGAGGTGAACGCCGCCGGCCTCATCCCGATTACGCTGATCGGATGGCAGCTGACGGGGCAACCGTGGCCGCCGCAGGTTCGGTGACTCGCACGAACTCGTAGTCGCTCGCCGGCACGCGCCGCGTCGCGAGCCAGTAGCGCGGCGTCGACCACGGCCAGATCGTGAAGTTGCGGCCGTCCGCCTGCTTGTACCAGCTCGCGCAGCCGGTGCTCCAGGCCGTTCCGCCGAGCGCGCCCTGCACGCGCTCGTTGAAGCGGCGCTGCGCCTCCGGCTTCGCGTCGAGGTAGTCCGCGCCGCGCCGCCGGAGCTCGCGCATGCCGTCGAGCACGTAGCGCACCTGGGCCTCGATCATGAAGATGATCGAGTTGTGACCGAGCGCGGTGTTCGGGCCCACGAGCTGGTGCAGGTTCGGATAGCCCGGGACGTGCACGCCGAGGTAGGCCTCCGCGCCGTCCTTCCAGTCCTGCGCGAGCGTGTGCCCCGGCAGCCCCGTGACCGGGAAATCCTTCATGTAGATGCGCGGGTCGACGATGAAGCCGGTGCCGAGGACGATGCAGTCCACGGGCCGCTCGACGCCGTCGTCGGTCACCACGCCGGTCTCCGTCACCTCGCGGATGCCGGCGGTGACGAGCTCGACGTTCGGCCGGTTGAACATGGGGAACCACTCGTTCGAGATCAGCACGCGCTTGCAGCCGAACGTGTAGTCGGGCGTCAGCGCCGCGACGAGCGCCGGGTCCTCGAGCTGCCGGCGCATGTGTCGCCGTGCTCGCAGTTCCATGAGGCGCCCCAGTGCCGGATGCACCAGGCCGATGACGCGCGATTCGTTCGCCCAATAGAGCCACGCTCGGTGCAGCCGGCGCAACCACGGGTGGCGCGCGTAGCGGCGCCGGGCGCCCTCGGAGTACTTGCGCGTATCGCGCGGAACCACCCAGGCCGGGCTGCGCTGGAACACGTGCAGCCGGTCGACTTCCGGTGCGATGCGGGGCGCGTACTGGATCGCGCTGCCGCCGGTGCCGATCGAGGCCACGCGCTTGCCCTTCAACTCGTACGAATGATCCCATTGCGCGGAGTGGAAGACCTTGCCCGTGTACCGCTCGAGCCCCGGGATGCGAGGGACCTGCGGCACGTGCAGCGGTCCGGAGGCCAGCACCACGTGGCGCGCGTCATACGTGTCGCCGGCGCGGGTGCCGACCGTCCAGCGGGCACGCGCCGCGTCGAAGCGCGCCGACGCCACTTCCTGTCCGAACCGGACGTACCGGCGCAGTCCGTGGCGCTCGGTCACGTCGAGTATGTAGCGCTGGATCTCCTGCCAGCCCGCGTAGCGCTCGGTCCAGTCGGGCTTCGGGTCGAAGGAGTACGAGTACAGGTGCGACTGCACGTCGCACGCGGCGCCCGGGTAGCTGTTGTCGCGCCAGGTGCCGCCGACGTCCGTGCCCTTCTCGAGGATCACGAAGTCCGTGCACCCCTCCTCGATGAGCTTGATAGCCATGCACAGCCCGCCGAACCCGGCGCCGACGATGACGACGTCGTAGTCGCGTTTCATGTACTTCCCCTGCGTGTGTACGTTGTCGATGTCGGGAGGAAGTGTGCGGGACGCGTGATCCGCGTCGCCATGCTGGCCGCGACCCGTGCATTGATCTTTTCGGCCAACCGACCGATGATGCCGGCAGGATCCGGAGGTTCTTCCACCGCATGGCACGCCGCTCCGCTGCCGCGTTGATCCTGCTGCTCGACGGATTGCGCCGTGCCGGCGAGGACGTCGCGCACGTCCTGGAGCGCTACGGCCTCGACGCGGCACGCCTCGATCCGCACGCCCTGCTCGACCGCGACCTCGAGCGGCGCCTCAACGTCGCGATCGCCGAGTCGCTGCGCAACCCGCTCGCCGGACTCGAGGTGGGCTCGAACCTCGGCATCGGCAGTTACGGGCCCTACACGCTGCTGCTGCTCACCGCGGACCACATGCTGGCCGCGATGCGGGCGGCCGTCGAATTCCAGGCGCTGTCGTTCCTCTCGAGCCGCCTCGCAGTCGAGCCGGGCCGCACGCACACGGCACTGGTGCTGACGCCCGCGCCGTTGCCTGGGCCGGCGTTCCGGTTCCGCGTCGACCTGGAGGTCGCGGCTACCTGCAAGCTGATGCGCGAGTTGCAGCGCACGGCCCAGGTGCACACCCAGCCCGCGCGGATCGTGATGCCGTATCCCGAGCCACCGGAGGCGGCCCAGTACGCCGCGCGGCTCGGAAGCCCGATCGCCTGGGGCGGCAGCAGTGCGCGCCTCGAGGTCGACAACGAGCGCCTGCGCACGAGGTTCGCAACCGCGGACCCGAGCGCTCACCGGATCGTGCGCGCGCAGTGCCGCCGGCTGCAGGTGGACCTCGAACGCCAGGCGGCCGGCGTCGCGGCCACCATCGAGTCCCACCTTGCGACGAGCTCGGGACCGTATCCCAGCATCAGGGAATCCGCCGCCGTGCTCGGCCTCAGCGAGCGGACGTTGCGACGGCAGCTCGAGGCGGAGGGAACGAGCTACCGGCGCGTACTCGAAGGCGTGCGGCGCAGCAAGGCACTCGGCCTGCTCGAGGACCCGCGGCTGCCGGTCGAGGGGATCGCCCTCGAGCTCGGCTACAGCGAGCCGGCCGCGTTCATCCACGCCTTCCGCCGCTGGACCGGCACCACGCCGGCCGCCTGGCGCCGTGGCGGCCCCGGGAAGCCTGTGGCATAACGGCGGCGGGGAGACCGGGAAACGCAAGAACATGAACCTCGAGAAAGTCATCTTCGGCTTCTTCATCGTGCTCGCCGCGACCCTCAACTTCGGGTTCGTCTACGGCGACCCGGCGGACCCGGAGCATCACCACCTCTGGGAGTTCTTCGCGGCGTTCGTCGTGAACGTGATCGCGACCGCGCTCAAGTTCGGCGACCGTACGCAGATCGGCGCCGTGCACCTCGCCACGAGCCTCGTCGCGGTGCTGCAGCTCGCCGCAGCGGCGCTCGTGTGGTTCTTCGCGCCGCCCGGCCCGCTCGACGCGGGCACGACCGTCAGCATCGTCTCCCTGTCGGCAGGAGCCGCACTCGCCAACGTGGTCTCGGTTGTGATCCTGATCGTCGAGACAATCTCGATGCGCCGGTAGAGCCGTGAACAGCTCGCTGCTGCTCACGCTGCGCCGGCTGCGCGCGCCGATCATCTTCCTGATCGCGGTGTTCGCGCTCGGCATCGTCGGCCTGGTGCTGATCCCGGGCGTCGACGAGAACGGCGAGCCGTGGCGCATGACGGTGTTCCAGGCTTTCTACTTCATGACGTACACCGCGAGCACGATCGGGTTCGGCGAGATTCCGCACCCGTTCAGCGACCGGCAGCGCCTGTGGGTGGCGTTCATCATCTACCTCTCCGTGATCGGCTGGGCCTATCTCGTCGCGAGCCTGCTCGCGCTCGGCCGCGACAAGGCCGTGCGCAAGGCCTACGTCGAATCCCGGTTCCGCCGCCAGATCGAGGCGCTCGTCGAGCCCTTCTACATCATCTGCGGGTTCGGCGAGACCGGGCGGCTGGTCGCGAGCGCGCTCGACCTGCGCGGACGCCGCTTCGTGGCCGTGGAGATCGACGAATCCCGTGCACTGGCGATCGACCTGATGGACTTCCACCAGGTGCCGCTCGCGATCGCCGCCGACGCGAGGCTGCCGGAGAACCTCGTCGCGGCCGGCCTGCGCAAGGACAACTGCCGCGGCGTGCTCGCGCTCACGAGCGACGACCGCGTCAACCTCGCCGTCGCGATGACGGTGCGCCTGCTCGAGCCCAACGTGCCGATCCTCGCCCGGGCGATGCATCGCGACACCGCCGCCAACATGGCGTCGTTCGACACTCACCACGTGATCAATCCGTTCGCACGCTTCGGCGAACAGCTCGCGCTCGCCGCGGCGGCGCCGGCGAACTATCGGCTCGTCACGTGGCTCACGGGCCTCCCGGGCCGCGAGCTGCAGGAGGAGGCCGCCCCGCCGCGCGGCGCGTGGGTCGTGTGCGGCTACGGCCGGTTCGGCCGCGAAGTGGTGCGCGCCTTCCACGCGCAGGGCCTCGAGGTCACCGTGATCGACCCGAATCCCCCGCAGGACGCGGACCTGTCGACCGTGAAGGGCACCGGCACCAACGCCGAGCCGCTCGTGGCCGCCGGCATCCGCGAGGCCGTGGGGATCGTCGCCGGCACCGACGACGACGTGAACAACCTCTCGATCGTGGTCACGGCGCGCGAGATCAATCCGCGCCTCTTCACCATCGTGCGGCAGAACCTCACCGCCAACCAGCTGCTGTTCGACGCGTTCGATGCCGACATGAAGATGGTCTCGAGCGAGCTGATCGCCAGCGAGTGCCTCGCGGTGCTGCGCGCGCCCCAGCTCGGCAGGTTCCTCGAGGCCGCAAGGCGGCAGGATCCGTCCTGGGCGGCCGGGGTCGTCGACCGCCTGGTCGATCGCCTCGGCACGAAGGTGCCGGCGATCTGGGGCATCACGCTCAACATCAGCGACGCGCCCGCGTTCCATCGCCACCTGATGAGCTACGGCGACGCGACGGTCGCGGACCTGTGCCGCGACCCGTCGGACCGCGACCGCACGCTCGCCTGCGTGGCCCTGCTGCTGGACCGGAACGGCAAGGTGGAACTGATGCCGGACGACGATTTCGAGCTGCACGCCGGGGACCAGGTCCTGTTCGCGGGTCGCGTGGGCATGCGCGACCGCCAGCGACACCTGCTGCAGAGCCCGAAGGTGCGGGATTACGTGCTGCGGCTCGATCGACGACTGGCAGGAGCACGCTCGTGATCCGGAGCCGCCGCGCGGTCGTCGGGCTCGTTGCCGTGGCCTGCCTGTCAGCGGCCACCGTGAGTGCCGAGACTCCGCGTGCGCGGGACCTCGGGGTGCCGTTCGACGGGCGCCCCGGCTCCTTGAACGCGATCACCGACGTCGCCGGCGTCACGGTCGGGCAAGTCACCCTGATTGACGACCTCGCCGACGGCCGCAAGGTCCGCACCGGCGTGACGGCGATCCTGCCGCGAGGCCGCGAGAGCCTGGTCGCCTCCGTCTACGGAGGCTGGTTCGCCCTCAATGGCAACGGCGAGCTGACCGGAACCACCTATCTCGACGAACTCGGCCAGATCGACGGCCCGGTCATGCTGACCAACACCCATAGCGTCGGCGTAGTACACGACGCGGTGATCGCATGGCGGGTCCGCGCGGGACCCGCGGACTCGAGCGGCTATTGGTGGTCGTCGCCGGTCGTCGGCGAGACCTGGGACGGCGACCTGAACGACATCAACGGCTTCCACGTCCGGCCGGAGCACGTCGACCGCGCGCTCGACACCGCGCGGGACGGACCTGTGGCCGAAGGCAACGTGGGCGGCGGCACCGGCATGGTCTGCCACGAGTTCAAGTGCGGGATCGGCACGGCCTCGCGCGTCGTCGGGATCGGCGATGCCTCATACACCGTGGGCGTGCTGGTGCAGGCGAACTACGGCGTGCGCGGGACGCTGCGCATCGCCGGCGTGCCGATAGGCGAGCACCTGCCGACGAAGACGGAGCCGCGACGCAGCGAGACGGGCTCGATCATCGTCGTCGTCGCGACGGACGCGCCGCTGCTGCCGCACCAGCTGAAGCGCGTCGCACGCCGCGCGTCGCTCGGGCTCGGCCGCATGGGCAGCTACGCGGGCAACGGCTCGGGCGACATCTTCATCGCGTTCTCGACGGCGAACGCCGCGGCGCTCTCTGGCGCGGCGCTCGCGCAGTCGACGTCGCTCGGCAACGGCGAGCTCGACCCGCTGTTCCTCGCGACCGTCGAGGCCACCGAGGAAGCAATCGTCAACTCGCTCGTCGCGGCGCGGGACATGCACGGCAACGGTGGCTCGTTCGTGCCGGCACTGCCCCACCCGGAGCTCGTGCGGCTGCTCGAGCGCTACGGACGACTGGCGCCCCGCCCCCGCTGAGCGACGCGCCTCAGCCCGGCCGCGCCGCGAGCACCTCGGCGAGGCTCTTGCGCAGCATCCCCACGGCCTCGTCCACCTCCGCCGTGCTCACGGAGAGAGGCGGCATGAAGCGCAGCGTGCTCACGCCGCAGGCGAGCAGCAGCAGCCCGTTTCGCCACGCCTGCGTGACGAGCGCGTCGCAGAGCTGGCGGGCCGGCGTGTGCGCGGCGTCTTCCTCGATCAGCTCCATCCCGATCATCAGGCCCTTTCCGCGCACTTCGCCGATGCATCGGAAGTCGCGCTGCAGCTCGCGGAGTCGCGCCATGAAGTGGTCGCCGACGCGTGCCGCGTTGGCGCGGAACTCGCGGTCGACGAGATCGATCGTGGCGCTCGCCGCGGCGCACGTCACCGGGTTGCCGCCGTAGGTGTTGCCGTGCGCGCCGCGCTTCCACCGCTCCATGATGCGGCGCTTCGCGACGATCGCGCCGATCGGCAGGCCCGAGCCCAGTCCCTTCGCGGAGGTGACGATGTCAGGGTGCACGCCCCAGTGCTCGCACGCGAACATGCGGCCCGTGCGGCCGATGCCGGACTGCACCTCGTCGCAGATCAGGAGGATGCCGTGCTCGTCGCACAGCGCGCGCAGTCCCGGCAGGAAGCTGTCCGGCGGCACCAGGTAGCCGCCCTCGCCCTGGATCGGCTCGACCAGGATCGCCGCGACCTCGCCTGGCGGCACGTTGCGCTCGAACAGCATGCGGATCCAGGCGAGCACGGCCTCGCCCTGGTCGCCCCCCGCGAGCAGCGGGCGATAAGGATTCGGGTACGGCACGTGCGTCACGCCGGGCATCGTCGGCGCGAATCCCTGCTGCTGCGTGTACTTGCTCGACGTGAACGAGAGCGAGCCCATCGTGCGGCCGTGGAATCCGCCGAGGAAGCCGATGTAGCGCGGACGTCCGGTGACGTAGCGCGCGAGCTTGATCGCGGCCTCCACGGCCTCGGTGCCGGACTGGCAGATGAAGCTCATCGCGGGCTCGCCCACCGGCGCGTGCTTCGCGAGCCGCTCGGCCAGCGCGACCCAGTTCTCGTGCCAGTAGTCACTCGAGATGTGCAGGAAGCGCTCGGCCGCGTTCTGGACGGCGGCCACGACCTCCGGGTGGCAGTGCCCGGTCGAGCACACCGCGATGCCCGACATGAAGTCGAGGAAGCGGTTGCCGTCGACGTCCCACACCTCGGTGCCGCGGCCGTGCGACATCACGAACGGATAGTCGCGCGGGTACGACGGCGAGACGACCTCGGCGTCGCGCGCGAGCAGCGCGCGAGCCTTCGGGCCGGGCAACTCGGTACGGATGTGGGGATGCGACACGGCGGTCTCCTGGTTTTTTCTGGGTAGCGTGCGGATCATGTCAGCGGCAGCCGGACCGGCTGCGCGTGGGCGGCGCGCGTGCGCGCATGCAGCGCCCGCAGGGCCTCGAGCTCGGCAGGCGTCGGCGCTGCAATCCGTTCGATCACGGGCGCCAGCCGCAGCGGCCAGCCGACCGCGGCGCGCGCTTCCTCCTCGGTCGCGCCGGGGTAGAGCTCGCTCAGCACGAGTTCGTCGCTGCCGTCTTCAGGCGTGAGCACGCCGAAATCGGTGATGACGGCCCGCGGACCGCCGCCGCGCATCGTCGTGCGGGCACGAGCGCCGCGCCCCTCGAGGAACCCGGCGCTCGTGCGGAAGTCGAGGCGCTCCACGAGGCTGCGCCGGGTCGCCTTGATCACGACGAAGGTCTGCCGCGCGTGCGCCGCGATCTCGGTGGCGCCCCCGGCCCCGGGAAGCCGCGTCGACGGAGCGTCGTAGGGACCGATGACCGTGCTGTTCAGGTTGCCGTGGCGGTCGACCTGCGCGGCACCGAGGAAGCCGACGTCGACGCGGCCCGCCTGCAGGAAGTACGCGAAGATCTCGGGCAACGGCACGACGCACGCGGCGGTGTCCGCGAGCTCGCCGTCCCCGATCGAGAGGGGCAGCACGTCGGGGCGCGTGCCGAGCGTGCCCGACTCGTAGACGAGCACGATGTCGGGCGCATGCGTGAGCCGCGCGAGGTTGCAGGCGGCGCTCGGCAGGCCGATGCCCACGAAGCAGACGCAGCCGTTCCACAGCCGCCGCGCAGCTGCGATCGTCATCATCTCGTCGCGGGTCCACTCGCTCACGCTGACGCCCCGAGGCTCGCGAGGAACGAGGCGTGGTCCGGCGCGCCGAGCACGTGCCGCTCCATCCAGGAGCGGAAGGTCCCGCGATCACGCGAGACGGCGTCCCAGCGCTGGTAGAACGCGTTGTCGCGGCCGTAGCGGCCCTGCACGTAGGAGGGATAGGCGCCGCCCGGGCAGAGCGCCACGGCGCTCACGACCCAGTGCGGCAGCACGATGCCGTTCATCGCGGGCGGCAGCTCGTCGACGAGCTCCTCGACCGTGACGACCAGGGCCTTCGCGGCGAGCCCCGCCTCGCGCTGCGCGCCCAGTATGCCCACGATCTCCACGTTGCCGCGCCGGTCCGCACGCTGCGCGTGCAGGAAGGTCACGTCCGGGTTCAGCGCTGGCACGGTGGCGATGCGCTCGCCGGTGTAAGGGCACTCGACGCTGCGGATGCGCGGGTTGACCTGCACGAGATCAGTGCCGAGATAACCGCGCAGCAGCCCGAACGGCAGGCGAGCCGCGCCCGCGCAGTAGGCCGCCGCGACGCCCGCGTGGGTGTGCTCGTCGATCTCGAGCGGCAAGGGCCAGCCGTGCTCGATCGCGTCGCGCAGGCGGTGCGCGGAGCCGACGCCGGGATTGCCGCCCCACGAGAACGTGAGCCGACGCGCGCATCCCATCCCGATCATCTGGTCGTAGACGAGGTCCGGCGTCATGCGGACGAGGTGCAGCTCGCGCCTGCGCTGGCGCAGGATCTCGTGCGCGGCCGCGAACGGGATCAGGTGCGTGAAGCCCTCGAGCGCCACGGTCATGCCGTCCGCGACGTGGCGCGCGACCGCCTCGCCGAGCGACACGACCTTCCCGACACCGCTCACGCACCGCCCTCCACGACCGTGCGCGACTGCTCGCGCAGGTACTGCGCGAGGTAGTGGAACGAGGCGATGGCCTTGCCGGTCGAGCCCGAGCCCTTCCAGCCGCCGAACGGCTGGTAGCCCGGCCACGCGCCCGTGGTCGCGCCCTGGCGACGGTTCGCGTACGTGACGCCGGCCTCGATGTGCTCGTGGAACCACGGCACCTCGTCGGGCGCGCCGTAGAAGCCCGCCGTGAGCCCGAGGTCGGAGTCGTTCGCGAGCCGCATCGCGGCGGCGCGGTCCGGCACGCGGTGGACCATCAGGATCGGCAGGAACATTTCGTGGCGCCAGAGCGGATGCTGCAACGGCGCTTCCGCGAGCACCGGCCCGACGTAGTGTCCGTGCGCGAATGCGCCATGCTCGAGCGCGCCTCCGCCTGCAACCAGGTGCGCCCCGCCCTTCGCGAGTTCATCGACGTAGCGGTGATGGCCCGCTGCCGCGGCCGCATTGATGACGGGCCCCAGCCACGACTCGCGCAGGCACGGATCGCCGACGCGGATCGCGGCGATGCCGGCACGCAGCCGCTCGATGAGCGCGTCCGCCACCGGTTCCTCGACGTAGAGCCGCGAGAGCGCCGAGCACTTCTGCCCGCCCATGCCATAGGCGGACCGCAC
>Ga0209391_10002242_pt1 | contig 10123 bp, 8 predicted proteins | sample PPLLak3March2015_FD_187246 | JGI IMG/M metagenome (GOLD analysis project Ga0209391, IMG submission 187246) | Freshwater sediment microbial communities from Prairie Pothole Lake near Jamestown, North Dakota, USA - PPLs Lake P7 Core (1) Depth... | ecosystem: Environmental > Aquatic > Freshwater >... | reverse complement strand
CGCTGCAGGACAGCCTGATCGCGTTCAACCCGATCGTGAACGGGCGCATCGGCTGACGCAGCCGTGGTAGGCTCGCGGCACCCATGGCGAGTCCCCGCCAGTCGCTGCCGCTCGACCTGCTCTGCTGCCCGCGCTGTCGCGGGCCGCTCGCGCGCAGGGCCGCATTGGCGTGTGCCGGTTGCTCCGTCGAATATCCCGAGATCGCTGGATTGCCCTGGCTGTTCGCCGATCCGCCGGGCGTGCTCGGCGAGTGGCGCGGCCGAACGCACGCGTTCCTCGCGGAACTCGAGGCCCAGGCAGACCACTACCGTGCCGCGCTCGGACCCGACGTCACGCGTGCGGCGACGCGCAACCGGCTGAAGCTCCTCGCGGCGGCGTGCAGCGACCACGCACGCCGCCTGCGAGCGTTGCTGGCACCGCTCGGGCTCGGTAGCGCGGCTGCGCCGGACCTCTATCGCGCCCTCGGGGTGGCGCTGCCGTCGAGCCAGGGTCTCGGCAGTTACTACGCCAACCTGCACCGCGACTGGTGCTGGGGCGAGGTTGAGAACGAAGCCTCGTTCCGTCTCGTCGATCAGGCGCTCGGCGACTTGGCACCGGGCCGGATGCTGTTGCTCGGAGTCGGCGCCGGCCGCCTCGCCTACGACCTGCACCAGCGCCGCCGTCCGCAGACGCTGATCGCAGCCGACCTCAATCCGTTGTTCCTGCTCGCCGCTCGGCGCCTGCTGGCGGGCGAGTCGATCGAGCTCTATGAATTCCCGATCGCGCCGCGTGATGTCGACAGCCACGCGATCCTGCGCAAGCTGCAGGCTCCCGCGCCGGCGGCCGAGGGCCTGCACCTCGTGTTCGCGGACGCGACGGAAGGGCCGTTTGCCGCAGGTGCGTTCGATACCGTCATCACGCCGTGGGTGATCGACATCGTCGATGAGGATCTCGCGATCTTCGCGCGCCGGATCAATGCCTGGCTGCGACCCGGCGGACGCTGGGTGAACAGCGGCTCGCTGTCGTTCTCAAGCGACGATCCTGCGCGTCGCTACGCGCTGGAGGAGGTGCTCGAGGTCGTCGCGGCCGCCGGTTTCACGATGGAGCTGCAGCGCGAGGACGCCATTCCTTACCTGGGCTCGCCCGCGAGCCGTCACGCGCGGCTCGAATCCGTGGTGACGTTTGCCGCCTCGAAGCGCGACGAATGCACGGTTCCCGCGCGAGCACGCCGGTCACCGGACTGGCTTGAGCACACCGACCGGCCAGTGCCGCTGCTGCCAGAGTTCGCGGGGCGGCAGCTCGAGCTGCGCGTGCTTGCCTACGTCGCATCGCTGGTGGACGGGCAGCGGTCGATCCGCGACGTTGCGCAGGTACTGGTCGAGCAACGCCTGATGAGCGCAGACGAAGCGGAACCGACTGTGCGCGGTTTCCTGCGCCGACTGCACGCCGAGACGCGGGCTAGGGTCGCGACCCACCCGTCGTTGTGAGCGTCCGTCCGCACCACTAGTCTTGAAGCTGTCCTGACCCTGGTCCCAACGGAGGATCCTGCCGATGCCACGCTTCCTGCTCGTCGCGTTCTCGCTGCTGCTGGCTGCTGCGCCGACGCGCGCCGAGTGGTTTTATCGCGAGGAAGCGATCATGGGCACGCGTGTCGCCGTGGAGCTCTGGTCCGAGGACGCAGGCCTCGCCAGGCGCGCCATGGACGCGGTGATCGCCGAAATGCGCCGCACCGACGAGCTGATGAGCACGTACAAGCCGGAGAGCCAGCTCTCGGCGGTCAACGCGCATGCTTTCGACGGCCCCGTCGCGGTCGATACCGAGATCATCGACGTCGTGTCCCGGGCACTGGAGTTTTCGCGGCTCAGTGACGGCGCCTTCGACATCACCTACGCCAGCGTCGGCTATCTCTATGACTACCGCGCCCACCAGCGCCCGAGCGGCGAGCAGGTCGCGGCCGCGCTGCCCGGCGTCGACTACCGGCAGGTGCAGGTTGATCGCGAGCACAACACGATCCGCTTCCTGCGCAAGGGTGTGCGCATCGACCTCGGCGGCATCGGCAAGGGGCACGCGGTGGACCGCAGCATCGATTCGCTGCGCAAGCTCGGCATCGAGCATGCGATGGTCAATGCGGGCGGCGACACGCGCCTGCTCGGCGATCGCCGCGGCAAGCCGTGGATCGTCGGCGTCCGTGATCCCCGCAACGAGGGCAAGATGGTGACGCGCCTGCCGCTCGAGGGCGAGGCGATTTCGACCTCCGGAGATTACGAGCGCTACTTCGAGGAGGACGGCGTGCGCTATCACCACATCCTGGTGCCGGGCACGGGCGATGTCGCGCGGGCCGTTCGCAGCGCGACGATCATCGGCCCGGACGCGACGCTGACCGACGGCCTGTCGACTGCCGTGTTCGTGCTCGGCGTGGAGCGCGGCATGGAACTCGTGAGCCGGCTGCCGGGCGTCGAAGCGGTCATCGTCGACAAGGACGGCCGCATCTTCTATTCGGACGGGCTGGCCCCGCCGCAATAGGGGTTTCGCCCGAGCCCGCGCGGCAAAGTGTGACGCAGTGCAGTCTGCATGCAGCGGCACGCGCGTTTCGTTGACACAGCTGCGGTGCGCAGACGACGATCCCATGCGACTGACAAGGGCAAACCCGTCGAAAGACGGGGACGCAAAGCCACCGGTCTTCGGGTCCCACCCATGACAGCGGGGTTGCCAGGATGCAACGCATGGATCGATTTGCGCGTGCCCGCAGGCGGGCACTGTTGGAAACGCTCGCGCTGCTCGCCGCAGCAGTGGCGGGCCTGCTCGCCTTTCCGGTCCTCTCGGACGCGCGCCCCGCGACGGGCGGCGCCGCGCCGGATTTCGCCCTCAAGGCCACCGACGGCCGCAACCTCCGCCTGTCCGAGTACCGCGGCGACGTCGTCGTGCTCGCGTTCTGGGCGAGCTGGTGCGGTCCCTGCCGCGACACGCTCGCGCAACTGAACTCGCTGCCGGCCGCAACCGGCGACGCGACTCCGATCGTGCTCGGCGTCAATCTCGAAGGCGACGAAACGCGCGCGGCCTCGGTCGCGCAGTCGCTCGGCCTGGAGTTTCCGATCCTGCTCGATACGCGGCAGTCCGTCGGTCGCCTGTACGACGTCGAGCGCCTGCCCCTCACGCTGCTGCTCGACCGGGACGGCGTCGTGCGCGGGGCGTGGTCGCAGCAAGGCATTTCGGGCGAGGAGATTGCCCGGCAGATCGAGGAGTTGAACCTGTGAGCAGTTCGATCAAACGGCTTGCGGCGCGGCTGCGCTGGCACGCTTGCGCCGGTGCAATGGTGGTCTGCGGCGGCCTGCTGCTGGTCACGTCGGGGCACGCGGCCGATCCTGCCCAGGACCTGCGCAGCGTCGACCAGGACGTCCAGGTCCTCAAGAAGCAACTCGTCGACCTCAACCGGGACCTGTTCCGCCTCGAAGAGGAACTGCTGTACCCGGCCAGCACGCAGGTCGCGGTATTCCTGTCGCTGGACGTCGGCACGTTTTTCGCCCTCGACTCGGTGACGCTGAAGGTCGACGACAAGGAGGTCGCGAACTACCTGTACACGGAGCGCGAGGTGCAGGCGCTGCACCGCGGCGGCGTGCAGAAGCTGTTCCTCGGCAACCTGAAGGCCGGTGAGCACGAGATCGTCGCGTTCTTCACCGGCAAGGGTCCGCACGAGCGCGACTATCGGCGCGGCACCACGCTCAAGTTCGACAAGACTGTCGGCGCCAAGTACCTCGAGCTGCGCATCAGCGACCGGCAGGCCGCGTTGCAGCCGGAGTTCGTCGTGCGCCAGTGGGAGTAGGGGCCTTTCGAGGCTGACCCATGACCCGATCGCGCATCCGTCGCTGGACGCTCATCTGTGTCGCCGGCGTGCTCGCCAGTGGCGCGGGCGCCGCTCATGCGGAGGACGCCGCGCGGGACCTGCCGCCCCCCGGCAAAGTCCGCGACCTCGATTACGGCGACGTGCTGTTCCACTTCTTCCAGGACGATTACTTCGACGCGCTGGTGCGCCTCGAGGTGTCGCGCGACTTGAACCGGATCGAGCATCACTCGTCCGAAGCCGAGTTGCTTTCGGGCGGCCTCTACCTGTCACTCGGGTTGCACTCCGAGGCCTCGCGGATCTTCAACCGTTTGCTGGCCGGCCCGGTGCCGCAGTCGGTCAGCGACCGCGCGCACTTCTACCTGGCGCGGATCGGCTACCAGCGCGGCTACCACGCCGAGGCGTGGCGCAGCCTCGAGCGCATTCGCGCGCCGCTGCCGGGCCCGCTCGAGTCGGAGCGCCGACTGCTCGCCTCGAACGTGCTGATGGCGCAGGGCCGCTACAGCGAGGCCGTGGGTGCGCTGCAGCAGGCGGCCGATGACGACTGGGCGCCGTACGCGCGGTTCAACCTCGGCGTGGCGATGGTCCGCTCCGGCTCGGCCGAGGAGGGAAGGCGACTGCTCGAGTCCGTGGGGACGATGGCGGCGCAGTCCGACGAGGAGCGGTCGCTGCGCGATCGAGCCAACCTCGCTCTCGGCTTCGCCCACCTGCAGGAACGCGCCGGCGAGCCGGCCGTCGCGGCGCTGAGCCGTGTGCGGCTGGATGGCCCGTTCACGAACCGGGCGCTGCTCGGTCTCGGCTGGGCCGAGACGGACGTGCAGCGCCCCGAGCGCGCACTGGTGCCCTGGCTCGAGCTGCGCGAGGGTCGCCTGCTCGATTCTGCGGTGCAGGAATCGTTCCTCGCGGTGCCCTATGCCTATGCGCAGCTCGCCTCGAACGGCCAGGCGGCGCAGCAGTATCGCCTCGCGGTGCAGGCCTACGCGGAGGAATCCACACGCATCGGCGAATCGATTGCGGCCATTCGCGAGGGCGGCTTCCTCGACGCGATTCTCGACGCTGTGCCGCAGGACGAGACTGTCGGCTGGTTCTGGCAACTGCAGAACGTGCCGGACGCGCCGCATACGCGGTACCTGTACCACCTGCTCGCGTCGCACGAGTTCCAGGAGGGCCTGAAGAACTATCGCGACCTGCGCATCATGCAGCGCAACCTGGAGCGCTCGCGCGAGTCGCTTGCGGCGTTCGACCACATGGTCGAAGCCCGCGAGATGGCCGCCGCCGCACGCGCGCCCCGCAAGACCGAGGTGCTGGCCAACACCGACCTCGACAGTCTCTTGCAGCGCCAGGACGCACTGACGGAGCGCGTCGCCGCCATCGCAGCGAACCGGGACGTGACGGCACTGGCCACCGACACCGAGCGCCGGCAGTGGGCTGCTTTGGAGCGGATCGAGCAAGTCCTGGCCGGGCTGCCGCCCGGCCCGCAGCGTGAGGCGCTGGCGGAACGGGCGCGCCTGCTGCGCGGCACGCAGCTCTGGCAGTTCGACGCCGAGTACAAGGTGCGCCTGCGCCGCGCCGAGCAGTCCTTGCGCGAGACCGGCGTTGCCCTCGACGAAGCCCGCGAGCGAGTCGCGCGCGTCGAGCAGGCCGGCGAATCCGCGCCGCGGGACACGGCGGGATTCGCCCAGCGCGTGGACGACCTTGCGGGGCGCGTCGACGCGATCGGTCCGCGCATCGACGCGACGGCCGCGGCGCAGCAGCAGATGCTCGCGAACGTCGCGGTGCAGGAACTCGAGGCCCAGAAACGGCGCCTTGCGAGCTATGCGATGCAGGCGCAGTTCGCACTGGCCTCGCTCTATGACGGTGCGACGGCCGGAGCTGCGCAATGAGCGCACGCCTGATGATGGCGGTGCTGGCCTGCGTGGCCTGCCAGGTGCCGCTGGCCGAAGCAGCGCGCAAATCGCGCGGCCCGGCGACGCTCGCCGACCTCGCGGCGCGCAGCGCCCCGGTGCGGCCCGACGAGCCGGTCGTCGCGGACCTCGGGCTCGCCGCGCGCAGCTACGAGGAGTTCCTGCGGATCCCGGAGACGGATCCGGCGCTGCGCGCCCAGGCGCTGCGGCGGCTGGGCGACCTGCGGCTGACGGAAGCCGAGAACCTGCGGGCGCTGGATGGTGCGAACAGCGAGCGGGCGACGACGGTCGCGCGCGAAGCGATTGCGGCATACGAACAGCTGCTCGCGGAGCAGCCGCAGGGTGCGGACACGGACGTGACCATTTACCAGCTTGCGCGCGCTCACGAGAGCCTCGGCGAGCCCGACGCGGCGCTGGCACAGCTCGATGAGCTGGTCTCCGCTCACCCGGGCAGCGCGTACTACGACGAGGCGCAGTTCAGGCGTGGCGAGACCTTCTTCAGCGCACAACGCTATGCGGATGCCGAGCGTGCCTATGCCGCCGTGCTCGGCCGAAACACGAGCTCTGCGTTTCGCCAGCAGGCGCTCTACAAACACGGCTGGTCGCTCTTCAAGCAGTCGCGGGACGAGGAAAGCAGCGCTTCGTTCCTGGCGTTGCTCGACGGCCTGCTGGTCGAAGCTGGCCGGGTCCGACCGAGCGCGGGCCTGTCGCGACCCGAGCAGGAACTTTCCGCCGATGCGATGCGGGCGCTCGCGATCACGTTCGCGGCGTCGGAAGGCCCGCTGTCGCTGCAGGCAGCGCTCGACCGTCATGGCGCGGCACCGTACGAGTCCCGCCTGTATCGCGCCCTCGGTGATCTGTACGTCGAGAAAGAACGCTATCAGGACGGTGCCGAAGCGTACCGGGCGTTTGCGCGCCGCCGGCCACTGGATCCGGACGCGCCGCTGCTGCTGGTCGGCGCAACCGAGGCGTATATGAAGGGCGGCTTCACTTCGCTGGTGCTGGATGGCAAGCGCCAGCTCGTCGAGGAGTACGGCCCGCGCAGCGAGTTCTGGCGCGCGCAGGGACCGAACCTCGATCCGGCCGTGAGCGACGCCGTACAGTCGAACCTGCTGGACCTCGCGCAACACCACCACGCGCTCGCACAGAAGAGCGGTTCGGCGGCAGACCGCGATGCCGCCGTGCGCTGGTACCGCGACTACCTCGACGGCTTCGACGACGCACCGCAGGCGCCGGCGACCCGGCTGCTGCTCGCCGACCTGCTGTTCGAGGGCGCGAACTTCGACGCCGCGGCCGCCGAGTACGAGCGGGCCGCATATTCGTATGGGTCCAATCCGGCTGCGGGTCGCGCCGGCTACGCAGCGCTGGTGGCCTACGACAAGGCCGAGGCGCAGGTGCCCGAGGCGCAGCGTGCCGCGCTGCAGCTGCGCGCGATCGACTCGTCGCTGCGATTCGCCGACACGTTCCCCGAGCAGGCCGAAGTGCCGGGCGTGCTCGCCCGCACGACCAAGGCGCTGTTCGACGCGGGCGACCGCGATCGGGCCGAATCGGTCGCCCAGCGGCTGCTGGCGCTCGGCCCGCGGGCTGATGGCGGCCAGCAGCTGGTGGCGTGGACCGTGCTCGCGCACACGTACTTCGATTCCGCGCGCTACGTCGAGGCGGAGCGTGCCTACGGCGAACTGTCGGTGCGGCTGCCGCCGCAGGACCCGCTGCGTGCCGAGGTCACCGAGCGCCTGGCGGCATCGGTCTATCGGCAGGCTGAGGCGAAGCAAGCGGCGGGCGACGTCGCCGGTGCCGTCAGCGAGTTCCTGCGCGTCGCGAGCGTCGCGCCCACGTCGCCGGTCCGTGCCACCGCCGAATACGACGCGGCCACGCTGCTCGTGACCGCGCAGCAGTGGAACGAGGCGGCAACCGTGCTCGAGGCATTCCGCCGCAATCATCCGCAGCACCCGCTGCAGGCGGACGCGACACGCAAGCTCGCCGTGGCCTACCTCGAGGGCGGGCGGCAGCGCGAGGCCGCGGTCGAGCTCGAACGTGTCGCCGCGAATATGGCCGAAGATGCCGAGGTGCGTCGCGCCGCCTTGTGGCAGGCATCCGAGCTGTACACGGTCATTGCGGACGTCGCAGCGGCGCGCCGCTCCTATGCCGAATATGTCGGACGCTACCCGGCACCGTTCGAGCCGGCCATCGAGGCGCGGTACGAGTTGGCCGAACTGGCCGCGAAGGCCAGCGACGGTGCCGACCGCGTGCGCTGGCTGGATGACCTGATCGCCGCCGATCGTGCGGCGGGTGCCGCACGGACCGATCGCAGCCGCTTCCTCGCGGCCGGGGCGGCGCTCGAGATCGCGCGACCGCTCGACGGCGTCGCGCGGGCCGTCAAGCTCGCGGCTCCGCTCGACCGCTCACTACTGGCCAAGAAAAAGGCGCTCGAAGCAGCGCTGGCAGGTTACGGACGGGCCGCGGAGTACGGCATCGCCGCGGTCACCACCGAGGCCAGCTTTGCCATGGCCGATCTTTACCGTCACCTCGGCCAGTCGCTGATGGACTCCGAGCGTCCTGGCGACCTGTCGGCCGAGGAACTCGAGCAGTACGACCTGTTGCTCGAGGAGCAGGCTTTCCCGTTCGAGGAGAAGGCCATCGGCATTCACGAGAAGAATGCCGGTCGCGCCGCCGCGGGCGTCTACGACGACTGGGTGAAGAAGAGCTATGCGGCGCTCGCGCAGATGAAGCCCGGGCGCTACGCGCGGATCGAGAGTCTCGATGGCATGGACGCAACGCCCGTGATGCCGCCCGAGGTCGTGCTGCAATTCGCCGCAGCACGCGAGTCGCTCGAGGCGGAACGCAACGAAGAGGCTCGCGAGCTGCTGCTGGCCGCGCTGCAGCTCGACCCGACGAACCCGGCGGGCCTGAATCGACTCGGGATCGCCGAGCGCCGCCTGGGCCGTTTCGCCGAGGCGCGCGCTGCCTACGAACGCGCCATCGCGGCCGATCCCGCCTATGACGAGCCGGAACGCAACCTGGCCGTGCTGCTCGATCTCTACCTCGGCGAGCCGGCGCAGGCGCTGGCGCACTACGAGCGTTTCCAGTCGCTCTCCGGCGACGTCGATCCGCAGGTCGCCGCGTGGCTCGTCGAGCTGCGCACGCGACTCGGGCAGGTTTCCCGCACCGCGGAGGTGCAGCCGTGAATTCCTGGAAGATCATCGCGGCCGTGCTCGCGCTGGGCGCGAACCACGGCGCCTGGGCCACAGACGCGCCGAAGCCGAAGCCGCAGGAGCGGGCCGTCGACCGGCTGCAGCTCGATACGACCGCCATCACCGGCAACCGCGAGCTGCCCAAGGTCATGAGCATCGTGCCCTGGAAGGCCGCCGAGCCGCCAGCCGGGCCAGACCGGCCGATGGGCAGCCTGATCGAAGAAGTGCTTTCGCCGCTGGATCGTGACGAATTCCGGCGCGAGATCACGTATTTCCGCGACCTGACGTCGCAAAGTCCCGACCGTACGTCCCCCGGAGCCAAAGAGCCATGAATGCCTTCGACATGATCGTCAACTTCTTCAAGCAGGGCGGGCCGTTCCTGTACCCGATCGCCGCCGTGTTCGCGGTCGGCCTCGGCTTCGCGGTGGAACGCTTCATCTACCTGCATCGCGTCGCCAAGGGCAATCGTCGCCTGTGGGCCGAGCTCGCGCCGCTGATCAAGGCCGGCAACTTCCGCAAGGCCATGGAGCTCGCGGAGCAGACCGACTCGGCGCTGTCCACCGTGATGCGCTACGGCATGTCGCGCATCGCGACCGCCCAGCGCCGCGAGGACATCGAGAAGGCGATGGAAGAGAGCCTGATCGAGGTCATCCCGCACCTCGAGAAGCGCACGCATTATCTCGCCACGCTGGCCAACGTCGGCATGCTGATGGGCCTGCTCGGCACCGTGATCGGCCTGATCAACGCGTTCGCGGCCGTCGCGGCCGTCAACCCGGCCGAGAAGGCGGCGATGCTGTCGGCCAGCATCTCGGTGGCGATGAACAACACCGCGCTCGGCCTCGGCCTCGCGATCACGCTGCTGCTGGCCCACATGTACCTCGAGACCAAGACCACGGAGCTGGTCGACAGCCTCGAGGTCGCGTCGATCAAGTTCCTGAACAGCATCAGCGAGCGACGGCAGGCGGTACCGGAGCCGGCGAGTGCGGCGGCGTCGGCCCGGGTCACCGAGAAGATCCTGGGGGCGGCGCGCGCATGAGGAGCTCGAAGCTCGCCCGGCGGCAGCTGCGCAACCACGCGCGCTACCGCGGCCGCAACGACCTGAACATCGTGCCGATGCTGGACGTGATGGTGATCCTCGCGTTCTTCCTGATCTTCACGGCCGTGTTCTCGAAGACCAGCATCCTGGAGGTGAACCTGCCCGGTCCGGGGGC
>Ga0209391_10002241_pt1 | contig 10123 bp, 11 predicted proteins | sample PPLLak3March2015_FD_187246 | JGI IMG/M metagenome (GOLD analysis project Ga0209391, IMG submission 187246) | Freshwater sediment microbial communities from Prairie Pothole Lake near Jamestown, North Dakota, USA - PPLs Lake P7 Core (1) Depth... | ecosystem: Environmental > Aquatic > Freshwater >... | reverse complement strand
CATGCTGGGCCGGGCCGGCGACGGCGGCTGCGCGACGGCGGAGGAGCGTGACGGGATCTTCGAAGAGCTCTGGCTCGTCTCGACGGCGGAGGAGGCAGCCGACGGCCTGCAGACCTGCTTCCTGCCCCAGGCGGCCAGCGCCAGCCCGGGGGCACTCGAACTGCAGTGCGTGCGCAGCGGCGGCGACCATTCCGCGCGCCAGTCGCGCCAGCTGGTGGCCGTCTCGCCGGACTGTCGCGATCGACTGCTCATCTCGCTCAACGACCTGGACTGGGCCAACCAGACCCTCGCCGCGTACATCACCGTCGAGCCGGCCAGCGCACGCAAGCGGGCCGGCGAAACCCGCAGCGAGTTCGTGGAGTTCACGCTGTCGCCGTACTCGCTGCCGTTCTCGGACAACACGCTGCTGCGCAGCGGCAACCGCTTCGGCCTCTACATCCGCCAGGTGGAGCCGAGCCGCGACCCCTGCGAGCCGCCGGGCTGCGACCCGAGCGAGCGGTTGATGCGCCTCTCGTTCGTGTGGTTCCCGGACGACTTCTTCCCGCCGCGCGAGCGGCCCACGGACTTTGCCGAGGTGCGCAAGGCGTTGAAGCTCGGGCGGCAGCCCCAGTAGTCAGCCGCCCGTCCCGCGTTCCTGCGCGGCGCCGTCCTCGCTCGCGTAATGCGCACGGCACTCGGCCTCGCGCCCGCGCACCACCCGCCGTCCCGCGAGCGGCCCGTGGGTTTCCGTGACGACCGTGTGCTGCCCCTCGGCGTGCTCGTCGTCGTAGAAGTAGATCACCACCCAGTCGCGCGTCCGGTTCAGCTGGTGTGCCTGCGCCGTGTTCGAGAACAGCGCGGTGAAGTGCCAGCCGTCGCGCTGGGTGTGCAGCACCGGCAGCCAGGCCTCGCCCGAGGGATTGAAGCGGCGCGGTGCGATCATCGGCAACCGGCCGGCATCCGCGTCGTGGCGGTACTCGCGGTCCACCGCGAGCAGCGTGGCGACACCGGGGCCGTGGGCGGCCGTCGGGCTCCCCGCGCTGAAGCGCGGACGGCTGCGCGACAGCATGGCCTGCAGGCTGGCGCGGATCGCCGCCGCGCGGCGCGGGCCCACGCCGGGCACCGACTCGAGACGTCCGTCGTGGGCGGCGAGCTCGAGCGCCTCGAGCGTGTCCACGTGCAGTTCCTCGTGGATGCGCTCTGCGAGCCGATGGCCGAGGCCGGGCACCACGGTCAGCAGCTGCACGGGGTCGGCGTTGCCGCGCAGTCGCTCGAGCTGGATCCACCGTCCCGTGCGCGTCATCTCGAGCAAGGCGGCGGCGATGCCCTGTCCGATGTTCGGCAGCGCCTCGAGGCCGGGCAGCCCGTCGCGGGTGGCGATCGCCGCGACGTCCTCGGGCAGGCCCAGCACCGTGGTGGCCGCCTTGCGGTAGGCGGACACGCGGAACGGGTTCGCGCGCTGGGCCTCGAGCAGGTCGGCCGCCTCCCGCAGGCGATCGGCGCACTGCGCGTTGATCGACCGGGCGACATCGTTCATGGGAGGGTCAGGCCACCTGGTCGGGCGGGGAGTCAGGATGCCGCTCGCGCAGCAGGCGGGCGAGCGTCCGGCAGGCGTCCGTGGTCGTGAAGATGCCGACCAGCTTGCCGGCGCGCGTCACCAGCGCCGACCCAACGTGACGCTCGGCCATGTTGGCGGCGACCTCCTCGAGCAGCGCGCCGGCGTCCACGACGTAGCACTCCGGCTGGTACACGTCGCTCACGCGCAGTTCACGTTCGGGCGGCGAGCCGAGGTCCGGGCCGAGCGCGAGCTTGATGTCGCGGTCGCTCAGCACGCCGGCGAGCTCACCCTCGCGCGTGACGGGCAGGTGGCGGATCTGGCGGTCGCGAAGGAAGGCGTGCGCCTCGGCGAGCGGCGCCTCGATGTCGATCGAGAACGGGAAGGGCGTCATGAACGCCAGGATCTGCGGGAACCGGGTGCGGGACATCGAGGCCGGGCCAGGCAGGCTTGACCCGGCCGATGCTGCCCTTCGCCCGCGGCCGCGACCATTCGGGTTTGTACGAGAGGCGCCCGGATCGGACTATCATCGGCGGCCGCATTTGCGCGGTCGATGTCCGGAATCCGCATGATCCGTCCCCTCGTGCGCTGGCTCCTCTTCGCCGCAGGCTGCGCACTGCTCGGCCTGGCGCTGATCGCGCTCGCGCTCTACTGGCACTTCCTGCGCAGCGGGCCCGAGCCCATGGCCTGGCACGAGACCGCCCTGCAGGACTTCACGGCGGCCGATGCCCCCGGGATCACCACGCTGGCGGACTACCGCAAGCTCGAGGATCGGCTGTTCGCGGAACTGCGGGAACAGGTCTATGTGCAGGGTGCGCCCGGCGACCGTCAAGCGTTCAACCGGTTCCGGCCCGGCAGCCGCAGCGACCCCGCCATCTGGCCCGTGAACTGGAATCGCAGCTTCCACCTGGATGCCGCGCCGGCGGCCGACGGGCGCCGTGGCGCCGTGCTGCTGCTGCACGGCCTCACGGACGCGCCCTACAGCCTTCGCTCGATCGGCGAGCACCTGGCGGCGGGCGGCTTCGAGGTGGTCGGCCTCAGGCTGCCGGGACACGGTACCGCGCCGTCGGGACTCGTCACGTTCCGCGTCGAGGACATGCAGGCGGCCGTGCGGATGGCGATGCTCGACCTTCGCCGGCAGGCCGGTCCCGACCTGCCGATCTACATCGTCGGCTACTCCAACGGTGCGGCGCTCGCGGTGGACTACACGCTCTCGGTGCTCGAGGGCGAGGCGCTGCCGAAGCCGGCCGGCCTCGTGCTCATCTCGCCGTCGATCGGCATCACGCGCCTCGCCGCCGTCGCCCAGCTGCGGACGGGACTGTCGTCCGTGCCCGGCTTCGAGCGGGCCGCGTGGCAGGTCATCCAGGGCGAGTTCGATCCGTACAAGTACAACTCGTTCTCCTTCAACGCGGCCGGCCAGACGCACCGGCTCACGACGCGCGTCTCGCGCCGCGTGCTGAAGCTGGCGAACGGCCGGCCGATCGAGGGCTTCCCGCCCGTGCTCGTGTTTCTCTCCACGGTGGACTCGACGGTGCGCGCGGAAGCCGTGGTCGACGCGCTGCTCGAGCACCTCGCCCCCGGCGACCACGAGCTGGTGCTGTTCGACGTGAACCGCTACTCGATGGTCCAGCAGCTGCTGGTCAACGACCCGGGACCGCTGACGCAGCGGTTGCTCGCGCTTCCGCAGCGGCCGTTCGGGCTCACGGTGATCACCAACGAGACGCCGGACACGCTGCAGGTCAAGGAGCTCCGGGCGCCTGCCGGCTCCGACGAGCAGGTGACGCGGCCGCTGGAGCTGGCGTGGCCGCGGACGGTGTTCTCGCTGTCCCACGTCGCGCTGCCGTTCCCGCCGGACGATCCGCTCTACGGTTACGAGACCGTCGCGGAAGCCGAGCACGTGCAGCTCGGGCGCATCGAGGTGCGGGGCGAGAACGGCGTGCTGGCCGTGCCGATGTGGGCCCTGACCCGGCAGCGCAGCAACCCCTTCCACTCCTACCTGATGGAGCGGCTCGACGAGTTCGTTGCGAATGATGCCCGGAAGCCCTGATGCGACTCCTCGCGTGGCCCGCTGGGCGGCGCGGCTCGCGCTGCTCGCGTTGCTGCCGTGGCTCACGCACTGCGCCACCGCGCCGCGCCTCGACGGCATCGAGCCGAGCTATGCGATTCCGCCGGCCGACACGAGCCGGCTCGATGCGGCCATCCTGCGGGATCTCGGGCCGGCTCCGACCGCCTCCGGGGTCAAGCTCATCGAGCAGAACTCGATGGCGTTCGCGTATCGCGCCGTCACCGCGACGGCCGCCGAGCGAACGCTCGACGTGCAGTACTACATCTGGCACGACGACTTCACCGGCCGGCTGCTCGCCGCGGAGCTGATGCGAGCCGCCGAACGCGGCGTGCGGGTGAGGCTCTTGGTGGACGACATCGATGCGCGCGCCAAGCACGAGGTGTTCGTCGTCGCCGACACGCACCGGAACCTCGAGGTGCGGGTATTCAACCCGTTCTACAGCCGCTCCGGGCTGCTCGGGCAGGTGAGCGAGTACGTGCTGCGCGGCAGCCGCCTCAACCACCGCATGCACAACAAGGCCTGGATCGCCGACAACCGGGTCGCGATCGTGGGCGGACGCAACGTCGGCGACGAATACTTCGGCGCGTCCCCGCATTCGAACTTCAGCGACCTCGACCTGCTGCTCACCGGGCCCATCGTCGCGGACGTGAGCGCCTCCTTCGACGCCTACTGGAACAGCCCGAACGCGGTGCCGGTCGCGCGCTTCGACGGCAAGCGCCCGAAGCCTGGCCAGCTCGAGAAACTCATTGCCGACGCGCGGGAGTACCGCGAGGAGGCCGTCGACTCCCCTTACATCCAGTCGCTGCGCGACGAGCGCAAGCGCGCCGAGACGCTGCTGGACCAGCCGCCGACGCTGCAGGTCGAGAACGTCCGCCTGCTGGTGGACGACCCGTCCAAGGTCGGCACCAAGGAGCAGGGGCTGCGAGCCTCGAACGTGCTCGCGGGACTCTCCGGCGCGATGAAAGGGGCCGACGAGGAGCTGTTCATCGTTTCGGCGTACTTCGTGCCCGGCAAGCGCGGCGCGGAGAGCCTCGTCGCGCAGGCGGAGCGTGGCGTGCGCGTCGTCGTGCTGACGAATTCGCTGGCCGCGACCGACGTGGCCGCGGTGCACACCGGATATGCGCGTTACCGCCGCGACCTGCTGCGCGGCGGTGTCGACCTCTACGAGATGAAGCGCAAGGCCGGCAGCGAGACCGGCCGCAGCAAGATCAGCGTCACCGGCTCCTCCGGCGCCAGCCTGCACACCAAGGCGATGATCATCGACGGCCGATGGGTGTTCGTGGGCTCGATGAACATCGATCCGCGCTCCGCCAACCTGAACACGGAGATGGGCGTGCTGCTGGAAAGCCCGGAGCTCGCAGCGCAGCTACGCCGGGAGCTCGACCACATCATCGGTCCCGAGATGAGCTACCGGGTGGTGCTGGAGGAGGGCGAGGGACTGGTGTGGTACGACCGGGTGCGTGGCGAGGATCGCCGGCTCGAGCGCGAGCCCGATGCCAGCGTCGGGCGGCGGGTCACGGTGACCCTGCTGCGGCTGGTGCCGATCGAGTCCCAGCTCTGACGTGCGGTGCGCCTGTCGCGGCGTACCGGCCTGCGGCTATGATCCGCGCGCGGAACGACGCCCGCATCACCGACCCGCCCGACGTTTCGAGGACCTCGCATGAATTCCCCTGACCCGACCGTTCGCCCCGTGCCGCCGCCGGCGCCGCCCGTGCCGCGCCCGCCGCGGCGCAGCTTCCGGTCGTATTTCTGGGGCAGCCTGATCGGGGCGCTGCTGCTGATCACGCTCTACACGCTGTTCATGCTGTGGTGGAGCTACTCGGACGGCGACCGCGCGGGCGTGCTGCAGAAGTTCTCCAAGCGCGGCTGGATCTGCAAGACCTGGGAAGGCGAGATCGCCATGTACGTGGTGGGCGGCGTGGCGCCGCAGATCTGGGAATTCAGCGTGCGCGACGACGAGGTTGCCGCTCAGCTGCAGGCTGCCGTCGGCCAGCAGGTGCGGCTGCACTACGCCGAGCACCGCGGCCTGCCCACGAACTGCTTCGGCGAGACCGACTACTTCGTGAACCGGGTCGAGGTGGTGGGGCCGCCGCCCTATCTGCAGCCGCCGTCCGCCGTGCCTGCGGAGTCGCCTGCCGCGCCCGTGGGTACACCGCCCTCAGGCCAGTAGCGCGGCGAGCGTGCTGGCGGCGCGATCAGGCCAGCGCCTCCGCAACCGCGCTGATCGCGGCACGCTCCGCGTCGCTCACCAGCCGGCCGCCGAGCCCCAGGAAGTCTCCCTCGCGCGCAGCCTCCGCGACCCTGCGGGCCACCCCGAGCACGAATTCCCGGTACGCGTAGCGATCGAGCTCGCTGCCCCGTGCCCGCAGCACGTCGGCCGCGTGCCGCGCGGCCTCGGTCGCGAGCGGCAGCAGCTCTTCGGGCGCCCGGTGCATCCCTTGTGGCTCGGTCACCAGCGCCCTCACCGCGACCGCGGCCGCCTCGAGCTCTCCCCGTCCCGCGATGGCCCGCACCAGCGGGTGGTCGTTGTTGATCCCGTTTGCGATCGCGTCTCGGCCTGCGGCCAGCTCGAACAGCAGGTCGATGGGCGAGCCTGCCGCCGTGGATACCGCGATGGCCACGAGGTGCGGCAGGTTGCGCAGCGCTGCCCACTGTTCCGACGACAGCGAGGCCCGGGTTAGAAGGTTCATGGACGCCCGCCACGATGACGAGACGGAACTTAGCACCGCGGAGCCGCGCCGTTAAAGTCTCCAGTCAGCGGTGGTCGGTGCCCGGGGCGGGCGGTGCCGGCACGACGCGCGCGGGCGGCGCCGATTCCGGTCCCACGAACCACGCCGACTCGCCGCGCAGCGGATCGAGGACCCAGCCGACACTGTAGGCATGGGGGAAGAACCCCCGTTGCGTGCGGCGGTCGGTGTGGCTGAAGAACGCGCCGAGCCCGGGGTGGCTGTGGTACCAGCCCACGACCAGCTCATCGGCGCCGAGCCGGCTGCGCGCGTCCTGCCAGACGCCGCTCGCCATGCGCAGCGACACGCCGGTGCTCGCGAAGTCCGTCGCGGCGACCGCCTGCGTCACGTGCACCACGCGACTGCCGCTCGCGGTGGCACCGTCAGCGTAGACCTCGCCGAGCAGCAGCCCGCCCTGCTCCTCGCCGTGCGAGCCGAGGTGGCGCAGCACGTCGTCCGCCGCCACCGCGGCCACGGCGATCACGAGGCCGTCTGCGGGCGCCGGCCCGAGCAGCAGCGCGTCGATCCCGGGGAGGCGCGTCGCGAGCGCGGCGAGCGGCTGCAGCGGCAGCTCGGCGGCCTGCTCGGTCCAGCGCATCAGGTGCTTGCCTCGAATGCGGCGCCGCAGCCCGGGCAGCGCACGCGGCCGCGGCGGCCCGCAGGCAGGCGCAGCGTACGCCCGCAGGACGGGCAGCTGCGCGCGACGCGGCCGTCGTCCGCCGCCGTCTCGCGCCAGCCCACGCGGCCCCGTCCCGCGCCCTGCGCGACCGCGCCGAACTGCGGCTTGTCGGTCGGGAAGGCCTCAGGCCGCAGGCGACGTGCGCGCTCGTACCATTCCGCCGCGGCGCGGTTCGCGGGCGAAGCGGTGTTCACGAGCAGCGAGTCGAAGGTGAGCAGCCGCGCGAGCCGCTGCACGAACAGGTCGAGCCCCTCGGAGGCCAGCCACTTGGTGCCGAGGCAGATCGTGCCGGAGGGAAACACGTTCGGGTGCCACACCGGCGTCAGCACCGTGGCGGTGGGCGGCTGGAACGGGTATCGGCCCGGCAGCGCGATGCGCAGGCGGGTCTGCCGGGTGACGTCGGCGGGATAGCGCTCGGAGCGCGCGACCGCGTAGCGCAGTTCGATGTCCGCCTGCGGCGCGCCGGCCGTCGGGCCATGGAGCAGCGCGATCATCTCGCCGGAGGCGGCGGCCAGCGCGCGCAGCCGCTCGTGGTCCGCCTGCAGGCGGATCGGGCTCGTCATGCGCGGTAGTCGGGCGGCTCAGCCCGCGACGAGCACGGGCTGCACTTCCAGCACGTCACCGGGGCGCACGCTGCGGGCGAGGTCCTCGCCCGGGGCGAGGGCGCGGCCGGTCGTGGTGTTGACCAGCGTGTAGTCGGTGTCGGCGGGCAGCGCCCAGTTGTCCACCGCGGCCTGGATGATGTCGGCGCCGGTGCTCGAGCCGTCGAGGTCGAGTTCCGCGCGGCGGGTCTGGTCCGCCGTGCGAACGTAGAGCTTGAGGGATTGCGTCATGGTGCAGGGGTCTCCTCGAGGTCGATGCAGATCGCGTCGCCGTTGATCTCGGCCAGTGCGAACTTGGCGGGTACCGGCCCGCCGGGGAAGCGTGCGGTGAGTTCACCGACCGTGAAGGCGTCGCGGATCTCGATGCGCACCGCCGGCGCGGCGCACTGCGGGCAGGTCGCGATGCCGTCGTCGAACTCGGCGGCGCGCCGGTTGACGTAGCGCGCCGCCTCCTCGAGCGGACCGCAGGCCGCGCATTCGTATCCAGTGATGAGCGGGTCGCTGAGCCGCACCGGCTGCTCGACGATGTCCGGCCCCGCGATGCTCTGGTCGTCGCGGCGCGGCGACCAGCGGTTGCGGGTGCGCACGATGCGCGGCGGACGCGCGAACGCGCCGCAGCCCGGGCAGCCCTCGCGGCGCTCGATCCCGACCGAAGTGCCTGCGCCGCCGATGGTGTCGAGCAGCCGGCGCTGCGCGTGCCGCGGTGCTTCGCCGCCGAGGCGCAGCGCCATCGAAGCGGCGAGCGCGCCCGCCACGCTCGCCGTGATCACGGTAGTCGGGATGCGGCGCTCGAGACCGGCGCGACGGCGCAGCCCGCCGCAGGAGTAGCGCTCGGCCACCCGTGCGTAGGCGGACTCGGGCAGCGTGCACTCGTAGCAGGCGGCTTCGCCGGACGCGGCGAACGGGAACGACTCCACCGACGCCCACCGGCTGTCGAGCCCGGCGTTGACGAGGTTCACCCGTGCGATCAGGCACAGCTGGTTGAGCCGCAGCCGCGCCTCGAAGTTGTCGACGGCGGCGATCGCGCAGTCGTAGTCGCGCAGCCGTGCGAGGCTCAGGGTGTCCCAGAAATCGCCCGCCACGGCGCGCGTTGTCACGTGCGGGTCGAGGTCGCGCGCCCGCTCGGCGACGGCCTCGGCCTTGTTGCGCCCTGCGTCGGACTCGCGCAGCAGCACGCTGCGCGTGAGGTTGTGCAGTTCGACCACGTCGAAGTCGAACACGTCGATCGTGCCGCAGCCGAGCAGCGCGAGGTTCTTGACCACCTCGTTGCCGACCGCGCCTGCGCCGATCACGGCGACGCGCGCCGCCGAGACCTGTTCCTGCGAGAACCAGTCGATGAGGTCGTGTCGCCGGTAGCGTTGCGTGCGCCGAGGGTCCTGCATGTCGCTGCGTCCTCGATGAGTCCTGGTGGAGTCCCGATCAGTCCTCGAGGACCTTCACAGCCGCGAAGTCCGTGCTGCCGCAGGCGGCGCAGCGGCCGCCGTTGTCGCGGGCGAGCACGCCGGCGCTGTCGGCATGATAGAGCGCGCGGCAGCCGGAGCATCTCACCAGTGGCCGGGTCGCATCCAGCGGCTCGCCGGAGTACGCGTCGCGCAGGCCGGTGAGTTCGTCACGACGCACTGCGGCGAGCCCGTCGTCGGCCGGCCGGGCGCGCCCGCGAGCGCGCGCCCGGGGCCGGTAGGTGCGTCCGTCGCGCGGCCGCGACGAAGCGGCCTGCCGCGCCATGAACATCACGACGCCGACCAGCAGGAAAATCAGCAGCGGCAGCAGTCGCGCCATCGTCTGGTCCCTCCTCGGGATCGTCCTGCCCGGCGTCACGGGACTTCCTCCACCTTGACCCAGGCCGAGTACCGGGACTCGGCAGTGCGTCGGCCCCAGACCAGCAGGCCGGTCGTGTTCCCGCCGCCCGTCTCCTGCACGGCGCCGAGCGGGATCCACTCGCCGAGCGGGCCGCTGACCGTCGAGACGAGGCCTGCGCTCTCGATGACGGGCGCCGGCGACGCGCCGCGCAGCCGCTGCTGCCGCGGCGAGACCTCGAGGGTAACCGTCTCGCCGTGCAGGCGCACGGTGGCATAGAAGCCCGTGCTCACCTCGCGATATTCGGTGGACGTGTACTCGCGCGGCCGACGGGCCCCCGGCACGACCTGCGTGGTCGTGAGCGGCACGAGCTGGCCGACCGCGATGTAGGTCTCCGTGCCCTCGATCGTGCGGACGCTGGAGGTGTTCTGCAGGTCGGCGTTCTGCGACCGGCTGCGCACCCCGATGGCGACGCCGGACGCATCGCCGGGCGGCGCATTCACGCCCACCTGCACGTCACCGCCGCCGACGGCGGCCGTGCCGCGCAGGTCCGTCCGCTCGTCCTGCGTCACAGTGCCCTGGCCCACGGTGATCATGAGCTGCCTCGGTCGGCGATCGAGCATCTCCACGGCCTGGCGGATCTGCTCGAAGTTGGCCGGGCTCGTGTTCACGAACAGCACGTCGTCCGCCCCGGTCAGCACGCCGCCCGGCTCGAGCAGC
>Ga0209391_10002240_pt1 | contig 10125 bp, 10 predicted proteins | sample PPLLak3March2015_FD_187246 | JGI IMG/M metagenome (GOLD analysis project Ga0209391, IMG submission 187246) | Freshwater sediment microbial communities from Prairie Pothole Lake near Jamestown, North Dakota, USA - PPLs Lake P7 Core (1) Depth... | ecosystem: Environmental > Aquatic > Freshwater >... | reverse complement strand
CATCAAAACATTCGAATACGTCGTCGAGGAATCCGCCGCGCAACAGCGGATGATGCAGGAGCTCTTGGCCTGGACCAGTCGCTACCTCCAGAGGATACTCCGCCACCTCAATGCGGTGGAGGCCGGCTCCATCGAGCCATTCCCTCCCCTCCTCCGCAGAAGGCCGCTCCGCGATATAGGCTTCGAGACGTCGGCGCTCCGTGAGCAGCCCCAGCCTCGCCATCTCCTGATCGACCCGACGCCACAGGGAATCGAAAGTACCGAGGGATGGAAAGGTCAGGACCATCTGGCCGCCTGGATTCAGGTGAGCCGCCAATCCTTGGATGACTTCGAAGCGGTTCGGGCGAAAGAACATCACGGACAGATTGCCGGTGATGCGATCATAGGCGGGAAGATCCGCCGGCAACGCACGCAGGTCGACACACTCAAACTGCAGCCAGGGAAGGTGAGAGCCCTGAATCGATCGCGCGCGGGCCACCTGCCCGGCACTCAAGTCGATGCTCAGCACCTGTCCGCCGGAACCGACCTGCTCGGCCACATAGAACGCAGGAATCCCATGGCCTCCTGCCACATCAAGCACCGTGGCGCCAGGACACAGATCGAGATGGCGCAACAATGACTCGGCAAACGGCGTGGACCAATAATCGTGCTGAGGAAGACGCCAACGGGATGTCACGGTATATTCTCGATGAAATCCGGTGTAGACGCAAACTAGCGGCCGAACTGCATCCTGTCAATGCAGCAGTCCTCGCTTCCGATGGCATCACCGATGCATTCGTTACATCTACTTCGGGTTGGACTTAGAACTGGGCGGGGATTTCCGTTCAGCAGCGCTCGCCGGAGTTCGCTCGGTGGATTCGTCGGCGTCGTCATTGTCTGCTTCCGACTCAGTGGTTTCTCCTTCAGCAAGGAGATCCTCGATTTGCCCTTCAGTGCAGGTCAACTCTTGCGGGCTCGAGACAGAAGGCGCAGGAGTTGGCTGTACCTTTTTCTCCAGCACCGGTTTCCGAAGATCGTCTTTCATCATTTCCAGGCTTCCAATTCTGCTCTCAGGCCGATTAGGCTCGCCTGGAGAGACGTTACTTCGGGCTCTGCCACATGACAAAAACCGGCGCACCAGTGCCCTCGTGAGGGCGCTGGCATATCCTACCGCTTAGCACCACGTACGATGCACTTCGCTGACCCGTTCGGTGCCGTCCACCATGTTAATTTCCCATTTCACATCGTCCGGGATGGACACCACTTTGAGGTCGGCACAATGACCGTTCGCTTCGGATGCCAGTTCCTCGACGACCCGCACGAGATGCTGATCATCCCGCGGAATCATCATCCCGCACTGATTTAAACTGGGCTCCCGCACTGCCGCTGCATTCGGCCAATACACCCCGGGATCGGACTCTCCCAAGGCCTCTGCCTGACCCAATTCACGCAACCGCACAAAGGCTTTATGGCTCACACAAAAGTTTTCATAGCTCGTATTGATCACAATCTTTTTCATGATACTCACCCCCGCTTGATAGGACTGATACAGACACTCACGATAGAAGCAACTAGGCCTACGAGCTTGCTACCTTCGGTTCAGGATCCTTATAACCGATATAGTTACCGGTCCACGTCGAATAGCGGCGATTCGCCCAGGTGCTGACTTCTTCTTTCTGCACTTCCCCGTACCGCTTCTGGAGCACGCTGCCGAACTTCGCCACATCGCCCGCGATCTCGACGAGATCTTCGTCTGTGATCTTGCCCCACGTTGTCTTGAGCGGCTTCTTCAGTTGCAACCAGAATTGTCCGAACTGTTCCTGATTCATCGGGTCCCCCTTGGTATATGGATGGTCAACCCCGGCATCTGCAGTAAACAGACGACGGGCGCAATGCGCGACCGCATTCGATCATTAGAAACGATAGTACCGGCGTAAAAGCGGCGGAGACCGGAGAATCAGACGCGCAGGAACGTAACAAGGAGGGAGGCGCGAGAGATGGGACAGTCGACGAGGCTCGCTACGTCATCTACACCCTACAGGGCCGCGTGGTTAGAGTCAATGGCCGCCGCCGCAGACCGGCGCTGAAAGCCGGATACGAGTCACGTCGTCGGCCACACTCACGCCCCGTCATAATACACTTCAACCCGATCGTTTAGGCATGAGGCTTCTCAGCCTGCAGCTTCTTATGAAGGTACTTCCGGCTCAGCGTGGTGATGAGGAACGCTAGGCCGACGGCAACCGGGACAAATACGGCAGATGCCACGTTCGGGTTATGCATCCACCCCATTTCATGGAGGCCCTTAAAAATGTATCCGACAAGCCCGCAGAGATAGTACGCGATCACAATCACCGACAGCCCTTCGACGGTATGCTGCAGTATCGCCTGGCTCTTCGTCGTCTTGTCGACACTCATCAGCAACGCCAGATTCTGAGACTCCAGCATCAAGTCGACACGGGTTCGGATGATGGCAATCATCCCCTCAAACCCGCTGCTCAGCGTCTCGATCCGCTTCAACAGCTGTTGATACCCGTCCGCCACACCGGTCACACCGCTCAGAATGTAATCGGAGAGCGGCCGATACGGAGCATAAGGCCGTTCGACCATGGACGCGAGCGTGGCATGCACAATCTTGTCGTACGGTACCGCCGCCGATAATTCGAAATGTAATTTCCCGGCCAGCCGATTGGTCTTCAACAGATCCTGCGTCAAACTGTTCAACCACCGTTGCAACGCCAGCGCGTCGGCATGGCTGATGTGCCCGGTAATAATCTCGCGCTGCTTCAGATGGACTTGCTCGAACGTGTAGACCGAATCGATCGCGGATGAAAACAGTGGTTTCTGCATGAGGAGCAAGTGATAGTACGTCTCGATCCGCACCACTGCGTCCACGATATTCTTGATGTGCGACACATCAATCCGTGTGGACCCGACACTCACCAGATATCGTTCCCGCCGATGTTCATCAGGCGTAAAACTGGTCACCACCGTCGTCTCGTCGTCGAACATCCGGCTGCCATAGGCCACCGGGCCCGGCAACATCTGACGAAGATCGTCACGCGACGGAATCGCGTCGGCTTGCAACACAATATCCAACCGGCAGACCTCGGTCCCCAGCGGAGTGATCGGAAACCGATAATCAGGAAAGGTCAACGGTCCGAACGTCAATTGACTGCCTGGCGTTCCCGGCAGATGCCATAATTGATAACTGTAATATTCCGTATGCGCCTGCCACACCACGATCAAGCGATCCCCGTTGGCCGCGACCTTCACCGCATAGCCGAACGTCTCCCGCAACACCGTATGGTTCGGCGCCATCTGAAACAATTCAACCAGTCGGCGAAACTCTTCACGGCTTGCCGGGCGCTGCGTCGGCGGATCGGCCATCCGAAACGCCTTGTAGTGCACATGGGCCGGCACCCGCAGCCATTCCGTCAACGGAATCTGGGGGCGCTCATGTAATTTGTGGATGAGATCGTCGTGAGATGACTGGGCGATTTCCGGCTGTTCCATGCACCCTCCTTGGAGGTCGGCATTTTAGCGCAATCCCTATGACATTCGCCAACCACGCAGCACGAGGCAATCCAGGCTCCCCCGACTGAAACGCCCGACACACAGCCGCCTCAAGAAGAGAGAATCTCTCGATAATAGGAGTCGAGCATTCCCTTGCGGCTTCCCTCGACCAGGATGAGTTGCCGCTGATCGAAGGTGTTTGCACAGTAGAGATAGACCAGCCCTTCGGCCGATCCGAATTCGACATGCAACTGCCTGCCGTCGGGCTCCCGGCGGGTCTCTTCCTGCTGTACCAGACGATCCGCAAGCGATTCCCACGCCTGCTGCGCTGACGGCCAATGATTTTCGTACAGCGGTATGTCCGGATCTTGTGGAGCGGATCGAAGCAGCGATCGATTGAACGGCAAGCCTTCGTCAGGTTCCGGCGCTTCGTTCCATGCGAGAGGCAGTGAACTCCCCTTTTGCACCACATAGAACGGCCCGTCGTCGACAAGCTCCTCGACAAGGCGATACCGGATCAGTTCAGGATGCTCGACTGATTGCAGACCCCGTCGAGCCAGCGCCCGCTGAAAAGGCACGCGCCGGGCGAGTTGGCGGGTTTTCTCGAAGATGATCATGTGCCCGCCGGGACTGAGCACCTCGCTGAGCCGATCCAACCGCACATCGATACCGGTCCGCTGCTCAAGCACTACCTGCTGCCGCTCATCATGCGTCCGCTCGAAGGTCGTCCAGTCACGACTCGGCACTCCCGGATCCTGCTCGGCTTGAACCAGCGCATGGGTTGCGATGATCCGATCATACGATCCGCGAAGCCTCTCGACTTCTACATCACGGCACTCAAAGCGGACATTGGTCACCCCCAGCTCATGAGCTTTCGATTGCGCCACGGCAATCGACCCGGGCGAACGATCGATCCCCACAAACTGCGTCTCCTGACAACGCCGCGCATAGAACGTGGTGAGAATCCCCACCCCGCATCCATAATCCAGGACCGTGGCCGCCGCGCCGATTCGAGGCACCACACGGCGGCCGATCTCCATGAAGTATTCATAGCGCTGGCTGTAGAGGACGGGAAGAATATGAAGTTCCGCCGTCAGATCGTAGAAGGCGATTTCGTCCTGACGATCGCCGCTGCGCTTCCGCTCGACCTGCGCATTGAGCCGATTCAGATCCGCCGTAGACAGCGTCGCTCGCTGCCAGGCGAAGTAGTCCGCATCGGACGAGAACGATCGAAGGCCCCAGTGGGTGAGGTGGGCATGAAGAGAATCCTGCAGAGAATCGGTCGACATACTTGATCAGCAGAACGCCTGCTCAAATCGTGTTCCAGCAAGGCCGCAAGGAGGGAGAACCACGAGGAGGTACAAACCGCACTTCGTGCGAACCGTTCGCCCGCCTATTTAATCTTGGCGAACGGATAAACACCTTCAGCACGAGCGGGCTGTTTCAACATCCTCAGGCGCGCTTCAGCATGATGGCGTCTTCGTAGGTATCCGGCACCGGATGCGGATGCCGCAACTGCCCGCCGCCGAACGCCACGTACTTCTCATTCGTCAGCTGTTCGAGTCCGATCGGCCCTTTGGCCTGTACGCGGGACAGATTGAGCCCGATGTCAGGCCCCATGCCATACCCGTCGCCGGAGTTGAGCCGCGTGGACGCGTTGACCATCACGGCCGTCGCATCCACCTCACGCGAAAACCGCATCGCGGAATTATAGTCGGATGTGGCAATCACTGCCGTCAAACAGGGACCATGGTCGGCAATATGTGCGAGCGCCTCATCGAGATCTGCCACCATCTTGATCGCCAACACCGGTGACTGGAACTGCCGGTCCCAGTCTTCATCGGTGGCCGGAGTGACCGCTTCATGTCCGGTCATCGCCATTTGCCCCATAAGCGCCACGGTTTTCGGACAGCCGATCACCTGAATCTTATATTCTTCAAGCAAACGGCGAATGAGCGCCGCCAAGAACGGCCGCGCCATCCCCTGCTGCACCAACAGGGTATCGATAGAATTGGTGGACGTCGCATGCTGAATTTTTGAATTAATGACGACGTTCTGCGCGATCGGAATATCCACATCCGCATCGACGTAAGCATGGCTGATCCCGTAGTCGTAACAGAGGATCGGCATCTTTGCCTGCTCATGCATGGCTTTGCGAAGGCCGGGTCCGCCACGGGGCACAATCGCATCCACGCTCTTCCCGGCGCGCATGATTTCCAGCGCCACTTCCTTCTCGGGCCGGTCAACCAATAACCAGGCACCCACGGGAATTCCCGCGCGCTCCGCCTCTTCACGCATTCGCGATTCAATGGCCTGATGTGTTCGACTCCATTCGAACGCAGGACGAAAGACACAGACGTTCCCGGACTTGAGACAGAGAGCCAAGGACTCCACCGTGATCAACGGCTTCAACTCTGAAATCACGCCGACCACCCCGATGGGTACGCGGACCCGGCTTACTTGTAACCCGTCAGGCCGCTCCCAGCGCTTGGTCACCGCACCGACCGGATCCGGCAGATCGGCAATGAGACGAAGACGCTCGGCCAGCTCCTTCACATCATCCGGCATCATCCGCACGCGCGTGACCGCTTCCTTCACCCGCTCTCCCCGCAACCCTTCCCCGAGCAGCGTCTTCCCCACGGCATCGACATCCAGCAGGTTCGCGGCAAAAACCTGTTCCTCATCGGCTTCCAACCGATCCGCCATAGCACGCAGCGCGCGATCCTTCACGGGGCCCGAAAGCAACGCCAATGGACGCTGCACATCGCGGCATGATTTCAACAACTTATCGATGTACATCTTAACGGGAACTTCCGGCATGTGACCCCCCGTGAGAAATGAACCGTCGCGCAAGCGTGCGACTATAACATGCGATTTTTTAGGGAGTAAAGACGACTCTCTACCGCGCGGTCGGCACTCCGCGCTGCAACGCAGATTCCTGTCGACCCAGTCTCCACCCGATCCAGCCCCAGAGCAGCATCAACGGGATAAGTACACCAGCGACGATGCCGGTCGTCACCCCCAATGCTTTGACCCCGGACACCAGCCAGCCGGTCGAGGCATCGCCGCCTCGCGATACGGCGGTATCGATGAAATTCTTGGCCTTGTACTTGTCCTCCCGGTTCAACACCGTAAACAGCACCTCGCGCGCCGGCTTGGCAATGGCATATTCTCCCACCCGCCGCGCTAGCGTAAGTGTGAGAAAGACCGGCAGCACAGGGCTGACTACGATCACGGAAAACCCAACGGCCGTGACGACCGGCAGTACGAGCAGGGCCGCCCCAAGCCCAAAGCGGAGTACCAGCCGATTTGTGATCAAGGCCTGTGTCGCAAAGGTCAATACATTCACGAGCAGATCCATCCCGGCAAACAGACGAGTACGCGCTTCGGGGGTGGGAATCTCCCGGCCGACCAAAGCAGTCTGTTCCATATACAGCACCGTCGCCGACATCGTAAGAAGAAAGAGATACGCACAGATGCCCAGGAGATAGGGAGACGCCGCGACCGCACGAATTCCTGCCCACATACTGCCACCCAAGGGCACACCCCCCTCGATCTTCCCTCGAGTTGTGTGGGCTGCGGCCCACCGGTCGAGGCGAGCGATACAGACCCCGCACAGCGCCAGCCATCCCGCCGAAACCAACATCAACGAAGGAATAGGCCACACATAGGTGATCCCCGTTGTCGCCAATGGGCCTGCGATCGCACCCAGACTCCCACCCGCGGCAATCACACCGAATAGCCGAACGCCCTGCGCAGGAGAAAACACGTCGGCCATGAAACTCCAAAACACGGAGACCACAAACAGATTGAACACCGAAAGCCAGATAAAGAACGCCCGGGCAATCCATTCCAGATGCCACTGAGCCGTCATGGCCGCAAAAAACAACAGCAGATGACTGATGAAAAAGACATAGACCGACAGCATGAGTCGCACACGCGGGAGCCTCGCCGACAGCAACCCGAACAGAGGCGTAGCGATGAGGAGCGTGAGAAACGTCCCGGTCATCATCCAGGGCAAATGTTGCACGCCGCCTTCAATGGCCATCTCATCCCGCACCGGCCTCAGCATGTAATAGCCGCAGAGCAGGCAGAAGAAATAGATGAACGACCAGAGCAGCGGCACCCGCTCCTCCGGCTCGACCTTCACCCATCTCCAGATCGACAATGTCGACACCGTATCCTTCCGATTCGTTTTCAGACAGTGCCCCACCCTTCTCCTGTCCCGCAAGAGAAAAAATTTGTTAGAATGCGACCGGCGCCACCACTACTCATACACTCAACAGCAGGATGCTCAAACAGACCACCAAATGCACCCGCCCAGCCCCGGCGCGCCAAGACACGCCGTTCCCCGGGCAAGGCCGCAGCGAGCGAAGGGCCGAGGCGTACTCTCTGGAGTACGTTGAGGGTCAGAGCGATGCGACCTGCCTGCGCGAAGCGCTTCGGCGAAGGCAGGGAACGACGCTGGCGGGTTGTTTCAGCATCCTGCCTTAGGAGGCTTCATGATCGATCTCCGCAGCGATACCGTCACGCAACCCACCGATGCAATGCGCGAAGCGATGGCGCGCGCCGAAGTGGGAGACGATGTCTATGGAGAAGACCCGACCGTCAATCGACTGCAGGACATGGCCGCCGCCTTGCTCGGCAAACGCGCCGCATTGTTCGTGCCATCCGGCACCATGGGCAACCAGTTGGCGATCCGTGCGCACACCCAACCGGGGCAGGAAGTGATCGTCGAAAGCAAAGCGCATATCGTGCGGTACGAGCAGGGCGCCGCCGGCGCTCTCGCGGGTGTCCAACTGCACTGGGTCGTCGGCGAGCGCGGCATCATGACGGCTGAACAGGTCGAAGCGGCCATCAGACCCAAAGACCCCTACAGCATCCCGACGGGACTCATCTGCATCGAAAATACGCACAACAGCGGCGGTGGCACCATATATTCACTATCCACCATTGAGAAAATTCGCGCCATCGCCACGAAGCACGGAATTCCGATGCACCTCGACGGCGCCCGACTGTTCAATGCCGTCGCCGCCACCACACTGCCGGCCGCCACCTATGCGCAGCATTTCGAAACCGTGTCCTTCTGCCTCTCCAAAGGCCTCGGCGCGCCGGCCGGCTCCCTGCTGGTCTCCAGCGACACACAACTGATTGAACGTGCGCGGCGCTTCCGCCGCATGTACGGCGGGGCCATGCGCCAATCCGGCATCCTCGCGGCCGCCGGCATCCATGCGCTCGAACACCACGTGACCCGCCTGAAAACTGATCATGACCATGCCAAGAAACTGGCGCGGGCGCTTCAACAGATCCCGGCCGTGCGCATCGCGCCGCAACATGTCGAGACCAACATTGTGATCTTCGATGTCCCCGACCATCGCCTGCCCCCGGCTGAACTCGTGACCCAACTCAAGAACCACGGCGTGCTCATCCACGCGATTGGAGGCCACAGCTTCCGCGCCGTCACCCATTTGAATATCTCGACAAAACAGATCGACGAAGCCGCCGGGGTCTTTGCCCGGGTCCTCAGCTGACCTCCGCGTCCGTTGACACCTCCTTTCAACGACACATACAATGCGCCCCATCGATCAACAGGAGCCGCGATGACCCTCCAGGTGGTGTCGTTCCAACAGATCAGCCGCATTCTTGAAGTGACCGACGCGCTGGGGCTCAACCGGGAATGGGTCGAAATTCCGCTCTCCCCGGAAATCCCGGGACTCGTGCGCCGCCTGCAAAACGGAAAGCTTGAAATCATCGTTGACGCCGAGCAGCCCTTCGAACAATGGCTCAGCGCATTGCCGCAACACATCCAACAGGTCCCTGGAGCATGATGGACAGCCCTCTCCCCACCCCGGTCCCAACCAGGGAAGAACTGAACGCCGAGCTTCTTGAAGTCCCGGAACCGCCTGAGCAGCCGCCAATTCCTGAACCACCGGGATTCGATGACAGCGTCGAGATGGCGCTCACACACATCCGGGGCCGCCGGGGAGGCGACCTTGTCGGTATCCTCATGGTGGGATCCGGTGCGCGACGCGCCCTCACCCCCCATAGCGACATCGACCTCATTGCCCTCGTCAAGGGGGATCGTGAAGGACACGAAATTCTGCGGGCCGGCGAGCGGCTCGTGGATATTCGCTACTTCGGCCACAAGCTGATCGAAGACGAACTCGCCTACTCCACTCGCCTGCCGTCACTGCTGCGGAAAGCCCGCCTCCTCTTTGACCATGAGGGGATCAGCGCCAAGGTGATTGAAAAAGCCAACCAGCGATTCCGACAAGGCCCCACTCCGGCTTCGATCAACGAACAAATCCGCCTGAAGGCCGAGTGCTTCCACTTGCTGGGGAAAGCCCAAGACGTGAGTGAAAAACCGGCCCTGGCCCACTATCTGCTCACGCTCTTCTTCGAAGAATGCACCATGGCTTTCTTCCGGATCCGAGGCTTCTGGCTGACCGCCCCGGTCGACATCCACCGGTTCATGTCATCCCGCGAACCGGCCCTGGCGGAACTGGCGGCCAGATTCCTCCTCACCGCGAATCTCACGGACCGGTTCAACTTTGGGCGGCAATTTGCCGATCTACTCTTTAAGGACGTCCCGAATCCGGCACGAATCGATTAACTTTCTCGATTCACCAGAGC
>Ga0209391_10002239_pt1 | contig 10125 bp, 10 predicted proteins | sample PPLLak3March2015_FD_187246 | JGI IMG/M metagenome (GOLD analysis project Ga0209391, IMG submission 187246) | Freshwater sediment microbial communities from Prairie Pothole Lake near Jamestown, North Dakota, USA - PPLs Lake P7 Core (1) Depth... | ecosystem: Environmental > Aquatic > Freshwater >... | reverse complement strand
CGCCCCTCCCAGGGCGGATGAAATGAAAAAGGTGAAGGCTATGATGCCGCTCACGTTGACGCCCAGCAGCATGGCCGCCCGTTCGTTTTCAGCCACGGTGCGGATGGCCTTGCCGGTCCGGCTGCGCTGGAGGAAGAGGGTCAGGACCACCATGAGCAGAGCGGCGACAAGGACGATCCCGACCTGCAGGGAGGTGATGGTCACCCCGGCAATCTGCCAGATGTGCACCTTGACCGTGCCGGGCGGAAAGCGCACCGAACGCGCCCCGAACAGCCCGAGGGCCGCGGCATCGAAAATGATCGCCATGGCGATGCTGGAGATCAGCCCGGAGAATTGGCTGTCGGCCCGCCGGCGCAAGGGCGCGAAGGCCGCCGCGTTGATCAGAAGGCCGAGCCCCCCGGCCAGCAGAGTGGCCAGGGGGAAGGCCAGCCAGATGGACATCCCGGCGGATTGAACCAGCCACACGGCGCTCAGGCCGCCGAGCGTAAAGACGGCGGCATGGGCCATGTTCAGGATATCCAGCACCCCGAACACCAGGGTATACCCCACCGCGAACAGTCCGTAGACGCTGCCGATGAACAACCCATTGACCAACTGTTGCGCGAGCAGGTTCACCCCGGTGCTCCTGTTTATTTAACAAAGACGCTGAATTTGCCGCCCTTGACTTCCAGAACCACCGGTGTGTGGTCTGCATCCCGTCCTTCGGTGAAGGAGAACTTGCCCAGGGGCGTATCCATGCCCTTGATCTTGAGCATGCCATCCCGAATGGCCTTGCGGCCGTCAGCGGTGCCAGCCACCTTGGACGCCTGATAGGCGATATGGACGCCGGCGAAGGCCTGAGCGGCAAACTGATCCGGCGGGTGGTTGTATTTCTTGGTGAAGTCTTCCACGAACTTGACATTCAGAGGATTCGTCGAGGAGATGTTCCAGGCCGCCCCCACGATGACCCCTTCGGCCGCCTCGCCGGCGTTCTTCATCAGGGCCGGGGAGTTGAAGCCGTTGCCGCCGATGATGCGCACGGTCTTGGGAATACCCAGCTGCCGCGCCTGATTGACGATGCCGGAGGCCTCTTCCACCAAGGCCGAGCAAATGATGGCATCCGGGCTCTGGGACTTGATCTGGGTCAGCTGGGCCGAGAAATCCCGGTCGCCCTTGGCGAAGGTCTGCTCGCTCAGGATCTGGATCCCCTCGGCCTGCAACGCTTTGCGAAAGACATCGGCGCCGCTCTTGGTGAAGGCGTCATCGTTGCCGAAGAAGAGGACCACCTTCTTGAGTCCAAGTTTTTCCTTGGACACCTTCATGGTGTTGGGGATGACGACAGCCTCGGTCAGCGAGTTGCGGAAAATGAAATCTCCGATCTCGGTGATCCCGCCGGCCGTGTTGCTGACGCCCAGGACCGGAACGCCGATCTGCTGGGCGATCGGGTTGGTGATCTTGGCGGTGTTGCTGAGCGTGGGACCGATGATGACGGCAACCTTGTCGCCGTTGATGAGCTTGTTGTAGACGTTGGTGCCCTGCTGGGGCACGGAGGCGTCGTCCTCAAAAATCGGCGCCACCTGCAGCCCGCTGCCGGCCGCGGCGTTGATCTGGTCCACCGCCAGCTGAGCGCCCTCCTTCTGGCTGACGCCGTAAGAGGCCGCCCCGCCCGTCATGCTGAAAACAAAACCCATTTTGATCTTGTCGGCGGAAATCGCCGGGCTGACCGCAATCGCCACCAAGACCGCACATGCAGTTGCCCATAGCAGGAATCGGCTGAATCGTTTCATGGTAACCTCCTTTGTGTTCATAAGGTTGGATGTTCCAACTGGGTAAGAAGCAATCTGACTGGATGAGAAAAAATATAGCCAAAATACTCAGCAGCGCTCACATAGTCAAGCTAAAAAACCGGAAATGTTGCCGTTTTTTGAAGGAGTTGGGAGGCGTTCGAGATCGTGCGAGACCGGATCAGCCGATCTGGCTTTCATCCAGCCCTAAGGCAAGCTGCTTGTCGGGCGGTGCCTCCTCCACCCGCCGCAGGCTGCGTTCGATGGCCCGGGTGCGCACTTCCGCCTGGTCGATCGTGTGGGTCGCCTCCTCGAGCTTTTTCTTGGTCCGGGCCAGGGTGTCGCCGAACTTGCCGAACTCCGTCTTCACGCTGCCCAGGAGTGCCCACACCGCGTTTGAGCGCTTGCCGATCGCCAGCGTCCGGAAACCCATCTGCAGGCTGTTCAGCAGCGCCGCCAGGGTGGTGGGGCCGGTGACCACGATGCGGTGCTCGCGCTGCAGCAGGTCGCACAACCCGGGGATCCTCAGCACCTCGGCATACAGGCCTTCCACCGGCACGAACAGGATGCCGAAATCCGTGGTGTGGGGCGGGTCGATGTATTTTTCGCGGATTGATCGGGCCTCGAGCTTCACCCGCTGCTCCAGACTTTTCAAGGCCCGGTCGGCGGCATCCTTGTCGGCCGCCTCCTGGGCGTCGAGCAGCCGCTGGTAGTCCTCCTGAGGGAACTTGGCGTCGATCGGCAGCCACACGACCCCCTCCTCGGCATCATCCTGCCCCGGCAGCCGGATGGCGAATTCCACGCGCTCGGTTCCGCCGCGCCGGGTGACGACGTTGACCGCGTATTGCTCGGGGGTCAGAATCTGTTCGAGGATATGGCTCAGCCGGATCTCGCCCCAGGTCCCGCGGGTCTTGACGTTGGTCAGGACCTTCTTGAGATCGCCCACGCCGGCGGCGAGGGAACGCATTTCGCCCAAGCCGGTGTAGACCTGCTCGAGGCGCTCGCTTACCTGCTTGAAGGACTCGCCCAGGCGCTTTTCCAGAGTGGACTGGAGTTTTTCATCGACGACGTTGCGCATCTGGTCGAGCTTTTCGGTGTTGCTCGTTTGCATGGACTGCAGCCGGTTTTCCATCGTCAGGCGCAGGGCGTCGAGCTTGCCCTCGTTCAACCGTGTCAGGTCGGCCAACTGCCTGGAAAAACTGTCCAGCTGATCTTTCTGCAGCCGCGCGATCTGCGTCATGCGATTCAAAATGGAGTCCGTCAGGTGCCCGAGAGTGGCCCGCATCTCCTCGCGCGCCTGCCGGTCGGCGAAGGCGGACTCCTGGCGGCTGCGGCCAAGCTCCTCCCGCAGCACCCGTTCGGAATCATCCAGGCGCCGGCCGATGGCGACGAGGGACGCCTTGAGTTCGGCCTGCAGCACCAATGGATTGCGCCGGGCCAGGATGATCAGCAGCACGAGCGCTGCGACCGACAGGGCCAGCAGCGCCATGGGCAGGTAAACGGAAAGCCTTTCCAGGATGACATCCATCATTACGATTTACCTTTGCTTTTTGTTACGACTCAGTTATTTAAAATCGCCTTTAACTACGAAATGCGCGAAATACGCTAAAAAGTTGCCTCCCACCCCCCCAACCGCCTTTGTTGAAGGGGGAGTGGAGGGATACCGGCGGCTCTCCCACTTTGGAAAAGGGGGCGGGGGGATTTCGTTCCACGCAGTAGCCTGGCTTCACCTTTTCGCGCCTTTCGCGTATTTCGTAGTGCTTTTTCCCCTAAAATGCTTCAGTCTTCAGCCTTCGGTCTGTCTACTCAAGCGCACTACCGGACTTCCGGTATCTGCGGTAAAGCCCCCTGAACTGGTCGTAGGTCAACCCGAGGATCGAAGCGGCTTTGCGCTGGTTGTGCTTAGCGGTCATCAGGGCATCTTCGATCATGCGGGCCTTGAGGCTCCAGACAGCCTCTTTCATGGCCCGCCCTGCCGTCCCGGCCTGAACACGTGGCGTGGCAGCACCGACCGGCGCTTCGCGCAATCCGGCCGCTGTGGGCGCGACGTAAGACGAATGGAAGGGGTCGAACTCGATCTCGGAGATGGCGGCCGCATCCGACCGGTACACGGCTCGCTCCACGACATTTTTCAGCTCGCGCACGTTGCCCGGCCAGGTATGGCGCTCCAGGGCTTCGGCCGCTGCGTCGCTGATCACGGGGGGGTCGGCACGCTCCAGTTCCCGTGCCATGCGTGTGGCAAAATGCCGCGCCAGAAGCAGCACATCCCCGCGGCGCGCGCGCAGCGGCGGGACGACCAGCACCTCGAAGGAGAGCCGGTCCAGCAGGTCCGCCTTGAACTGTTCGCGCCGCACGAGCTCCCACAAATCGGCGTTGGTGGCGGCCACGATGCGCACGTCGACATCGATGCGCTCCGCGCTGCCCACCCGCTCGAAGGTGTTGTACTCCACCACCCGCAATATTTTCCCCTGCACCTCCAGGGGCACGTTCCCGATTTCGTCCAGAAATAGAGTCCCACCCTCGGCGGACTCGAAACGGCCGGCCCGCCGCTCGCGCGCGCCCGTGAATGCCCCGCGCTCATAGCCGAAGAGTTCGGACTCGATCAGGGTGGGCGCCAGGGAGGCGCAGTTGAGGGTGATCAACGGACGTTCCCAACGGCCGGAGAGGTAGTGCAGGCGGGCCGCGGCCAGCTCCTTGCCGGTGCCGCGCTCGCCGATCAGCAGAACCGGCCGGTTGATGGGTGCCACCCGGGAAAGCCGCTCCTGGAACTCGAGAAAGGCCTCCGACTGACCAAGCGCTTCTGTCGAAGCGCTTATGTTTGATTTCTTATCAGTCGACCGCATTATGGTATTTTTGACCTATTATTGGATTAATTTTATTAATTTTGGTTTATTATACCATATCATTTTTTTCTGTCAATATAATATAGTAAAATAGTTACAAAGTGTTATGTACATTTATGGAATATGGCACAATCTGTGCTCATACCAAAATCATTGCTCCCAAGCGGATGCAGCTGCTGATCGCTTGGGGATCCAGCAAAACCAGCAGGAGGACTTAATGGGCATCTTCACTCGTTTTCGGGACATCGTCAGCTCCAACATCAACGCCATGCTCGATCGGGCCGAGGAACCGGAAAAGCTCATCCGCCTGATGATCCGGGAAATGGAGGACACCCTGGTGGAGCTCAAAGCAGCGTGCGCAGGTGTCATGGCCGAAACCAAGAAAATTCAACGCCAGCGCGATGAGGCGGACGACCGGGCCCGGTTCTGGGCCGACAAGGCCCAACTCGCCGCCACCAAAGGCCGGGACGACCTCGCCCGGGAAGCCCTGGTCGAAAAGCGCCGTTACCGGCAGCGGGCCGACTCCCTGGAGCAGGAGTTGAGCGACCACCAGGGGCTCGTCGAGCAATACCAGAACGACATCCGCCAGCTGGAGGACAAGCTGAAGACCGCCCGCGACAAACAGCGCGTGCTCGTGCATCGCCACGTCCACGCCGAACGCAAGCGGCGCGCCCAGGAGGAGATCCGGCGCATCGACAGCGCCGAGGCTGTGTTCAGGTTCGATGAGCTCGAAAGCCGGATCGAGCGCATGGAGGCCGAGGCCGACCTGGTGAACTTCGGCCGCAAAGGGTCACTGGAAGAGGAGCTGGAGACACTCACGGTGGATGAGGACATCGAGCGCGAGCTGCTGGCACTTAAAGACCCGCGCACCGGCGACCGGAAAAGCGCTTGAGGGCGTTGCCGCCGCCGGTTCTGATTTCTGTTGCTGGCCGGCGGCCGCTGACATATAGTTAAGTCTGCAAGGGATCGCCGCCCGATCGGCGGATAGCGGGCAACAGAAACGCCCGCAACGAAGCGGTTCGGGGCGGGCCGCGGTTCAAGGCCGGCGCAGCCGGCATGGCATCCCGCGGGCAAGGAGTGAAACAAAGTGACCATCGTTGTGGAAGGTGCTCTGGTTCTTGTGCTTACCGGTCTCGCGGCGATCGTCATCGCGCTGGCCATCAAGATTTTCAGGGGGGCGGGCAACCGGAACCATCACGCGCAGGATTCGCGCATGATCCAGGAAACCTACCAGGGCCTTTCCCGGTTGGAAGAGAGAATCGAAGCGCTTGAAACCATATTGCACGATCGGAAACGTGAGGACCACGGAAGATGAGAGACTACTCGCGCAGGGGAATCTACCGCTCCCGCCACGGGGCCATTTTCGGGGTCTGCCGCGGTGTCGCGGAGCATTTCGACTTTTCGGTGTTCTGGGTGCGCACGATCGCGGTGATCCTGCTCATTTTTTCAGGCGTTGGGCCGGCCCTCGTCGTCTACCTTCTGGCGGCGCTTATCATGAAGCCTGCGCCGGCAATCCCGATTGCCTCCGCCGACGAACAGGAATTCTATGACCGCTACACCTCCTCCCGGCACGAAGCGGCCCAGCGCCTGAAGCGCCGCTACGAGTCCCTGGAACAGCGCATCCGCCGGATGGAGGACGTCGTCACCACGCGGGAGTACGACTGGGAGAACCGGTTGAGCCGCTAACTCCGCTTACACCCGTTCCAGCATTTCGACGGGCATGTAATAGGACTCCGCGGCAGAGTAATTGTTGACGCTCGACAGGCTGTCGGACAGGGCGTTCTGAACCCGATCCAGCACCGTGCAGCGGTCCATGCAGTCCGGAAACTTCGCATAGGTGCTGCAGTTTCTGCAAGGACTTTGCACCAGATACCCGATCTCATAATCGAACTTCTGATTCAATGCTCTGCTGTGTTTCATGGCCTCACCTCGTCGTGTTTCATGCGCGTCAGCTGGCTTCTGTGGCTCTGATCTGAATGGAATATCGCCCTCTGGGCACCTCAACTTTAGCCGTTGGTTTTCTACAGAACTATACAACTATCATGCCAAACCCACTAAAAATAAAATAAACTAATTTATTTCAGTTTGTTATTAGATATCAGGAATGGTTCCTGGGGCGGGCTTGAAACAACTATGTACTTGCAATGTCAAAAAATTGTCAGTGCGAGAACCCTGGATTTGGCAACCATGCGGGGCGGCTCGGGACGCCGGGGGATGTGCGGTAATGGCGTCACGTCGGTCAGGCGGCCTTGACTCGGGGTGCGGCAGACGAGGTCTTGCCGGCAGAGGCTTTTACCGCACCACCGGTGCGGGTCTTCTGTTCGCGCCGAATCATGCACAGGCCCGTCGCGATCATCATCAGGTGCGTGGCAAAAAAATAAAAAAGGGTGCCTTCGGCCGAATACGCCCCGATCACGGCCAAAACCACGGCCGACCAGAACAACAGTTTCAGTTTCATACCCCCGCTGCCTCCCCAGAACCCTGTTCATCCTTTTGAACTCATGAAGTTGTTTCGAGTTTCGTGCTTCGGATTTCGAATTTGGCTCCGGCTTTTCCGGGTTAAGGGAGATATCGGCCTTTCAGTTGGAAATCTTGAGCACCGGCGGGCGGCTATTAAGGTTTTCGGAACAAGTGGCCGAATATAGTGATGGGAGCCGCTATTTCGATCCAGCGGCCGCACGGAGGAAGCAATGAAGAAGCCCTTAGTTTCATTTATCAAAGACATCAGAACGAGCAAAAAAATCTTCACGTTTGACGAGGCCTCCATCAAGCAGGCGGTGGTCCTGAGACTGCTGTCCCTTCTGGAATGGGACATTTTCAACGTCGAGGAGATATGCCCGGATTTTTCATCCGATGCGTCCACGGTGTCGTATGCCCTGCGCATCGACCACGCCGGCAAGGTGTTGCTGGACGTGAAGCGGGATCACGAGGGCACGGACGGCTTGCACAAACAACTCGTCGACCTGGCCGCCCGGGAGGCGTTCGAGCTCTGCGTGCACACGGACGGCCCGCGTTGGTGGTTCTACCTGCCATCGGCCAAGGGGGGGCTGAGCCAGAAACGCTGCCATGTCATCGACCTCATCGATCAGAAACCGGAGCATGCGGCCGCCGACCTGATAGCGTTTTTGAGCCGGGAAAAAGTGGCCGACGGAAGTCATCTCGAAGCGGCCATGGCCGCGCATCAGAGCCAGAAACGGAAAATGGCGGCCGAGTTCCTGCCCGAGGCCTGGAACAAGGTGATGGCGGGGCCGAACAAAATCCTGGTGGAAATCCTGAGCGACGCCACGGAAAAACTCTGCGGCTGCAAACCCGATCCGGGAGTGGTCGAGGGGTTCATCCGCCAGCATGTCGCGCAGTGGCTCCTGAGCGACACCGCCCGCGACCGGGAGTCACTCCAGCGCCGGGAGGATGCGACCCCACTCGCGGACCCGCCCGCGCACCCGGACAAGAGCTCCGACATCAAGGGCAAGAAGCCGGAATTCTTCGCGGACAAATCCATCAACTCCTTCAGCTTCCAGGGCAACACCTTCCCGGTCAAGTCCTGGGAGCAGATGCTGACGACCCTGTGCAACCACTTCGCCGCGACCCACTCCCAGCAGTTCGAGAAGGTCCTGTGGATGTACGACGGTCAGCAACCCTGCTTTTCGCGTTACTCCGACCAGCTGCGGATCCCGGAGAAGATCCGCAAGACGAACATCTACGTGGAAACCAAGCTGGCGCCCGAGGAGATCGTCAAGACCGTGGGCGACCTGCTGACGGAGTTCGGGCACGGGCATGAGGAGTTGGTGATTACGACTCAATAACCCTATTTTCTGCTTGACAAAAGGCGGCCGGGCGTCGCAAACACACGCTCATGGCCGAGACCTACCTGTTTTACGACATCGAGACCACGGGACTGAACAGGGCGTTCGACCAGGTCCTGGAATTTGCAGCCATCCGCACCGATGGCGATCTCAACGAACTCGACCGATTCACGACGACGATCCGCCTGCGCCCGGACGTGATCCCCTCGCCAGCGGCCATCCTCGTCAACCGCCTCCGGCCGGAGACCGGTCGGGGCCGCTGCGAGGTCGACTCCCTGCGGGAGATCCACGCTCAGCTGAACCGGCCGGAGACGACCAGCATCGGTTACAACTCCATCGGGTTCGACGACGAGTTCCTGCGCTTCTCGTTCCACCGCAATCTGCTGCCGCCCTACACCCACCAGTTTGCCAATGGCTGCCGCCGGATGGACCTGCTGCCCGTCACCATCATGTATTGGCTCTACCGGCGCGAGCCGCTACGGTGGCCGGAGTTAAACGGCAAGGCCTCCCTGAAGCTCGAGGACCTCGGGGCCGCCAACGACCTTTTCACCGGCCAGTCCCATGATGCGCTGTCGGACGTGGAAGCCACGCTGAGGCTGGCCCGCCTGCTTTCCCGGGAAACGAAAATGTGGCGCCATCTCGACGATGGCTTCCGCAAGGAGATCGACGCCCAGCGGTCGGAGGAGTTGCCCGTCGCGTTCAAGACCGCCGCCGGCGACCACAAATGGGGCGTGCTGGTGAGCGGCGAGTTCGGAACACGGCAGCGCTTCCAGGCCCCGGTAATCGCCATCGGCTATTCGGCCCCTTACCCCAATCAGTCCCTGTGGCTGCGCCTCGATCTGCCCCACCTGAGGATAGCAACAGAGCCGACCGTCGCCGAGACCACCCGAGTGGTGCGCAAGCGTTTCGGCGAACCAGGCTTCCTGCTGCCGCCCACGGACCACGCCATCGAGGCGATCGGCAGCGAACGCCGGCAGCACATGCAGGAAAACCTTCGCTGGCTCCAGTCTCACGAGGGTGAGTTCCAGCAGATCAGCGCCTATCACCGCAACTTCCGCTACGCGTTCATCCCCGACCTGGATGCCGACGCGAGCCTCTACCAGACGGGGTTCCTGCCGCGCGCCGACGAGGCCCTGTGCCGCGCCTTCCACGCCGCGGCCTTTGACGGAAAAGTGGAAATTGCAGCCCGGTTTTCCAGCCCCGAGGCGCGCATCCTGGCGGAGCGCATCCTGTTCCGCAACTATGACGACCCGCTCCCGCCGCATCTGACCCGGGCGCGCGATGCCTTTCAGCGGCGCATCTGTCGGAAGGAGGCACTGACGGACCATACCGGCAACCGCCGCACCACCCCCCAGAGCGCCTTGGCGGAAATCCGCGGGCTCAGGCAGTCCGCGGGCCTGGACGACGCTGAGCGCCGCCTGCTCGACGATCTGCAGGACCACATCCTCCGGCGCTTCCCGTGCGGCGCACCGGCGCAGCAGCAACCGCTCCTATGAGCGACCCCACCCATCGGAGCCCGCGCTCGACAGCGCCTGCGCGGCACCGCTCCAGAATGGTTCCCGAGGACCGCCCATGCGAAGCTCAGAATCCCCACTGACCGCCCAACGGCAGCTCCGCCGCCAGTGGCGCCTGGCCGGGGCCTGGGGTGTCCCGTTCATCGGCGGCGCGTTCTGGCTGCTGCTCGAACACGGGGGGCTTTCCGCCGCGCTGCAGGCG
>Ga0209391_10002238_pt1 | contig 10126 bp, 8 predicted proteins | sample PPLLak3March2015_FD_187246 | JGI IMG/M metagenome (GOLD analysis project Ga0209391, IMG submission 187246) | Freshwater sediment microbial communities from Prairie Pothole Lake near Jamestown, North Dakota, USA - PPLs Lake P7 Core (1) Depth... | ecosystem: Environmental > Aquatic > Freshwater >... | reverse complement strand
CAGCACAGCAGGCCGATCACCCACCAGGAGTTTGTCAGTGAACCCAAACGCCGCCAGCGCTACTGGGCGCGCTCGCTGCTGGGCTGGCCCAGGATGCGGGACGCCAGGCCCAACGCCGGGCACCTGGCCCTGGCCCGGCTGGAGCGGCAGGGCCACATCGATCTGCTGATAACCCAGAACGTCGACCGCTTGCACCAGCGGGCCGGCAGCGCCAAGGTGATCGACCTGCATGGCCGGCTGGACCAGGTCCGCTGCCTGGGGTGCGCAAGCACAGTGTCCCGGGAAGTGGTTCAGCAGCGCCTGCTGCGGGACAACCCGCACTCGCCCGGCCAGGCTGCGCGGCCGCGGCCCGATGGTGACGCGGAACCTGCCGCCGAGTTGGTCGCGCAGATCAGGATACCTGCCTGCGCGGTCTGCGGCGGCACCCTGATGCCGGATGTTGTGTTTTTCGGCGGCACGGTTCCCAGGGAGCGCGTGGAGGCCTGCAACGGGGCTATCGCCGGGGCGGATGCGCTGCTGGTGGTGGGAAGCTCCTTGCAGGTGTACTCGGGCTTTCGCTTCTGCCGCCTGGCCAGCGAGCTGGGCAAGCCCATCGCCATCATCAACCCCGGCATCACCCGCGGCGACCCGCTGGCCAGCCTGAAACTGGCAGCAGACTGCGAGCCCCTTTTGACCGCCCTCGCCGCCGCTAGCCAGGCACCGGCACCGCAGCCATCCGCTGTCGATAGTCCCAGCTGAACAGGCGCCTGGGGGTGACGGTGATGAGCACTTCATCCTCCGCCCGCGACAACAGCCAGCCGGCCAGTGGTGAGTCGTGGCCGCCCAGATAGCGATCGAGCAGGCGCTCCAGCATCATCGCGCCACCGATGTCCGACAGGGAGGCATCCGCCTGCCCCCGCACGCCACAGTAGGGGGGCTCGTTGGTGGATACCTCAAACCCCACCCGCCCGTTGGCTCGCAATAGCGCGACCAACTTGGATGAGCGGTGAGATGCGCAGAAGAACAGGCCATCCTGGTAGACGAACCAGATCGACACCACCCGCGGATAGCCGTCCATGCCAGTGCAGGCCAGGCGTATGGGGTAGCGGCTGTCCTGCAGGAAATGCTGTATCTTCTCTCTTGACCATGGCCCCTTCAGCGGCGCATCCATATTGCGTATCTCCATTTGCTACCCGGTGGTTAACCAGCAGCCCCATTATCCCGTAGCAGGGCGCCAAAGACCAAACGCCCTTTGCCAGTGATCCCGCAACGAGAATACACCGTATGACCGCCATGACATCGCCCATCATCTACTGGTTCAGGCAGGACCTGCGCACGCGCGACCTGCCAGGACTGCTCGCAGCCGCCGCCACAGGGCAACCGCTCATTGCCTGCTATATTCTCGACGACATCAGTCCCACCCCGGAGGCGCTGCCGGGCGGCGCCAGTCGCTGGTGGCTGCACCACAGCCTGCAGGCCCTGGCCGCGGAGCTTGCGGCCTGCGGGGGCTCGCTGTTGCTGCGGCGAGGCGCCGCGCCCGCCGTGCTGGAGGCACTGCTGGACGAAACCGACGCCTCTGCAATTTATTGCTCAAGAGTGTACGAGCCCTGGGCCAATGGCCTCGAGGAGGGTTTACATGCCGGCCTGGACCAGCGCGGCGTCAGCTTCAAGCGCTACCCAGGTGCACTGCTGTTCGAGCCCGGCCAGGTAATGACCCAGGGGGGCGGGCCGTTCAAGGTTTTCACCCCTTTCTGGCGGCATTGCCGCAACACCATCGCCCCGGCCGCACCGCGGCCGCCACCGGCCAACATCAACTGGTACCGGCCGCCACTGGCCGCCGCTGAACTCGCCAGTTGGGGGCTGCTGCCAGTTAAGCCCAACTGGGCGCGCCAGTGGAACACCTTTTGGCAGCCGGGCTCCGCGGGTGCCGGCCGCCGCCTGGCGGCCTTTCTGGCCGGCCCCGTGAACGACTACGACGAGGGGCGCAACCACCCCGCGCGGGAAGCCACCTCCCGCCTCTCCCCGCACCTGCACTTCGGCGAGATCTCACCCCGAGCGGTATGGCATGCGGCAACGGCCCTGGCCGCCGCCAGCCCCGCCAGTGAAGGCCAGGTGGCCAAGTTCCTCAGCGAATTGGGATGGCGCGAGTTCTCCCATCACCTGCTGTACCACTTCCCCACCATCGCGACCGAGCCCTTCAAGGCGCAGTTCGGGCATTTTCCCTGGGCCGGCGGCGAGGCGGCCCTGCGCGCCTGGCAGCGCGGCCACACCGGCTATCCCGTCGTGGATGCCGGTATGCGCGAGCTGTGGGCCACCGGCTTCATGCACAATCGCATCCGCATGGTGGTCGCCTCCTTCCTCACCAAGCACCTGCTGGTGCACTGGCGCGCGGGAGCGCGCTGGTTCCAGGACACCCTGGTGGATGCGGACCTGGCCAACAACAGCTGCGGCTGGCAGTGGGTGGCGGGCAGCGGCGCCGACGCCTCGCCCTATTTCCGTATTTTCAACCCGGTCACCCAGGGCGAGAGGTTCGATGAGGAGGGCCGCTACATCCGCCGCTGGGTGCCGGAACTGGCCCTGCTGCCGGATCGCTACCTGAATCAGCCCTGGGAGGCCCCCCCCGCCGCCCTGGCGACCGCGGGCGTCAGGCTGGGGGAAAACTACCCGCATCCCATGGTCGATCACCGCTCTGCCAGGGAGTCTGCGCTGGCGGCCTATGGTGCGCTCCGGGAGCGCAAGTAGTTTCTGACCAGTCAAGCATAATCTGCTGTTTTCCAACGATTTAACGCCCCCCAAATCTCTACTTTTCGACACTTTTCCAGTGCCCTGGCGCGGCGCCATCTGTAGCTTTTCAACAAGACACCCGTGGCGCGGCTGCCGCGCCTGGCGGGTGATGTTGTCACTACGGAGAGCCGGTTATGTTGTGGGTGAGAACCGCAGCGGTGTTGGGTTTGAGCGTGCTGCTGATGGGCAGCAAACTCATCATTCGGGTGCCGGAAGGCGGCTCGGTGATCTCGTCCTCCGGCCTTGTCGCCTGCGCGGCGGGCGAAACTTGCACCGTCGATGTGGACCGCCGCAATTTTGCCGAGACCTTCACCGCCGTCGCTGCTGACGGTTATACCTTCAGGGGCTGGACCGGGGGTGACGCCGCGGTCTGTGGCGGCACCCTGGTAGCGGACTGCACCGAACTGGACAGTGGGCCATTTTCTGACTTCGGGATCGACGCAGCCGGCCCGGGTTCAGGCGGGATGCTGACCCTGCTGCCCGCCTTCGAGGACCACGGCGCAACTGCCGCCAGCCCCGCGTCCCGCTTCTCGGTCCATTCGTTCTACACCACCCGCTACTACCCGGTTGGCGGCAGTACCGACGAGGAGCTCTGGAGCCAACTGCAGGGTGCCACGAATCCCCTTGCCGTCGACCACAGGGCAGGCATCAGGCCCCTGGGCAACGCCAGTTTTGAATACCGCTACGACTACCAGGGCGGCTATGCCGACAATACTTCCAGCTGCAGGGTGGAGTCGGGCAAGCTCGAATTTCGCTTTGCCACCGTGCTGCCGCAGCTTGCCGGACCGGTTGATCCCGGTACAGACTTACAACAGCGCTGGCAGTTGCTCCAGACTCACATCACCGAGCATGAAGCCGGTCACCACGCGATCTATCGCCAACTCGTGACCCAGTTGCCGCAGGCGATGACCGACCTGGGCGCAGTACCCTGCAGTGAGCTCGATGAGCGGGTCAGGGTCGCAGTCAATACTGCGGTGGATAGTATTCGCCATGCCAGCGCCGAGTACGATGACCATCACAGCGGCGAAGCCTACGCCGCAGCCATGCAGTAGCCGCCCGGCCAAAAAAAGCTCGCCCGCAGTGCCACCGAAACACCTACAATCCCTTCCTGCTTTTTCTCACCGCTGATGGTCAACACGCCCTCTGAGCAAATTGTCATAGCTGCGCAGGCAGGTGTGCCTGAATTTGCGCCACATCATCCTGATCAAGGTTTTTTCCAATTTCATGCACGACCAATTTAGCGACCTGTTCGTTCATATGCTTGCGCAAGTGGCCCAGGAACGCAGGGGCGGCCATGATTACCAGCCTGGCGAACCGTCGCTTGCCGCGGCATTCTTCCAGGTACTTGTTGATCTGCTGGGCAAAAAGAATTGCCTCCTCCTCCTTGATCGCCGTTTTCGCCTCCAGCGCATGATGGCTGCCGTCACCGCCCACAGTTCTGCCGGGGAGATCAGATGTAATCTCGCGCGCATGCCGACGCGAATCGGCGTGATCAAAGTGCTCTATTTCCGTCAGCTCTTTACTGGTTGAATCCATGGCATAAATTGTTGCCTGGCTGCTTTGGGCGACCAATATCCATAACGTATTCACAACTTCAAACCCCCCACTATAAATACCTTATATATTATGGACAGGCTGATAGAAAAAGCGATGGCCGAAGTTGAGACAGATCAAGGGAATGGGTGCCAGGATTCCACTTGTTCACGGCGCAGCCGAGGTGAGCGGCACCAGCAGGCCAGGCGCTTTTACTGCCAATCCCGCACTGCCGGCGTCAGTACTGGACACCGGTGGAACTCACCTCTAACCTGCTCCCTTCCAATTGGGTGGAACCGCCAGGGCGTGCCAACCGATTTTACCAACCCGGAGCCTAAGCGATGACGGCATACCAGCAACTCGAAGCCCGCAAGAAGCGGGTTTCCGCACTCAACAACGCCATGGGCATCCTGCAGTGGGACCAGCAGACCATGATGCCCGAGGGCGCCGCCCCGGCCCGCGCCGCCATGCTGGCTGAGCTCAGCGTGATGGTGCATGAAATGGAGACCGGCAGTGAGCTGTCCGACCTGATCGATGAGGCCGAGTCCGGCGCCGCCCAACTGGATGCCTGGCAGAGGGCCAACCTGCGGGAGATCCGCCACCAGTTTATCCATGCCAATGCGGTGCCCTCGGACCTGGTCGAGAAGCTGGTGATGGCCGAGTCGGATGCGCACATGACCTGGCGCGTGGCCCGACCCAATAATGATTTCAGCAGCCTGGCCCCGAAACTGGACACCCTGTTCGAGCTCAAGCGCGAAGAGGCCACCATCAAGGCGGCCATCATGGGTGTTACGCCCTACGAGGCCATGCTCGATAACTACGACCCCGGCCGGCGCGAGCCGCAGGTGGACCGTATTTTCGAAGACCTCGAGAACTTCCTGCCCGACTTCCTGCAACAGGTTATGGCGAAGCAGGCGGCAGCGCCCCGGCCGCTAATCCCCCAGGGCCCATTCCCGCTCGAGCGGCAAAGGGAATTGAGCCACGCCATCATGCAGGTGCTGGGCTTTCCCTTCGAGCGTGGCCGCCTCGATACCGCCCACCACCCCTTCAGCGGCGGCGCCGATGGCGACGTGCGCATCACCACCCGCTACAACGAAGCCGACTTCATGCATAGCCTGATGGCGGTGATCCATGAAACCGGCCACGCCCTGTATGAAGACGGTCGCCCGCCCGAGTGGCTGGGCCAACCGGTGGGGAACAGCCGCGGCATGACCCTGCACGAGAGCCAGTCGCTGCTGCTGGAGATGCAGGCTGCCCGTTCTGAGGAATTCATCCGCTTCCTGGTGCCCACCATTGCGCGTGTGCTCGGCGGCGAAGGCCCGGCCTGGACGCCGGATAATTTCCTGCGGATTTATCGCAAGGTCGAGCCCGGGCTGATCCGGGTATTTGCCGATGAAGTGACCTACCCGTTACACGTTATCCTGCGCTACAAGCTGGAAAAGGCGATCATCGCCAACGAATTGGCCACGCGCGACCTGCCCGGCGCCTGGAATGAGCTGATGGAACAACTGTTGGGGATCAGGCCGCCCAACGATACCGACGGGGTGATGCAGGACGTGCATTGGCCCGAGGGGATTTTCGGCTACTTCCCCACCTACTCCCTGGGCGCCATGGCTGCGGCGCAGATTTTCGCGGCAGCGCAGAAAGACAACAGCGACATCCTCCCCGGCCTCGGCCGGGGCGATCTCGCACCGCTGTTCACCTGGCTGGACCGGCACATCCGCAGCCAGGGCTGCCTGTACATGCCGGATGAATTGATAGAGAAAGCCACAGGGTCGGGCCTGGATACAGCGGCATTCAAGGCCGGCATCAGGGCGCGCTATCTGGACTGAAAACTCCACTGGAGAACGCTGTGAAGAATCTCAAGGGTAAAGTCGCGGTCATCACCGGTGCGGGCAGCGGCATTGGGCGGGCACTGGCGCAGGCCTTTGCCGCCGAAGGCTGCAGTGTCGCCCTGTGTGATATCAATGAACCCGGACTGCTTGAAACACAGCAGTTGTTGGCGTCTGCCGCCGGCCGTTGCAGCGTGCATATCGTGAACGTGGCCGATCGTGCACGTATGGCCAGCTTGCCCGCTGAAATCGAGCAGGTACACGGAGCTATTCACCTGCTATTCAACAATGCCGGTATCACCGTGAACAGAAGTTTCGAGGGCCACACCCTGGCTGATTTTGACGTTCTGTTGGGTGTCAATCTGTGGGGTGTGATTTACGGCTGCCACTTTTTCCTGCCCTACCTCAAAAAGCAGGGAGAGGGTCATATCATCAACACCTCAAGCATGGCAGGGTTCCTTGCCTTTCCCAACCAGAGCTCCTATTCGGCGTCGAAGGCGGCGGTCAAGTCATTGAGCGAAGCGCTGCGCGTGGAGCTGGCCTGTCACAACATTGGCGTGACCAGTATTCATCCCGGCGCAATCCGCACCAATATCCTCAATGCAGCCATGGCTAAGTCCGGTGCCGATGAGGAAACCAGGAAAATGGCCGCGCTGGTTGACCGCTTCGGCAGGTCACCGGACGCGCTCGCCAGGACGGTTGTCAAGGCGGTGAAGGCCAATCGAATGCGGCAGTTGATCGGCCCGGATGCCTATTTGCTGGAATTGCTCAAGCGCCTGTTTCCCGTGTGGATCCACAAGCCCTTCGAGATTGCTTTTACCAGGGTGAATCGACAGCAGCGGTCCAGAGCGGCGCCATGACATTGATTGACGAACAGCCACTGCCGCGCCTGCGCCGGTAACCGTCAGTGCCAGCGCAGCAACACCTCCCTTTCCTCGGCGGCGCGCCGCGCCAGTTCTTCCGCGATTTCGCCAAAACGCTCCTCTACTTTTTCGCGCCGCATCTTCAGGGTGGGCGTGAGTACCTCGTTCTCGATGGTCCAGGGCTCCCGGGTGAGAATTACGGCGCCTATGCGGGCGTGCTTCTCGATCGCCTCGTTGATCTCGCGAATAGTCGCCAGCACTGAGGACTCGACCTCGCCCTGCGCGGCCCTGCCCGCCTCCTCGGTCAGGACCGCCACCATGACCGTCTTGGAAAAGCCGCGCCCCAGCAGGCACTGTTGTTCGGTGTGGGGGTTTTTCGCAAATGCACCCTCTATGGGCGGCGGCGCCACAAACTTTCCCTGTATGGTCTTGAAGTAGTCCTTGACCCGCCCGGTAATGTAGATGAACCCGTCATCGTCCACCCGCACCTTGTCCCCCGTGTGCAGCCAGCCGTCGCGGATCAGCTCGGCGGTCTTGTCCGGTTGCCTGTAATAGCCGGGGGTGCAGCCGTCGGCCCGGATCGCAAGCTCTCCCTCTTCGGTTACTTTGTACTCGACTTCGCCGATAGGCTTGCCAATGGAGCCCACCCGCCGCTGCTCGTGACTGGAGAGAATCAGGCCCATGGCCTCCGTTTGCCCGAAGCCCTCCATCAGCGTCAGGCCCAGGTCTTCCCACCAGTGAATGAGGGCCGGGGGCGTCGGTGCGGCTGCGGTGAGGCAGTACTCCACCTCGTTCAGCCCCAGCCCGCCCAGCACCAGCTGCCCTATACCTGCCTTGTCCTGTGCCTGCGCGGCGGCCAGGGCATCCTTGCCGCCAAACTTGCCGATGACGGCCTGCTGCAATTGCTCCCAGATACGGGGTGGGCCGAAGAATACCTGTGGGCGGGCGCGCTGCAGGTCGCGCGGCAGGGTATCCAGCGACTCATTGAAGTAAATCTCCCCACCCAGGACGATGGACGAAAACTCGACTATCTGCCGCTCCGCGATATGCGACAGGGGCAGGTAGGAGAAATAGCGCGGGCTTTTTGAGATGCCGAAGGTATCGGTGAAGCGCCGGATCGGGATGAGGTTGCTGCTGTGCGTCTGGATCACGCCCTTAGGCATACCGGTCGTGCCCGAGGTGAATACCAGCGAGATCATGTCATCCGGTTGGCACTGGTAGGCAGGGGCCTGGCCGGCATAGCGGGCCAACAGGTCCTCCCAGCGTTCGTGCGGATGCTCCAGTTCTACCCCCGGCAGGGTTACCACGAGAATATCCCTGGGAAGCACCGGTACCAGCTTCTCCCAGTTGCTGGTCTCGCCGACAAATATCACCCGGGCCTCGGTCAGCTGGAAGATATACTCGGCAGTGGGAGCCTGCAGGGTGGTGAACATGCTCACGGTCACATTACCCGAGGCGATAATCGCCAGGTCCGCCATGACCCAGTGCGCCCGGTTGCGGGACAACACCACCATCTTTTCGCCGGCTCCATAGCGCTGTTCCAGCATGGCGCCGATGGCGCAAATCTGCTCATGGGCCTGGCGCCAGCTGTAATCCTCGGAACCGTGCTCATGCAGGTCGCGCAACCAGATTTTCTCGGGGGTTTCAGCGGCCCGCAGGGCAACCAGATCGGGTAGAGTATCGGTGCTCATATTTTTACATCCTCGGAATGGCAATGGCGGTTGTTGAGTTATTGAAGGTATCGATGCCCGCACGCCAGGCGGGTCCTACCCCAATTAAAGCATCATCTGCGGAAGCTGCAACCGATATCATCGGATGCGCTGCTCGCACAACCCGAAGCAGATGCGGCATAGAAAAGACAGGCTGTTATCAGCACATCGAACCGGGTGTCGATACTGGTTGCAATGCCAGGCGGCAGATATACTTGTGGCCAGTTAACCGGAGCAACGACAGATGAACGATATTCGCCCCTTCAGGATCGACATTCCCCAGAAGAGCATTGCCGACCTGCAGGCGCGGCTGGCACTCACGCGCTTCCCGGAGAAGGAGACCCCCGACGACTGGAGCCAGGGCGTACCGCTGGCTTACATGCGGCAGGTTCGCGACTACTGGGCCGAGCGTTACGACTGGCGGCGGGCCGAGGCGCGGATCAATGCCTTTGCACAGTTCATGACCACCATCGACGGACTCGACATCCACTTTCTCCATGTGCGCTCGCCAGTCAGCACCGCGCGCCCGCTGGTGCTTACCCACGGCTGGCCGGGCTCGATAGTCGAGTTCCTCAAGGTCATCGGCCCGCTTGCGGACCCGGCAGCGCATGGCGGCGACCCGGCAGATGCGTTCCACGTGGTATGCCCCTCGCTGCCGGGCTATGGTTTCTCCGCCAAGCCGACTGTGCCGGGTTGGGGCGTCGAGAAGATAGCCGATACCTGGGCGACACTCATGGCGCGCCTCGGCTACGACAGCTACTTCGCCCAGGGCGGCGACTGGGGTTCCGCGGTCACCAGCGCGCTCGGAGTACGCGACAGCGCGCACTGCAGGGCTATTCACATAAACCTCGTCGCGGCACGACCGGATCCACTCGATAACCTGACGCAGCTGGAGCAGCATGCCCTCGCCGGCATGCAGCACTACCAGGACTGGGATTCCGGCTACTCCAAGCAGCAATCCACCCGCCCGCAGACCCTCGGCTACGCGCTGGCGGACTCACCGCTCGGGCAGGCCGCCTGGATTATCGAGAAATTCTGGGCCTGGACCGACTGCGAGGGTCACCCGGAAAATGCGCTGACACTCGATGAGATGCTTGACAACATCATGCTCTACTGGTTGACCGGCAGCGCCGCCTCCTCCGCCCGCCTTTACTGGGAGAGCTTCCGCTCCATGGGCCTGGGCGAGGTCGATATTCCGACGGGTTGCAGCATCTTTCCCAAAGAGATTTTCATCTGCTCAAGGCGCTGGGCCGCCAATCGCTACAGGGACATCATCTACTGGAACGAACTCGACAAGGGCGGTCACTTTGCCGCCTTCGAGCAACCTGAGATCTTTGTAGATGAAGTGCGCAATTGCTTCAGGCTGGTAGGCTAAGCGTCGAGCCGGGAGTGGCGAGAACCGTTGTGACAAGAATGTCCCGCCACA
>Ga0209391_10002237_pt1 | contig 10128 bp, 6 predicted proteins | sample PPLLak3March2015_FD_187246 | JGI IMG/M metagenome (GOLD analysis project Ga0209391, IMG submission 187246) | Freshwater sediment microbial communities from Prairie Pothole Lake near Jamestown, North Dakota, USA - PPLs Lake P7 Core (1) Depth... | ecosystem: Environmental > Aquatic > Freshwater >... | reverse complement strand
TCAGGCGGTCGCCGTCTTCACCGGCACAGGTCGCCAGCTGCGCTTGACATTGAACGCGGTGGCGATCAGCACCAGTTGCGCCAGCGCCACGCCGAGCCAGACCTCGCGGTAGGCGCCGGCGTCCATGAGCGCGCCGAAGATCACCGGCGCGATCGTCATGCCGACGTCCAGCCCCGAATAGACCACACCATAGACGCGCCCGGTGGCGCCCGGCGGAGTTGCCTGCTTGACCAGAAGGTCGCGCGATGGCCCGGCGATGCCGCCGCCGAAGCCCATCACGGCGAACAGCGCCGGCACCGCCAGCGCCGGCCAGTCGCCGAGCGCGATGAGCAGGGCCACCGTGGCCGAGATGCCGAAGCCGACGGCGACGATGAGCGCGCTCTTGCGCGGGTCGCGCACCAGGAAACCGCCGAAGACCATGCCCGCCGCGGCGCTGGCCATATAGATCGACAGGCACACCGCCACCTGCGCCGCCGGCACGTCGTGCAGCTTGCCGGCGGCGGCCGGTGCGAAGGTCTGCAGGCTGCCCAGCGCCAGCGCGAAGATGAGGAAGAAGCCGAAGCAGGACCACACCGCCGGCAGGCGCAGGAAGTCGAAGCTGCTGCCGGCCGCTGCCGGTGCGCCGTGGCCGGCAGCGGCGGGACGCGCCGACTCGACCACCAGCCAACTCCGGAACAGCCACACGCCCAGCAGCACGGCGGCGATCACGCCGGCCACCGAGAACAGCGCCAGCCGCCACGAACCGGTGCCGTGCGCGATGCCGACGACGAAGACCGGGGCCAGCGCCCAGCCGAGGTTGCCCGAGATGCCGTGCGCAGCGTAGGCATGCCCGAGCCGCGGCGCGCTGACGCGGGCGTTGAGGATGGAGAAATCGACCGGGTGGAAAACGCAGTTGCCCAGCCCGGCCACCGCCATGAAGGCCAGCATCACCGCGTACGAAGGGCTGGCGCCAAGGCCGAGCGCTGACAGGCCGAGCAGCGCCAGGCCGCCGTAGAGCACGCGTGCCGCGCCGAAGCGGTCGACGACGAAGCCGGCCAGCGCCTGGCCGAAACAGGAGACGACGAAGAAGACCGACATCAGCAGACCGAGCTGCGTATTGCTCAGGCCGAAGGAGGCGCCGATCCAGGGAAACAGCGGCGGCACGATGAGCTGGCAGAAGTGCGACAGGCCGTGCGCGATGCTGACGACGCCGATCGTCGAGGCATCGTGGCGCAGCGGTGCGGGGGCGGCGAGGGTGGCCATGAGCAGCGGCGTCGTCGGATGTGTCCCGGATGCTAATCCGCGCCGCAGCCCCGTGCTGACGACGCGGTGTCGACGATCGCCGGTGCGCAGTGCTCGGCCAGGTCTGCGGCGGAAGTCCCCGTGCCGCTGGCCTGCCACCGCGCCCTGAGGCGGGCGCTGCAGGGGGCTAATATCGTCCCCCCGACGGAAAGGACCGCCATGACTGCCGTGCTCTACGACTACACCCGGCAAGACGCCCGCGGCGCCAGTTCCACCGCGCAGGCCTGGGCCCGGGTGCCGCCGCCGCTGGGCGCGGCCGAACGCGCGCGGACCCGGGACCGTGCCGCGGCGCTGCTCGAGGAGCACGACGCGGTGCTGGTGGCGCACTACTACGTCGACGGCGATCTGCAGGACCTGGCGCTGGCCACCGGCGGCTGCGTCGCCGATTCGCTGGAGATGGCGCGCTTCGGCCGCGACCACCCGGCACGCACGCTGGTCGTGGCGGGGGTGCGCTTCATGGGCGAGAGCGCCAAGATCCTGTCGCCCGACAAGCGCGTGCTGATGCCCGACCTGGAGGCCACCTGCTCGCTCGACCTGGGCTGCCCGCCGGACGAATTCGCGGCCTTCTGCGACGCCCACCCCGACCGCCAGGTCGTCGTCTATGCCAATACGAGTGCCGCCGTGAAGGCGCGCGCCGACTGGATGGTGACGAGTTCGTGCGCGCTGGCCATCGTGCAGCACCTGAAGGACAAGGACCAGAAGGTGCTGTGGGCGCCCGACCGCCACCTCGGCCGCTGGATCCAGGAGCAGACCGGTGCCGACATGCTGCTGTGGAACGGCGCCTGCATCGTGCACGACGAGTTCAAGGGCCTGGAACTCGAGTTGCTGCGCCGCCAGCACCCCGGTGCGATGGTGCTGGTGCACCCCGAGTCGCCGGCCAGCGTGGTGGCGCAGGCCGACGTCGTGGGGTCGACGACGCAGATCCTCAACGCCGTCGTCCAGGGCAGCGCGACGACCTACATCGTCGGCACCGACAAGGGCCTGATGCATCGCATGCGTCAGCTCGCGCCGGGCAGGACGCTGATCGAGGCCCCCACCGCCGGCGTCAGCGCCACCTGCAAGAGCTGCGCGCATTGCCCGTGGATGGCGATGAATGCGATGCAGGGTGTCGTCGCCTGCCTGGAAACCGGCCGCGGCGAAGTACTTGTGCCCGAGCCGGTGCGCAGCCAGGCGCTGGGTTGCATCGAACGCATGCTCGATTTCGTCAAGGCCAACCCGGCCAGCGTGCTGCAACCGAAGACCGGCTTCGTGCCCAACGTGGGCGTTGCATGAGATTGGCCGATCACAACGAGACGCTGGACGAAGCGCGCGCGCGCAATATCCGCGATGCGCTGGCCGAGGATATCGGCGCCGGTGACTGGACCGGACTGCTCGTGCCCGCCGGCCAGACCGTCCAGGCGCGTGTCATCGCGCGCGAGCGCGCCGTGCTCTGCGGTCGCGACTGGTTCGACGGTGTGGTGCGAGCGCTGGACGCGGCAGCCACGATCGACTGGCAGGTCGACGAAGGCGCGTGGATGGCGCCTGGCCAGTCCGTGGTCGCCGTGCGCGGCGACGCTCGCTCGCTGCTCGCCGCCGAACGGCCGGCGCTCAACTTCATCCAGCTGCTGTCGGCCACCGCCACCGTGACGCGGCAGCATGTCGATGCTGTCGTCGGCGCCTCGCCGCTTCCCGGCGGCTGCGCCATCCTCGATACCCGCAAGACGATTCCCGGTCTGCGCCAGGCGCAGAAATATGCCGTGCGCGTGGGCGGCGGCCAGAACCAGCGGCTGGCGCTGTGGCACGGCATCCTGATCAAGGAGAACCACATCGCCGCGGCCGGCGGCGTGGCGCAGGTACTGGCCAACGCCCGGGCGCTGAACGCTGGCGTCGACATCCAGATCGAGGTCGAGACGCTGGCGCAGCTCCAGGAGGCGCTGGCCGCTGGCGCCACCAGCCTGCTGCTCGACAATTTCGACCTGCCGCGCATGCACGAGGCGGTGGCGCTGAACGCCGCCGCGGCCCGTCCGGCGCTGCTGGAAGTCTCGGGCAGCGTGCAGATCGAGCAGCTGCGCGCCATCGCCGCCACGGGCGTGCACCGCATCTCGATCGGCAAGCTGACCAAGGATGTGCGTGCGGTGGACTTCTCGATGCGTGTGCTCCAGTCGGTCTGAGCACCGAAGCTTCAGGTCGGCCCCGTGCGGCCGATAAGCTGTCTACCCCCGGCCCGAGCCACCGTCCATCCCTGCCGATGCCGCCACCACCCGCCACCGCTCCACCCCCGACCGAGACGCAGGATGGGGTCGCCCGCGCCTGGGAGCTGTGTTACCTGGACCCGCTGGCGGCGCGCGATATCGGCCATCAACTGGCTGCCGCCGGCGGCGCCACGGCGGCCGCCGGCTGGCTGCACGTCGCACTGGCCGAGGTGCGGGTGGGCGATGCCACGCTGGCGCTGTCGGCGCTGGCGCACGCGCGGCTGAGCTTCGTCGCTCGCCAGGACGCTGCCGGCCTGGCGCTGTGTGACGAAGTGCACGCCATCCTGCTGCGCCGCAACGGCGATCCGGAAGCGTCGGCGAGGCTGCAGGCGGCCACCGACGAGCGCGGGACGCTGGGTGCCGAGCCCATGCCGCGCTTCATCGCCCACAACTCGCGCGCCATCACCGCCAAGCAGCTCGGACGCGTCGACGAGGCGCTGCAGCATTTCTACGCTGCCAGCGAGGCCGCGACGGCCACCGGCTGGGCCGGCCCGCGCATCACGGCGCTGGGCAACCTGGGCGGCTACCACCAGGAGCTGTACAACCTGGAAGACGCGCGCCAGCTTTGCGAACAGGCGCTGGCGCTGGCGCGCGAAGCCGGCGCCAGGCCGATGGTGGCGACCTCGGCCGCCAACCTGATCGTCATCCACCACGCCGCCGGCGAACCCGCCCAGGCCCGTGCGATGACCGCCTTTCTGCTCGCCCATCCCGACGAGCTGATGCCGCACGCGCTGGACCAGCACGCGCTGTTCCTGGCGCTGGGACACCTGAGCGTGGGCGAGATCGATGCCGCCGAACGCTACCTGGTGAGCAGCGCGGTGGGCAATCGCGCCGACGGCGACAGCATGACACTCTGGGCCTGGCTCAGGGCGCGCTGCCTGCTGGCGCGGCACGACGCCGCCGGCGCGCGCGAGGTCGCCGAACATGCGCTGGCGGAGCGGCAGCGGCGCCAGCTGAAGGACCGCGACTACGACCTGATGGAGCTGCACCGCGTCGGCGCCGACGCCTGCGAGACCCTGGGCGACACCGTGGCTGCTCTGGCCCGCCTGCGCCAGGCGCACGCCTTGTATGAGCAGCTGGTCGGCCGCAGCGCGCGGGCGCGGCTGCTGTCGCTGCAGGTCAGCCACCAGCTGGCGCAGGCGCAGCGTGAACGCGACCTGGCGCTGGACTCGCGTCGCACGGTGGAAGACGACCGCCGACGGCTGTCCGAGCTGAATACCGCGCTGCACGCGCAGATCGCGCAGACCGAGATGCTGCACGCCAAGCTGCGCGAACAGGCGCTGCGCGACCCGCTCACCGGCCTGCACAACCGGCGCTACCTGTTCGAGATGGCGCCCGGCCTGCTGGAACTGGCGCGCCGCCAGGGCACGACGCTGTGCGTGGTGCTGATCGACCTCGATCACTTCAAGCTGCTCAACGACACCTACGGCCACCAGGCCGGCGACCTCGTGCTGCAGCGCTTCGCCAAGCTGCTGACACAGATGCTGCGGCGCAGCGACGTGATCTGCCGCCATGGCGGCGAGGAATTCGTCGCCGTCATGCCCGATATCAGTGCCGATGGCGCCGAGGCCATGCTCGACCGCCTGCTCGAGGCCTTCCAGACACAGCCTCAGGACAGCGGGCGCCGGCGCCTGCCGCGCGGATCGTTCTCGGCCGGCATCGCGCGCTTCCCGCGCCACGGCAATACGCTCGAGCAACTGCTGTCACGCGCCGACCGTGCCCTCTACGCGGCCAAGAACCACGGTCGCGCACGCATCGAACAGGCGCCGCGCACGGGCTTCGGCACCCTGATCTGATTCGGGTTCCCGGATCCCGTTTTCAACGCCGAGGCGTCGAAATCCGCCTTCCGCCTCAAGCAAGTGTGGCTCTGCCACTTTGCTTGAACCCCCTCGGGGAGCGGGCTGGGCGCAGCCCGGCCCTGGGGGGGGCTCAGACCCGCCCGCTCCTCGCCGGCCGCGTCAGCACGGTCGGAAAGCTCACCGGCAGCGCATGCGGAAAGTCGCGGCTGTAGTGCAGGCCGCGGCTCTCGTGGCGGCGCAGCGCCGAGCGCACGATGAGCTCGGCACACACGACCAGGTTGCGCAACTCGAGCAGGTCGCGATTGACGCGGAAGTTGGCGTAATAGTCGTCGATCTCGCCGCGCAGCATCTTGATGCGGTGCAGGGCGCGTTCCAGGCGCTTGGTCGTGCGCACGATGCCGACGTAGTTCCACATCAGCAGGCGCAGTTCGTCCCAGTTGTGTGAGATCACGACCTGCTCGTCGGCGTCCTCGACCTGGCTCTCGTCCCAAGGCGGCAGCGGCGGCAGCGACTGCGGCGGCTGGTTCAGGATGCGCTCGGCGCAACTGCGGCCCAGCACCACGCACTCGAGCAGCGAGTTGCTCGCCAGCCGGTTGGCGCCGTGCAGGCCGGTGTAGGTGGTCTCGCCCACCGCATACAGGCCCGGCATGTCGGTGCGGCCTTCGAGGTCGGTGACGACGCCGCCGCAGGTGTAGTGTGCTGCCGGCACGACCGGGATCGGCTGGCGGGCGATGTCGATGCCGAGTTGCAGGCAGCGCGCGTGGATGGTCGGAAAGTGCTCCTTCAGGAAGGCCTCGCCGAGGTGCCTCGCGTCGAGCCAGACATGGTCCAGGCCATGCTTCTTCATCTCGAAGTCGATGGCGCGCGCGACGATGTCGCGCGGCGCGAGCTCGGCGCGTTCGTCGTGTTCGGGCATGAAGCGGCGGCCACCGGGATCCCCCGGCCCGGTGCTCGGCAGCGTCAGGTGCGCGCCCTCGCCGCGCAGCGCCTCGGTGATGAGGAAGCTGCGCTCCTGCGGGTGGTACAGGCAGGTCGGGTGGAACTGGATGAACTCCATGTTTCCGACGCGGCAGCCGGCGCGCCAGGCCATGGCGATGCCGTCGCCGGTGGCGGTGTCGGGGTTGCTGGTATAGCGGTAGACCTTGCCGACGCCGCCGGTGGCCAGCACCACGGCGCGCGCGGCCAGGGTCTCGACTCGGCCGTGGTCCATGTCCAGGGCGTAGACGCCCCAGCAGCGCGGACACTCGTCGGCGCGCGGCGTGCCCTTGAGGTGGCGCGAGGTCACCACATCCACCGCCACCCACCGTTCGCGCAGCGTGATATTGGGGTGGGCGCGGGCGCGCGCCAGCAGCGCGTCCTGGATGGCGCGCCCCGTCGCATCCGCCGCATGCGCGATGCGGCGCACCGCGTGTCCGCCCTCGCGGGTCAGGTGCAGGCCCAGCGGCCCGGTCGGGTCTTCCGAGAACGGCACTCCCGCCTCCACCAGCCATTGCACCGCGCGGGCGCTGTTCTCGGCGATGAAGCGCGCCGTATGTTCGTCGACCAGCCCGGCACCGGCCTCTTGGGTGTCGTGCATGTGCGAGGCGACGCTGTCGTCGGCGCCGAGAACGCCGACGATGCCGCCCTGCGCCCATGCGGTGGCGCTTTCGTCGAGTTCGCGTTTGGCGAGCACGATCACCGGCAGCCGGTCGGCCAGCAACAGCGCCGTGGCCAGACCGCCGAGGCCGGCGCCGACCACGACCACGGGCGCCGTGGCGTCGGAATCCGATTGATGGAGCGTCATTGGGGTGGGCCTGTGGGCGCGGCACGTTGGGGTGGCGATTCTAGGAGCCGCCGCACCGGCCGGTCGCACGCCGTGCCGGCGTCCTATGATCCGCCGATGAGCCGGGGCCGCAACGATATGGAAGACAGGCCCGACAGCGCCGGCTTCACGGCGCGCGCCGACCTGCTGTCGCCGGCCACCCAGATCGTCGGCGACCGCGAGGCGTATCTCGGCCAGGGTGGCAACGAGATCGGCCGGCGCATTTCCGACGACCAGGTCGAGCTCTTCGTGGCCGGTGACGCGGCGCAGTCGCTGCAGGTCGAATTCGACATGCACCGGCCGGAGTACATCGCCCTGCACGACGTGGGTGCCCGGGCGTCGCTGCGCCTGCTGGCCAGCCTCGCCAGCGCCGCCGGGGCGCGGGTGCAGCGGCTGTCGATCCGGCGCCAGGGCCAGGGTGCGCCGCTGGCGGCGCTGCAGTTCATCGAGGTTCGACTGGCCGACGGCACGCCAGTGCGCATCTACTCGACGGATGTCGGCGCAGATGGCGGCGCGCACGTGCCGCTGACGCGTGTGCTGCTGGCATACAGCCGCCTGGGCGTGCTGATGATGGGTCCGCTGCAGCCGCATCTGATGCAGGGCCAGCTGTCACCGCTGCACGTGGCGATGCGGCACGGCCCCTGGCCCAACCGCGACCTCTTGATGGTGCCGCTGGGGCCGAGCATCGCGCTGGCGGCGCAGGCGACGCGCTTGTCGGCCGACAGCCCGGTGGCAGTGCACGTGACCCCGCAGGCGTCCAAGCCCAGGCAAGCCTGGGCCTTCATCGGCGGCGCCTGGAACCGACTGCACGGAACATCCAGCGGCGAACGCGCGCTGCCGACCGAGTTGGACCGCGCCGTGCCCGGACCGCGCAAGCCAGCGAGCGGCAGGACCATCGAGCCGATGGCGCTGCGACCGCTGCCGGACTTGATGCGGGACCTGAGCAGCGCCCACGGGCCACTCGATCCACCGCTGCCGATGCCGGTGCCCGGCGCGACACGCTGGCAGGCCTATGTCGACCGCTGCGCCGCCATCAAGGGCGCGGTGGCGAGTTGCGCCTTCGACCGCCACACGATGTCGCCGCTGGCCTACTCCGGCAGCGGCCCGGCCGCCGAACGGCTGGCCCAGCAGGGCACGGCCTTGCTCGAAGGCATGAACGACACCTGCCGCGCCCTGGGCACGGGATCGGCGCTGCAGGAAGCCACCGTCAGCACCGCCACGCACCACCTGCTGCTGCGCCCGGTGCCGGGGCACCCCGGCATCGTGCTGCACCTGGTGCTGACGGCGGCCGACGCCCACCTGGTGCTGGCACGCAAGCAACTCGACCGCATCGAGGCGCCCCCGTAGGCGGCGCAGTCGATCCGGCCTGCCGGCGGCGCGTCAGTGCACGACGCGACCAAAGGCGAATTCGCCGCCTTCCACGTCCACCGGGATCACGTCGCGCGGCCCGAAGCGGCCCTGCAGGATGAGCTTGCTGACCGGGTTCTCGATGCGCTGCTGGATCGCCCGCTTCAGCGGCCGCGCGCCGAACACCGGGTCGAAGCCGACCTTGGCCAGCTCCGCGAGCGCCGCCGGCGAGACCTCGAGCTTCATCTCCAGCTTCTCCAGCCTCTGCTCGAGCAGCCTGAGCTGGATGCGCGCGATATTCTCGATGTGCTTGCGGTCGAGCGCGTGGAAGACCACCGTTTCGTCGATGCGGTTCAGGAACTCGGGGCGGAAGTGCTGCTTGACCTCGACCCACACCGCGTCGCGGATATCCTCGCTCGGCTGCCCGGCCATCTGCATGATGAGGTGGCTGCCGAGGTTGCTGGTCATCACGATGACGGTATTCTTGAAGTCCACCGTGCGGCCCTGGCCGTCGGTCAGGCGGCCGTCGTCGAGCACCTGCAGCAGCACGTTGAAGACGTCCGGGTGCGCCTTCTCGACCTCGTCGAGCAGCAGCACGCTGTAGGGCTTGCGACGCACGGCCTCGGTCAGCGCCCCGCCCTCGTCGTAGCCGACATAACCCGGCGGCGCGCCGATGAGGCGGCTGACCGAATGCTTCTCCATGTACTCCGACATGTCGACGCGGATCATGTGGTCGTCGCTGTCGAACAGGAAACCCGCCAGCGCCTTGCACAGCTCGGTCTTGCCGACACCGGTGGGGCCCAGGAACAGGAAGCTGCCGAGCGGCCGGTTGGGGTCGCTCAGGCCGGCGCGCGAACGGCGAATGGCATCGGCCACCGCGGTGATCGCCTCGTCCTGGCCGACGACGCGCTCGTGCAGCTTCGCCTCCATCTGCAGCAGCTTGTCGCGCTCGCCCTGCATCAGCTTGCTCACCGGGATGCCGGTGGCACGCGAGACGACTTCGGCGATCTCCTCGGCGCCGACCATGGTGCGCAGCAGTTGCGGCCCCTTGCCCTCCTTGGCGCCCTTGGCCTTGCCGGTTTCCTTGGCCTGCGCCACGCTGAGCGTCTTCTCCAGCTCCGGCAGCTTGCCGTACTGCAGTTCAGCCACACGGTTGAAGTCGCCCTTGCGCTTGAACTCCTCGATCTGGCCTTTGATGCGCTCGATCTCTTCCTTGACGTTCGCCGAACCCTGCGCCTGCGCCTTCTCGGCCTTCCAGATCTCCTCCAGGTCGGCGGCCTCGCGTTCGAGCTTGGCGATCTCCTCCTCGATCAGGCCCATGCGCTTGATCGACGCTTCGTCCTTCTCCTTGCGCACCGCCTCGCGCTCGATCTTGAGCTGGATCAGCCGCCGGTCGAGCCTGTCCATGGCCTCGGGCTTGGAGTCGATCTCGATCTTGACCTTGGCCGCCGCCTCGTCGATGAGGTCGATCGCCTTGTCGGGCAGGAAGCGGTCGGTGATGTAGCGGTGGCTGAGCTCGGCCGCGGCGACGATGGCCGGGTCCGTGATCTCCACGCCGTGGTGCACTTCGTACTTCTCCTGCAGCCCGCGCAGGATGGCCACCGTGTCTTCGACGCTGGGTTCGTCGACCAGCACCTTCTGGAAGCGGCGCTCGAGCGCGGCGTCCTTC
>Ga0209391_10002235_pt1 | contig 10129 bp, 10 predicted proteins | sample PPLLak3March2015_FD_187246 | JGI IMG/M metagenome (GOLD analysis project Ga0209391, IMG submission 187246) | Freshwater sediment microbial communities from Prairie Pothole Lake near Jamestown, North Dakota, USA - PPLs Lake P7 Core (1) Depth... | ecosystem: Environmental > Aquatic > Freshwater >... | reverse complement strand
CTGTACGCACCATGGATCACGTTCCCGGTGGGCGACGTGCGCATGACGGGCCTGCTGTTCCCCACCATCGGCAGCAGCAGCCGAACGGGCACGCAGGTGGCCGTGCCGTACTACTGGAACATCGCGCCCAACTACGACGCCACGATCACCACCCGCTATTTCTCGTCGCGTGGACTGCGGATCGACCCGGAAGTCCGCTACCTCACCGAGCGCAGCCGCGGCACGTTCAACGCCGAGTACCTGTTCGACGACCTGGAGGACGACGGCTCGCGCAGCCTGCTCGACCTCCAGCACGTCACGCACCTGCAGCCGACCACGCGCCTGCTGGTGGACGCCGCCCACGCGAGCGACGACGAGTACTTCGAGGATTTCGGCGTCGGCTTCGAAGGTACCAGCGTCACGTTCCTCAACCGGCTGGCCGAGGCGCGCCACGACACGACGCACTGGTCGGTGACCGGCCGGGTCCAGGACTACCAGATCCTCGACCCCGACCTGACGGATGCGGAGCAGCCGTACTCGATCCTCCCACAGGTAACGGCGATCGGTCACTGGCGGGATTTCGCGCCGGGGCTCAGCGCCACCGTGCGCGGGGAGGCGGTAAACTTCGATCGAGACACCGGCGTGACCGGCGTGCGCGTCGACGTGGAGCCGGCGCTCGAGTGGCGGGCTGATACGCGGGCCACCTACGTCGCGGCCAGCACCGCGTGGCGGGCTACGTCTTATTCACTGTCGAACCCGGACCCAGGCGTCGACGAGTCGCCGCTGCGCACCGTCCCGACGCTGAGCCTCGACACGGGGCTCGTGCTCGAGCGCGCCGCAGGCTCCAAGGGTGACCGCCTGCAGACGCTCGAACCACGCGCCTTGTTCCTGTACGTGCCCTACCGCGACCAGGACGAGCTGCCGGTGTTCGACAGCGGCCTGCCCGACCTGAACCTCGTGCAACTGTTCCGCACCAACCGCTACGTCGGCGCCGACCGCATCGGCGACGCGAACCAGTTGAGCGTCGGAGTTACCAGCCGCCTGCTCGACGCGGTGGGCGGCCGCCAGTACCTGAGCGCGACGCTCGGTCAGGCATTCTATTTCGAGGACCCGCGCGTGCGCCTTCCCGACGAGCCGGAGCGCGACCGCAGCACGTCCGACATGATCGCGGAGCTCGAGTTGTCCGCGTTCAAGAACTGGCGCGCGCGGCTCGGCTACCAGTGGAACCCGGATGAGTCACAGAGCGAGAAGTCCGAGTTCTACCTGCAATACCGGCCGGCCTCCGACAGCGTGGTGAACGCAGGCTACCGTTTCCGCCGCGACCTGCTCGAGCAGTTCGACGTGTCCGCCGCCTGGCCCATCACCCGCCAGTGGCGCGGCTACGGCCGCTGGGTGTACTCGCTCGACGAGGAGAAGACGCTCGACCAGTTCCTCGGCTTCGAGTACTCGTCGTGCTGCTGGGCGGTGCGCGTGGTCACGCGCCGCTTCGTGAGCAGCCGCACCGGCGACACCGATACCTCGATCGGCCTGCAGCTGGAACTGAAGGGCCTGTCCAGTGTCGGAGTGGACAACGAAGCTTTCCTGCGCGATGCGATTCGTGGATACTCCGCGCTCCCGCCCGAGGCCAGGCCCTGATATGTCGTTGATTTCAAAAGGATTGATTCTGGCCTGCGTGCTGTTCGGGGGCGCCCTCGCGCAGGTTCAGGCCGAGGAACTGGGCACGCAGGGCGTGCTGCTCGACCGGGTCGCGGCCGTGGTCAACGACGGCATCGTGCTGGTAAGCGATCTCGACCGTCAGCAGCAGCTGATCTCGGACCGTCTGCGACAGGCAGGCCAGCAGCTGCCGCCGAACAACATTCTGCGCCAGCAGGTCCTCGAGCGCCTCGTCATGCAGGAAGTGCAGATGCAGCGCGCCGACCGCCTCGGCATCAAGGTTTCCGACGAAATGGTGAACCAGGCGCTGGCCGAAGTGGCCGGGCGTAACAAGATCCAGTTCAGCGACCTGCCGGCGGCGCTCGAAGCCCAGGGCGTCGACTACCGCACCTACCGCGAGGAGGTGCGCCGCGAGATGACGCTGAACGGGCTGCGCCAGCGCGACGTGTATTCGCGCATCTACGTGTCGCCGCGTGAAGTCGAGCAGTGCTATGCCAAGCGCAAGAGCTCGCCCGGCGACGACGTCGAGTACGACCTCGGGCACATCCTCGTCGCGGTGCCCGCCTCGGCCACGCACGAACAGGCCGAGGAGCGCGTCGCCCGCGCGCAAGGCGTCTACGAACGCGCACGCCGTGGCGAGGACTTCGCGCAGCTCGCCATCTCCTACTCCGACGCCGGCACCGCGCTCGAAGGTGGCGCGCTCGGCTGGCGCAAGGGCGACCAGCTGCCGTCGTTCGCGGCGGACGCCATCCCGCGCCTCAAGCCAGGCGAGGTGACCGAGCCGATCCGCACGCCGAGCGGCCTGCACATCTTCAAGCTGGTCGAGGCGCGCGGGGTGACCGGCTCCACGCTGGTCTCACAGGTGCACGCTCGCCACATCCTGCTGCAGACCAACGCGGTCGAGGACGACGACACGGTACGCCAGAAGCTCACGCAATTCCGCGACCGCATCCTGCAGGGCGAGAGCTTCGATGCGATCGCCTCGGTGAACTCGGCCGACCCTGGCTCGGCCGCCAAGGGCGGCGACCTCGGCTGGGTGGGCCCTGGCACGTTCGTGCCCGTCTTCGAGCAGCAGCTCGACATGCTGGCCGAGAACGAGATCAGCCAGCCGTTCAAGACTCAGTTCGGCTGGCACATCGTGCAGTTGCTCGGCCGCCGCACCTACGACGCGACCGACGACGTGATCCGCAACCGCTGCGTGGCCCAGCTGCGCGAATCGAAGGCGGACGAAGAGACCGAGATCTGGATGCGCCGCCTGCGCGACGAGGCGTTCGTCGAATATCGCCTGTGAGCCCGGGCGCCGCCACGCCGACCATCGCAGTCACCACCGGTGAGCCGGCGGGCATCGGCCCCGAGCTCGCCGCCGCGCTGCTCGACGGCGACGAGCGCGGCGCTCGCATCGTCCTGATCGGCGATCGCACGCTGCTCGAGCAACGCTGCGGCCGGCCCATTCCCGCAGCGAACCTGCTGCACGTGCCGCTGGCCGCGCCGAGCACGGCCGGCCGGCTCGATCCGGCCAACGCGCGCTACGTGCTCGAGCTGCTCGACGCGGCGCTCGACGGCTGCGCCACCGGCCGCTTCGACGCGATGGTCACGGCACCCGTGCACAAGGGCGTGATCAACGATGCCGGCGCGCCGTTTACCGGCCACACGGAATATCTCGCGGAACGCACCGGCACCCGCCTGCCGGTGATGATGCTCGTGGGCGGCGGGCTGCGCGTGGCGCTCGCCACCACGCACCTGCCACTCGCGGAGGTGAGCAGTGCCATTACGGCCGAGCGCCTCACCGACGTGCTGACGATCCTCGATGCCGACCTGAAGACGAAATTCGGCATCGCGGCGCCACGCATCCTCGTCTGCGGCCTGAACCCCCACGCCGGCGAGGGCGGACACCTCGGTCGCGAAGAGCTCGACGTGATCGAGCCCACGCTGCGCCGGCTGCAGGCGAAGGGCCTGCGGCTCACGGGGCCGGTGCCGGCCGACACGGCGTTCCTGCCGGAGCGGCTCGCGAATCACGACGCAGTGCTTGCCATGTATCACGACCAGGGCCTGCCCGTGCTGAAGCGCGCCGCCTTCGGGGCCGGCGTGAACGTGACGCTGGGGCTGCCGATCGTGCGCACGTCGGTGGACCACGGCACGGCGCTCGATCTCGCCGGCAAAGGACGCGCGGACCCCGGCAGCCTGCGCGCCGCAACGCAGCTGGCCATCGAAATCTGCGCCCGGCGCCAGCCTTGAGCCGCGCCAAGAAACGCTTCGGCCAGCACTTCCTCCACGACCCGGGGACGATCGACCGCATCCTGCGCGCCATCGCGCCGCAGCCGGGGGACCGGCTGGTCGAGATCGGGCCGGGCCGCGGCGCCATCACCGTGCCGCTGCTCCAGGCCGCGGGCGCGCTCGACGTCGTCGAGATCGATCGCGACGTGGTCCCGGAACTCGAGCGCCGCTGCAGCGGGCGCGGTGACCTGCACGTGCACCTCGCCGACGCGCTCGAGTTCGACTTCCGCGCGCTGCGCGGCGACGGCCCGCGCCTGCGTCTCGTGGGCAACCTGCCCTACAACGTCTCGACGCCGCTGCTGTTCCATTTCCTCGACCAGCTCGACGCCGTCGCCGACATGCACTTCATGCTGCAGAAGGAAGTGGTCACGCGCATGGCGGCACGCCCGGGCGGCAAGGAATACGGCCGGCTGACCGTGATGCTCGCACCATGGGTGCGCGTCGAACCGCTGTTCGACATCGGCACCGGTGCGTTCTCCCCCCCGCCCAAGGTCGTCTCGACGTTCTTCGCGCTGCGCGCCCACGAGCAACCGCCGTTCGAGATCGGCGACCGTCGCGCCTATGCACGCGTCGTCGCGGCGGCGTTCGGCCAGAGGCGCAAGACGCTGCGCAACTCGCTCGGCGGCCTGCTCACCGCCGCGCAGATCGCTGCAGCCGGGGTGGACGCCTCGGTCCGTCCCGAAACCCTGCCACCCGCACAATTCGCGGCGCTCGCCCGGCAACTGCCCGCGGCGGGAGACCGTGATTGGTCGCCGGGGGACGGCGACCTATAATCGGGACGACAGCCGCCCCTGGCGCCTGCAGGAGACCACGATGCGCGACTACAAGAAGATCCTGCTCTGCCTCGACCTGACCGACGACAGCGAGAAGATCGCCGAGCGCGCCAAGGCGCTGGCCACGACTTTCGGTGCAGAGCTCACGCTGCTGCACGTCGTCGAGTACGTGCCGGTCGAGCCGATGGGCGAGGCGCTGCTGCCCGCGGTGCAGATCGAGGGCGAGCTGGTGGAGCGCGCCCGGGTGCGTATCGCCGAGCTGGCCGCGAAACTGGGACTCGACCATTGCGAGCGGCTGGTGCACACGGGCAACATCAAGACCGAGGTAGTGCGCCTCGCGCAGACGCGCGCCATCGACCTGATCGTGATCGGCAGCCGCGAGCGGCACGGGGTCTCGATCCTGTTCAACTTCACCGAGGACACGGTGCTGCACGCAGCCCCGTGCGACGTCCTCGCCGTACGCCTCCACAAGGAATGAACGCCCCCCGCGGCGACTGCATGAGCAGCAGCGAACATAGCATCCGCGTCGACGTCGTCACGAACTTCGTCGAGGAACAGTCGAATCCCGGCGACGGCCGTTTCGTCTTCACCTACACGATCACTATCCGCAACGAGGGCTCGGTGCCAGCCCGCTTGCTGTCGCGGCACTGGATCATCACCGACGCCAACGGCAAGGTGCAGGAGGTCGTCGGCGACGGCGTGGTGGGCGAGCAGCCGCATCTGCAGCCGGGCGAGGGCTTCCGCTATTCGAGCGGCGCGATCCTCGAAACGCCGGTCGGCGCGATGCAGGGCAAGTACCGCATGGTGGCGGACGACGGCGAGCACTTCGACGCACCGATCGCCCCGTTCCGGCTCGCGGTGCCAGGCCTGCTGCACTGAGCCGATGGCGACCTACGCGGTCGGCGACGTCCAGGGCTGCTGCGACGAACTCGAGGCCCTGCTCCGGCAGCTGAAGTTCGATCCGTCCGTGGACCGGCTCTGGTTCGTCGGCGACCTGGTCAACCGCGGCCCGCGTTCGCTCGACGCGCTGCGTTTCGTGCGCCGGCTCGGCGACGCCGCGGTGACCGTGCTCGGCAACCACGACCTGCACCTGCTCGCCATCGCGCGCGGCTCCGCGCACCTGCGTCCGGCGGACCGCGCTCTCGAGCCGATCCTGGAGGCAGATGACCGCGATTCCCTGCTCGACTGGCTGCAGTCGCGTCCGATGCTGCACCACGACGCCGCACTCGGCTTCACGATGATCCACGCCGGCCTGCCGCCGCAGTGGGATATCGCGCTCGCGCGCCGCTGCGCGGCCGAGCTCGAGTCGGCGCTGAGGAGCGAGCGCAGCGGCCGGCTGTTCGCGAAGATGTACGGCAACCAGCCCGACCGCTGGCGCGACGACCTCGAAGGCACTGACCGCCTGCGTTTCATCACCAACGCACTGACGCGCCTGCGCGTGTGCGACGCGTCCGGCCGGCTGCTGCTGAAGCTGAAGGGGCCGCCGGGCAAGATGCCGGCAGACGCGATTCCGTGGTTCGAGGCGCCGGGCCGGCGCTGGGACGGAGCGCGGATCGTGTGCGGACACTGGTCGGCACTCGGCTACCACGACGCAGGCGGGGTACTCGCGCTCGACACCGGATGCGTCTGGGGGGGCACGCTCACCGCGCAGCGCCTCGATGCCCCGGCGCGCCCGGTGGCCGTGCCGAGCACGCTGCCCGCGATGTTCAGCGACTCATGATCCGTCGGTAGATCGGGGCGATCCCGGCGCCGAGCAGCCGTACCGCGAAATTGATCATCCGGGCGTCCAACCCGACGCGCCAGTGCACCCGGTTGCCGTGCACCGCGTTCCACACGGTCGCGGCGACGCGCTGCGGGGTGATCTTCACGCCGAGACGCTCGATCGACGCCGGCTTCACCTTCGCGTCGAACACCATGCCGGTCTGCACGTAGGCGACGTAGATCGCCGACACCTGGATGCCGTGCTCGCGGTACTCGATGTTGAGTGCCTCGGTGAGCCCGCGCACGAAGAACTTGGTCGCGCTGTAGACGGCGTGCTGCGGCGACCCGTACTCGGCCGAGGTAGAGGCCATCGCCACTACGTGCGCACCGGGCGTCCGTTGCAGGAACGGAAACGCCGCATCGATCGCGTGGATCACGCCCTTCACGTTGACATCGACGAGCAGGTCTTTCTGCGCGGGCGTGATCGTCTCGTCAGGGCCCATGAACAGCACGCCGGCGTTCGCGAAGATCGCATCGAGACGGCCGCCCGTCCGGGCGGTGAAGTCGCGCAGCGCGCATTCGATCGAAGCGCGGTCGCGCACGTCGGCCACGTGCGTGCTGACGCGATCCTCCCCCAGTTCGCGCCGCAGCGCGCCCAGTGCGGCCTCGTTGACGTCGGAGGCGCCTACCAGCCATCCGTTGCGGGCGAACAGACGTGCCGATTCGGCGCCGATGCCGGCCGCGGCGCCGGTGACGAAGATCGACCTCTGTTCCGTCATGGGGTCGGTACGGGCACGAGCACTTCCACGGTCATGCGCACCGCACCGAGCGTGACCTGCCGGGGCACGCAGCTGATCCGCTCCTCGACGACGTTCACGCCGAACTCGTCGAACACGTGGTTGCGCAGCAGCTGCTCCATGAGCTCGCAGTCACCGTCCTGCAGGTCGTCGAGCGCGGTACGGCTGCTCTGGAATTCCACGCGCTTCACGCGCGCCGGGAACTGTGCGGTGGCCTCGGTGACCGGGTCGGGCTTGCCTGCGGCGCGGGCCGCGAGCTGCCGCTTCGATGCCTCGGCCGCGAGCTGCTCGAGCAGCTCCGGCGTGGCCGCCCGCGGGAACGACGCGACGATCTCGACGCCCGGGAACAACTCCGGACCCTGCGTTTCGATGCAGCCGCGCGACCTTACCTTGAAGCCCGGCTTCGCGCCGAGTTCCTTCAGGATCCAGCGGACCTTGTCGCGCAACCCGTCGCAAGAGTAGTAACTGGTGAGCGGCATATAGGTGAAGCTCACCTTGCGCTCGACCCAGACCGCATTGACGGTCGCCGCGGCGTCCGCAGCCGGCGCCGCCTGCTGGGCCGCAGCCAGCGCCGGCAGCGCAGCGAGCATCACGGCGACCCAACCACCCATCCACGAGCGTCTCATCGCAGACCCTCCTGCCCCCGTTCCCGGGGACTCGCGTCTATACTGCCACACGTCCCGAACTGCCGGTCGCCGCGCCATGCTCGACCTCGAATTCAAAACCTGCGGACGGCGCTGGCGGGTCGACCTCACCGCACCGGTGGACCTGGCCATCACGCTGGAGTTCCCGGGCCCGCAGCCGCGCTTTTTCGCGGGCGGCCCGGCCAGCGCCGAGCCGCTGCGCGCCGGGACCTTCACCGGCAGCGTCTCCGGCGGCGCAAGCTGCAATTGCGGCGTGTACACACTGTCGCCACATTGCCATGGCACGCACACGGAATGTGTCGGCCACGTGACCGACAACGCCGTCGCGCTCGCAGGGTTGACGCCGGTGCCACCGGTGCTGGCAGCACTGGTCAGCGTGAGGCCCGAGCCGCTTGGCGCGGCGGTGGCAGTCCAGGCAGGCACGAGCGCTCCTACCGATCCGGTCATCACGCGTGCGCTGCTGGCCGGCGCGGCCGCACCCTGGATCCGCGACCCGTGGACCGCGCTGGTCGTGCGCACGCTGCCGAACGATGCCGGCAAGCGCTACCGGCAGTACGCCGGCCCCTGCCCGGCGCCCTACTTCACCGACGACGCGATGCACTGGATCGTCGAGCGGGGCATGACATCGCTGGTCGTCGACCTGCCGAGCCTCGACCGGGCCGACGACGGCGGTGCGCTGGCCGCACACCGCGTGTATTGGGGACTGCCACCGGGCGCGCCCGACGCGCACCAGGCCCAGCGCGGCCGCGCACTGGTGACAGAGCTGGCGTACGTCCCAGACACCGCTCCCGACGGCCTCTACCTGCTGGATCTGCACGTGCCGGCGTTCGCGGCGGATGCGGCACCAAGCCGGCCGGTGCTGTATCCGGTGCAGGAGGTGACGCCATGAGACTCGACCGCGCGCACGCCCACGCCCTGGACGCCGCCGACCCGCTGCGCGCGTGGCGCGAGCGCTTCGTGCTGCCGCACGACGACGCGGGCCGGGAACTCGTCTACCTGTGCGGCCACTCGCTGGGCGCGCAACCGACCCTCGCCGCCGACTATGTCGAGGAAGTGATGCGCGACTGGCGCGCGCGCGGCGTCGACGGGTTCTTCGCGGGCCGCCATCGCTGGCTCGACTACCACGAGCGCGCGATTCCGCCGCTCGCCGCGCTGGCCGGCGCGCAGCCACAGGAAGTCACGGCGATGAACACGCTCACCGTGAACCTCCACCTGCTGCTCGTGAGCTTTTACCGTCCGTCGGGGAACCGCACGGCGCTGCTGATGGAGCGTCCGGCCTTCCCATCCGACCGCTACGCCGCCGCATCGCAGGTTCGCTACCACGGTCTCGACCCGTCGCAAGACCTGATCGAGATCGCTCCGCGCGAGGGCGAGCAGCTGCTGCGCACGGAAGACATCGTCGCCACCATCGAGCGCAAGGGCCCGCGCATCGCGACGATCCTGTTGCCAGGCGTGCAGTACCTCACCGGCCAGCGGCTCGACATCGTTGCGATTACGGCAGCGGGCCGGCGGGCCGGTTGCACGGTCGGCTGGGACCTTGCCCACGCCATCGGCAACGTGCCGCTCGAATTGCACGACGCCGGGGTCGATTTCGCCGCCTGGTGCCACTACAAGTACGTCAACGGCGGGCCGGGTGCGGCAGGCGGCGCGTTCGTGCACGCCCGACACGCGGAGCGTCGCGACGTGCCCCGCTTCGCCGGCTGGTGGGGCCACGACAAGGCCACGCGGTTCCGGATGGGCCTGGACTTCCAGCCAATCGCGGGCGCCGACGGTTGGCAGGTCAGCACGCCATCGATTCTCGCCCTGGCGCCGGTGGTCGCCGCGCTCGAGCACTTCGCGACGGCGGGGCTCGCGGCACTGCGCACCAAATCGATCGCACTGACGAACTATCTCGAAGCACTGATCGACACGCGCCTCGCTGGCCGCGTGACCGTGCTGACGCCGCGTGATGCGAGCGAGCGCGGGGCCGCGCTGTCGCTCCGGCTGGAGTGCGGGCGCGACGCGGCGCGGGCCGCGTTCGACGGGCTGCTGGCGCGCGGCATCGTGCCCGACTGGCGCGAGCCGGGCGTCATTCGCGCCGCGCCGGCGCCGTTCTATAACAGCTACGACGATGCGTGGCGGTTCGTCGACGCGCTGGACGCACAGCTGAGTACCGCATGAGTGCCTCACAGGTATCGCCGGACTCGTCCAACGGTCGCCGTGCGCCGCGCGTGCCGCCGGTCGCGGTCACGTTGATCGTCGCGGCGTTGATGTGGGCGCTCAGCCGCTGGGTTCCGTCATGGCGTTACGCCCTCCCCGGCCGGGAGTT
>Ga0209391_10002234_pt1 | contig 10130 bp, 8 predicted proteins | sample PPLLak3March2015_FD_187246 | JGI IMG/M metagenome (GOLD analysis project Ga0209391, IMG submission 187246) | Freshwater sediment microbial communities from Prairie Pothole Lake near Jamestown, North Dakota, USA - PPLs Lake P7 Core (1) Depth... | ecosystem: Environmental > Aquatic > Freshwater >... | reverse complement strand
ACCCGATTGCGACCGCCAAGATCGAGGAGCTCATCACCGAGCTGCGCGAGCGCGTCACGGTGCTGATCGTTACCCACAACATGCAGCAGGCGGCGCGGGTGTCGGACTTCACGGCGTTCATGTACCTCGGTGAGCTCGTCGAGGTGGACGCGACTTCCAAGATCTTTACGAATCCGGCCAAGAAGGCGACCGAGGACTACATCACCGGCCGCTACGGCTGACGGAGGCGCCATGGAAGCCGACGAGAAGGCCGCCGGCGCGGGTGTCACGCCTTCGAAGCGGGCGATGGGCGGAGCAGCCTCCCACGGCGGGTCGGACCCGCTCGAGGGGCACACGTCCAAGACCATGGACCAGTCGCTGACGGAGTTGCGAACGCACGCCGTCGAGATGGGCGGGCTCGTGATTGACCAGGTGAGCAGCGCGGTCAAGGCGCTGCTCGATCGCGATCTGCGCCTGGCGGAACTCGTGCTGTCGCGCGAGCCGCTGGTGAACGACTACGAGTCCCGGCTCGACCGGGACACATTGACCTTCATCGCCCTGCAGCAGCCGGTCGCGAGCGACCTGCGTGCGACGCGGGCGGTGGCACGCGTGGCGCTCGAGCTCGAGCGCGTCGGCGACGAGTCGAAGAAGATCGCGCGCTTCGCCGCCAAGGCGGGCGCCTTCTCCGAGCATGATCCGGTGGTCGCCGTGGCGCGCTACCTCCGCCATATGGCCGGTCTTTCGACGACCATGCTGCGCAGCGCCGTGCGCGCGCTCGACGAGGCGAGCCCCGTGCTGGCACACGAGGTGCTCGCGCTCGACAAGGAACTCGACGCGGAATTCGCGACGGCGATCCGGCAGCTGATGTCCTTCGTCATGGAGGACCACCAGTTCCTGCGCGCCACCATCGACACGATCTTCGCGCTCAAGGGCCTCGAGCGCATCGGCGACCACGCCAAGAACATCGCCGAGCAGGTGCTCTACATGGTCGAGGGAGAGCGACCGGGAAAGAAGAGCGCCTAGCCGGCTGGAACGCGCGATCCCGCCTCGTACCACCCCCTGCTGGCGTTGACCACGCGCACCACCAGCAGCATCACCGGCACCTCGATCAGCACGCCGACCACCGTCGCAAGTGCCGCCCCCGATTCGAATCCGAACAGGCTGATGGCCGCCGCGACCGCGAGCTCGAAGAAGTTCGACGCGCCGATCAGCGCCGACGGGCAGGCGACGGCGTGCTTCTCGCCGACCGCGCGATTGAGCAGGTAGGCGAGCGACGAGTTGAAGAACACCTGGATCAGGATCGGTACGGCCAGCAGCGCGATGATGAGCGGCTGCTCGAGGATCGCCTCGCCCTGGAAGGCGAACAGCAGCACCAGGGTGAGCAGCAGCGCAGTGATCGACCACGGGCCGATCCTCGCCAGGGCCGCGTCGAGGGCCGCCTGGCCCCTGCGCAGCAGCGATCGGCGCCACAGCTGCGCGATGACCACCGGGATCACGATGTAGAGCACCACCGAGGTGAGCAGCGTGTCCCACGGCACGGTGATTGCCGCGATGCCGAGCAGCAGGGCGACGATCGGCGCGAACGCGAAGATCATGATCACGTCGTTCAGCGCCACCTGCGACAGCGTGAAGTACGGATCGCCGTTGGTGAGCCGGCTCCACACGAAAACCATAGCCGTGCAGGGCGCGGCCGCCAGCAGGATCAGGCCGGCGATGTAGCTGTCGATCTGCTCGGCGGGCAGCAGGGGCGCGAACAGGTGGCGGATGAACACCCAGGCGAGCAGCGCCATCGAGAACGGCTTCACGAGCCAGTTCACGACCAGCGTGACGCCGATGCCCTTGACGTGGCTCCTGACCTGGCCGAGGGCGCCGAAGTCGATCCTGAGCAGCATCGGGATGATCATCACCCAGATGAGCAGGCCCACCGGCAGGTTGACCTTGGCGATCTCAAGGGCCCCGACGGCCTGGAAAACGCCGGGCAGGAAGCGGCCGAGGGCGATGCCCACGATAATGCAGACGAAGACCCAGAGCGTGAGGTATCGCTCGAAGACGCCGAGCGGCGCCTGCGCGGCACTTCCGGCCGTCACTTCACGCTGCGCTGACACGCGTCAGGCCCTGCCGATCTCGGTCACGTGTCGCGTCAGCGCGAGCTGGTCGAGGCTGCGGATCGGCAGGCTGAGGAACAGGTTGATTCGCCGCTCCAGGGTGATGAAGGCGTCGCGAAACGCCTTGCGCTTGAACTCGTCCGAACCCTGCACGGAGGCCGGATCCGGCACGCCCCAGTGCGCCGTCACGGGCTGCCCCGGCCAGATCGGGCAGACCTCGGCGGCGGCGTTGTCGCAGACCGTGAAGACGAAATCGAGCTGCGGTGCGCCGGGAGCCGCGAACTCGTCCCAGTTCTTGCTGCGCAGCCCCTCGGTGGGAAAACCCGCGTCCCGCAGCAGTTCGATGGCGTAGGGATTGACGCGGCCGGCGGGCTGGCTGCCCGCGCTGAAGGCACGAAAGCGACCGCCGCCGTGTCGGTTGAGCAGCGCCTCCGACAGGATGCTGCGCGCCGAGTTGCCGGTGCACAGGAACAGCACGTTGTAGACCTTCTCGTTCGGGTTCATGGCTCAAGCCTCACGAATGTTCTTCCTGCGGGTGGGGGAGGCGGTCGGCGCGCAGGAGCGGCCGCCGCAGCAGTTTTCGCTCAGGTAACCGAGCAGGGCGTTCATGCCCTCGAAGTTCGCCGAGTAGTAGACGAAGCGGCTCTCGTGCCGCGACACGACGAGGCCGGCATGGCTCAGCGTCTTCATGTGGAAAGACAGCGTGCTCGGCGGAATCCCGAGCCGCTCCGCGATCTCCCCGGCGGGCAGGCCTTCGGGGCCCGCCTGGACGAGCAGGCGGAACACCTGCAGGCGACTGTCCTGCGCCAGGGCAGCGAGGGACTGGACGGCGACTTCGATCTTCACATTTCCAGAATGATCGAAATATTGTGACGGTGTCAATCGCGCACGCAAGGGTGCCTGCCGCCGAGTCGTGCTGACCGAGGGCCCCGCCGCGAGGACCCGCCCGCGTCAGGCGCTGCGCAGCAGCTCGTTGATGCCGACCTTGGCCCGGGTCTGGGCGTCCACGCGCTTGACGATTACCGCGCAGTAGAGGCTGTAGCGGCCGTCAGCCGAGGGAAGCGACCCGGGCACGACCACGGCGCCGGCGGGAATGCGACCGTAGAGGACCTCGTCGCGCTCGCGGTCGTAGATGCGCGTGCTCTGTCCCACGTACACGCCCATCGACAGCACGGCGCCCTGCTCGACGATCACGCCCTCGACGACCTCGGAGCGCGCGCCGATGAAGCAGTCGTCCTCGATGATGGTGGGGTTCGCCTGCAACGGCTCGAGGACGCCGCCGATGCCGACTCCGCCGGAGAGGTGCACGTTCCGGCCGATCTGCGCGCAGGAACCAACGGTCGCCCAGGTGTCCACCATGGTGCCCTCGCCGACGTACGCACCGATGTTGACGTAGCTCGGCATCAGCACCGCGTTGCGGGCCACATAGGCGCCGTGGCGCACGACGGCGGGCGGCACGACCCGCACGCCTTCGGCGCGGAAGCGCTCGGCGTCGTAGCCGGCGTATTTGAGGTCTACCTTGTCGAAGAATCGCGTGTAGCCGGCCTCGACCACCCGGTTGTCGAACAGCCGGAACGACAGCAGCACGGCCTTCTTGAGCCAGTCGTTGACGCGCCACGCGCCGTCCGTTTTCTCGGCGACACGAGCCTCGCCGCGATCCAGCGCGTCGATCGCCGCCTCCACGGCGGCGACGACGTCGGCCGGCGCGTTCGCCGGTCCGAACTCCGTGCGGCGCTCGAACGCGGCTTCGATTGTTTCACGCATGTCAAGCAGCGATGTCATTGCGCAGTCTCGCTCGGCGCGGAGCCGGTCCGGATTGTGGCGGTCACGGATTGGTAACACAGGATCCATTTTTCTGAAACCCGGCGCGCCTAACGTGCCGCCTGTCGTCGGGAGCGGCTCCCGTCACGTCACTTATCCACGGTCTCACGCCCTCACCGGGCGTCGTAGAGCTTACTCAATCGGCTTGGAGAGGTAGCGATGAAGAATCACCAGTTGCTGTTCGTGGGCATTGCGGCGCTCGGCGTGGCGGCCTGCGAAGGCGGTGGCGTCGACCTGAACGTCTCGACGGTGGACAACTCGGTCGACAACAGCACCAGCACGGTCACCGGCGGGGGTGGCAGCACCAACCCCTGCGCGAAGTACACGGATCTGGGAGGCGCCCAGCGCACGGGCACTTTCGACGGCCGAAACTGCTTCTACGGCGCCGACTTCGTCGGCGGCAACAACCCGCTCAGGGTGGACGTGACCATCCCGTTCATCTCGGGCGTGCACATCTTCGAGGACAAGCTGTTCGTCGGTGAGAGCATCGACAACCGCAACCCGGGCGTGCGGGTGCCGCAGGACGGCGAGGGCCCGACCCTGACCATCCAGGCGGGCAACACCCTGGCCTGGACCGACGCGGCCGACTACCTGCTCATCAACCGCGGCTCGCGCATCATCGCCAACGGCTCGCCGACGGCGCCAATCACGCTCACGGGTTTCACCGATGCCGTGACCGGCACGGCGGGACCTGAGGACGTGCAACTGTGGGGCGGCTTCGTCATCAACGGCAACGGCATCACCAACAACTGCACCGACCAGCAGCGCACCGACGGCACCTGCGCGGTGGTCTCCGAGGGCCAGCCAACGTTCTACGGCGGCAACAAAAACGCCGAGAGCTCGGGCGAGCTGCGCTATGTGGTGATCAAGCACGCCGGCTTCGAGGTGGCGACCGACGACGAGCTGAACGGGCTGACCCTGAATGCCGTGGGCTCGGGCACGGTGATCGATCACGTGCAGGTCTATTCGGCCTACGACGACGGCATCGAGTGGTTCGGCGGCGCCGCGGACGTCAGTAACGCCGTGCTCGTTTACGTCAAGGACGACTCGCTCGATTTCTCCGACGGCTACGTGGGCACCGTGGATACGGCACTTTCGATCCACAGCCGGTTCGACAGCAACCAGTGCATCGAGCTCGACAACATCGGCTCGAGCCGCAGCGGTGCCGGCCAGCCGTTCGACCTGCCGCCGGTGACGGCCCCGACGATCCGCAACTTCACCTGCATCCTGTCGAACATGCGCGCAGGCACCCACAGCGACTCGTCCGGTTACCGCATCCGCCAGGGCGGCCGGGCCAACATCGAGAACAGCCTCGTGTACTCGGGCTACGCCAACAAGCTCGGCGTCGTCGGCACCGCGAACAACCGCTGCTACCGTCCCGAGAGCTCGACCACGCTGCGCGACATGGAGACGAGCACGGCGGCCAACGAGCTCGTGTCCGTCAAGGACACCGTGTTTGCCTGCGAGGTGCTGTCACCGGGCACGCTGCCGAACGGCACGACCTTCGAGGCCTGGCTGACCGGTGCGGGCGCCTACGCGTTCAACAGCGGCAACTCGCTCATCAGCGACGTGGGTAACGCCAACGTCGTGCTGCTCGAGCCCGGCACCTTCTACACCGCCCCGGCCCTGCGGGATGCGGCTGGCAACCCGATCCCGACGCCTGCGGGTGGGCTCGGCGGCGTCACGCGCGCCAATGACTGGACCCGCCCCTGGGCATACGGCCTGCGCGAGGGCAACCGCGGCCAGCCGCTCTGGTTCGAGTAAGCGCTCGAGCCCGTGGTACCCGGCCCGGTCGATGCGTCGCGCATCCGCCGGGCCGATTCCAACGCGCCCCGCAGGAGATCGAAGATGAGTGTTGAGCTCAGGAAAGCCATTCGGACATTGATTGCGCTGTCGGCAGCTGGCGCGTTGAGCCAGGTTGCACCTGCCGTCGCCCAGGACGAGGAGGCCGAGGAGGGTGACGATACCTCGGTCACCCTCTCGACCGCGGGTGGCATGGAGGAGATCGTCGTCACGGCGCGCCAGAAGCGCGCTGCGACGGACGTGATCCAGGAGCGGATGGACCAGCCGGTCGTCGTGGACCTGGTCAGCGTGGAGCAGATCTCGCGCGTCGGCGACAGCACGGTGGCGACGGCGCTGCGGCGACTGCCGGGCGTGAGCCTGGTCGGCGACTTCATCTACATCCGCGGCCTCGGCGAGCGTTACTCCAGCACTACCGTGAATGGGGCGCTCGTTCCGTCGCCGGACCTGACGCGCAACGTCATTCCGCTCGACATCTTCCCGGCCTCGATCCTCGACTCGCTGTCGATCCAGAAGGGCTTCACGGTGGATCGTCCCGCGGCCTTCGGCGGCGGCAACGTGGACATCCGCACGCGCACCATACCGGAGGACCTGCTGGCGACATTGCAGGTCGGTACGGGCTGGAACTCGGACCTGTCCGACGACGTCCTGACCTACAGTGGCGGTGGTGACGACCGCCTCGGCACCGACGATGGCACGCGCGCCCTGCCGCGGGAACTGAGCCAGGCGATCCAGACCTATCGCGGCTCGATCACGCCATCCTCGATCTTCTCGACCCTGCGTGCGCAGGGCGGCGACCCGGCGTTCGCCGAGGCCCAGCAGATCAACCGGACGCTGGCGACGAGCCTGAATCGCCAGATCGACATCAAGAGCGAGTCGGCGGATCCGGACCTGAGCGTCGAGGCCGGCCTAGGCAACAGCTGGGTCCTCGGCGAGAGCGCCATGTGGAAGGTAGGAGTTCTCGGCGTTGGTGACTACAAGAACACGTGGCGCAACAAGACGCGCACCGTCCGCTCACAGCAGTTGCCGGACATCGACAATGGCACGACCGAGATCTCCACGAACCAGGTGGCCCTGACCGGCTCGGCCAGCGCCGGCGTGGACTACGGCGAGGATCACTCGCTGGGCTTCACGTACATCTTCCTGCGCAACACGGACGACGAGGCGGCGATCACCGAGCGCAACAACTTCAACTTCCGGCGCGAGGAGGGAGCGCAGCTGCGCGACTATCGGATTCGTTACGAGGAGCGCGAGCTCAACCTGCTGCAGTTCACCGGCCGGCACACGCTCGGCCCCGACACGCTCGGCGATCGCAGTGCCGGCTTTCTCGACGGCCTCGAGCTCACCTGGTACTACTCGGACGCCAAGGCGACCACCGACCTGCCGGGCGAGGTCACGGTCTCGGCAGTGGACGCCGTCAACCCGACCACCGGGGAAGTACTTTCGAGCAGCATCCGCTCGACGACCAGCGCCGCCGAGTACCGCTTCACGGATCTCGAGGACGACGTCGACAGCTACGGCTACAAGCTCAACCTGCCGTTCGAGCGGGCCTCCGGCCGCCTGACCGGCGGCGCTTTCGGAGGTTACGACTACTACCAGAAGGGCCGCAGCTATCTGCAGACCCAGTTCAACCTGGGTACGACCGCTGCGGCCGCCACGCCCATCCTCGAGGGCACGCCGGGCACGGTGCTCACCGACGAGAACATCCTCGACCCCGTGAACGAGTTCCTGCTGTCGCTCGGCGGCATCGGTACCGAAAGCTACCTCGCGGGCGAGACCATCGATGCGGCCTTCGGCGGCGTGGACCTCACGCTCGACGAACGCTGGCGCATGAACGCGGGTGTGCGGTGGGAGAGCTGGTCGCAGCTGTCGGTGCCGGTCAACCAGTACGAGTTCCGGACCAGCGTCGGCAAGGTGCCGCTGACCGCCGAGCAGCTCGCCAATGCCGGCAAGTCCGACGACGACCTGTACCCGTCCGCCGCGATCACGTACATGCGCCCGGACTTCTGGGCGGACGAGTTCCGGCTGCGCGTCGGCTACAGCCAGACCACGGCCCGGCCGGACATCCGCGAGGTCACGCAGTCCACGTTCATCGACCCGCTGACCGATGCCCGGGTGACCGGCAACCCGCTGCTCGTGCCCTCGGACCTCAAGAACTTCGACATCCGCGCGGAGTGGTTCTTCGCGAACCGGGACAACCTGACCGTCAGTCCCTTCTACAAGGAGATCGACCGGCCGATCGAGACGGTGGAGGGCGCGGGCACGGACAACAACCTGTCCTTCACGTTCATCAATGCGAAGACCGCCGACATCTACGGCGTCGAAGTCGAGTGGTACAAGGACCTCGCCTTCGTCGACCAGTGGCTCGGCGGCTGGGCGTCGGGGTTCTTCACTGCCGGCAACGTGACCCTGAGCGATTCGGAGCTCGAGGTCGGGAGCTCGGCCTTCGCGCTGACTAATGACAAGCGCCCGCTGACGCAGCAGTCCGACACGATCCTGAACATCCAGATCGGTTACGACGCGCCGAACGAACGTCACAGCGCGACGCTGTCGCTGAACAGCTTCAGCGAGCGCCTGTACTACGCAGGCCGCAACGGGGCGCCGGACGCCTACGAGCAGCCGTTCCAGTCGCTGGACCTGACCTACAGCTGGTACCCGGCCCAGAACTGGAGCTTCAAGCTGCGTCTGCAGAACCTGCTGGACGAGAACCTCGAGATCGAGCAGGGCGGCGTCACGGTGCTGGAGCAGGAAATCGGCATGACCTTCAAGGCCGACGTGCGGTTCAACTTCTGATCCTGTGCGGCGGGTGGCCCGCCGCCCGCCGCTGCCGCGGCGCCGACGGGCTGCGTTCCTCCGCGTCCCGTTCTAGTTTTTTTGCTTGCCGGGAGCGGCAACGCCCTGCAGGCCGAGCGTGGCGGCAACCCGTGCCCAGGCTACCAGCTGCAGCTCGCCCGATTCGGTCACCACCGCGACCGAGTCACCGTCGCTCCGCAGCGCGGTGACCTTGGCTTCCATCGCGATCGACGCGAGCACCCGCCCGGCATCGTCGGACGCCACCAGCCGTCCCCCATCCCGATCCACCACCAGCAGCAGCGGCGCACCCTCGGCGCCCCGCACCAGGTCGATTGACGTGACCCCTCCGGCCAGTGACCCCGGGTCGCCGCTGCGGATCACCGGCCGCGGCGCAAGGGCCCAGTCGGCGTCCACGCGCCTCACTTCGCTCGCGTCCACCACCACGTAGACATCACCGGTTGCCGGGTCGACGGCGCAGTCGCCGCCTGCGCCGCCCAGCGGCAAGGTCCGCTCGCGCGTGGCGACGATCCGGTTGGCGAAGTTCGGTTGCCTGCCTGCATGCGCCACGGCTGTCCAGTCCTGCAACGTCCCCGAGCGCGTGACGACCACGATGCGATGGCGGTTGGCGCCGGCGTCGGAGTGCGTGCACAGGCCGGCCACTGCGTCGCCGATGTCGGCGGGTTGCCCTGCCAGGCGTCGCAGTGCGCCCGACCCCGCATTGATCTCGAACCACGTCAGCTGCGCTCGCGACGGATCCGCCGCCACCAGGAAATCGGCGACGACGTCGTCGACCGGCAGGGCATACAGCACGCCGAGGTGCGAGGCGGCCGACTGGGCGAGACGCTGCAGGAACGCACCATCCGCGAGGTGCACCATGATCCCCTCGCTGCCGAGGGCGGCGTAGTACCGGTCCTCGTTCACGCCGACGGACTGTCGCCACACTGCCACGTCCTTGACGGGCAGCGGGCCGCTGGCCGGATGGTGCGCCACGGGCCTGAAGGTGAGCGGACCGGCCTCGACCACCGGCGCCTCGCGCTGGTCGCAGCCGTGCAGGGCGAGCAAGGGCACGACCGCGAGCCCCCGCAGCGCCGCGGCTGCGCGGACCCGAAGACGGCGCCGCCTGCCGGGATCGCGGTCTGGTTCCTTCATGCCCGTTATCGATTCTTCGCAGCCTGCGAAGTTCGGCAGTAGCGCACGATGCGGCGCGCCGCCTCCTCGCAGTCCGCGACGCTCGCGACCAGCGAGATGCGCACCCGTCCGCGCCCGGGGTTTCCGGCCGCCGTGTCGCGTGCGAGGTAGGAGCCAGGCAGCACGGTCACGTGCTCCTGCTCGAACAGGCCGCGCGCGAAGGCCTCGTCGTCGCCGACCTCGGGCCACAGGTAGAATCCGCCCGCGGGCGACGCCACCTCGAGCACCTCGCCGAGCAGCGGCACGACCGCGGCGAACTTCTCGCGATACAGGCGCCGGTTCTCGAGCACGTGCGCCTCGTCCTGCCAGGCGGGGAGACTGGCGCGCTGGGTGTGCACGGGCACCGCGCAACCGTGGTAGGTGCGGTAGAGGCGGAAGCCCTCGATCAGCCGAGGGTCCCCCGCCACGAACCCCGAGCGCAACCCCGGCACGCTCGAGCGTTTC
>Ga0209391_10002233_pt1 | contig 10131 bp, 12 predicted proteins | sample PPLLak3March2015_FD_187246 | JGI IMG/M metagenome (GOLD analysis project Ga0209391, IMG submission 187246) | Freshwater sediment microbial communities from Prairie Pothole Lake near Jamestown, North Dakota, USA - PPLs Lake P7 Core (1) Depth... | ecosystem: Environmental > Aquatic > Freshwater >... | reverse complement strand
ACGAACACCATGAACTCCTGGTCGTGGATCTCGAGGTCGAGCTGCTCGATGACGCTCACGTCGCCGAAGCGCTTCGCGATCCCCTGGAATGCTATGCGGGCCATGCTTGATGTCGCCGGGTCTGGGTTAACGGTTGCGGCGTCGCCAGGTGCGGATCGCCGAGCTCATCGCGCAACATACACTCGTGCCTGCCGCGGCGGCACGACGACTTCGAGCCGTCCGCCGTCCACGACGGCCGCGGCCCCGGTGACCGCCTCGCCGACCGCGCCGGTCCATGCCGCAGGTGCGTCCACCGCGACGCGCGCCTCGGCCTTGCCACGGTTCACGGCGACGATCACCGCATTACCCACCTCGGCATCGTGGCGTTCGAAGACGAGCAGGTCGCCGTCCGAGGAGAGGGTGCGGTAGGCGCCGCGCGACAGCGCGGTGTTCTTGCGTCGTGTCTCGATCAGCGTCCGGTAGTAGGCGCGCAGGTCCTCATCGCGCTTCACGCCCTTGCCCGGCAGCACGGCACGCGCGCCCCAGGGCATGTCGTTGCGGTTGAGCGGCCACACGCTGCCATCCCGCGCCACTTCCTCGCCGTAGTAAATCGTGGGAATCCCGAGGGAGGTCATCTTGAGGGCCACGCACAGGCGGAAGGCGTCGAGGTCGCCGCCGAGGTTGTGGAGCGCCATCGGCTCGTCGTGCGACGACAGGTAGTGTGCGAGGTGATACCCGGGACGCACCCGGTGACGCTTCTCGAGGTAGGAGGCAAACGCAATCGTGCGTCCCTTGCCCTGCACGAAGCTTTCGCAGCTGCCCTTGAACGTGAAGTCGAAGCCGGCGTCCATCTCGTCGCCGGCGAAATACTCGTCGAGCACCGTGGCCGACCCGCCCCACACCTCGGCGAGCAGGAAGAAGTCCGGGCTCACACGCTCGCGCGACTCGCGCCGGTGCCGCTGCCAGAACTCGTGCTCGACGTGCTTGACCGTGTCGAGGCGCAAGCCGTCGAGCCCGGTGCGCGCCGCGAGGCCGAGCTGCGCGTCGAGCAGGTAGTCCTGGACCTCGGGCAGCTCGGTGCGGAAGTCGGGCAGGCCGCCGACCTGGCAGGTGAGCGGGTCCGCGGCGCAGTCCACGGGCTTGGTCCGGAACCAGCCGGGCTTCTCGGTGAGGTAGCGCGCGTCATAACCCACGTGGTTGTAGACGACGTCGAGCAGCACCTTGATGCCGCGCGCGTGTGCCGCGTCGACCAGCGCCTTCAACTCGGCCTCCGTGCCGAAGCGTGGGTCGAGCGTCTGGTAGTCGTCCGCCCAGTAGCCGTGGAACGCGCAGTGCTCGAACCAGCCGCCCGGCACGGTGACGCCGGTCGGCGGCTGCGCCGGCGGGCAATAGTCGATCTGGCGCGCGACCGGCGTGATCCAGAGGGCGGTGGCGCCGAGTTCGGCGATCTCGTCGAGCTGGGCCGTGAGACCGGCGAGGTCGCCGCCGTGGAAGCCGCCGGGATTGTTGCGGTCCACGTTGGTGTTGTTGGCGCCGGAGCCGTCGGCGAAGCGGTCGAGGATGACGAAATAAAGCACCGCGTCCGACCAGTCGCGCTGCGGCATCACCGCGACGGGACCGGCCGCGCCGGACGGGGCGCTCGACGGCGTACCGGCGCAGCCGCCCAGCGCGAGCAGCGCGGCGAGCCACATGAGCCGGCGGACTGGCCTCCTCGGCCCCTGCCGCGCGATCGTTCCCTGGTCAATCGCTCTGCGCATCTCCCGCGCCCGATGTGTTGTTGTTGTGCCGAGGCAAAGCGCCGCGAGCCGCCGGAGGGTTGCACGGTGCAACGCAAAAAATCAACCCTGAACAAACCGTTGCTACCCGCCCGGACTGCTGCGCAGGGGACCCGCGCAAGCGTGGTTTTTCCGGCTCAGAACACCGTGTAGATGAGCGAGGCCAGGGCCGACTGCTGGCTCACGACCACGAGACCGCCGAGCAGCATCAGCACCAGGATGATCGGCAGCAACCAGTACTTCTTGCGCATGCGCATGAACTGCCAGAGGTCGCGCAGGAACTCGCCCATTCAGAAAGGCTCCTCGAGGCGCACCGAATGGTCCTTCGGGACTTCGATGCGGTAGCTGGCGGCGTCGGGATCGAACCGGGTCTGGTACTGCAGCCGTCCAAGCCGCCGCAGCACCCAGCCCACGGGCAGCAGGATGCCAAAGAACACCGCGCCGAGCAGCAGCCACGTGTTCACGACCCCGAGCACCCGGGCGAGCGGCAGCAACAATCGGTAAACGGGGTAGATCGCCGCCGGCCAGACGAGCGCGAGCACGGCGAGGGTGCCGCCGGCCGCCAGCGGCCACGCTGGCCGAGGCCGCTCGCCGAGCCACGGCAACAGGCCCCAGAAGATCAGCGCCACGAGCACCCCGAGGCCGAGGCCGAAGTGCCGCAGTTCCTTTCGGTCGTGTCGGGTGAGTATGCGCATCGGCGTCAGTCCGGCTCGAATTCGCGGCGACCGGCGAGCAGCGGGTGCTCGGCCGGCTGCGAGGCGCGCTCCAGCACACAGGACCCCATGACCAGCAGGTCCATGGCCGTGGCCATGAAGCACCGATAGGCGTCGGTCGGGCTGCAGACGATGGGCTCGCCGCGCACGTTGAAGGAGGTATTGACCAGGACGGGGACTCCCGTCTTGTCGCAAAACGCGTCGATCAGGCGACTAAAAGTCGGGTTTGTGCCGCGATCTACGGTTTGGACGCGAGCACTGCCATCGACGTGGGTCACTGCCGGCAGCGGCGATCGCACGCCCCGCAGCCGCTCGAGCCCCGCGAGTCCGGGGGTGGCCTCCGGCGGCAGCGCCTCCCAGCCTCGCACCGGCGCCACCAGCAACATGTAGGGACTCGGCCGGTCGAGCTCGAAGAATTCGCCCACCCGCTCGCGCAGCACCGCCGGCGCAAACGGCCGGAATGACTCGCGAAACTTGATCTTCAGGTTCAGCGTTCGCTGCATTGCGGGATCGCGCGGGTCCGCCAGGATCGAGCGATTGCCGAGCGCACGTGGCCCGAACTCCATCCGCCCCTGCATCCAGCCGACCACGGCACCCTCCGCCAGCCGCGCCGCGACACGCTCGACCAGCGCCGCCGGCGCGAGGCGCACGTGCGGCAGCCCCAGCTCTCGACAGAAGCGCTCGATCTCCTCGTCCGACCACGCGGGGCCGAGGTAGGCGCCGGACATGCGATCGCCGCCGTCCGCTCGCGGCCGCTCGCCACCCGCCTGGTGCCAGGCGACGAGCGCGGCGCCGAGGGCGCCGCCCGCATCGCCGGCGGCGGGCTGGATCCACAGGTCGTCGAACACCCCCTCGCGCGCCAGCAGGCCATTCGAGACGCAGTTGAGCGCCACGCCGCCGGCGAGACACAGGTGGGGCTCGCCGGTTTCCTTTCGCAGCGAGCGCGCGAGCCTGAGCACGATGTCGTCGGTCACCTGCTGGATCGAGGCCGCGAGGTCCATGGTGCGCTGGTCCACGGGCGCGTCCGGCGCGCGGGGCGGCCCGCCGAAGAGCGCGTGGAAGCGCTCGCCGGTCATGCGCAGGCCGGTCGCGTAGCCGAAGTAGCGCATGTCGAGGCGGAAGGTGCCGTCGGGCTTCACGTCCACGAGGTGGCGACGGATCAAGTCGGCGTAGCGCGGCTCGCCGTAGGGCGCGAGCCCCATCATCTTGTACTCGCCCGAGTTCACCTTGAAGCCGGTGTAGGCCGTAAACGCCGAGTAGAGCAGGCCGAGCGAGTGCGGAAAGTGCAGTTCCCAGCGCGGCTCGAGCCGCGTGCCGTTGCCGACCCAGGCCGAGGCGGTGGCCCACTCGCCCACGCCGTCGAGGCACAGCACGGCCGCCCGCTCGAACGGGCTCGGATAGAAGGCCGAGGCCGCGTGCGAGAGGTGGTGCTCGCTGAAGAGCAGCTTCGGCAGCTGTCCGCCCTCGCCCGCGAGCGCCCGCAGCTCGCGGCGCAGCTCGGTCTTGAGCAGCATCTTTTCCTTGATCCACACCGGCATCGCCGCGACGAACGAGCGCAGGCCGTGAGGCGCGCAGGCGAGATAGGTCTCGAGCAGTCGCTCGAACTTGAGGAAGGGCTTGTCGTAGAAGACCACCGCGTCGAGATCCGCGACAGTGAGGCCGCCGGACTCGAGGCACCAGCGCGCCGCCTGCGCAGGGAAGGAGGGATCGTGACGCCGGCGCGTGAAGCGCTCCTCCTGCGCGGCCGCGCGCACCTCGCCGTCGACGACCAGGGCCGCCGCAGCGTCGTGATAATATGCAGAAATCCCGAGTATTCTTCGCACGCGCGGCTCCTGCCGGTCACCGGCACTGTAGCAAAGGGGCCGCGCCGTTTCGTTCATGACGCGCAAGACCCCGTCCGCCCCGGCTCCCGTCGAGACCGCGCCCACGCCGGCGCGTCGCCGCGCCCTTCTCGTCATCACGCTGCTCGCGCCGTTGCTGCTGTTGGCCGGCGCAGAGGCAGTGCTGCGGCTCGCGGGCATCGGCGCGCTCGAGCCGCTGTTCGTCCCCGTGCCGAAGGCCGTGGGTTTCCTTCAGCCCAACCCGGCCGCCGTGCAGCGCTTCTTTCCCGACCCGCGCCGCGCCCCCGAGGTCAGCATCGACACGACCTGGTTTCCCGAGCAGAAGCTGCCCGGTACGCTGCGCGTGTTCGTGCAGGGCGAGTCGAGCGCAGCGGGCTTTCCCTATGGTCGCTGGGCCTCCCCCGCGGCGCTGCTGCAGCAGCGCCTGCAGCGCGCCTATCCGGACCGCGAGATCGAGGTGATCAATACCGGCATGGCGGCCGTTACGAGCTACGTGCTGCTCGACTTCGCCGACGAGATCATCGCCCAGCAACCGGATGCGGTGGTCGTGTACGCAGGCCACAACGAGTTCCTCGGCATCGGCGGCGTCGGCTCATCGCTCGCGAGTGCAAGCTCGCCCGCACTGGCCCGCACCATCGCCGGGCTGCGCCGGCTGCACCTGTATCGCGCGCTCGAGCGCGGACTCGGGTCGCTCGGCTCGGGTGCCGACCCGCTTGCGTCACGCGAGGGCACGCTGATGTCGCGAGTGGCCGCCGAGCGGTCGATCCCGCTGGGCTCGCCGCTCTACGAGCGCGGCCTCGAGCAGTTCCGCGGCAACCTCGATCGCCTGCTGGCCAGGTACCAGGCGGCCGGCATCCCGGTGTTCATCGGCACGCTCGCGAGCAACGAGCGCGACCAGGCGCCGTTCGCGAGCGGCGATGACCCCGTGGACTCCGCAAGCGCCCGTTTCGAGAAAGGCCGGGCACTGGAGGCGACGGGCGACTTCGCCGCGGCCCGTATCGAGTACCTCGCTGCCAAGGACCGCGACGAGCTGCGCTTTCGCGCCCCGGAGACGTTCAACGACGTGATCCGCGTCGCGGCCGCGGCCCACGGCGCCACCGTGGTGGACGTTCAGGACGCCCTTGCCACCGCCTCGTCGAACGGCATCATCGGGGCGGGGCTCATGCTCGAGCACGTGCACCCGAACGTCGAAGGCTACTTCCGGCTCGCCAGCGCGTACTTTCCGGCGATGGTGCACTGGCTCGGTCCGCCTGCCGTCGAGGTTGACGAAGCCACCGCGCGCCGCGAGATCCCCGTCACGGCCGTGGACCGACTGCACGGCGAGTACCGGGTCGCCGCGCTGCTGAACGACTGGCCGTTCGTCCCCGAGCGGCGCCCCACGATCCTGCCCGCTCCCGCCGATCGCATCGAGGAGATCGCGCAGTCCTGGTTCGCCGGTCGCCTGAACTGGATCGAGGCGATGAACGAGGCGCTCGCCTGGTACCAGCAGCAGGGCAACGACGCCGAGGCAGCGCGCGTGGCCGCCAACCTCGCCGAGGCCCTCGTGACCTCCGCCGAGGCGCAGGCCGCCGCCGGCCGACTGCTGCTCAAGGCCGACGAGCCCGCCCGCGGGCAGCGGTTCCTGCGGCGGGCCGTAGAACTCGACGGCGGCCGGGTCGAGACGCTGCTGTCGCTGGCGCAGTCGCAGTTCATGCAGGGAAACGTCGCCGGATCGATCGCGACGCTCGAGGCGGCACTAAAGGCGCATCCGGGCGAGTCGCGAGTGACGTTCTGGCTCGAGGAAGTGCGGCGGGCGTCGGATAAATAGGGGCGTGGATTACGTCCCGCCGACTGGTGAATTTAGCGGCAGCAGACAGCCGCCCCACTGAACCCCGGCGGTCTGCCGCACCGCTCATCCCGGGAGCAGCACGAATTGCCCCCGGACCCTCGGCCAGGCCACTCGTTCAGTCGGGAAGCTTGAGGCGGAACCGCGTTGCCGACCTGGCCTGCGCCTTCACCGCTTCCGCCACACGATCCCGCGGCGCCGACGTCGTCGTCAGGGAGCGGATCAGCACTGTCGCCGATGCCGCGATCTCCTCCACGGCCCGCTGAAACGCCGCTTCATTGGCTTTCGAGGGCGCCGTAAACCCGCTCAGCTTGCGCACGAACTGCAGCGACGCATTCCGAATCTCCTGCTCCGTCGCCGGCGGCTCGAAGTTGAACAGCGTTCTGATGTTCCGGCACATGGCGACTCCCGCAGCTTTCGGCTAGCGCCCAACTCGCAACGCGGCCACCAGGAATAACGCCGTCGCAATCGCGCCCAGCACACTGCGCACCGCGTGCAACCGGCCCCAACGCTCCAACAGAGCGCGCGCCCCCGCCTCGGCCGAGTCAGGCGTGGTCGCTATCAGGCGCCGGTTGGTCGGCATGATGCCAAGTAGCGTGTACGGCCAGTTTGACGTCAGTACTAAGGCGCCGGCGAGCCAGAGGCCATCCCTCGTCTCCCACCATGCCAGGGCACCCAACACGCCACCCAGAACCGCAAGGCTCGCCTGCATTGCGAATCCGCGAGCGTAGCTCGGCTTCCACTGTGCCAGCGAAGCACCGACCGGAAGTCCGAGCCGAGCCGGATGCTCCGCAATGTTGATGTAGATCGCCGCGCCCGCGAATGCCGCGGCAGTCACCATAGCCAGGAGACCCCAGATCATTGCAACCTCCGCGCCAGCATCACTCACGCTCCGGCCATTTCCATCGGCTGGAAGCGCACACCGTTCTCCTCCCGCACCGGCCCGACACGGCGAAACCCCAGCCGTTCGTACGCCGGAACCGCGTAGCCGGAGGCATTTACCGTAAACCGACCCGCCGCGTTGCCACCGCGGATGGCATCGATGCGCGCCAGCTCCCACAGCCGCCGCGCCAACCCCGTGCGCTGATGTGTCCCTGCCACGAACAGATACTGGAGATGCGTGGCGGCTCGCACCGCAACGACACCGGCGAGCACCGAACCGTCCTCGGCGACATGGAAGCGGTACTCGCACGCCTTGAGGCGCTTTTCCATCTCCGACACAGCGAAATGAGCCAGCAGATGCAAGCGACCTTCCGTTGTAAAACTGCGAACGATGAACTCCTCCGCGAGCGACGTCAGCAGAGTACTGATGCCGAGCGCATCGTCCACGGTCGCGACTCTGACCTCGATGCTGCAATTCATCCCTGCCAGAACCCCTGCGCGGCAGTCGCGGCCCGTCAGCTCGATTGCGCCCCGGCTAGAGCGCCTGTCGCTGACTTTGCCCGCTCCAGCTCCTGGAGCAGGATCCCCACAGCGGCGAGCACTAGCACAAACGCCGGCTCCTGCTGCTCGTCGCGCTCGGCGGCCTTCTCCAGCTGGTCGACCAGATCCGTCGCTCTTGCCACGACAGCCATCAGCGCCGCGTCGAGGCCCGACAGACGCCGGAGCGTCGCCGCGGCATCCGCCTTGCCTTCAGCCAGCTCGGTCTGGAGCAGTGCAAGCTCGAACATCACGCGGTTCGACGTGTCCTTGAATGCGGCACTGAGCTCGAGAGCCCTCGCCCGCAGCGTCGCATCCATCGGTACGTCCGGGAGCGACCGCAGCAGGCTTTCCGCCTGAGTCTGCATCGTGTCCGCGCACGCCCGGACCGCCGTCACCGCCGCACTGGTTGGCTGCCCTTTCATACCCGCGCCTTCTCCTTTTTCCCCTCGCGCCCCGAATACCGCGTCTTCGCGTCGAACTCCTCGAGCTCGAGCGCCACGGTTTTCCCCCCGAACACCGTTTCCTTGAGCCACGCGAGCTCGGCCTGCACGACCTCCTGCGACCGCACCTCGATGAACCAGCAGCGCTTCGGAGCATCCCACCAGTAACCGCGCTTCCGGAGCACGTCCTTGGACTCGAACGGCGAGCCGCTTGCCCACAACCGGTATGACGGCGCCCGCGCCGAATCGAGCAGCACCTTCAGCGCGGTGACGGGAGCGCCATCCTGCTCGAACGGCCGCCGCAGCACCTCGAGCAGCGCTCGGCAGTCGATCTCGGCCCGATGCCCTACGTAGAAGAACCCGTAGCGATAGGCCAGGTACTCCAGCTTCGAACTCTCGATCCCCGCCTCACTCCACGGCACCTCCTGCCACGAGCACCCCCACGGCAGCGACGCGAACAGCGGCAATCGCGGTTCGAGGAACTTCCGGTCGAACCCCGCGTTGTGGGCGATCACGAGGCCGACCCCCTGCAGTAGCGTCGCCACCGCCACATCGTCGATCTTGCGGCCCGCCACCATCGCATCCGTGATGCCATGGATCGCCGTGGAGGACGGTGGAATCGGCACGCCCGGATCCTCGAGCCCGTCGTAGGAGCCGAGCACCCGCCCGACGACACCGGTCGCGTGGCAGTACTCGAACACCACCACAGCCAGCTCGATCACCTTGTCGACGGCCGGATCGGTGCCCGTCGTCTCAGTATCGACGATCGCCGCCCGCCGCACCGTGGGCCCGTCAAGCGCCGGCATCGTGCGCGAGGTGTCGAGCCGTCGCAGCACCCGGTAATCCTGGTGTTTCTCGAGCTGTGCCGCCAGCTGTTCGGCGTCCTTCACATTCATCCGTGCCCGCCTCTCCGATGCGTGCCGGTGGCACGAAAGCAGCTTGGCTGCATCCCCGCGTCGTGGCAACCTGCCGGCATCAGATCAATCGCGCCGCCGCCTGATCGTGCAACGCACCCTCATCACCGTCGGAGTCCTGATCGTCATCCTTGGCCTGCTCTGGCCCTGGATCGCCAAGCTCGGATTGGGTCGTCTGCCCGGCGACCTGATGATCGACAAGCCTGGCTTCAAGCTCTACGCGCCGTTCACGACCATGATCGTCGTGAGCGTGATCCTGAGCCTCATTGCCTGGCTATTCCGTCGCTGACGCGGATCCGGTTGTCGGGGATAGCCTCACCGCCAGAACGGCGTGTCGTCCGCCTCGGTGAGGAAGAAGCCCGCGATGGCCGCACGCGCGAACGGCGCGTTGCGCTTCACGACGTTCACGCGGTGCCACACGCCGCCCACCATGAACACGAGGCGGTTCGGCTTCGCGAACACGAACTCGGTGCTGGTCGCGCCGTGCATGAGCAGCTGCGACAGGTCGTCCTTGGTAAGCACGTCCCAGGTTTCCTTGACCGGTTCGATGTGGCCGTTGCGCATGTGTCGCTTCTCGGGCAGCAGCGATCGGCCGAGCACGTCCTCGACGATCATGAGTTCGCCGCCCCAGGAGGCGTGCCAGCGCGGGTGCACGTAGTAGGTGTAGGCACCCGCGAAGCGGCCCTCGTCGTCGTGCCAGTCGAGCCCGGAACCGGGCGGGTGCAGGTAGGTGCGGGCGGTGACGTAGGTGTCCGGCACGCGCTCGCGGTAGAACTTCGAGTCCAGGATCTTCCTGATCAGCAGGTCCACCGCCATGCCGGTGGGATACGCCTTGCGGGGGTCCTGTGCGTGCAGCGCCTTGCCGCGCGTGTACACGGTCTCGCCGGTCTGCCAGGGCATCTCGTCGCCGAGGTCCCAGGGCTTGATCCAGCGTGGGTTACGCGCGTAGTCGTTGCGCGCCGCGTACTCGACCATCAGCTCGAACTGCTCGGGCGGCAGCACGTCGTCGAGGATCACGTAGCGGTCGGTCTGCTTGGTGACGCGCATGGGATCAGTCCTTGTCGAGGTCCTCGAGGGCCTGGCGGGCGGTGGCGTTGGCCGGCTCAAGTGCGAGCACCTGTCCGAGGGCCTCCCGGCCTTCGGCCTCGCGGCCCGTGAGCAGCAGCCCGTGCGCGTGCACCAGCCAGTGGTCGACGTTGCGCGGCTCGAGTCCGGTGGCGCG